>JAABUN010005078.1_pt1 | contig 16873 bp, 17 predicted proteins | sample 5559311 | NCBI WGS metagenome assembly JAABUN01 (sample SAMN10711877, study PRJNA513370) | rock metagenome | isolation source: Antarctica rocks | place: Antarctica: Victoria Land, Siegfried Peak sud
TGATCCTTCTTGCTGGTTATGGGCATCAATAATTTTTTGGCGCAGATCTACCGAGTAAGCTTTCATTTGGCTTCAGTTCAAGTCTACTCCTTAACTGTACCTTGCACAATCAAGAACTGCTGTAAATTCCCATAATAGACAAGGAAGACAAAGAGAACTTATAGTATTTCCTCTTGCTTTTGCCTTCCTTGTGCTAACTTACCATTTACCTTTTTTTGGATATACAGCAACAGCTTCAATTTCAATTAGCCAACCAGGATCGACTAGCCCTGCAACCGCAAGAGTCGAACGAGCAACTTTAGGCACATTGTCTTTGTTGAAAAATTGAGCATAGGCATCAAACCAACCTTGATAATCAACTTTGTTGTCTAATGCTGGATCGGCAACAAGGTAGACGCGCAGATAAACAACATCCGCTAGGTTCAGCCCCGCATCTCCGAGTAATGTTTGAAATCTAGTGAGGATGCCTGTAGCTTGGGTTTTTGTGTCACCATAGCGATCGCGCGATCCGGTCGGTGCAGTTGCATCGATTACGGGTGGTACAGTTCCACTTGTCCAAAAATATGCTTGATTTTCCGGTACAGCCACTGCCGATAAAATTGACGATGTCGCTGCACCGTAACGAGTAACGCTTCTGGGTGCGCCTACCCCAATGGCTGCTTGCACATCTACGCCCGCAACATTTAACAATAGTAAACTAACACCAACAGTTAGTAACAACCAACGACCAAGTTTTAACCCTTGGCTAATAGATTTTTTCATTGCTTACTCTACTTTAATTTTGTTAGTTGTATTTTCAAGCTGATAAAGCATTAATTTTTGAAGTTACGAGTCTCGCCGATTCAAAAGCGCCAGCCATCCAGCCAGTGAGATAACTGAGATGTTCGCCAGCTAGGTAAATATTGCCATCCGGTTCGTTCAATCTGGGGTAATATTGATTCCTAACTGCGGTGGTATAAGATGCCCACCCGCCTAGGCTGTAGGGAATTTTTGGCCAGTATAAAGAAACCCCATTTTCAAAGTGGCTTCTATATTGGGGGTGAATTTTACTACCTTGATCCAAAGCTAAAGTTAGGCGTTGGGCTGAAGACAAGTTGCCTACATCAGAGGCGTTAGTCCCAAAGTTGTAATAACCTAGCATCACTCCTTTTTGTGACAAGTAACCAGAGGATGGATACCAAACTTGAGTAATCGGTTGATTTGTATTTGTAATTCCACCAAAAATATCTTCATCATCTTCCCAAAAGCGGCGATTGAACTGCAATCCACTTTTACCAGTAATTGCATAATCAACACTAGAGATTGCTGCTTGCATATCAGGAGCAAAGTCTGAGGAGATAGTCCTCAACACTGATAAAGGAATAGTACAAATGCAATAATCAGCTAATACTTGTTGCCTTTGACCACTTTTACTATCTATGTAGACAATACGAACGCCATTAGTTGTTTTGCGAATTTCTTTGACTTCTGCGCCAAAAGTAATCAATTGCTTGACTTTACTTTCCATTGCCTTAGCTATTTTGTCCATGCCACCTACTGGTTGAAGCATGGTCATTTGTTGATCGTAACCCCATTCTGAAGCCTCGTAGCCTGCGAATCCAAGCTCAATCAAGGACTTAAGATCGTAGGGATCGGCTAAGGTTCCAGGACTATCCGCCGCACCCTGGGGTACAGCATAACCGCGTCTGCTTGACCCTTTGTAGAATAAATCTGGATTGAGGTTGCCATAGGTGCGGAGGAACTCGATTAGTTTTTCTTTATCTGTACTGGATAAAGTAGCATCAAGGGCATCTTGATTAACTGCCTTAGCTAAGAGTTCTGATATATAACCGCGCATATCAGTTATTGCTTCGCGCGCCCGGACTTTTTTACCGGATAAAGTACCTACATTCTCGTTGTAGTAATACTGTTGGCGATTGAGGTTGGTAAAAACTTCTAGCTCCACACCAAGCTCTTTACAGTAATCTAAAGTAACGTGATGTTGGGGAATCCGGGCGGGTCCTGGATTAAAATATAAACCCTGGTCAAATCCTACCGTCTCGGTCTGTCCGTCAATATCTGTAAACTTATCTCCACCCCGTAAAGTCCAGCACCTCCCGCCAGCGCGATCGCGTGCTTCCAAAATTTTGCAGTCGTAGCCAATTTTACCTAGCTCATAAGCCGAGGTCATTCCTGCTAAACCTGCACCTAAAATGATGACCCGCTTGCGCCCTCCTTTACGCTGGAGGTGAAATGGACGCTTTGGTTGTGCTGCGGCTGGTTGCTCTAGCAAATCCAATGCTTTCATCGCAGCATAAGCAGAACCAGCAGACGCGGCGACTGCGGTTATGAAGTCTCTTCTCTTCATCCCTACTCCTAAAATATTTCCCTAAAAGAAGATGCCCTAGGGCGATCGTCTCTTGGCAATTAATTAATTTTTAATCGCAGCACGTCTGCTGCTATCTGCAAGGTTAGGCTTGCAAACTTTTCAGAGAATATAGTTATAAATAGTGAGATTTTGTAGCCACCTTAACAATTTCGTGTTTGTTAATTATTAGTTTTGTAACAATATACTTAACTATCAAAAAAATAGTTTTATAGAATTTTTTTTAGAGTGCCTTTTCTAGTTTGTACTAGACACAAATGCTACTAATCTTCTCAGAAATACGTGCTTATAAAGTAATTGCGTCGCAGCTAGAGTAAATAGTTTAGATGGATGGGATATACAGCAAGTTGGTTAAAAGTCAAGAATTCTATGTCAACAATTGCTTACTAAAAGTTGATTTCTATATAGTTAAACTATTTACTTCTATATAAATAATTCTTATGAAACTAAATTATATTTAAAAGGAAATAATTAATTTCTGTATTTAAAATTGCATTGCTCATACAGATTTTATCAAAGATTATATTGAGTCCATACACAATAAATCTTCCTCATTCAACTGTTATTAGTGCTGAGGCTGGAACTAGCACTTATCAATTATCAAATGATTGTTGTTACCTAGCAAGGAGTCGCGCTAGGGCAAGGCTTTGGCGTAACCAATCTTAGGTGCTGAATAAATAGAAATAAATATAGCATCTTCTGTCCCATCATTGACTGCTCCATGAATCTGAGAACTATCGGCAATGGCACACTCCCCGGCACTAATTGTTTGAAGCTGACCATTTCCTAAATAGTAAGTCAGTGTCCCTTTCAGCATTATCCATGTATCTTGACCACTGGGGTGAAGATGAACTGCAACCTCCTGTCCAGGTTGTACAGCCCAAACCGCAATACTAGAGTTATCTGTTGCCACAACTTCAGTGACTCTAGCCCTCAAGTCAGAAAAGTGTGCATAGGTTTGAAGGGCAAAGATTCTTTCATCCATAGAGTTTAAAAGTTTAATTGTAAAAATCAATTTCTTTAAAAGCAGTGAATATTAATAAATTCTCGTTGTTTCTTTACTAGCCAAGCTTTCGCTTGATAATAAGCAATTGGACGAAAGCTGCACTCTCTACGATTGACTACGATATAGTTCGTTAATATTTTATCCTGGTTCAACTGCAATTTGGACTAATGCGCGTGTCATTCATCTCCACATCTTAAATCCAAGTAGGTTGAACTATCGCTAGACCATCTTTTAGCTTCTTGAAAAGGTTCGAGGGTGGATTCTCCGTCCCCAAACTTTCCGCTTAATTTCTAAAAGATAAGACTATTCCAATTGAGGCTTGTGATACTTGTGCCAGTGATGGGCAATATCGATCCGGCGACAAATCCACACTTGGTCATGTTGCTGTACATAATCGAGGAAGCGAACGAGGGAAGCTGCTCGTCCTGGTCTGCCAACTAGACGGCAATGTAGCCCCACACTCATCATTTTGGGGGCAGTTTCGCCTTCAGCGTACAAAACATCGAAAGCATCGCGAAGATAGGTAAAAAACTGGTCGCCACAGTTGAATCCCTGGGCAGTAGTAAAGCGCATATCATTGTTATCTAGCGTGTAGGGAATCACCAGATGAGGTTTGCCATACTCATGCACCCAGTAAGGCAAGTCATCAGCATAGCTATCAGCATCGTAGAGAAAACCCCCTTCTTCTATCACTAATCGCCGAGTGTTAAGACTATTGCGCCCGGTGTACCAGCCAAGGGGACGACTGCCCGTAACGTGCGTGTGGATAGCGATCGCTTGACGAAGATGTTCCTTCTCTAGATCCTCTCCGCAGTATTTGTAGTCAATCCAACGATAACCATGACTTGCAATCTCCCAATCGGCCTCGATCATTGCCGCCACTGCTTCTGGGTTGCGCTCCAACGCCATCGCTACTCCATAGACTGTTACGGGAAGACCTCGCCCTGTAAATAATCGATGCAGTCGCCAGAAGCCAGCCCTACTGCCGTACTCATAAACCGACTCCATATTCATATGCCGCAATCCGAGCAGTGGCTCCGCTCCCACGATCTCTGATAAAAAGGTTTCTGAAGTGCGATCGCCATGAAGAAGGCAAGTCTCTCCACCTTCCTCGTAATTGATTACAAACTGTACGGCAATCCGGGCTTGATTTGGCCATTTCGGTTCGGGCGCGTTGCGTCCGTATCCAATCATGTCTCGTGGATAAGGCTTTGACATTGTGAGGTTTTAATTTATTACTCTACTAAATTCAGCAAGCGGAACCAAGCAATTTGCTCTATCTCGGCGATCGCACTAGCTATTTCTGTTTCTATATTATTTGGCAAACGGCGCTCAAAAGCCTCTAAAACGCTTACTTTAGTCTGATTTTTGACGGCAATTATAAACGGGAAACCAAATTTATCTTTGTATGCTTGATTGAGTAATTGAAAGCGCTCGTACTCTTGAGAATCTAGCTTATTTAAACCAAGTCCAACTTGTTCTTGCACCGAAGCTTCTGCCATTTTTGCTTGACTACCTAAGTCAGGATGCGCTCGAATTAAAGCTATTTGCTCATCTTTGCTCATCATCTCTACTACATCAATCATCTTTTGGTATAAAGCGATCGCATCTTTAAACGGGCGATAATTCCAAGCTTGTTGAGCAATTTCTGGAGTATGTTCAAACAGCGTCCCTAAAACGCTTACAAATTCCTCCTGACTCATTTGGTTTAACTGAGCGATTGCCTTAGACATAGTTACGGTTAAAAGTTTTTTTTAAGTGCATTCACATTCATTTTTTGCCTGATCATACCTGAATACTGTATACATAATCTGTGATTGAAGATACAGAACAAAAGCACAAACATTGATTAATGTAAATAGAATGCAATTAGTTAACGAGATAAAGCCAAAACTAAGCCGATCCGGCTTCTTTGATTATTATGTTAGTTACAAAACAACCTGTACTCCGAAAGTTTTGGTATCCGGCAATTCCCATTACAGAACTTTCGGGCAACCCGCAGCCTTTTGAGTTACTGGGGGAGAAAATTGTTATTTGGTTAGATGCGACGGGGAAGCCAGCCGCCGTTCAAGATAGATGCTGTCATCGTTCGGCTCAACTAAGTATTGGCAAAGTAATAGATGGCAATATTTGCTGTGCTTATCATGGCTGGCAGTTTGATAGTAATGGCGCGTGTGTTTACGTACCGCAATTAAAACTAGATGAAACCATTCCTGCTAACTATAAAGTCCAATCCTATCGCTGCACGGAGCGTTACGGGTATGTATGGGTATGTCTGGGAGAACCGCTAATCGATCTTCCAGAAATTGACGAAGCTACAAAGCCAGATTATCGGCTGCTGCATGAATTTTATGAACCCTGGAAATGTGCAGCATTGCGGGTAATGGAAAATGAGTTCGATTTAGCTCATCCTACTTTTGTGCATACAACAACTTTTGGCAGCGAAGAACATCCCATTCCTGAATTAATGAAACTTACCGAAACAGAATGGGGATTACACGTACATGGTGTTTTGGGGGTTGTGAATCCGCAATTGCAACAGCAAAACTTGAAGATGGAAGCCAAACAAACCTTCCGCACTTTAGATATGACTTGGTTTATGCCTTTCACTGTGAAGTTGCAAATTACCTATCCAAATGGGCTGACTCACATCATTGTCAACACAATGACACCAGTTAATGATTCGACTTCCCAAATGGTGCAGTTTTGCGTCCGCAACGATACTGAAGCAGATACAAAAAGTAGTGATGTAATTGCCTTCGACCGTGCCGTAACTTTGGAAGACAAGCATATATTAGAGACAACCGATTATGACGTACCTCTAAACGTGAGTCAAGAGCAGCATATGTTTACCGATAAACCAGGTATAGTTATGCGGAAAAAGCTGGCGGCTTTATTAAAAGCACATGGTGAAATAGAGCAAACTAAAAGCAATTCGGAAGGGAAATTGGCATTGCCCAATTGCGGGCGCGAAAATGATGAATGCGTGATTTCAAAACCAATGTAGAGTTGCATTGCAACGTTTGGTTACCAAAATTCTCGTTAGTAGTGCGATCGCATTTTATCTCCGTCTAGCTTGCCTACGACAAGCATCATTATTTACTCCCACTAGCCATTAGTCTGGCAATGCGATTTGTTTTCTCAACCAAAGTTTCCATTTCAACTGTGGTCAAGTGTCCCTTATCCACAACTTTTTTACCATTAATAAAACTGTAGTCTACCCAATCTGCCTGACAAAAAATCAACGCTGCAACTAAGTCTTGCTGTGCGCCTGCAAACTGGGGGCGATCAATATTAAATGCAATAAAATCCGCAGACATATTAGGAGCGAGATAGCCAATCTCATCTCGTCCTAAGACTTTAGCACCGCCAATAGTCGCCAACTCCAGCACATCACGAGCTGTCATGACGGAGGCATTGCCACTGCCTACTCTAGCTAATAAAAAAGCAGTTCGAGCTTCGTGAAGCAAATTAGTTGCATCGTTAGAGGCGGCTCCATCTACCCCCAAACCAACTGGCACACGATGATCCAGCATTTTTCGGATTGGAGCAATACCACTAGCAAGGCGCATATTACTACAAGGACAATGGGCAACGCCTGTACCTGTTTCACCAAACTTAATAATAGAGCGACTACTTAACTCAACGCAGTGAGCGTGCCACACATCTTCACCTAGCCAACCTACCGACTCAGCATAATCACCCGGAGTCATGCCAAAATTTTCCAGGCTATAGGCGCAGTCGGACTTATTTTCTGCTAGATGGGTATGCAGCCTCACTCCCGGATATGCGCGCGCCATAACTGCTGATTCTCGCATTAAGTCTTGGGAAACGGAGAAAGGAGAACAGGGAGCTAAGGTAATTCTACTCATCGAGTGGCGGGAATTGTCGTGATATTGCTCAATTAGGCGCTGGCTATCTTTAAGAATATCTGCTTCTTTTTCCACTAACGCATCAGGAGGCAATCCGCCCTGACTTTTACCTACACTCATGCTGCCACGACTAGCATGAAACCGCATTCCTACTTCTTGTACTGCTCGGATTTCATCATCTAAGGTGCAATCGTTGGGATAGATATAAAGATGATCGCTAGCCGTTGTGCAGCCAGATAAAATTAGTTCTGCTGCTGCCATTTGAGCGCTGACATAAACTCCTTCTGCTGTAAGATTTGCCCATAAAGGATACAGGGCTTCTAGCCAATTAAATAAATCGCAGTTTTGGGCGGCAGGGACAACCCTAGTTAAGGTTTGAAAAAAGTGGTGGTGCGTGTTAACAAAACCTGGAAGCACAATATATCGCCCTTGTAAGTCTAAAACTTCATCAGCAGTCTGAGGCAATTCCTCTGTAGTGCCTACCTGCTTAATTACATTATCTTGCACAAATAAAGCAGCGCCAAGAATTTCTCGCCGTGCGGCATCCATTGTTACTAAGGTATGGATATTTTTAACTAGCAGAGTAGTCATAAATAATTCCTGTAAGGCTTCTAATTGCTACTTTCTTTAACTACAAAGAAGTAGCATAATCTATTAACTTCCTCGGTAAGTGCTGTAAGACCAAGGGGACACTAATAAAGGGACGTGGTAGTAAGAAGTAGCGTCAGCAATGCCGAATTGAATAGGAATGCGATTGAGAAATGGCGGATTCGGTAATGCCTCTAAATAAGACGCAAAGTAATCGCCAACTATAAAGACCAACTCGTATATACCAAGCACTAAATCTTTGCCTGCTAATAAAGGGTTATCCGTGCGTCCGTCAGCATTGGTTACGGTAGTTTTGAGCAAAGTTTTTTGCCCCGATTCACTTATTGCCCACAATTCTAAGCTAATGCCCTTGGCTGGACAACCGCGCGCGGTATCTAAAACGTGCGTAGTAAGTTTTCCCATTATTTAATTTAATGGCCCAGCTAGGATTGTTTTAGAAATCGCATCCATAATATCTGTTCCATCTTCGTGTTTTAAAGCTTCATACCATTGCTGAGTAACTTCTGGAGCTTTGCCGTGAGTCATATCCGATCGCTTTCTGGCTCTAGTAATAATATCGGCAACGCGATCTTTGCGGGCGGCTTCGTAGCGTTTTAAAGCATCAGCGACGCTAAGATTTGTAGTTTGCAAGTAATTTGTTAATACTAAAACATCTTCCATTGCTTGACACCCACCTTGTCCCAAATCTGGAGCCGTCCCATGCGCTGCATCACCTAATAATGCTACGCGATCGCGTACCAAAGTTTGCAATGGCTCAATGTCGTGAATTTCCACGCGATTAGTCTTTAATGGATCGAGTCGCCCAATTAATTTTTGTACGGGTTCCGCCCAACCTTTAAAAAAGCTGCTTAATTCTTCTCTATAACTTTCTGGCTTACTTACACTCCCTTTAGGCATCGGTACATCAAAGAAAAAATAATAGAACCCGCCCCCCACAGGCATCATTGAAGCGCGTTTGTGTTCGCCAACATACACCACCCAGCTATTACCAGGAGCCAATTCTTCACTAGCAGTAACTAATCCATTCCAGTTGACATAACCAACATAGCGCCGCTCAATTGCTTCACCTAAAACGTAACTACGAATCAAAGAATGAGTTCCATCTGCGCCAATGAGTACATCGCCAGTAGCTTTGCGTCCATCCTCAAAAATGGCTGTAACACTATCAGAGTCTTGTTCGACAGCGATACATTTGGCATTGAGTTGGACGTTATTTGCCCCCAGAGTATTGAGTAACATTTCCTGTAAATCCGTCCGCGCTACCGGGTACGGTTTTTGTCCTACCCGATCGATTAGCGGTTGCAAACTAAAATCGGTGAGCTTTTCTCCCCTATGGCTGTAATAGGTTGTGCGCTCCATTTGCCCGCCAATACTGGCAATTTCTTGACTCAATCCCAAACTATTTAGGACTTTGACCCCATTTGACCACAGGGAAATTGCCGCCCCCGCCGGACGGATTTTGCTAACTTTTTCGTAAATTTCTACTTCATACCCCACTCGACGCAGAGCGATCGCTGCGGTCAATCCGCCCATTCCTGCTCCAATAATTGTAACTTTTAAATTTTTCATGCTAAAATGTACCTAAATATACAGAAAATTTCGTTCATCTTCTAATTAAAAAACCTCTTGCATCAGGAAAAGAAGACGGAAGTAAGGTTAATCCCGAAGGAACGCCCCTCAATCCATAAATTGATTTAGGAAGGAGGACGTTAATGAACGTTCAATGGCAACAATATAAAGAGTTAGAGCTAGTCCCCGATACAATTTCCGCCCCCAAACGCCACAGATTTCAATTATTTCCCTTAGCTGTGGCTTGGCGCACTCTTGTAAACGCTTTGATGTGGGAAAACTTCTACGAGCAGCGAACAGATTATCTAGAGCGGTGTTGGGAGCTAAAGGAGCGATACAAGCGCCCAAAGAGCGAAGTCTCTTTGACACTGCAACAGCTTTGGATGTTGATGGACTAAACATAACTCGTGTGATCGCGGTAAAAAATAACTATCCTAATCAGGCTATTGACAATTTAATCTCTTTCTGGGTAATCTCTACTGTATACTGAACACAGTATCTAGTATTTTGCGCTGATTTCTCCCGGTGAAAAATCTAAACCAAACATTGTTAGGAGTATTACAAGAAATAATGTCTTGCAATACTTCCTGTTTTGACAAAATCTATTTTTAATAAAGTATAACTTAGGGGATTGATTCTAAGTTATCTTTCTAATGTTTATTAGGCTAATTATATTTTTTTGATTAGTTTGCCCGTTAATTTAATAACTCAAAATAAATAATTACAATAGTAGTTAAAAATACAAAAAGTTTATTTTATTATTGTTTTAATCGATCAAGTAGTTATTAAAAAATAGTTGCTGCCGAGGTTAGTTTTTCCGAAGTAAACGAACCTCTGCCAAAATTTAGCAAAAAGCCAGAAACTCTTTATATAAGAGCCTAATAAGGAGTGTATTTTGAAAATATTACCCAGACTCAGTGCATTGACCCTTGCATTTTTTTTATGTCTAAATATTTTGCTTGGATATCCGAATAATGCCGAAGCAGATAAAGGCAATAAGTCTATCTCTTTCGATCCATCAACTACAGCAATAAATGTAGCTAACATTTATGAAACAACTTCGACAACCCAAGAAGATATAGTTTCTGATGTGAGTAAGTTTAGTAAATCAGCTTTAAAAAAAGCTCCTGGTTTAAGTAGTTTTTCGGTACTCAAAAGTGAAGATGGATTAAGAGTATTAACTTTAACTCAATGGCAGAACCCCGAAAGTTATCAAGCATTTGTAGCCCAGCCTCCAGCAGAATCAGCCAAACTTTCTAAAACAGATAAAGCAGAAACGGCAATTGCCCCCACCCGCACGGTAACGTTGACTATTGACAAAATTCAAGCACCAGAAGGGATAATTCCAGCACTCAGTGGCAAAAAAACTTTAGTACAATTCGATGAAATGGCAGCAAAAGCTACAGAAGATAAGACTAAGTTAATTGATTCTATGGAGAAGTTTTTGCCTAGCCTTACGCAGATATATCCTGCACCGCGTTCAGCCGTCTTATTTGACAGTCAAGACAGTGCCAACGTAGCGTTACTAGCAAACTGGGGATATACTAGCAACGAGTTTGCAGATTTGAGTAAAGTTCCAACAATAAATTCACTTTCAGACGACGTAGCACCCTTAGTCAGTAGCGATCGCCATCTTTACGAGGTTGTAAAAGTTATCGCTGCAAAACCGGAAAAAGATAAAAAAGAGCAGAAATTTAAGCAAGAATCAGCAGAATAAACAGTTATTCTCAAGCTTTTACCAAAAAAGTTATCGCTCTTGGCGATAACTTATCGAACCAATATATTGCAACTTAAAGGATTAGAAATGGTTGCGACCACACGTGCTGACTCGTCATTTAGCTTAAGCGCATTCCTAATTAGCGATCGCCCGGCGGGTTTTTTGCTAAGTTGGGTAGCCGGATTTGTTGATACCTCCGCGTTCATCATTTTATTTGGTTTATTTACCGCTCACGTCACGGGAAACATAGCTTTGGCGGGTTCATCCTTTGTCAGTGCTGATGAAGGTAGCACCATTACTCGCCTGCTAATGCTGCCTGTATTCATGCTTTCTGTGGCATTAACATCGCTGCTGGCGCGTTATGCTCGACATCAAAACTGGTCAGTTTTCGCGGTATTACTTACGGCGGAAGCGATCGCTTTGAGCATTTTTATGGTGGTGGGAACACAGTTATCGCCATCACTGTTGTTAGATGTGCAAGAAGACTTAATTTTTCCGATTGGCATGGCGGGGGTTGTCGCAATGGCGATTCAAAATGCTTTGATGAAAGAGGCAAAAGGAGTATTCAAAAGCTATATTCCCACAACGGTAATGACTGGGAATACAACCCAACTCACCATTGATATTGTGCAATTTCTAAGCGCGAAGCTAGGGCAAGGTGTAGCCACAAACCACGAAGCAGAGGAGGCACTAGAGCGCATAAGTAGGTTTTTCCCAACGATCCATCCGCAGGTTTTGCCTTGGGAGGACTAGCCGCAGCCTATTTTGTCTTGCTATCTGAGACTTGGTGGAGCCTTGCCTTGCCGTTAGTAGTTGTTTCTTGTTTAGCGATCGCGGCTTACATTCAACACCATCGCTCATCTCCGGCGACGTAAGACAAACAAGCTAATTATTCATCACTCCAACTTGAAAAAAATGAAACAGTTATTAGTATCAATTTTCATTAGTACAATGGTTTTGCTCAATCTGGTAGTAGCAGATATTGCCCAAGCGCAGCCACTCAACGCAACGACAATACTTGGAGTCCAAGCTGTTGAAACCAGCAAGCCTGGAGAAATTGTTGAGCAACTAAAAACTCAGCTTGAGACAATTCTTACCCCAGAGCAGCACGAAAAATTCCAATCCGCGATCGTTGATGGCATCAGCGCTCGTAAAGCATTTAAAACCCTATCTCTGACTCCCGAACAAAAATCTAAGCTGGTAACAAGTTTTAAGTCTTTGCCCAAAAAAGATATTTTTACTTCCATGACTCCAGAAGAAAAAAAGCAGTTTTTCACAAGCAAAAAGGAGTTTTTTAAGCCCACTGCCGATGAAATTGCTGAATTTAAAGCCAAAAGTGAGCAATAGAAAGACATTATCAAACACCTGAAGCAAAAAGCAACCGGAGCGCCATGAGCTTCTTAACAAGTGCTACAGATGTGGCAATTGAGAAAGACCTTAAACAATTTCTAATTATCTTATTAGTTGCTCTGAGTGCCGCCAGCCTACCTAAAATATTTGCTCCCCTACGTCAAGTTCCTTCAACATTGTTGCTATTGGTAGTGGGTTTGGCTTTAGCACTTGTGGAAGTGCGGTTGCTCGACTTGTCGCCAGGAATGATTTTGATGATCTTTTTGCCACCACTGCTATTTGAAGCAGCATGGAATATGAAGTGGTCGCAACTACAAGCAGAAATTTTACCTAGCAGCCTCTACGCCGTTGGTGGAGTTGTAGTATCCATTGCTGGGGTGGGATGGGCGCTACATACATTTGCACATATTTCCTGGATGACGGCGCTACTTGTTGGAGCTTGCTTGTCTGCGACGGATTCTGCTTCGGTAATTGGTTTATTAAGAGAATTGGGAGCCGGAAAACGACTAACAACTCTGCTCGAAGGGGAAAGCCTATTTAATGACGGAGCTTCTGTCGTAGCCTTTAGTATCTTAGTTGAACTTGCGATTAATTCGCAGCACTTTGAGTTATCTACAGCAGTGCTGCGCTTTGTAGTCGTCACAGGGATTGGGCTAGGAGTGGGCGGAGTAATTGGCGTTTGTGTTGCCTTGCTAACCCAAAGATACGAACTAGCTTGGGTAGAGCAAGCGCTTACCCTTGTTACTGCTTATGGAACATATTTGCTGGTAGAAGAACTTGGCGGTTCGGGAGTAATTGGGGTTGTAACGGCGGGGTTGGTAATAGGCAACTTTAGCACTCAAGCAGGAGTAGAAGCTGTAAAGCGATCGCCTACAACCGAATTTTGGGAGTTTGCGATGTTTTTTGTCAACTCTGTTTTATTTTTGCTCCTAGGCGACCAAATTCATTTATCTAAACTAATTCGCCACATTGACACCACTGCGATCGCAATTTTAGCTGTGTTAGCATCAAGAGCTTTAGTTATTTACGGTTTTAGCGCTCTAACTAACTGGTTAGCCAAAACTAATATTTCTTGGCAAGAGCAAACGGTTCTTTGGTGGACGGGATTACGCGGTTCGGTGTCTATTGCTCTAGCTTTGAGCCTACCTTTAGCAATTAGAGGGCGCGAAGAAATTATTGCTAACTCTTTTGGCGTGGTGTGGTTTACGTTACTGGTACAGGGATTAACTACCAAGTTTTTATTAGAAAAGCTCAATTTATTAGCAGATAAATCGCTTTATCAGCAATATTTTGAACTGATTGCCCGCAACGAAGCATTACAAGGAGTGTTTGAGCATCTTTCTACAAAACATCAACTAGCATTTAGCCCAGTAATTCATCTTTCGCAACTAGAATTTGTCAAACAGCAACAGCAACAACTACAACTAGATATTGAATGTCTGCAAGCAAAATATCCTCAACTGCAAGCCTATGAACTTCACCAGCATCAGCAGCAATTGCTATCAATTGAAGCCAATACTTACACAAAATTTGTGCAATCTGGATTATTAAAAAAATCTTTGCCTCCAATCATGCCCAAGGCTTTTGATAACTAATAATTTTTGAAGTTACGAGCAATTCTAAAACTTGAATTATGCGGTCTTTTCTATCAACATTTACGAGCAGATAATTAGCAGACAAGAATAAGTCATGAAAGATAAACTCTCTGCGACCGCTAGTTCTACCCTTGTAATTGAGTATGAAATATTTGCAGATAAAGAACTATTATTCGAGCAATGGCAGTCAGAACTTAAGTTAGCAGTCAGCAAGTTTAAGGGCTATATTGGTACAGATGTTTTTCCGCCAATTATTGGCGTACATAACAAATGGTATATCGTTGTTCGCTTTGATAACTCTGCTAATTTAACTTGTTGGTTCGATTCAGATATGCGTCACGAGCTAATTAGAATAGGTAGAAAAAATTTTGCGCCTTATGAATATAAAAATTTAGAAACTGGCTTTGAAGCATGGTTTGACAAAGAGCGCCAAGTTTATAGTAAACCCCAAGCAATTTTACCTGCATGGAAACAAAACTTTGTCGTACTTTTTGGGTTGTATCCAACAGTAATGATTGAAAACTTGCTATTTTCTCACTTTCAATTTATGGAGTCTTGGACATTAGCAAACCAAATTTTTGTAGGGAATGTTATTAGTTGTTCTTTATTAACTTGGGTAGTGATGCCTTTAGTGACAAAGTTATTAAAATTTTGGTTAAAGCCGCAGCAAAGTCTTTTGCAAATTAACTTAATTGGCACAAGTCTTGTATTTGTAGGTTACGGTTTGATGATTTCTGTGTTTAACTTTTTATCTTAATAGTGCGATCGCTAAATTTTTTATTAACCGCTAGGTTTTTTGTGTACTTAGATACAAACGCAGTTCCTGAGATAAGTTTATTCTGTATGCAGAATACAATACCTACGATTCCAAGCAGGAGTAGGGCAAAGCAAAGATTTTAATAGAGGAAATCATATGGCTCATGCTGGGACTCATGGAGAAAGTGGCAATATGGAACGCCCAAAGCTACTCTATGGGTTAAACGATAAACCGCCCCTTAAAGATGCAATTTTTGTGGCATTTCAGCACGTCTGTGCGATTTTTATTCCCATTGTCATGCCAGGACTATTAATTACCGGAGCATTAGGACTCGATCCCAACACCGCCGCCTACATCTTAGGAATGTCCCTATTTGTTTCGGGACTTGGTACATTTATTCAAGTACATAAATTGGGTGCGATAGGTTCCGGTTTATTAAGCGTTCAGGGAACAAGTTTCGCCTTTGTGACCCCAATTTTGGCAGTAATTGGGCAGTCTCTTGAAGCAGGCAAAACACCTGAAGCGACGCTTTCTTTGGTACTAGGATTGTGCTTCTTTGGCTCTTTTATTCCCATTATCATGAGCCGCTTTTTGCACCTGACGCGGAAGATTTTTACACCTTTAGTTACAGGTACGGCAGTAACGTTAATTGGTTTGTGCCTAATTAAAGTAGGTATGTTTTATATGGCAGGGGGGGGAAAGGCCCAGGCGATTTCTGCCAAAAATCCAGAAAGTCCTTTAGCCTTCGGTAGCTTGCAAAATTGGGGGTTGGCAATGCTCGTATTTACAATTGTCGGTCTTTGTAGCGCCAATTCCAACCGATATTTGCGGATGGGTTCGGTGATCGGCTTGTTTGCAGGCTTTGTAGTTTCTATCTTTTTAGGCGTTGCCGACTTTAGCAGAATGGCAACACTGCCATTGATTAATGTCCCAATTCCGTTTCGGTTTGGCTTAGACTTCAATATTGTTACCTTTATTTCTTTCGCGATTATTTACATCGCTCTGACATTGGAAGTATTGGGAGATATTACCGCCACCTCAATGGTTTCAGCAGAACCGATTGAAGGCGCTACCTATATGAGACGGCTGAAAGGTGGCATTTTGGGCGACGGCGTGAATTCGCTGATTGCTTCTATCTGTGGAACTTTCCCCATTATTACCCCAGCGCAAAATAACGGCATTATTCAACTTACAGGTGTAGGTAGCCGCTATGTCGGGTATTTCATTGCTGGTATTCTCGTTGTCGCGGGGTTATTTCCTTTAGTTGGTGGCGTACTGCTGGCAATTCCTACCTCTGTATTTGGCGGAGCGGTGATGTTGATGTTTGGTACAGTGGCGGTGGCAGGGTTCAATATTTTACGCGAAGTCAAGATGGACAACCGCGCTTTTATTATTCTGGCGATTTCCTTATCTGCGGGTTTGGGCGTAACGTTTTTGCCTGAAGCTCTAGAACAATTCCCATCTGGTGTAAAGAGTATTCTGGAGTCTGGTATTGCTACGGGTTCAATTTGTGCGTTGGGTTTAAATATAATTGTGCCGCAGACAGAATCCGCACCAGAATCCGCCCTTGTTGAAGTAATGGAAGATACGGCGGCGGCGGAAATAAAATAGTTGCTATTGGGGTACTTTGCCATAGTCAGATGATTGCCAAGAATTGATGATGCGATCGCGTTAAGTATTAGTGCAAGTTTAATTGAAATAATTTTTGGGTGTGGGGCGTATTCATGAATAATCAGCAGTTTAAACTGGTTGGCGCAACCAGGGATTTGATGTGCCTATTGGCGGTAGTTTTGGGGATGTTTGCGCGATCGCCTATAGTTGTCGCCCAAGAAATCAAATCAATTTCCGAATATGAAATTCTGCCTGCAAATCGGCAAGCACAACTTTTGCAGACAGACGAAGTTAAATTACTCCCTTCCCGTTAAAAGATTAGGCAACTAAGGAGAAGATGAAATTGAGCGTTTTTTGCACCTGCTCCGCTGAGAGAAACTGATGAGATGCGAAAAACTGTTCTAACTGCTGCTGAATCTGTT
>JAABUN010005079.1_pt1 | contig 16864 bp, 16 predicted proteins | sample 5559311 | NCBI WGS metagenome assembly JAABUN01 (sample SAMN10711877, study PRJNA513370) | rock metagenome | isolation source: Antarctica rocks | place: Antarctica: Victoria Land, Siegfried Peak sud
CGTGAGATCTCCATCGTCATCGCGAGTCCCACGCTCGCTCGGCAGCAACACACGCCACGTACGTCACACCCGTACCACCACAAAGCTGCTGGTCAGCGCCTCGCACCCCGACTTTGCCGAGCCCCTGGCATCGGGGGAGCCCCACGACAGGCCGCGCTCGCACGAGGTGGTGATCCCGTTCAGGCAGTGCCGGCAGGTGCCGCAGGAGAGCGCGAAGGGGGCCACCACGAAGTCGCCGGGGCCCACGGTGCTCACCTCGTCCCCGACCGCCTCCACCACCCCGACGAACTCGTGACCGATGCGCTGTGGGCTCTCCGGCGTACGGGTGCCCCGGTAGGGCCACAGGTCGGAACCGCACACGCAGGCAGCGACCACCTTGACCACGGCGTCGCCGGGGCGTTGCACGGTGGGGTCCGGAACGTCTTGCACGCGGATGTCGCGGGGGCCGTGGATCAGGGTGGCGCGCATGGTTCTCCTCGTTCGGATGGGCGGTGCTGGTGTCCCGTGCTGCTGTCTCTCGCGACGTTACCCGCCAGCCGTAGGGGCCGCCGGATTTGCCTCTGGGGGCATGCGCGACGTAACCTGAGGACACGACGCGGGGTGGAGCAGCTCGGTAGCTCGCTGGGCTCATAACCCAGAGGTCGCAGGTTCAAATCCTGCCCCCGCTACAAGGAATCAGCCCTGACCTGCAGAATCGCAGGTCAGGGCTGGTCGCGTACGTGCGCAAGTTTTGCACCACCGGCCAGCTGCTGAGGGTTTCATGCTGCAGCGGGCGACATACCAGCGGACTGGGTGGGCGGCCAAACGGCGCGCCTTCAGCCGCGACCTCGAACTGCGACGTCCTGCGTGCGATAAGATGACCTTATGACCTTGTTGGCCGATTACCGCGACGCCCGCCGCGACGAAGACGTGGCGCGGCTCCGACGGGTCCTCGCGCTGCGCGCCTTGGTCGCCTCCGGCATGAGCCAGCGTCAGATCGCGGACTCCCTCGGCATCACTCAGCCTGCTGTCAGCCAACAGCTCAAGTTCGCTCCCGAGCTCGGTGATGTCCATCCTGAGGTCCTGCTGGCCGCGGCCGCGCCGATCCTCAAGACACTCGCTGGGGAGCACGGCTACACGCGCCTTGCGGTTTTCGGATCCGTTGGACGTCGCCAGGCCGGCCCGGACTCCGACATCGACCTGGTCGTCGAGTCGCCAGAAGGGACCTCGACGTTCGGGTTCATCGGATTCAAGCAGCTCATCGAGCAGGTTCTCGGTCGCGAGATCGACTTCATCGACTACGGCGGACTCAAGCCGGGAATCGACGACGACATCCGGCGGGAGGCGGTGCTGCTGTGATGAACCGCAACGCCGCGAAGGAACTCCTGCACATCCAAGGGTGGCTCGACCGCGTCGACGAGATCGTCGAGCGCGGACGCGGAACCTACCTGGCCGACGGGCTCCTTCACGAGGCCGGCGACTCACTGATGATGAAGCTCGGCGAGGCCGCCAACCGACTCTCCAGACTAGCGATTCCTCCGCCGGCGACATACCGGCCTCGCCGCCGGCCCGTGCGGTTGCGTCGACCTCGGCGAGCCTGATGCGACGCGAGTCGTTCCACCGCCAGCGGGTGACGCCGACCGCGTTTACACCGTCGACGCGGGAGAGCTGGGCGGTGAGAACGCCGGTCCCCTAGAGAACCGGGGTTCTTCGTCGCAGAAGTTGGCCATGCGTTGACAACTCACCGCGTTGCCGTCACATTTGGTTTAGGGTCCAGACTCTAGACCAAAAGGTGATCATGACTGAAGCGCTCGATCGTGCGGTCGAGGCCCACGCCTCCCGGGCCTTCGACTTCCTCGAGGAGTTGGTCAGCGCGCGCAGCGTGGTGGGATGGGAGCAGGGGGCGCTCGACGTCTTCGCTCGCGAGGCCGAGTCGGTCGGTCTGGTGATAGAGCGGCTCACGTTCCCCAACGGACCCATCAGGGATCCCCGAGCCGGCGTGACGCAATCCGGTGTCGAGCTCAGCGATGACCGCTTCCAGGTACTCGCGCGTACCCCGGGCGAGGGGGAGCTGACGCTCTTGCTCAACGGGCACATCGATGTCGTGCCGGCCTCTACCCCCGAGCTGTGGACCTCGCCGCCTTTCGAGCCAGCGCGCCGTGACGGCCGCATGTACGGACGCGGCACGGCGGACATGAAGGGCGGTTTCGCCATCGGGACACTGGCGCTTCGTGCGTTGCGAGACGCCTATCCCGATCTCTTCTCGTCGAGGAGACTCGGCTTCCTCGCGGTGATCGAGGAGGAGTGCACGGGGAACGGTGCGCTGAGGGCCGTGACCGAGCACGGTGTGATCGCGCCGGAGGTTGTACTCCTGGAGCCGACCGACCTCGGCCTGATGGTGGGCGGAGTAGGGGTTCTCTGGCTCGACATCCACGTGGTCGCCTTCGCCGCCCACGCGCACGAGGCGAACGTTCACGTCAACGCGGTCGACCTCGGAATGAGGCTCGTTACCGCCCTTCGCGCCTGGTCAGACCGGGTCAACACCTCCGAGCCCGAGCCGAGCATGACGGCGGGCGCGAGCGCCTACAACGTCAACCTCGGCAAGGTCCACGCTGGCGACTGGACCTCCAGCTCACCTGCGTCCGCCGTCCTCGGGGTGCGGGTGGGCTTTCCGCGGGCCTGGACGGTCGAGCAGGCGGAACAGGAGGTCCGGCGAGTCATCGAGACGGCCGTAGCCGACGATCCCGACTTCCCGCGCCAGCCCGATGTCGAGCCCTCGGGGCTCCGGGCGCCCGGATACCTCCTCGACGTGAACTCCCGGCTGGCTACGGACCTGAGCACAGCCCATCAGGAGGCACACGGGGTCCTCCCCGAGGCGTTCACGCTGGGGAGCACGACTGATGCGCGGACGTACCTCAACCACTTTGGGGTGCCCGCCGTCTGCTTCGGCGCGGTGGCGCACGACATGCACGGCATCGACGAGTCCGTTGAGCTGCAGAGCATCATTGATGGTGCGAGGACGTTGGCTCGCTTCCTGCTCATGCGCTTCGACGAGGGGAGGGGAGCATGAGCAGCGACGGTTGGGCCGGCCCCATCGTCCCCCGTTACGTCGCGGACGACGTCCAGGACCGACTCGTCACGGCGATCGCCCTCGGGGTGTACGTCCCCGGGCAGCGGCTCCCTACCGAGCGGGAGCTTGCCGCCATGCTCGGGGTGTCCCGCACGTCGGTGCGGGGCGCGCTCCAACACCTGACCGACTCCGGGTACCTTGAGGTACGCCGCGGACGCAACGGCGGTTACTTCGTGCTGGCCGACTGGGGGCCGGGCTCCGCCGAGCACGTCAGCCGGCACCTGGTCACGAACTGGGCCGAGTTCGAGGCGCTCTTCGACGCCCGGACCCTGATCGAGCCCCTGATCGCGAGCACGGCCGCCGAGCGTTGTACTGGGGCCGACGTCACGGCCATCAACGAGGCCCTCGCGGCGTACCTGTCAGCACCCGACCACGACGCCTCGCGGCTCGCCGACTACGCCCTCCACCACGCGATCGCGACGGCCACGAAGAACCCCATCCTCGTGGAGACCTCGGTCGAGCTGCGTGCACGGATCAGCCTGAACCTCGGTGCTGAGCCCTACACCGACGAGGTTCGACGCAAGGCGGTCGAGCAGCATCGCCAGCTCGTCGAGGCGGTGACGGGCCGCCGGGCCGAGGAAGCCGCGACCATCGCGGCCGACCACTTCACGCTCTCCGAGGGCCTCATGCGGAGGTTGGTCCAGCGGGCCAAGACGGAGGACCAGCGCAGTGCGAACGGGGCTGCCCCGACCCGTGAGGCACCGAAGTTGGGAGAAGCCACGTGATCTCCCGCTCCTTCTTCGTCCTCCGCAGAGTCCTGCTGACCATCCCGGCGCTCTTCGTCATGAGCGTTCTGGTGTTCCTGATCATCCGGCTGGTACCGGGCGACCCGGTCCGCACGATGCTCGGCTTCCGGGCCACCGAGGCGAACGTCGCAGAGATGCGGCACCAGCTCGGCCTCGATCAGCCCCTGGTCACCCAGTATCTCGACTTCGTGGGCGGGCTCGCGCGTGGCGACCTCGGCACCGACATCGTGAGCCACGAGTCCCTGAGAACCCTCCTCGCCCAACGGCTCCCGGTCACCTTCGAGCTTGCTGGTCTCGCGATGCTGCTGGCCGTCCTCGTGGGCGTGCCGCTCGGCATCCGTGCGGCGACCGGCGGCCGGTGGACCAACCGCGCGACTGAGGGGTTCGTGATCCTGGGGATCAGCGTCCCTGACTTCTTCATGGGGATCCTGCTGGTGCTGGTCTTCGCCGGCAACCTCATGATCCTGCCCCCGTCCGGCTACGTGCCGTTCACCACGGACCCGGTCGAGAACCTGAGGTACATGATCCTGCCTGTCTTGGCCCTCGCGGTCGCGGAGGCCGCCTACATTCTGCGAACCACCCGGGGAGCGATGACGGCTGTGCTCGGTCGGCCGTTCGTCACTTTCCTGCGGGCCAAGGGGGTCAGCGACAGGAGGGTCGTCTACGGGCACGCGCTTCGCAACGCAGCCCCGCCGATCGTGACTGTGGTCGGCATCCAGGTCGGGGTCCTGCTCGGTGGCGCCATCATCGTGGAGGTCCTGTTCGCGCTGCCAGGAGTCGGGCGCATGCTGGTCACCGCGATCACCCAGCGCAACTACCCGACCGTGCAGGTGGGGGTGCTCGCCATCGCGACCATCTTCATTCTGATCTCGCTGGTGACTGATCTCATCGTGGGGTGGCTCGACCCGCGTGTCCTGGACGGTGGGGCGAGATGACAGCCGCAGCCGAGTCGGCCTCTCGGATCCGTCGTCCCCCGCGGACGAGGCGGGGGTCGGGACGATGGCTCCTCGTCGTGGGCTCCCTGGTGCTCGGCGTACTGGTCGTCTTGGCGGGCGCGGCACCGTGGCTCGCCCCCCACGACCCGGAGAAGGTGGTCGTGGACCAGGTCCTCGGCTCTCCCAGCGCCCAGCACCTGTTCGGTTCCGACGTCCTCGGCCGCGACGTGCTCAGCCGGGTGATCTACGGACTGCGGGTCAGCCTGCTCGTGTCCATCTCGGCTGTCCTCGCCTCGGTCGTGGTCGCTGTGCCCCTGGGGCTCGTGGCGGGATACTTCGCTGGGGCGGTCGACACCGTGGTCTCGCGGACGCTCGACATGATCCTGGTTCTGCCGGCGATGCTGCTCGCGATCACCTTCATCGCGATCCTCGGACCGGGCAGCGTCGTCGCCACAGTGGCTATCGCGGTGATCTACCTGCCCATCCTTGCCCGGGTGATGCGCACCAGCACGCTGATCGTCACCCGCAACGAGTACGTCGACGGAGCCCGGGCGCGGGGAGGCAGCCACCTCCGCATCATGATCGGCCACGTGGCCCCCAATGCGCTCGGGCCCGTGATCGTCCAGGCATCCGTGCTGGCGGCGTTCGCGCTGCAGCTCGAAGCAGGCCTCAGCTTCCTGGGGCTCGGTGCCCAGCCGCCGACGCCTTCACTCGGCGGGATGCTGGCCGACGGGCGCAACGTCCTCTCCCAGGCACCCTGGGTGGAGATCTTCCCCGGCCTCGCCATCGTCCTCGCAGTCCTGTCCTTCACCCTCGTGGGCGAGGGTCTGCGCCTGGTGTTCGACCCGAAGGGGGTCGCCGAATGAGTGCACAGACGGAGGCGCCGCCGCTCAGCTTCACCGACGTGTCCGTCCGGTTTGCCACCGACGACACCTTGACCACAGCGGTGGACTCGGTCTCCCTCACCGTCAAGGGCGGTGAGATCTTCGGGATCGTCGGGGAGAGCGGCAGCGGCAAGAGCACGCTGGCCAATACCGTCCTCGGCCTGCTCCCGCAGTCGGCCGTCGTGGAAGGCAACGTCGCAGTCAACGGGCGGGAACTCCTGGGTTTGTCCGAGGCTGACCTGCGCGAGCTCCGCGGCAACGAGGTCTCGATGATCTTCCAGGACGCATCGGCGAGCCTCGACCCGACCTGGTCCGTGGGGGACCAGGTGGCCGAGACCCTCAGGGCGCATCGCAAGATCAGCAGGCGTGCTGCGAAGGAACAGGCCATCTTGCTCATGGAGGAGGTCGGCATCCCCGACCCCGCGGCGCGTTACTCCGACGCCCCGCACCGGCTCTCCGGCGGTATGCGGCAGCGCATCGTCATCGCGGCGGCTTTGGCGAACAATCCTCAACTGCTCATCGCCGACGAGCCCACCACGGCGCTCGACGTCACGATCCAGGCGCAGGTGCTGAGTCTGATTGATCGGCTGCGCCGTGATCACGGCACCACCGTCCTCTTCATCACCCACGATTTGGGGGTGGTCGCCAGCGTGTGCGACCGCGTGGGCGTGATGTACGCCGGCAGGCTGCTCGAGGTTGCCACCACCGCCGACCTCTTCGCCCGGCCGGAGCACCCTTACACGCGCGCCCTCCTTGCCGCGTCCCCGGGAAGGGGTGCTCGTGGTGAGCGACTGCCCGTCATCCCGGCGGAGTGGAGCGTCGAGAGCCTGCAGGAGAGAGAAGCGGGTGTCGACCGATGAGCGACCTGTTGAGGATCGAACACGTCAGCAAGGCCTACTCGACCGGCGGCCCGCCCTGGCGGAGGCGACGTGTACACGCGCTCGACGATGTGACACTCACCGTCAGGGCGGGCCGCACCATGGGGTTGGTCGGTGAGTCCGGGAGCGGCAAGAGCACCCTGGGCCACTGCGTCCTGGGCCTCACCGGGGTCGACTCCGGTCAGGTGGTCTTCGAGGGCCGAGACATTCAGTCCCTGTCCCGCGTTGAGCGCGCCACCTTCCGCCGTCGTGTCCAGCCGGTCTTCCAAGATCCGTACGGCAGTCTCGATCCGCGCTGGCCGGTCGGCCGAAGCGTGCGGGAGTCCCTCGACAGCTTCCGCATCGGCACATCGACCGACCGTGACAAGCGGGTCCTCGAGCTCTTCGACCGGGTCGGGCTGAAGTCGTCGTACGCGAGCCGGATGCCGTCCCAGCTCTCCGGCGGACAGCGTCAGCGGGTCGCCATCGCAGCAGCCCTAGCCAGCGAACCGGAGCTGATCATCGCAGACGAGCCGGTAAGCGCACTCGACGTCAGCGTCCAGGCCCAGATCCTGAACCTGTTCATGGACCTCCAGACCGAACTCGGTGTCACCTCGATCTTCATCACCCACGACCTCGGTGTGGTCGAGCACGTCAGTGATGAGATCGCCGTGCTCTACAACGGCGTTGTGGTCGAGACGGGGGACGTCGACCAGGTGATGCGGGCGCCGGTCCACGCCTACACCCGCACACTCCTCGACGCGATCCCTCGCGCCGACCCACCCGAGCCCGCCTCAGGCTCCCGAACAGCTCGTCCGCGCCGACACTAGGAGAGATTGGCATGCCAACGGCAACGGTCAACGGAATCAACCTCAACTACAGGCTCGAGGGCCCCGACGACGCAGAGACGATCGTGCTCATCAACGGGCTCGCAGACGACCTGGAGTCCTGGGGCTTCCAGGTGCCAGCCCTCCTGGAGGCGGGGTACCGGGTGCTCAGCTTCGACAACCGCGGCATCGGGGCCAGCGACAGGCCCGCCGACCCGTACACCTCCCGGATGCTGGCCGACGACGCCAAGGCTCTCGTCGACGCGCTCGGGATCACCGACTTCCACCTTCTGGGCGTTTCGATGGGAGGCATGATCTCCCAGGAGTACGCGATCAACTACGGCTCGGACCTCCGGTCGGTCACCCTGGCCTGCACGTACGGCGTCGCGGACGCGTTCTGCCAGAACATGTTCGCGATGTGGGCGGATCTCGCCCGGGCCATCGACGTGCCGTTCGTGATGCGCGACGTGATGCTCTGGGCGTTCACCGGCCCCTTCTTCGAGGAACGACCCGAGGACGCCGCGGAGTTCGCCGACGCCATGGCGTCCCTCGACATGCCGATCGAGACCTACCTGTGCCAGCTCAACGTGATCCAGAAGCACGACGCGGTCGACCGGCTGAAAGACATCGACGTTCCGACCCTCGTCCTCGCCGGCGAGGAGGACGTATTGATCCCGGTGCGGCTGTCACAGCGCCTGCACGAGGCGCTGCCCGGATCGGAGTGGGGCACCGTCCCCGGTGGGCACGCCTGCCTGTGGGAGGCCCCAGACCCGTTCAACTCCGCGTTCCTCGACTTCGTCCGCAAGCACTCCCACTGACTCAGAAGAAGCCCCCGAAGGAAGTCCCAGTAGAAAGCGAAGGTTATGAAGAAATCACAGCAGTTGCCACGACGGCTCACCCGCCGACGCGGGATCCTCGGCGCCGCCCTCCTAGCTGCCTCCCTGGTGCTCACCGCGTGCGGGGGCAGCGGGGGAGGAGCCGGGGGGACGCCTGCGGACGGAACAGCGGGGGAGATTGTCGACGGCGGCGACCTCCGCGCTGCCCTCACCGGCGAGCCCGACCTCCTCGACCCGGCGACCTCGTCGATCTACACCGGCGCCCAAGTCTATGAGGGGATCTTCTCAAAGCTGATCGACATGGACGTGGACGGTAACTTCGTCCCCGACCTGGCCACCGAGTGGGAGCAGAACGACGCGACCACGTGGACGTTCGCCCTGGTCGACGACGCCACCTTCCACAACGGGGAACAGTTCACCGCCGACGACGTGGTCTACACGTTCGAGAGGATCCTCGACCCGACGACCGCGAGCTCCTACGCCGGACTCTACGACCAGATCGACACCGTCGAGGCCGTTGACCCCACGACGGTGGTCTTCAAGCTGAAGGGCCCCTTCGGACCCTTCCTCACCAACCTGGCCGCCAACGGCCAGATCGTGAACCAGAAAGCGATCGAGAGTGGTGATCCCGCCCGAGAGCCGGTCGGGACCGGACCGTTCAAGTTCGTCGAGTGGGTCCAGGGCGACCACATCACGCTCGCGAAGAACGCCGACTACTTCGAGGACGGGAAACCGCACCTCGACTCGGTGACCTTCAAGTTCCTGGCCAATGACCAGAGCCGGATCGACGCCCTCTCCGCAGGCGAGATCGACTGGGCCGACGCGATCCCGTTGCAGCAGGTGCCGACCCTGAGTGAAGACCCGCGCTTCAACTACGTGACCAGCGCGTCTGCGGGCATCCCCGACTTCCTGGCGATGAACACCACAGCGGCGCCCTTCGACGACATCAGGGTGCGGCAGGCCTTCGCGCTCGCGATCGACCGCTCACAGGTCAAGGACGTCGCCTACCTGGGCACCGGCGAGAATGGCCTCATCGAGGTCCCGACCGGGTCGTCGTGGTACGACGACAGCAACGTCTACGCCGCGGAGCGAGATGTGGACAAGGCGAAGAAGCTGCTCGCGGAGGCGGGCTACGCCGACGGATTGAAGGTGGAGTACCTGGGGCTGTCGCAGTACCCGGAGCTGCTAAAGACCGGTCAGGTGATCCGTGACCAGCTCAAGGAGATCGGTGTCGACATGAACATCAAGGCCGTGGACGTCTCTGTCTGGTACGACCAGTACAGCTCGTTGGACTACCAGCTGACGAGCGCCTACCAGGAGCGCACCATCGACCCGGACAACTTCTACTCGCTGGTCATCAAGTCGGGAGGCCCGATCAACACCACCGGGTACGACAACCCGGAGGTCGACGCGCTCATCAAGCAGGCTGCGGCCAGCTACGATGAGGCGGAGCGGATGGATCTCTACACGAAGATCCGCGGGGTCGTCACCGAGGACGCACCTCTCGTTTTCACGCACTTCGAGACCATTAACTACCTGATGAACAGCAACGTCACCGGTTCGACGATCACGCCAACCTTGAGCCTGCACATGGAGGACATCGGCTTCACGAATTGACCCTCGGCGGTGTACGGAGGGCTTGGCGTAGGACGCGTCGGGCCCTCCCGCACGTAATGGGGGTCGCGTTGCTGACCGGTGCGCCGGAAGCGCGATCCCGAATCCACGTCGGCTTGCCGCGCTCGTACGTGGAGATAACTGTCTCAAGGATCGACGAGGCCGAGGAAGTGGTCGCCCGAAGCGCCAGCCAGAGGTTCGCGAGATCGGCCGTGTCCGACACGTCGCGAGCTGTCAAGGTCTCATCGCGCCCGAGGCGGTAGACCAGCGTCTGCTTGTGGATGTGAAAGCGCTGTGCGGCTTGTTGCCAGGACCGCTTCTCTTCGAGGAGGGCACGAAGCGAACTTCGACGTTCGGGTTGGTTCATCCGGTTCAAGCAATTGCTCGAGCAAGTTTTGGGCCGCGAGATCGACCTTGTCGACTTCAGCGGGTTCGAGCCAGGACTTGACGACGAAATCCGCCGCGAGGCGGTGCCGGTGAGGTGAGGCGGCGAACAGGGATGACGCTGTCGGTGGACCTGCCAGTATTGGAGGCTTTCGCGTCAGTCCCACTTCGAATCGTGGAACGGCCGCGTCACTTGGGGAGAAGTCACTCGGGCCAGGAGCGGTAGCCCGGCGCGGTGACTGGCCACGGGTGCGCAGTCTGCCAGGCCGCGGCCAGGTCGAGCAGCAGGAGGTCGTGCCAGCGCGGCGCCGTGACCTGCAGCCCCGACGGTACCCCGGCCGGGTCCTGCCCCCACGGCAGCGACAGCGCCGGGTGGCCTGTCAGGTTCTGCACGGCGGTCGAATAGACCTCGGCGGGCAGGGTGCCGATGGGGTCGCTCGGGCCGAGCCGCCCATCGGCCAGCCAGGCGTCGTGGGCGACCGTCGGGGTGACCAGCAGGCCGATCGCGCCGTCGGCGTCGGGACCCAGCAGGTCGTCGATCCTTCGGACGGCGAGGGGGCGCCGGCGCCGGGCGGCGAGGTACTGCTCGATTCCCACTGCCAGTCCCTGGCAGAGGAACTCGGCGGTTGCCGGGTGCAGCAGCCCCGGGGTCCTCACGGCATCCTCCACCCGCGTACGCGACCCCAGGATCTGGGTCAGGGCCGCGACATGCTCCGCGGTCGCCAGCGTGAACCAGTCCTCATCTGGTACGCCGACCCCGGTGAAGAACGAGTCTGGCTCGTGCCACTCAACGGGGAGACCCAGGAGCTCGGCGAGGGCCTGCACCCCGGTCGCGTGCCGCGCTGCGACCTCGGGCGGTAGCGGGCCCAGGTCCGACGTGCGCTCGGCGGCGAGGAGTCGTCCCCACTGCGGCGATCCCGAGCCGGCCGCCGAGACCAGGGCAGCCGCCGGGGCCGATCCGGGGTCACCGGGGGCTACTCCCGTCATCACGGCGAACAGCAGGCGCAGGTCGCCGGCCTCGGTCGCGAGCGGTCCCGAGGTGGACAGGTCGAGCCAGTCCGCCGCCGGCCACCGACCGACCGCGCCGTGCGTCGGCTTCAGACCCAGCAGGCCGCAGAGGGCCGCCGGGATGCGGACCGAGCCCCCGCCGTCTGTCGCGGTGGCGAGTGGGACCAGACCCGCGGCCAGCGCGGCCGCCGATCCACCGCTGGAGCCGCCTGGGCTGTGCTCGAGGGACCAGGGGTTGCGGGTGGGTCCGAACCGGGGTGAGTCGGTGAAACCCTCGGTCGCGAGCTCCGGCAGCGTGGACTTGCCGACCACCACCGCCCCAGCCGACCGGAGCCGGGCCACGGGCCAGGCGTCCTCGTCCGCGGGCGCCATCTCGTCGAAGAGCGCCGACCCGGCCCGGGTCGCCATCCCGGCGACATCTTCGAGATCCTTGACCAGGACGGGTAGGCCGACCAGAGGTCCGAGCCGTTCACCCGCGGCCACCCGGGCGTCGACCGCCGCGGCGTCGCGCAACGCCAGCTCGCCGCGCAGCTCGGTGGTGCAGTTCAGCTCGGGGTGCGCGGCGAGCCGGTCCAGGGCGAGCCCCACCGCCGCCACGGCCGACCAGCGGCCGTCGGCAATGGCCACGGCCGTGGCTGAGACGGGACCGCGGCCCCCAGCCGCCGCGATCACCGACGACGGCCGGCCTGGAGCGCCAGGAGGCCCAGGAGCTCGTAGACGACGTTGGCCGCGGCCACCGTGGTCAGCTCGGCGTGATCGTATGCCGGCGCCACCTCCACGACATCCGCCCCGACGAGGTTCAGTCCGTCGAAGCCGCGCAGGATCTGCTGGAGCTCCCTCATGGTCAGGCCTCCGGGCTCGGGAGTTCCGGTACCTGGGGCATGGGCCGGGTCCAGCACATCGATGTCGATGCTGACGTAGACCGGTCGATCGCCGACTCGCTGGCGGACCCGGTCGATGCAGGCGTCGACACCCTCCCGGGCGACCTCCATGGTGGAGACGATCGCGAAGCCCATGGCCCGGTCGTCGGTGAGGTCCTGGGCTGAGTACAGGGGACCCCGTATCCCCACGTGCGCCGAGACGTCGAGGTCCAGGAGACCCTCTTCGACCGCCCGGCGGAACGGAGTGCCGTGCGTGTACGGCGCGCTGAAGTAGGTGTCCCACGTGTCCAGGTGCGCGTCGAAGTGCACCAGTGCGACCGGGCCGTGCCGTTCGGCCATGACCCGAAGCAGCGGGAGCGCAATGGTGTGGTCGCCGCCGATGGTGACCAGCGAGTCGGCGTCGTCCAGGGTCCGGCGCGCCGCCACCTCGATCGAGGCCAGGGCGTCCAGGATGTCGAACGGGTTCGCCGAGACGTCACCCGCGTCGACCACCTGGTGCACGTCGAACGGGTGCACGTCCAGGTACGGGTGGTACGGGCGGAGCAGCTTCGAGCCGGCCCGGATGCCCTGCGGGCCGAACCGGGCTCCCGGTCGGTACGAGACCCCGGCGTCGAAGGGCACGCCGAGCAGGGCGACGCCTGCGTGCTCGACCTGATCCAACCGGGGGAGCCGGGCGAAAGTGTCGGGCCCCGCGAAGCGAGGCACCTCCATCCCGTTCGGGGGGACCTGGATGCTCATGACGCCGCCAGCGGGGAAAGGTGCTCGTGCACCGCCAGCCAGCCCCGGTGCGCGTCCTTCCGGAACACGATCGTCTCGCGCTCCTCGAGGGGCTCGGCCTCCCCAGCGAGCCGGGTGCGCACTCGGTGGGTGAAGACCGCGACCTCGTCATCGAGCACGTCCACCCGCCCGTCGTACGACGTGCAGCCCTCGACCCGGAAGCCGTCGGCCTCCCAGGTCGACCAGAGCTGCTCGTAGGCCGCCCGGCTCTCCAGGCGTTCGGGGTGGGTGTGGAAGATGAACGTGGCGTCCGCCGCGAACCCCGCGAAGTACTCGTGAGGGCTGTGCGCGCCGAAGCTCGCGACGATCGCCGCGGCGGCCCGCGTCACCTCCTCGGCCGTTCGGAGGTGAGCGTCGGTCTGTCCAGCACTCATGAGCGCGCCTCCGAGGCTGTGTCCGCCCCGGCCCCCTGGTCCGCCTCGGCCAGGACAGCCGCGGACCGGGAGATGGCCGGCTCCTCGGCCGCGAGGTCCACTCGACGCATCACGAGCACGTACGACAGGCTGCTAACGGCGAGGCCGATGATGAACGCGATGTCGATCCCGCTCATGCGCTGGGCCAGCGGGCCGACGAAGCCGAGCGACTCTGAGAAGTGCAGGACCATGAACGGCACCATCGCGACCAGCCCGAGTGCGTAGCCGATCAGGCCCTCCCGACCCCAAGCTCCGTAGATGCCCCGTGGCGTGAACAGGTCGGTGATCGCGTAGTGCCCGCGCCGGACGAAGAAGAAGTCGACCAGGTTGACCGCGGTCCACGGGGTGAGCAGGTAGAGCATCAGGGTCAGCGAGGTGAACAGCGCCCCGACGGAGTCCGTCAGGGCGAGGCTGAGCACCAACCAGCCGACGGCCAAAACGACGATGACCCCGACGCGCAGCCGGGCGGTCGGCCTGATCGCCCGCAGGGAGTCAGCTCCGGTGATCACAGTGAGCATCGCGCTGTACGCGTTGAGTCCCATGGTTGCCACCAGCGCCAGTACTGACACGACGGCGAGGAGGCTGCCCAGGCCGGAGATCACCGCGTCTCCGCCGTCCCGGATGCCGACCAAGGCGTCGACAGTGCCGGTGTGCGTGGCCATCCACGCGCCGATCGGGATCAGCCAGATGGGGGAGCCGGAGGCGCCCCAGAAGACCGCCCCGACGATCGAGCGGGTCGGGGTGGCGGTGGGCAGGTAGCGCGAGTAGTCCGAGACGTACGGCGCGTAGGTGACGTTGTACGCCGCCACCACCGTGAATTGCGAGATCACACCGGCCCAGGAGAAGCCGAGCCCCGGGACCGCGGCCTGGCCGCCAGCGCCGCCAACCAAGATCCCGACGGTCAGGACGATCCAGAGCGGCAGGCTCAGCACGAAGAGACCGATGAAGGCGTGGTGCAACCAGTCATGGCCGACGATCGCGAGCACGGCAGCGATGAGCGTGATCGTCACCGCCACCAGCGTGGTGTCCCAGCCGAAGATTCCGGCCAGCCCCTCCTTGATGATCACGACGTCGACCACGTTGAAGGCCACGAAGGTGAAGAGGGTGGCGAACAGTGGCACGATGACGCCGCGATACCCGAACTGCGCCCGGGACTGGATCATCTGCGGCAGGCCCAGGGTGGGGCCCTGGGCGGCGTGGAAGGCCATGAACAGCGTGCCGAAGAGGATCCCCAGCACGCTCGAGATGATCGTCCAGATCAGGTTGAGGCCGAGGGCCGGGCCAATCAGGCCGAGCGAGAGCGTGAAGGGCTGGAAGTTGCCCAGGAACCAGAAAGGTCCTTGCCTCCAGACTTTTCCGTGTCGCTCCGAGGCAGGCACGTAGTCGATGGATCTCGACTCGATGGTGCCGGTGCTGGTGCGTGCTGTCATCGCTACCTCCCTGGTCGACGCACCGGAGCCTCGACGGTGCTGGCGCAGAACATTCTGACGCTGGGACCGTGTGCCGCGATGTGCAGACATGGATCTTTGGACCCTCAGGAATAGAGGAATCTCCACTACGCTGAGATGATGGCAACCACCGTGCGCGACCTCGTGGAGGCTCCCGAACTGGCCATGGACCTCGCGGTCGCGGGGGACATGGACCGTCGGATCCGGTGGGTGCACGTCACTGAGGTGGCCGACCCCTCGCCGTACCTCGCCGGGGACGAGTTCATCCTGACCGCCGGTATCTGGCAGGACCGGGGGACCTCAGCTCGCAGCTTCGTGACCGCCCTGCAGGCGCGGGCCGTGTGCGGGGTGGCCTACGGCCTGCTCGAGCCCGACGAGCCGGTGCCCGACGAGCTCGTCGTCGCCTGCCGGGAGTACGGCCTCACACTGGCCGTGGTCCCGGTGCGTACCCCTTTCGTGGCGGTGTCGAGCTGGTTCTTCGACCGCTTGTCCGAGGAACGGGAGGCGGTCCTGCGGGGCACCCTGCGGTTGACCCAGGACCTGTTATCGGTTGCGGATGACGACTCGCGTCCCGGCGGGGACGCCGTGCGCCAGGTGGTGCGCCGCCTCGCCGACGGGCTCGGTCGCGAGGTCTCGGTCCTCAATGTCGCCGGTGTGCTGCTCGCGCGCTCGCGCGAGGGGGGCCAGACGCACGACGGTGTCGGGTCCGACCGCGAGGAGATCGAGGTGCCCGTGTGCGCAGAGGATCGCCCGGTGGCCCGCCTGGTCGTCCACCGGGACCGGACGGAACCGGGCTGGTCAGCGGAGGCGGACGTGGTGACCAGGGCACGGATCTCGACCGCGGTCTCGGTGATCGAGCTGGTCCTCGCTAGACGCCGCGCTGTGCAGGAGTCGGAGCGACGAATGGCTGGCGAGGTCGTGTCTTTGGTGTTGTCCCGGCAGCCCGAGCTGGTCCGTGCTCGTCTCGAGGTCTACGGCCTCGACCCGGACGGGCTGCTGGTCAGCTACGTGTTGGCTGCCGAGCACCGGGAGACCGACCTGTCCTCGGCCGAGCGGTGGCTGCGCGCCCGGGGCCTGGACGGTGTGGTGGCACTGCGCGGCGACGAGCTGACGGTGATCCTGCAGCCCGCCGGCGCAGACTTCGACGTACGCGGCGCGGGAGCGGACCTGGCCGCCGGGCTCGGCGGTGTCGCGGCCGGTATGGGGGAGACCGCCGACGGTGTGGGCGGGCTCCGGCGCAGCGTCGTCCAGGCCCGCCAGGCCTGCACGATGTCCCGGCGTGCCGGTCACGGTGGACTGGTCGCCCACACCCAGGGCAGCTCACACGCGCTCCTGCTGGCGCTGCAGGAGCCCGACATCGTGGACAGCTTCGTCGAGCACGTGCTGGGACCGGTGCGCGCCTACGACCTGGCCCACAGCACCGACCTGGTCGCCACCGTGCGGGCTTTCCTGGAGTGCCACGGCAGTCCTGCGAAGACCGCAGGGGTCCTCAACGTGCACGTCAACACGCTGCGGCAACGGCTCGAGCGGGTCGAGCGGTTGACCGGTCGCCGTCTCGCGGAGACCGGTGACCGGGTCGACCTGTGGCTCGCACTGCAGGTCCCCTCGACCGTCCCCTCGACTGCGCCCCAGCCGCGGCGATACATCTCGTCGCCCGGGCGCGATGCGTAGGACAGAAGAGGGCGTGCACGACGTGAGAGGCGTGTGATGGGGCTGTCTTCGCCACCACGCTTCCCTCACCGTCACCTGGACTCTCACAGTCGCGGTGCTGGCCGGACTGGCGGAGCTGGGACAGGGCCCGGCCACTAGGGGCGGCACTTCCACGGATCGGGGCCTAGGCGCCCGTGCTGGTCCCCGCCTCAGCCCAGATCCACCGGCCGTGATTTGTCGGACTTCTCGGGCGGGTTTTCCGGGGTCGGGCCGAGAGTGAGCGTGTTTGTGTGGCCGGTCTGTCCGGTTCTTCCACTTCTGGTTCGGTCGGTGCCCGAGGGGGGTGATGGTCAGGACGTGACTGGGCTCGGGGGTCCGCAGCCGGCGGTGAAGAGCTGTTCCCAGGCGGTTTGCCAGGGCCAGCCGGTGGGCAGGTGCAGCCGGAGCCGGCGACCCGAGCGAGCGGCCCTGGCTGGGACGGCGATGAGCTGGGTG
>JAABUN010005081.1_pt1 | contig 16856 bp, 14 predicted proteins | sample 5559311 | NCBI WGS metagenome assembly JAABUN01 (sample SAMN10711877, study PRJNA513370) | rock metagenome | isolation source: Antarctica rocks | place: Antarctica: Victoria Land, Siegfried Peak sud
GCGGGGGGGTGCGGGGTGGGTAAAGTTTTCCGACAGGGGCGGGGCGGAAGCAGCTCGCTGGGGACGCCCAGGGCTTGCGCCGCTGGGCTATTGAAGACGCCCGCAGCGGGCTGAGGGCAGCGGCACATCGGGTTTTAGCCCGCCGCGGGCGTCTTCAATAGCCCAGCGGCGCAAGCCCTGGGCGTCCCCGGCGGGCGCGGCCCGGAAGGAAAGTCCCCATGACCCCCGTCGGCCGCCTCCGCCTCGTCGGTCTCGTCGAGGGCACGTCGTTCCTCATCTTGCTCGCCGCATCGGCGGTGAAGCGGCTGGCCGGGTACGCCGACCCGGTCCTCGTCCTCGGCAGCGTCCACGGCGTCTTGTTCGTCCTGTTCATCGCGTGCGTCGTGGAAGTGACGGTGCGCCGGCCGTGGTACTCGCCGCGGTTCTGGGCCTACGCGGCCGTGGCGTCCGTCGTGCCGTTCGGGACGTTCGTGTTCGACCGGTGGCTCGTCCGGCACGGCGGTCAGCCCGCCGACCGGAACAGCCAGTAGAGGATCGTCTTGATCTCGAACGGCTTCAGGTCCGGCTTGAGCGACAGGACGCGGGCGGCGATTCCCGCCAGGTGCGGGGCCGCCCAACTGGTCGCCGGCTCCCGGGCGAACGGGCCTAAGTAGCCGCGGCCGTGGGCCTGGAACTCGACCGAGTCGCGCAGGTGGTACGCGAACCCCAGCGGGTCGTCGAACAGCCCCTTGTCGACGGAAATGAGGGGCGTAGCGAAGGCGGCCGGGTAGCTGCGGGTGAACGGGTGCTCGTTGTGGGCGGCGGCGAACACCAGCACGTCCTTGAAGTACGCCTCCTCGATCGCCCGCTGCAACTGGTTCCGCCGCGGCAACTGCTGCAACTTGTGCTCCGGCACCCCGAGGGACAGGTTGATGACCTTCACCTGCCACACCGTCACGGCGTGGTGCAGGGCGGCAATGACCGTCTCGACCTCGCACGCCCCTTCGGGGCCGAACACGTCGGCCGAGTAGAGCTTCACCCGCGGGGCCAGCGTCAGAATGATGTCGGCGACGGTCGTCCCGTGCGGACTGGACTGGTGGCCGGTGTACGGCAGCGGGACCGGCGAGCCGGGGCGAAACAGTCCGCCCTCGATCGGCCCGATGGGGGTGCCGGCGGCGGCGAACTTGTCTTCCAGTATCGACCGCTCGACGCCCGAATCGATGACGGCGATGGGCACCCCGGCCCCGGTGGCGCGCGTGTCCCGGAACAGCCGGTCGGGCGTCAGCTTGGCGAAAATCTCGTCGAAGACGGTCGGCACCGGGTCACTCATGCGGGGTGCGGCCCCTTCCGTGGGCGTCGCCGGGGGTTACGTCGGGCCGGCCAGGCCGTCGAGCAGGGCGTGTAAATCCGTCACCATCCGGACGCAGTAGGTGACCGGGGCCGGGCCGTGCCGGGCGGCCAGCGCCCGGATCGCCTCGGCCAGTCGCAAGGTCGTGTCGGCGTCGGCCACGGCGTGCGGGTCGGCCGACAGCCCGGCCTTGAGTTTCGCCATGACGGCGGCCGTCGCGTCGGCCGGCGGGTCGCTCGGACTCGCGTCGGTGAGCGTCCGGGCCACGTTGTCGCTGGCCACCAATGCCGCCTCGACCGCGTCGAACAGGAGCGACTGCGTCTGCCGTTCGGCCAGGGCCTGACGCAACAGGTCGGCCCCCAGGTCGGCGGCGGCGGCGACCAGCCGGCGGTCCTCGGCCGTAAACTCCGGCTTGTCGAACAACTCCAGCACGACGTGCGTCCCGCCGCCGACCTGGACCGGGGCCGCGAGGATCGACGCCCGGCCCTCTTCAAAAGGCCGCAGTTCGAGAAGGCCCATCGTCGCCGGGTCGAGCCGGGCCATGACGACGGGTTCCTGGGAACTGACGACCGACGCGGCCAGGGTCCGGCTGAAGGGGATCGGCGGGGTCGCTACCGGGTCGCCGGTCGGGGCGTAGCAGAGGGTCGAATCGGTCCCGTCGGGGTTCAGGTGGCGGACGATTAACGCCCCGTCGGCCGCCCCCGTCGCCCGCAGCAGGAACCGGAACAGGGTGTGGACCGCGACCGGCAGCGGGACCGGGTCGTTGAGCGTCGCGGCGGACCGGACCAGCGGCAGCACCTGGGCGACGGCGTCCCGGAACCCGGCCAGGCTGTCAGTCAGTTCCCGCTGCCGCTTGGCCGGCCGGATGCGTTCGAGCTGCCGGCGGACGGCGACTTGAAACGTCTCCCGGGTCAAGTCCTGGTTCTTGTCGAGGTAGTCGCGGACGCCCATCCGCAACGCATCGAGGGGCGTCGCCTGGTTGGCGAACCCGGTGACGAGGATGGCCACCACGTCCGGGCGGAACTCGGCCAGGTCTTCGAGTAAGCGGAGGCCGTCGGTGCCGGACCCGAGGTTCCAGTCGAGGATGGCCAGGTCGATGGGGTGTTCGTTGGCGAGCAGCAGGGCTTCTTCGGCGTCGGCGGCGACGAGGACCAGCGGGGCGTCCGGGCCGGCGGCGAGCCACTCCCGGAACGTCCGGCGGACGCTCTCCTCGTCGTCGACGATCAGCACGGTGTCGCGCAATCCGCCTCCGGTTTCGTCGTGCCGGCCGCCGTCATACCGCACTATACCACGCCGCGGCCGCTGCGAAATCCCGACTCGCGAGCGCCGCCGCTGCCCTCAGTCGGACCGCATCCGGGGTCCGGCGCAAATCCAGCGCCCGGTCCAATAGCTCGGCCGCTGCCGGGCCGTCGCCCTCATTCAACTGGGCCGAAGCCGCCGCTACCAGCGCTTCATGCTCGGCGGCGACAGCAAACAACAGTGTTAAGTCCGCCTTGCACCGGCGGCAGGCGGGGCCGGCCGTGTTGGCCGCCTTACAGCACGGGCACGGCACCGCGGGCATCAGGCGTCTTCCAGGTAGAAGAGCACGTCGGTTAGCTCGTTGGCCGCGGCGGTCAGGTCGCCCCATGCCCGGCCGTCGAGGGCGACGCGGATCAGCCCGGTCAGCCGGTCGAGTTCGGCCTGGTCGTCGGCCGACGCCCTGGCCCGCACCCGGTCCGCCTTTTCCAGAAGTGCCCGGGCTTGCACAGTCTCGCGCTGCCCCTCGGCCGGGCTGGGGGCCAGGTCCGGGGCGGGAAACTGGAACCGCGGGGCGTGCGCCGGGACCACGGCCGCCAGGTCGTCGGTATCAATGACCGCGGGGTGGTCCCACAGCCGGTCGAGCCGGCTCTTAGCCGCGTCCCGCTCCTCGACGGCGAACCGGGCCATCGCGTTCTCGATCGTGATCTGTTTGAGCAGCCCCGTCGACTTCTCCCGGGCCGACACCTTCAGGGTGCCGTCCAGTGTCAGGTCGAGTTGGACGACAATTTGATTCCCGGCCGGCACCCGGGCCAGCCCTTCGACCAGGAACTTGCCGACCCGGTGGTTCCGCCGCACGTCCCCGCTTTCGCCCTGGTACAGGTCGATTTCGACGGTCGGCTGACTGTCGCTGACGGTGCAGAACACCTCGCTCCGCGTCGCCGGCAGCGGGGCGTTGCGGCGCACGATCGGGGTGAACTTGAACTCGTTGGCCCGGTCGGTGAAGTCGTCGGGGTATTCGAGGGTTTTGATGCCGAGCGAGTGCGGGGTGATGTCGACCAGCACCGCCCCGACGTTCTGCTTGCCGATGATGGCCGCCTGGACCGCCGCCCCCATCGCCACGCACAGGTCCGGGTGGACTTCCCGGTGCGCCGGTTGGCCGAGCCGGTCTTCCAGCAGTTGCCCGATCAAGGGCGTGCGGGTGCTGCCGCCGACGAGAACCACCCGGTCGATGTTCGTGGCCGTCAGCCGGGCGTCGTCGAGCGCCCGTTGGACGCATTCGAGCGTCCGGTCGATGAGCGGTTGGATCAGTTCCTCGTACCGGCCGCGGTCGATCTCGGTCGACAGGTGCAACGGCACCCCGTCCTTCTCGGCGATGAACTCTTCTTCCACGCGGACGAACGGGTGGTCGGACAGGTGCCGCTTGGCGGCCTCCGCGGCCCGGGCCAGCCGGGCCGCCGGGACCGGGTCGGTGCGCAGGTCGACCCCGAACAGCTCGCCGAACTCGTCGGCCAGCTCGTCGGCCAGCAGGTCGTCAAAGTCGTCGCCGCCGAGGTGGGTGTCGCCGTGGCTGCTGAGTACCTCGAACACGCCGCTCTCGGCCTGAACCACACTCACGTCGAACGTCCCGCCGCCCAGGTCGTACACCAGGAATCGCTCGGTCCCGGTCGGGTTCGGCGTGTACGTTAAGGCTGCGGCCGTCGGCTCGTTGAGGATGCGGACCACGTCCAGCCCGGCGAGCGTGCCGGCCTCGCGGGTGGCCTGGCGTTGCGAATCATTGAAGTACGCCGGGACGGTCACGACGGCCTTGGTCACCGGCCGGCCGAGGTCGAGTTCGGCGGCGTCCTTGAGCCGCCGCAGGATCATGGCGGACACCTCCTGCGGCTTGAACGTCTGCTCGCCGAGGGTGACCGTCACGTCTTCGCCCATCTTCCGTTTGATGGAGCGGACCGTCCGGCCGGGGGCGATCACCATCTGGTTGCGGGCCGGCTTGCCGACGAGCAACCGGCCGTCGTCGGCCAGCCCCACCACGCTCGGCAGGATCGGGTCGCCTTCCACGAGAATCACCCGCGGCCGGCCGTCCTCGACGACCGCGACTTCGCTGTTGGTGGTCCCCAGGTCGATGCCGACGATGACTTCGGGCGGGGGCTTCGAGGGCGGCATCGGCGGTCCATCCGGGGGGTTCGGTCCGGGCATTTTAGCGGGTGACGGTCACCTGGGCCGGCCGAATCAGCGCCCCCCGCCAACGGTACCCGCGCCGCACCTCGGCCTGCACCATTCCGGGCGAATCGCCGGCCGCCACCTGGACCGCTTCCATCACGTCCGGGTCGAACGGCCGGCCGACGCACGCGACCGCTTCCACGCCCGCCGCTTCGAGCGCCCGGTCGGCCCGGCGAACAGACAGGGCGTAGCCGTCGGTGATTCCGGCCAGCGCCCGGCTGGCCCGGCCGTCGTCCGCGTCAGCGGCTGGTGAGGGGTCACGCCCGAACAGCCGGGCGAACAGCCCCGGCTTTTCCGGCTGCGGCGACGGTCCGGCCAGCCGGGTGCGGGCCGCCTCGACTTCGGCCAGGCCGAGCCGGAGGGCGTCGGCGATGTCGATCAGGGCCTTCACCAAGGGCCTGGCCAGGGCGTCCGGGTCGGCGGCCGGCCCCCGCCGCGCCTCGCCGGCCAACTCGACGGCGGCCCGGGCGGCTTTCGTTTGCAGGTTCACCTCGTGTCGCAGGGCCGTGAACTGGCCGACCAGGGTGAACAGGTCGACACGCTCCGGCACCGGGGCGACTGCGCCGGCCGGCCGGACTTCGAGCCACGCCCGGAAGTCGGTGATTACGGCTTCGATGTCGGCAGGGCCGACTTCAGCAAGGCGTCGAGGCCCCACCGGCGGCGCGGCGTCTGACATGCGACCGTCTCCAGGATGGTGTCGACCGTGTCGTCGGCCCCGGCGTCGAACAGCCGGTACCTGGCCCGGGCGTCGGCGTCCTTGAGGGCGTCGTAGGCGGCCCGGACGGCCGCCGACCGGGCCGGGTGGTGTTCCGGCGGGAACTGGCGGGTGAGTTCGAGATACCGCCGCCGGACGGCCGCGTCGTCCGCCGCCGGGTCGAGGCCCAGCGTTTCGTAAGGGTTGGACATCGGTCAGGGGTTCCGCATGTCGAGGTCGTAGTGGTCATTGCCCAGGCTCTGCGCCCGCTCCCCGGCCGCCTGGTGCCGCGGGTCGGCGCTCCGGGCGGCCAGCCGGGTCGCGGTCATTAATAGCCGCAGGACGACGCCGCGGGAGAACGTCTCCGGCCGGGCGGCGATCAGGGCCTCGGCCTCCGCGAGCGGGAAGACCGGGTTGGCCGGGAACTTCGCCCGCAGCTTGGCCGTCAGTTTGGGGAGCATCTTCGACGGGTCGCGGGCCAGGCAACTCGCGACCAGCGCCTCGAAGTCGGCCTCCGGCGCGTCGGCGTCGGCGGCCCGCAGGATCAGCGCGTCGAGCTTGGTTTCGTGGGCCTTCTGGCCGCGGTAGTCGATGCCCTCGGCCCCGTACTGGTCGAGGGCCAGCGTCGCCCGGGTCGCCTCCGCGGGGGTCGCCGGGCCGGCCAGGGCGTCCGCGAGCGCCTTGTTGGCCTTGGTCCGCTCGGCCGGCTTGAGCTTCGCCAGGGTCGAATCGACGGCGACGAACAGGAACGCCGCCACCCGCCCCCCGGGCCGGCCGACCGCCCGGGCGAGGGCCGTATCGGCCGCCGGCTTGTCTCCGCGCTTGCGACTCAACACTGCCGCGACGCAGTCGAACGGCCCGGCCAGCACGGCCTCGTTGAGCGCCAACCCGGCGGCCAGGGTGTCGGCCGCGCCCGCCAGATCGCCGTCGATCGTCAGCCGCCGCGCGGCCGCCAGGTGGCCGACGGCGACCGCCCACCGGACGCTCGGGTCGAGCGAGTTGGCGGCCAGTGCCCGCTTGCGGATCGCCAGGGCTTCGACCGGCCGGCCGGTCCGCAGCAAGAGCCGGCCGAGGATTTCGAGGACCGGCGGGGCGGCCGGGACGCGCTCCAGGAAGCCCCGGGCGACCGCCTCCGCCTCGGCCAGTTGCCCTTTTTGCAGGTGATACCCGATGAGTTCGCGGGCCGGCTGGTCCCAGTCCGGGGCCAACTCCAGCGCCCGCCGCCACATCGGCACCGGGTCCGGCGGGTCGGGCCGCAGGTACGCGATCGGCACCGGCAGGCCGGCCAGGAACTTGGCGAACTCGGTCCGGCCCGGGTCGGCCGCGGCCCGGGCGACGCGGGTCAGCACGATGGCCCGGGCGCGGTCGGCCACGTCCGCCGGCCACCCGGCCGGCCCCTTGCCGAGCCAGGTTTCGTAGGCCAGCCAGTGCTTGGCCACGTCGGCCGGCTGGTTGGCGTCCTCGTAGGCCAGGGCACTCAGGCGGTGGAACCCCGGGTCGTCCGGCGGCGGCCCGAACGCCTTCTTGTACTTCGGCAAATCCGACGGCATCCCGTGCCGGCGGACCGCATGGTAAATCACCTGGGCCAGCCCCGGAACCGCCGCCGGGCACGCGGCCCTAAGCACCGGGACCAGGGAAGTGAGCGTCTTGAACGCCCCGTCCAGCCCGCGCCCGAGGCCGAGCTGCTTGCGCAGCGTCCGCAGCCCGTCGACGACCGGGTCGGCGGTCAGCTTGGCGTACTGGTCGGCCAACTTGCCGCCGACGGCGTCGGACTGGGCCGCCTTGTACACCGGGTCGAGGGCCGCCCGGACCGGGGCCGCCAGCCGGGCCGGCAGCCGGACCGGGTCGAGCCGGACCCAGTTTTCCAAGGCCCGGGCGTCGTCCCCGGCCGAGTACGCCAGCAGCCCCCGCAACAGAACCCGCCACTCCAGGAACGGCGACTTCAACCCGACCGGGGCCAGGGCGTCCCGGGCTGCGTCGTCCCGGCCGGCGTCGTAATGGGCGAAGGCCGCGACGATTGCGTCGTACCCGGACCGGTCGTCGGCGGCCAACCCGGCCGGGTCGCGGAGGCGGACAGCCCGGTCGGCCGGAAGCTCCGGCGGGGCGGCGACGCGGGGGCGGGGGGGCATCGGCGCGGGGCCTCGGGGCGGCGGGGGGGTGCCGGCGTACCCTGTACTATAAGACCCACCCGCCCCCCCGACGACCGGCCATGCCCCACCCCGACGCCTACCTGTTGAGTCCGTACCGGCCGCCCACCTCGTACCCGGTCAGCCTCGACCCGGACGAGGCGGCCGCCTGGCTCGCCGGCTACTTCGCCCTCTGGCACCCGGCCGTCCTGGCCCGCATCGGCCGCGTCCCGCAGATCGCCTCCGCCTACGACCACGACCAGCCGCACCCGGACGCCGTCTACTGCATCCCCGTCGGCCCGGCCATCTACCAGCCGGACGACTGGGCGCACCGGGCGCACGAAGCCGGGGCGGTGGCGTTCGAGGCGACGACCGGCCAAACCGCCACGTTGGCCCAACTGCACGAAGCGTTAGGCGACACGCCGTACCAGGAGCTGCCGGCCGACGTGCGGACCGCCTTCGCCGCCGTCGGGTACGGCCACCTGCTCGTCGACGGGCTGTTCGAGGCGGCCGACCACGACCGGCTCCTGGACGCCGCCGGGTTCTGGGCCGACCTGAAGCGGGCCGTCGAAACGTGCGCCACCGACCCGCGGGCCGCCTTCGCCCCCTTGCGCGACGCGGCCGACAAGCTCCGCGCCGCCCGGGAGGGGCTGACGCCGAGCCAGATTCACCTCATGGATTGGGCGGTTTTATCGCCCGACGCCCTCGGCACCCCCTGGCCCGGCACCCTCGCCGCCGGCCTGCCGCTGACCGTCGCGGCGTCGGCCGAACTGCTCGAACGGCAGGCCCGCGACCACCCCGAGCGGTCCGCCGAACTGCGGGCCGCGTTCCGTCCGGACCTGCCGGCGGCCGTCGATATTGCCTGCGGCGGGTACGCCGAGCGGGACGACGTGCTGCTCCCCCCCGAGAGCCAGTGGTGGAACCTGGTCCGCGGCCGGGCGGCCGTGAAACAATTGTTAGGCGTCGAACCCGCCGTCTATGCCCGCCGCCGGACGGCCGCCCACCCGCAGACGCCGGCGTACCTGCAGCACTGCGGGTACAAATACGCGGTCCTGGCCGCGACCGACGGGGCGATGCTGCCGGGCAAGAACGCGGCCGTCCTCAACTGGCCGAGTCCCGACGGCAAGAGCGTCGACGCCATCGGCCGCGAACCCCGGCCGGCCGGCGACCCGCTGACGTTCTTCAACCTCGTCCACACCCTGCACGCCGCGATTGCCAGCGATTCGGCCCCGCTCGTTGTGCTTTCGCACACCGGCCGGCCGCCGGCCATCGGCTACGCCGAACTGCTCGCCCTCGCGGATTTGTCGAGCGTCGTCGGCGAGTTCACCACCGTCCCAGGGTATTTGGGCACACACCAATACGGCGAGTACCTCGGCACCGCCACGGCCGACGACTTCGCCGTGGACACCCTCGACGACCGGGTCACCGCCCGCCACCAGCCCGACCCGGTGAGCGCCTTCGCCCGCCAACAACGGGACCGCCGCCGGCTCGACGGGGTGTTCGCTCTGGCCGGTATGCTCCGGTCGCTGCAACCGCCATCGGCCGCCGATTGTGAGTTGCAAAAGCGGGTCGAAACGTGGGAAAACGACGCCGAAGCCGCCGGCCCCGACGCCCCGCCCGACCCGGCCCCGCTGGCGGCGCTGGAAGTCGAAACCGCTCGTACCCTGGCCGACCGGCTGCAGGCCCGGGCCAGCGCCCGCACCCCCGGTTTACTCGTGTTCAACCCGACCGCCGCCACCCGCCGGATCGCCCTGGAAGTGGAGGATTTCGGCGGTCCCGTCCCGGTCGCCGACCCGGTCAAGGCCGCCCAGTTCGACGGCCGGTCGGCCAAGCTGGTGGTGGAGGTTCCCGGCCTCGGATTCGCTTACGTCGCCAAGCCGGCCGGCCCGGTCGCGCCCCCGAAAATGAGGCTCAAAACTGCCGACGGCACGACCGTCCGCAACGAGTTTTTCGAGGCCGAACTCGACCCGGCGACCGGCGGCTTGAAAGCATTCCGCGACGCCCGCACCCGGCTCAACCGCCTCGGCATGCAGCTCGTCTGGAACCCCGGAAGCACCGCCCGCGCCCGCACCGTGGCCGTCACCAGTGTCGGGGCCGCCCTCGGCGAGGTCACCGCCGACGGCGACATCGTCGGCGACGACGGCCGGGTGCTGGCCACGTTCCGCCACCGCGTCCGGGCCTGGGTCGGCCGGCCGGCCCTCGAAATGACGCTCGAAATTCGCCCCGCGGAGCCGCCCGCGGGGTATCCGTGGCACTCGTACTTCGGCGCGCGGTTCGGCTGGCGGGACGACCGGGCGGCCCTGTTTCGCGGGGTCAACGGGGCCAACACGCCCTCGACTTCGGCCCGGCCGGGGTCGCCCGACTACCTCGAAATCCGCCTCGGGGCCGAGCGGACGTTCGTCTTCACCGGCGGCCTGCCGTTCGCCCAGAAACACGGTACCCGGGCCGCCGACATCGTCCTCGTCCCCGAGGGCGAAACAAGTACCCGGTTCGAGTTGTTGTTGGCGATGGACCGCGACTACCCGATGCCGACGGCCGGCGGCTGGACCGCCCCGGCCCCGGTCGTGGCGACCGACCGCGGCCCGCCCAACGGCCTTTTGAGTAGCTCGCTGATTCACCTGGATTTGCCGAGTCTGCACCTGACTTCTTTACGGCCGTCGGCCGAGGGGCGGGGCGTCCTGGCCCGGTTCATCGAGACGGCCGGGTTCGGCGGGGCGGCCGACCTGACCTTCGCCTACCCGCCCGCCGGCGCGGCCGCCGTAGACGGGGAAGGCCACGAATCCCAGTCGATCCCGCCCGCCGACCGGGTGATCCCCCTGGAGTTTTCGGCCGGCGAGACGGTCCGCGTCCGGGTCGATTGGCCCGGCTAAACCGCCCCGGGGGCCGGGCCGAACACCGCCGCCGCCCGCGCCCGGCCGGCCGGGGTGAGGGTCAGGATCGGCCCCGACCGGGTGAGAACCCCGGCCCGGCCGGCCCGGGCGGCGACCCGTTCGACCTCGCGCGGCGGCCAGTGCAGGTGGCGGTGCAGGCCGGCGGCGTCGCACTCGTCGGCGGCCGCCGGGGTCGCCTCGTGCTGGTACAGGTGGACGGCCAACATGGTGAGGAGGAAGTCGGCCCGGGTCTGCCGCCGCCGGACGGCCGTGGCGACGACCCCCCGCCGGCCGAACAGGAACGCCAGGCCGAACAACCCGGCGAGGGCCGCGGCCACGCTCCCCGCCGTGTTCGTGCCGGAGAAGTAGGCGAGCCGCACACCACAGGCGGTCGCTGCCAGGGCGACGACCGGGGCCAGAACGACCACTTTGGACAGTCGGTCGGCCAGCAGGCGGGCGGTGGCGGCCGGGACGACCAGGAAGGCGACGACCAGGACTGGGCCGACGGCGTCGAATGCCATGACGGCCGACGCCGAAACCGCCGTCATGAGTCCGTAGTGGACGGCGACCGGCATGAATCCGAATGTTGCTGCAATACCAGCGTCAAACGTCGTCAGCTTCAGTTCCTTGTAAAAGGCCGCTACCAGCAGGGCGTTGACGACGGCGAGCGCCCCCATCCGCACGGCCGGTGCCCGACCCAGGTACGCGCCGCCGACGTACACCGGGTCGGCCTGCGACGCCAGTTCGGCGTGGCCGAGGAGCACCTGATCGACATCGAGGTGCGTCTCCCGAAAGTTCATCGACGCCAGCAGCGCCCCCAGGCTGAACAGCGCCGGGAAGACCAGGCCGATGGCCGCGTCCTCCTTCACGAGCTTCGACCGCTGCAGCAGTTCGACCAGGGCGACGGTCAGCACCCCGCTGGCGGCTGCCCCGGCCAGCAGCCACGGGGACGTGAGGTCGCCGACGACGAAGTACGCCACGACGATGCCGAACAGGAGGACGTGGCTGATCGCATCGCCGACGAGGGACAGGCGGCGGAGTACTAAAAACACGCCCGGGACGGCGCAGGCCACGGCGACCGCGGCCATCAGGGCCATCGTGTCTTGTTCCGATGCGCTCACGCCGGCACCTCGGGCGGGGCGGTTAGGGTCCGGCGGCGGGCGGCCAGCCACCGGGCCACCACCCCCCGGCGCGGGGCGGCCAGCAGGGAGAAGATCGCCGCCAGGGTGGCGCACAACACGATCGCCGGCCCGGTCGGGACGACATGGCCCCGGCTACTCAAGAGGTGGCTGAGGGCCGTCCCGGCCAGCCCGGACATCAAGCCGATGGCCGCCGCCAACGCGGCGACGCGGCCGAGGCGGTCGGCCCACTGGCGGGCGGCGGCCGCCGGGGCGACGAGCAGGGCGCTGACCAGGACGACGCCGACCGTCTGTAATCCGGCGACCACGGCCAACACGACGAGGGCCGTCAAGATAGCCGTCAAGAGACTACGTGACAACCCGATGCTGGCCGCGAAGTCCGGGTCGAAGCTGACGGCGGCCAACTCCTTCCAGAAGGCTAACAATAAGAGCGCGGCCGGGACGCCGAGGGCGGCGAGGGGAATCAGGTCGACGAACCGCAGCGTCGCCGCCTCCCGGCCGAACAGGTACTGCTGCAGCCTAACGCCCTGGGAGCCGGGGTCGTGCTGCTGCAGGTACGTCATCAGAACCAGGCCGAGGCCGAAGAAGGTGGCGAGCGCCCCGGCCAGGGCGGCGTCGGGGGCGACGGGGCCGCGGCGGGCGACGGCCCCGACGATGCCTAACGCCAGCCACCCGGTGGCCGCCGCCCCCAAGAGCAGGACGACATCCGACCGGCCGCCGGCCAGGTAGGCCAGGGCGACGCCGGGCAGGGCGGCGTGGGAGACGGCGTCCCCCTGAAGGCTCTGCCGGCGGACCACCGCGAACGTGCCGACGGCCCCGCACAGCGCCCCCAGGCCGGCCGTACCGGCGGCGACGGGGGCCAGGGCCGGGTCGAGCAGGTCGGTCAGGGGCACGGCAGCTTCCCGGGGAGGGCCGGGCCGGTCGGCTCGCCGAGGCGGGCGAGGTCGGCGGCCTCCCAGCTAGAATCGTCCTCGATCGGCTCGATATGCGTGGTCACTTCGAGGTCGGGGACGGCCCGGCGGAGGTGGTCGGCGACGGCGTGGGCCAGGGCGTGGGCGTCGCGGACGGTGCCGCGGCCGGCGACGAGCAGGTGGAAGTCGGCGAACCGCCGGCGGCCGGCCCGGCGGGTCCGCAGCAGGTGGAACGTCGCCCCGGCGGGCAGGGCGGCCTGGATGGCGTCGCGGATGGCGGCCTGGTCGGCGGCCGGCAGGGCGTGGTCCATCAGGCCGTCGAACGACTGGCGGACCAGGCCGAACCCGGTCCGGGTGATGAGCAGGCCGACGCCGAGGGCTAACACGGTGTCCAGCCACGGTACCCCGGTCAGGACGACCAGGCCGAGGCCGGCGACGACCGCCAGGGAGGTCAGCACGTCGGACATCAGGTGGTGGCCGTCGGCCTCCAGGATGGGGGAGCCGTGCTTGCGGCCGGCGGCTAACAGGACACGGGCGACGGCGGCGTTGACGGCCGCCGCCGCCAGGGCCAGGCCCGCCCCGATGTCGAGGTGGGCCAGGTCGGCCGGGGCGAACAGCCGCCTGACGGCGTACACACCGGTCCCGGCCCCGGCGGCGATGACCAGCGCCCCTTCGAGGCCGGCCGAGAAGAACTCGATCTTCTCGTGTCCGTAGGCATGGCTGGCGTCGGCCGGCCGGGCGGCGTACCAGAGGGAGAAGTAGGCGGTCAGGGCGGCGAGCAGATTGACGCCGGACTCCAGCGCGTCGGACAGCAGGCCGACCGACCCGGTGACGGCGTAGGCGGCGGTCTTGAGGGCGATGGTGGCGACGGCGGCGACGATCGACAGGACGACCGGGCCGCGGAGGTTGGGGCCGGTCATCCGCGGGAGCCTGGCGTGCGGAGGGGCGGGGGAGGGGGGTATTGTAGCAGGCGGTGGGGCGATGTGGGTTCCCAGGGACGTTCGTCCCTGGGCTTTCGGGGGTTTGGTGTTCTGGGCGGCGTTTTTGAGCGTTACCGCCCGGCGGCCAGTTCGGCCAGCCGCTTCTCAGCCTCTTTGATGCGGGTCGGGTCGGTGTCGGTGGCGATTTCCTCGCGGTACAGTTCGATGGCCTTGGTCCGGTCGTTGAGCGTCTTGTCGTACAGCCGGGCGGCGCGGAGGCGGGCGTCGGTCCGGGTGCCGCGCCGCCACTGGTAGGCGCGCTCGTAATACGCGGCGGCCCGGTCGTATTGTTTGTACGCCTTGCCTTCATACAAATCGCCGAGTTCGTAGGCCACGTCGGCGATTTTGTCGCTCTCCGGATACTTCTGCAAGATGTCTTGTAATAACACTTCGGCCCGGCGTTGGTTCAACACGTAGTCGTTGCCGACGCCCCCCTTGGCCTTGTAGGCGGTGGCCATCTTGAACAGGTCGTTGGCCTCCTTGATGTTGGTCTTCGGTTCGAGGGTCGGCGGCGGCACGTCCTGGATGTCGAGCCGGTACGACGGCTTGAAGGCGAGGTGGTAGGCTTTCAACTCGTCCTCCACCCAGCGGGCACGTTCCTTGTCGCCGTTGGTGGTGTAATGGTCGTAGAGGGCGATGAGGGATTGCTGGTATGCCTTGCGCTCGGTCAGCACCCGCTTGACCAGGTCGGCGTCGGCCGAGGCCCCGGCCTTGACCGGCGGGTAGTTCGGCCGCTCCGGCGGTTCGGCGGCCCAGGCGGTGAGGGTGAGGCTGGCACCGGCGAGGAGGGCGGCGAGGGTTAGGCGGCGGGCGGGCATGAGGGCACCTCGGCCGGGTGGCCCCGGCCGCCCCCCACGCAACACGGGGCGGCGGCCGGGGTTAGGGGTTCGACGGGTCGGCCGGCTTGGGCGGGACGTAGGTGCCGCTCGGGGTCACGGCGGCGTAGTTGCCGCTCGACTGGCTGGCCGGCCCGCCCGGCCCGGGGGGGACGGGGGCGTACCCGCCGCTGGGCCGGGCCTCGGGCCGGCCGAAGATCATCCGGCCGGCCGGGGTCTGTAGCACGCTGGTCACCAGGACCGACGTGTCCTGGCCGATCAGGTTGCGGCCGTGTTCGATGACGATCATGGTGCCGTCGTCGAGGTAGCCGACGCCCTGGCCGATCTGGTCGCCGGCCTTGACGACCTTCACCTGTATGTATTCGCCGGGGAGGGCGACCGTCTTCAGGCTGTTGGCGATCTCGTTGAGGTTAATCACCTCGACGCCCTGCAACTGCGCTATCTTGTTCAGATTGAAATCATTCGTCACCACCCGCCCGCCGATGGCCCGGGCGAACAGGACCAGCCGCTCGTCGACCCGGGTCTTGGCCTCGTTGCGCGACTCGCCGGCTACGCCGTCGTGCATCTGGAGTTCGATTTTCGTGTTGGCCTGCAGCCGCTTGAGGATGTCCAGGCCGCGGCGGCCGCGGTTCCTTTTGAGCTTGTCCGAGCTGTCGGCGATGCCCTGCAACTCCTGGAGGACGAACCGGGGGACGACGAGCTTGGTGTCGACGACGCGGGTGTCGCACAGGTCGGCGATGCGGCCGTCGATAATCACGCTCGTGTCGAGGACCAGCGGCTTGCTCCCCTTGAGTTGCTTGGCGAACTCGACGTAGGGGATGATGAACCGGAAGTCGTCCTTGGTCTGGAGCAGGGTCGAGATGGCGATGTAGCAACTCATGACGGTGACGGCGAACTGCCAGATGAGGTGGACGTGCTTGACCCGGCCGGGGTCGGGGTGGGAATACAGGCTGTCGACGATCGGTTCGAGGGCGAGCGAAAAGAGCCAGCCGATCAGGAGGCCGAACAGGAGGCCGAAGTAGACGGCCGAGATGGTCGCGATCTGCTTGTTCTTTTCGCGGATGTCGGTGGCGAGGACGACGGCCCCGGCGGCCAGGATGGCGGCGGCGGCGGCCAGGCCGGCGGCCGGGGCGTCCTCGGCGTGGAAGAAGGCGAAGGCGGCGGCGGCGAGGGCGACCAGGAAAACGACGTAGCAGCCGCGCAGGAGGGGCAAGAGCATGGCGGGCATCCGGGGGCGGACGGGCGGACGGGCGGGCAACTGTCCATGTTACAGGTCGGTCGTCGGGGTGAACAGCCGGCGGTACTCCTGGTGGGCGAATCGGTCGGTCATGCCGGCCAGGTAGTCGCCGACGACCCGTTCGAGGGCGGGGACGGGCCGCCGGCCGGGGAGGGCCGGGCCGGCCGGCGGGCCGACGACCCGGCCCTCCCCGGCCCACCGCCGCAGATGCTTCTCGGGCAACAGTTCCGGGGCGGCGACGTACTCGGCGAACAACGCCTTCAGGATGCGCTTGCCGCTGGCCGTCATCCGCAGCACCCGGTGGTGGCAGTAGACGCGCTCGCGCAGGAACCGCTCGAACGCGGCCTTGGCGGCGGCGAACGGCGGGCTGAACCCGACCAGTTCGACGGAACTGCCCCGCACGTCGGCGACGGTCCGCACCCGGAGGTCGGCGAGGCGGCGGGCGGTTTCTTCGAGCAGGTCGGCGACCTGGCGGGCGAGCAGTTCGCGCACGACGGCGGTGCGGAACGGGTTGCCAGCGAGGGTCGGGTGCCCGGCCCGGACGTGGTCGGCGGCCGGCCGCCAGAAGTCGACCTCGTCCACGTCGGCAAGGGTCACGAAGCCGAGGCCGAGGGCGTCGTCGATGTCGTGGGTGTCGTAGGCGATGCTGTCGACCACGTCGACGACGCTGGCCTCCAGGAGCGGCCCGCCGGCGGCGGCGAACTCGGCGCACTCGGGGGCGTCCGGCCGGCCGGCGTGGCGGACGAACGCCTCGCGCAGCTCGAACGTGAGGTTCAGGCCGGGGAAGTCGGGGTAGCGCTCCTCGAGGTCGTCGACGCGGCGGAGGCCGTACAGGTTGTGGTCGAACCCGCCGAAGTCGGCCAGGCACTCGGCCAGGGCGCGCTCGCCGGCGTGGCCGAACGGCGGGTGGCCGATGTCGTGGGCGAGGGCGATGGCTTCGGTCAGGTCTTCGTTCAGGCGGAGTTTGCGGGCGACGGTCCGGGCGATCTGGACGACTTCGAGGGTGTGCGTCAGGCGGGTGCGGTGGTGGTCGTTGACGGACGCGACGAGGACTTGAGTCTTGCCGGTCATGCGGCGGAAGGCGGAACTATGAACGACGCGCTCGCGGTCGCGCTGGAACGGGGCGCGGTAGGCGTGGTCGGGTTCGGGGTGGCGGCGGCCGCGGCTGGCCCGGCCGGGCAGGGCGTAGGGGGCGAGCCAGGCGTCGTCGTGGTCGAGCCAGGCGTCGAAGGCGGGCATCGGGGCGCGGGGGGTGAGCGGCCAAGCAACCTCACCCCCGG
>JAABUN010005082.1_pt1 | contig 16855 bp, 17 predicted proteins | sample 5559311 | NCBI WGS metagenome assembly JAABUN01 (sample SAMN10711877, study PRJNA513370) | rock metagenome | isolation source: Antarctica rocks | place: Antarctica: Victoria Land, Siegfried Peak sud
TGTCCTCGCTCGACGCCTCCGACCTGCGGCTGCTCACCGTCGTGGCCAGCCAGCTGTCGGCGGCGCTGCAGAACAGCGACCTGCTGGCCCGGCTGCGCCAGGAGGCCACCCACGACCTGCTCACCGGCCTGCCCAACCGGGCGCTGTTCCACGAGCGCTTCGAAGAGCTGCGCGCGCGGGCGGACGGGTTCCGCGGCGCGGTCCTGCTGCTCGACCTCGACGGGTTCAAGGAGATCAACGACACGCTCGGCCACCACAACGGCGACGCCCTGCTGCGGGAGGTCGCCCGTCGGCTGCGCGGGGCCGCACCGGCGTCGGTCACAGTCTCCCGGCTGGGCGGCGACGAGTTCGCGCTGCTCGTCCCGACCGAGGCCACCGGGGAGTCACCGCTCGAGTTCGCCGAGCGGTTGCAGGTCGCCCTGCGGCGGCCGTGCGGCCTCGAGGGCGTGCAGGTGGACGTACGCGCCTCGCTCGGCATCGCGCTGCTGCCGGAGCACGGCGAGCACAGCGCCGAGCTCCTGCAGCGCGCCGACGTCGCGATGTACGCCGCCAAGAGCATGCGCGCACCGATCCACGTCTACGACCCGGCGGCCGACCACGCGACGCCCGGCCGCCTGGCGCTGGTCGGCGAGCTCCGCACCGCCATCGAGGACGGTGCGCTGGCCGTCCACTACCAGCCCAAGATCGACCTGCGCGACGACCGCGTGACCGGAGCGGAGGCCCTCGTGCGGTGGGCGCACCCCGTCCTCGGCATGGTGCCGCCCGACGACTTCGTGCAGATCGCCGAGCGCACCGGGCTCATCGTCGACCTGACCCGGCTGGTGCTCGACCAGGCGCTCACGCAGTGCCGGCGCTGGTCGGACCAACGACGGGACATGAACGTCGCGGTCAACGTCTCGCCCCGCGCCCTGCTCGCCCCCGACTTCGTCGACGAGGTGACGCGGAGCCTGCTGCGGCACGCGGTGCCGGCCCGGCTCCTCACCCTGGAGGTGACCGAGAGCAGCGTCATGACCGACCCCGACGCCGCCATCGCGGTCCTGCGGCGGCTGCACGAGCTGGGCGTGCGGTTGTCCGTGGACGACTTCGGGACGGGCTACTCCTCCCTCGCCTACCTCCAGCGGCTGCCGGTCGACGAGGTCAAGATCGACCAGAGCTTCGTCATGACCCTCGCGGCAAACCCCGGCAACACCGCCATCGTGCGGGCGATCTGCGACCTGGGGCACAGCCTCCGGCTGTCGGTCGTCGCCGAGGGCCTCGAGGACGCCGAGAGCCAGGGCGTGCTGCGGTCGCTGGGCTGCGACATCGCGCAGGGCTACCTCATCAGCCGACCGCTGCCGCCCGACGCCCTGGACGCCTGGCTGGCGGACGGGCACGTGCCGGCCCGCAGCTGAGCCGGGCGCTGGCGCCGGCCGACCGGCCCCCTGCCACCTGTCCCTACCGCCGCCGGTCCGCGGCAGCCCGCAGGGCGGCGATCTCCTCGCGCGCCTCCTGCAGCTGCTCCTGGAGGCCGGTCACGGCAGCGGAGGCCATCGCGAAGCTGGCCAGCACCTCGGTGAGGAACTCCGACGCCGCGGTGCTCATGGCGACCACCTCGGCCGGATCCCGCGCGTCGGGCAGCACCTCGAGCAGGGTGACGTGGTGGGCGGCCACGAGTTCCAACATGCTCTGGCCGCGACCCACCGCACTGCGGCCGAGCTCGTAGCCGGCGTTCCGGGCAGGCTCATCGCGCCGCGACAGGTAGCGCAGGAAGGCCGGACGGTAGTCGCGCTGCAGCCGTTCGGCAGACGGCTCGAGCGGTCCCCGCGATGACGTCACGGCCAGGTCAGCGCCACGGCCGAGGTGCGGGCACGCCCGTCAGCCGGCCCAGCAGCTCCAGGCCCTCCTCGAGGTCCAGGGCGGTGTGCAGGTTGGGGATGGACATGCCGAGCCGCACCATGGTGAAGGCGATCTCCGGGCTCACCCCCACCATCACCGTCTCCGCCCCGCGCAGCCGCGTCATCTCGGCCAGCACGCCGAGCGTGCGCGCTCCGTAGCTGTCGAGAACGTCGAGCGCCGCCACGTCGATGATCACGCCGCGGCAGCGCTCCTGCCCGATGCGCTCGATGAGCGCCTCCTGGAAGCGCAGCATCTCCCCATCGTCGAGGGCAGCGTTGATCGACGCCAGGAGGTAGTCGCCCTGGCGCAGGATCGAGACGAGCAGCGGCGACGTCAGATCAGATCCCCTCCTCGTCCTTCCGGATCACCTTGAAGCCGAGCAGCCGCTCGGCCTCCTCGATGCCGCCTTGGAGGTCTCCGATGGTGTTCATCTTGCTGAGGTCAACCCCAATCGTGACGAGAGTCTGAGCGATCTTGGAAGAGAGCCCCGTGATGATGACGCTCGCGCCCATCAGGCGTGACGCGTCGACCGTCTGCACGAGGTGGTTGGCCACCGAGACGTCGACGTCCGGGACGCCGGTCGTGTCGATGACGACGACCTTGGCGCGGTGCTGTCGGATGCCGGTGAGCAGCTGCTCGGTCAGCTGCCGGGCCCGCTCGGTGTCGAGGACGCCGATGATCGGCAGGATGAGCAGGCGTTCGCGCACCTGCAGGACCGGTGTGGACAGCTCGCGGATCGCGTCCTGCTGCTGGCGGATCACCCGCTCACGCTCGTCGACGAAACTGACGGCCACCGTGTTGGCGATGCGGTTCGCGGCGGGCTCGTAGGCGTCGAGCACGTGGTTCAGCAGCGTGAAGTCGTCGTGGTACTTCTGGAACAGCGACCGTGCGAGGACGTCGCGCAGCAGCAGGACGATCCCGACGACCTCATTGGTCTCGACGCCCCGTGGGATGATCCGCTCGGACAGGTCGCGGGCGTACTGCCGGAGCGCCTCGACGCTGCCCGTCTCGAGTACCTCGACGTAGTTGTCGTAGACCGACGTGGTCTCGGAGTCGACTTCCTTCGGCGTCATCGCTGTCAGGAGGTGGCTCTCGGTGATGCGGCCGGCCCATTCCTGCCGCAACTGGCTGCGGTGCTCGCGCAGGTGGGCGACCAGCTCGGGCAGCAGCTGCTTGTCGTCCAACCAGCCCGGGCCGCTGGACGGATGCTCCCGGGTCGAGCGGGTGTGCGATTCCGGCGTGCCTGTCATCTGTGCTCCTTCATCGTGGGCCCGCGCGACCCGTACTGCGCCACTTGCACATGGAGATGGTGGTGCCCTTGCCGGGCTCAGACTCGAGCCGGAAGTCGTCCATGAGCCGCCGGCACCCGGGCAGGCCCAGGCCCAGGCCGCCGTAGGTGCTGTGTCCGTCGGTGAGCGCGAGCTCGGAGTCGGCGATACCGGGTCCGGCGTCGCGAGCGACCACCTCGATCCCGACTCTGGCCTCGGCGTCGAGCCGGCCAATGCGCACCTCGCCCGTGCCGGCGAACTTCACGATGTTGCGCGTGACCTCGGAGATGGCGGTGGCGATGACCGTTCCGTCGGTAGCGCTGAACCCGAGCTCCGCGGCGAGCCGGCGCCCGGCCTGCCGGGCGAGAACGACGTCGGCGTCCTTGGCCACGGGGACGCGCGTGGTGCCGTCGTCCCCGGCACGGTCCGCGAGCGGCCGGCCGAGGACCTCGCAGTGGGGGCAGCCGAGCAGGTGGCCCGAGACGTCGAGCTCGCGCTGGCGCCGCCGGTCGCCACCGGACAGGGCGATCAGCACCGGCCGGCACTGCGGGGTCGGCGGATCGCTGCGGTCCATGACCAGCAGGTACTCGACGCGCAGCCGGGCGCGGGTGCGCTTCAGCTGGGCAGCCAGCGCTCCCGTGCTCGTGCCCAGCTCGACGGCCAACGAGGCGAGATCGCGTCCCTCCACGTCGTGCGCGAGCAGGCTGTCGCGCTCCTGCGGCGACAGGTTCCTGAGGGCCGTCGCGACGGCCTCCTTCTCCTCCCGCCCGAGCAGGGCGTCCTCAGGGCGGGCGACGGGCAGGAGGTCCACGACACGGTGCAGGTTGCGGTCGGTCGTGTCAGCCTGACGCCAGGTGGACGCGACGACGTTGCGCGCCGTCGTGATGGCGTAGGGGATGGTCGTGGCCGGGTCGATCCGGCTCCACGAGCTGAGCACCTTCGTCAGGGTCTCCTGCACCAGGTCGTCGACCAGGTGCGGGTCGCGCACGCGGGAGGCGATCACCCGGCGGACGATGGTGCGCATCTCCTGCAGGCCGTCCGCCGGGGGACCCGCCGGACGAACCCCGCGGTCCGACGGCGGGGTGCCTCCCATCGGCTGCGGTGCGCTCACGGGCAGCAGACTGCGGTTCCTGCCGCAGCCACCAGCGCCCCGCGCGTCATGCGTGGACTGTAAGCCCGCACCGCGACTCGCACACCCCCGTCCGGCTCCCGCGTCATGCCGCGCGTCCCGCGTCGTCATCCAGAGCATGGAAGACGCTCGGACGAGAGCACCGGAGCCGATACTCCAGCACGACCTCGAGGAGGCGCTGCGCGAGGAGGCACTGCTGTGGGCGCTGGTGGCTGCGGTGAGGCGCGCCGACCGCCTGAACCGGTCACGCCTCGACGCCGTGCTGGCAGGCTGCACGCCAGGGCCGTCGGCCGCCCCGCCGCAGCGGCAGCGAACCCGGCGACGCGCTCCGGTACCGACGGCGCATTCGGACGCCTTCACCTCTGCGCCGTGACGTGGAAGACGCGCTCGACGACCACGAACGCTCCACTGTGCTGGGCTCCTGCTCGCCTGCCGCCGTGGTCCTGGCTGATTGCCCCGCGTCATGCCTAGGTAGTCAGCGAGTCCTCACCTGTACACGACAGCGTGGCACCCCCGCCCCGCCATCGAGGACAACAAGGAGTTCAGATGATGCTCAAGAAGAGCCTGGCCACTGTCGCTACCGCGGGCGTGCTGACCCTGGGCATGGCGACGCCGGCGTTGGCCGCCCCGAACAGCAACAACCAGTCGGGCGGTGCGGCGGGTCTCGTCGCCGCCGTCGTCCAGGCGAACGTCCAGGAAGTGAGGGTCATCACCGTCGAGACCGGCGACATCAACGTCGCACTCACCAACCTGCTGAACAACAACCGCATCCTCACCGACTTCCTCAACAGCAACACCGTCACGGTGACCGATGTCGTCGACGTCACGATCGTCGACAACGTCCTGGTCATCAGCGTCCTGTCTGCCCCGATCGTCGTTCTCCCCTAGTCCCGAGTTCGGCCCACAGCGCAGAGGGCCGGTCCACGACGACGTGGGCCGGCCTTCGGTGTGTCCAGGCTCAGACCTTGTCGCTGACGCCGGCGCTATCGAAGGTGGCGACGTCGCGCAGCACGCGGGCCGCCGCCTGCACCAGCGGCAGGGCCAGCACCGCGCCGGAGCCCTCGCCGAGCCGGAGGTCCAGGTCGATCAGCGGCCGCAGGCCCAGCGCGGCGAGGGCATGGGCGTGCCCCGGCTCGGCGGAGCGGTGCCCGGCGACGCAGGCCACCAGGGCGTCGGGGTGCAGGGCCGCGGCGACGAGAGCCGCAGAACCGGCGATGACTCCGTCGAGGATGACCGGGACGCGCAGGGAGCCGGCCGCGAGCATGAAGCCGACCAGCGCGGCGTGCTCGAGCCCGCCGACAGTCGCGAGTACGCCGACCGGGTCGGCCGGGTCGGGTGCGTGCAGGGCGAGTGCCCGGCGGACGACGTCGACCTTCACGGCGAGCACCTCGTCGTCGATGCCGGTCCCGCGACCGGTCACCTCGGCGGGGTTCAGCCCGAGCATCGCAGCGATGAGCGCCGCCGAGGCTGTCGTGTTGGCGATGCCCATGTCGCCGGTGAGCAGGCACCTGTTGCCGCCCGCAACCAGGTCCTGGGCCACGGTGATGCCGACCTCGATGGCGGCCACCGCCTGAGCCCGGGTCATGGCCGGCTCCACGGTCATGTCCGCCGTGCCGGGGCGGACCTTGCGGGGCAGCAGCCCGGGGACGACAGCGAGGTCCGAGGCGACCCCCACGTCGACGACGACGACCTCGGCCCCGGCCCGGGCCCGGGCGGCCAAGGCGTTGACGACCGCGCCACCGGCCAGGAAGTTGGCGACCATCTGGGCGGTGACCTCCTGCGGCCACGGGGTGACGCCCTGGGCGTGGACGCCGTGGTCCGCGGCGAAGACGGCGACCGCGGCCGGCTCCGGCATCGGGGGCGGGTCGATGCCCGCCAGGCCGGCCAGCTGCACCGACACCGCCTCCAGCTCGCCGAGCGCACCGCGGGGCTTGGTCAGCCGCGCCTGGTGCTGCTCGGCGCCGGCGGCCGCCGCGGCGTCGGAGCGGGCGCAGGGCGTCGAGCGTGGTGTCCAGCATCGAGAGGACCTCCTGTCCGGGCAGGCCGCGTGCTCCGTAGCAGTCCTGGTGGACCGACCACGACAGTGGCCGGCGCCGGGCCCAGCCGGCGGTCGCCAGCTCGGGCTCTTGGGGAACTCCTCCACGTAGCCGATGGGTGTGCCGACCGCCCCGGGTCGGGTCGCTCGTGACGACGAGGTTCAGCGGCGTGTCGAGGATGGCCTCCACCTTCAGGCCGCCGAACGCCCGCTGCCGCGCTCCGGGCAGGGACGCGGCGTACGCCTCCCTCGCCCGCTGCACGAGGTCGCGCACCCGGGCGCGGACCTCGACGTCGCGCAGCACCAGGAAGTCCCACGGCTGGGAGAAGCCGACGCTCGCAGCCGTGTGCGCCGCCTCGAGCACGCGGCAGAGCACGTCGTCGGGGACGGGCTCCTGGAGGAATCCCTGGCGCACGTCGCGTCGCTCGGACATGACCCGGAGGACCGCGGCGCGGGTGGCGTCGTCGTACGGCTGCACCCGCTGACTCGACCACAGTCGTGCAGCGGGTGGCGCAGCGGGTCAGGGCCGCGCTGGCATGCGGTTGGCTGTCCCCGTGCGCGTCAGGCTGCTGGGGACCGGGTCGGCCGACGGCTGGCCCAACCCCTGGTGCGGCTGTGCGTCGTGCACGGCGGCCGCGGAGTCCGGGGCGGTGCGCGGGCAGACGAGCGCGCTGGTCGACGAGCGCGCTGGTCGACGGCCGGCTGCTCATCGAGCTGGGGCACGACGGCCTGCGGGCGGCGGCCCGGCAGGGCGAGGACCTGACCGGCGTGCAGGCCGTGCTGGTCACCCACGCCCACCCCGACCACCACGCGGTGCCCGCCTGGATGTGGCGGGGGTGGGCGCCGACCGCCGGTGCGCTGACCCTCGTCGCCCCGCCGGCGGTCCTGGCCGCCGCCGAGCAGCGGCTCGACGCGCGCGTCACCCGGGTCGCGGTCAGCCCGGGCGACGCGCTGGACGTCGCGGGCTACCGCGTCGTGGCCGTCCCCGCGATGCACGCCGGCGCCGACGCGGGCCCCGCGGTCCTTTACGACGTGACCGGTCCCGACGGCGCGCGCCTACTGTGGGCCACCGACACCGGGGTGCTGTGCGAACAGGCGCTCGCCCTGGTCGCCGGACGGGCGTACGACGCCGTGCTGCTCGACCTCACCGGCGCCCACCTGCCCGGCCACCACGACGTGCGCACCTGGCCGGCGCAGGTCGCCGAGCTGCGCCGGCGGGGGGCGGTCACGGAGCAGACGGCCGTCTTCGCGGCCCACCTCGGCCACGGCAACCCGCCGCCAGCCGAGCTCGACGCGCTGCTGGCGACCTGGGGGCGAGGGCGCTGCGCGACGGAGCGGTGCTCGAGCTCGGTGCGCGGCAGGGCCCGGCGGCGGACCGGCCTCCGCGCGCTCGACGGGTGCTGGTCCTCGGCGGTGCGCGCTCGGGCAAGTGCGCCTACGCCGAGCAATGACTGGCGGCCGAGCCGGAGGTCACCTACGTCGCGACCGCGCCCTCGCGCGCGCGGACGACGCGGACTGGGCGGCCCGGGTCGAGGCGCACGTGTCGCGACGGCCGTCCTCGTGGCGGACCGTCGAGACGGGGGACCTCGCGCCGTTGCTCCGGACCGCCACGACCCCCCTGCTCGTCGACGACCTCGGGCTCTGGCTGACCCGGGCGGTCGACCGCGCCGACGCCTGGGAGGGGCCGCTACCGGATCAGGTGGAGGCGGCCTGCGCCGAGCTGGTCGACGCCTGGCGCGCCTGTCCGGCCCTCGCGGTCCTCGTGGCCCCGGAGGTCGGCTCGGGCGTCGTACCGGCCACCGCCTCCGGACGCTGCTTCCGCGACCTGCTCGGCTCGGTGACCGCCCGCCTCGCCGCGGGCTCCGACGAGGTCGTGCAGGTCGTCGCCGGGATCCCCCGGTCGCTGCGGTGACGGCCCGCGGGGTGGGTGACGGCCTGCGGCTGGGGCTCACGACCCTCACGGTCCTGCGCGTACGAGGCCCCGCGCAGCTCGACCGGCGCACGGCGGCCTGGGCGATGGCGCTCGCCCCGCTGGTCGGGCTCGGGCTCGCCGCGGTGCTGGCCCTGGTGCTCGTCGGGGTGGACCGCGCGACCGCCGGACCCCCGCTGCTGGCCTGCGCGCTGGTCGTCGCGGGGCTGGCGCTGCTCACCTGCGGGCTGCACCTCGACGGGCTGGCCGACCTGGCCGACGGCCTCGGCAGCTACCCCTCGACCGAGCAGGCCCGCGGTGATGAAGCAGCCGGACGTCGGGGCGCTCGGGCTCGCAGCGGTCGTGCTGGTGCTGCTCGTGCAGGTGTCGGCCCTGTTGGCCTGCGTCTCGGCGGGGCGCGGGGTGCCGGCGCTGCTGGTGGCCGTCGTGACGGCGCGCACGGCGGTGACGTCGGCGTGCACCCGTGGCGTCCCGGCCGCCGCGCCGGGCGGCCTCGGCGCGCTCGTCGCGGGCACGGTCCCGCGGGGGGTGGCCGTCGCGGTGGCGGTCCTCACGGCCGCGGGGGGCTCCGCGCTCCTGGTCCTGACCGCCGACGACGGCTCCGCCCAGGTGCTCCTCCCCCTGCTGGCCGTCGTGGCGGGCCTCGGCGTCGCGTCGGTCCTGCGCCACCACGCCGTGCGCGGCTCGGGGGGATCACCGGCGACGTGCTGGGCGCCCTGGTCGAGGTGACGACGGCCACGGTCCTGGTTGTCATGGCCCTGGGCTGAGGACCCGGCGCGCACCTCCGCCCCCGGCCCGAGCGGTGGGCGTGGCACAGTTGAGGTGGACTGCGCCGGCGGCGCGGACGCCAGGCAACCAGGAGGCAGTGCAGGTGCGAGGCAGGCTGTTCGCCGCTGCGCTGCTCGCGACGGGCGTCGCCGCCGGTACCGCGGTCGGCACCGCCGTCACCGTCCGGGCCGGTGAAGCGCTGCCGGGCACGACGGTCGCCGGGGTCGAGGTCGGCGGGCTAGGCCGCGCCGACCTGCAGCGGACCCTCGGCACCGTCGCCGACGGCCGCACCACCGGTGAGCTGCCCGTGGTGCTGGCGACCGACGTCTCCGCCGGGGTCGACCGGGGGGTCGCCGACGTCGATCTCGACGACACCATCGACCGCGCGCTGTCCGCCGGCCGCGACGGACCCGTGGGAACGGTGCTCGGCCCCCTGCTGCGCCGCGGCGACCGCAACGTCGATCTCGCCCTCACCGTCGACCGGACGGCCCTGCGCACCCGGCTCGACGAGCTCGCGGCCCAGGTCGACCGGCCGGCCACCCCCGGCGGGTTCACCGTCGAGGGGCTGACCGTGACCCCGGTCCTGCCGGCCGAGGGCCGCACCCTCGACCGCGAGGCCGCGGTGCAGCCGGTCACCGACGCGCTGCTGTCCGGGCGGGCCGAGCCCGTCGTCCTGCCGGTCACGCTCGCCCCGGCCGGGGCCACCCCCGCCCAGGTCGAGCAGGTGACGGCCGAGGCCCGCCGGGCGCTGGCCACCTCCTACTCGCTCAGCGCCGGCGAGCCCGCCCTCGGGCTCGCCCCCCAGGACGTCGCGCCCCTGTTGCGGGCCGCGCCGGTCGAGGGCGGCGGCCTCGCGCTGGCCGTCGAGCCGGAGGCCTTCGCGGCCCTGGTCGCCGCGAAGGCCGCCCCGCTGCAGCTGGCTCCGAAGCCGGCCCGGGTCGATGTCGCGTCCGTCGCGCCGGTGCTCGACGGCAAGGAGGACCTCAGCTGGGCCCCCGTCCCGGCCTCCGTCAGCGTGGTGCCCGCGGTCGACGGCCGCACCATCGACCTGCCCGTCGCGACGCAGACCCTCACCTCGATGGTGCTCGCCGGCACCCCCACCGGCCCCCTTCCCCTGCAGGTCGTCCCGGCGCCGGTCACCACGGCCAGCGCGCAGAGCGTCACGTCGCTGATCGGCACCTTCACCACGTACTTCCAGGCCGGGCAGCCGCGGGCCCAGAACATCCGGCGCATCGCGGAGATCGTCAACGGCACGCTGATCGCACCGGGCCAGAAGCTCAGCCTCAACAAGGCGGCGGGCGAGCGCACGAAGGCCCGCGGGTTCGTCGCGGACGGCGCCATCGTGGACGGCGCGCTCGTCGACGAGGTGGGCGGCGGTGTCTCGCAGTTCGCGACCACGCTGTTCAACGCCGCGTTCTTCGCGGGGCTGCCGATCGAGCAGCACAAGCCGCACAGCTTCTATATCTCGCGCTACCCGGCGGGCCGGGAGTCGACGGTCTACTTCGGACAGATCGACGTGCGGGTGCGCAACGACACGTCGGCCGGCCTCCTGGTCAAGACCCGCTCCACGCCTGGCTCGGTGACGGTCGAGCTGTACGGCAGCAACGGCGGCCGGCAGGTCACCGCCGAGCACGGCCCGCGGCGCCCGACGCCCACCGGCGGCTTCAAGATCGACGTGACGCGGATCGTCAGCGGCGGTGACGGCGTGGCGAGCCGCCGCGTCTTCTCGACGACCTACGACCCGGTTCCGCCGGAGCAGTGGAACGCCGCACCGGCCAGCAGGACGCCCAGCCCGACGCTCAGCGCGACGTAGCCGACGGCGCCCCTGCGACGTCCGTCGCGGTCCAGCGCCACCGCCTCGACGGCGAGGGCCGAGGCCGTCGTGAAGGAACCGAGCACCCCGACGCCGAGCAGCGTGGCGATCCCCGCTCCGACGCGCCCGGAGGCTGCCAGTCCGGCGAGCAGGCCGGCGGCGGCGCTCCCCAGCAGGTTGACGGCGAGCGTGCCCCACGGCCACGAGCGACCGAGGCGGGCGCTGACGGCGCGGTCGAGCAGGTAGCGGCTCGGTGCGCCGACCAGGGCACCGAGCGCCACCGCCCACCAGGGACCGCTCACGCCCGCCGCCCGACGGTCGTCGACCCGACGCGGTGACCGGCGACCGCCGCGCCGAGCAGGACGGCGACTGAGCACGCGGCGTACGCCGCAGCCGCGCCGGCGCGACCCGCGTCGAGCAGGCCGACCACGTCGACCGAGAACGTCGAGAAGGTCGTGTAGCCGCCGAGCACCCCGGTCCCGAGCAGCAGCCGCGGGTAGGGCGAGCGGGGCGCGCTCACCGCGAGCACAGCGAGCAGGAGCCCCAGGGCGAAGCCACCGGTGGTGTTGACGACCAGGGTCGACCAGGCCCAGGTGCCCGGCTCGGGCGGGAGCAGCTCGGCGACTCCGGCCCGGGCGAGGGCGCCGACCACACCGCCGAGCGCGACGACGGCAGCGGCCCGGAGCGCAGGGGCCTGGGGCGGCTGCCGGGACGCGTCGGGCGGGGGTGCGTCCGGTGGCGGCGCGTCCGATGGGAGCACGGCTAGGTGCCCAGCGCCCGGCGCAGGCCCTCCAGCGCGTCAGGGACCGCGGCGTACCAGACGTTGGTGCCGCGCTTGTCGCTCGTCACCAGGCCCGCTTCGCGAAGCACCCGGAGGTGGTGGCTCACCGTCGGCTGGCTCTTGCCGACCGGCTCGACGAGGTCGCAGACGCAGACCGCGCCCCCGTCGCTCGTCGCGAGCAGGCTCAGCAGCTGCAGCCGCACCGGGTCCGACAGCGCCGCGAACCGCCGGGCGAGCGTGGCGGCCGAGGCAGGGTCGAGCGGGGTGGTCTGCAGCGGAACGCAGCACGGGTCGCCCGCGTCGACGACGACCGCGGACCGGTCGGCGGTGCTCGCTGTACGTGGGGCCACGACGTCTCCTGAGGGCAATCATTGACAGATGTCGATGCATGACTACTGTCCTCGTCATCGGCAGACGTCGATAATACGTCTCCGAACCGAAGGACGCGCACATGACCGGCTCGCCGGACTCCTCCCTCCCCGTCGTGGTGATCGGCGCCGGGCCGGTCGGGCTCGCCGCCGCCGCCCACCTCAGCGACCGGGGCCTGCCCGTGGTCGTGCTGGAGGCAGGTGCGTCCGTGGGCGCCGCCGTGCGGGAGTGGGGTCACGTCCGCACCTTCACCCCGTGGGAGTACCTCGTGGACCCGGCAGCGGAACGGCTGCTCGGCGCCACCGGGTGGACCCGCCCCACCACGCGCGTCCCCCCGACCGGGGACGAGCTGGTGGCGGGCTACCTCGAGCCGCTCGCCGCCGTGCTGGGCGACGCCGTGCAGGTCGACGCGCGCGTGGTCGCCGTGTCCCGTGAGGGCATCGACAAGAGCCGGAGCCTCAGCCGCGAGGCGCACCCGTTCCTGCTGCGGGTGGTCGACGCGGCCGGCGGCCGACGAGAGCTGCGGGCTCGGGCCGTCGTGGACGCCTCCGGCACGTGGCGGCAGCGCAACCCGCTCGGCGGGTCCGGGCTGCCGGCGCTCGGGGAGGACGCGGCGGAGCCCTTCCTCGTCGGCCCCCTGCCCGATGTGCTGGGCCGCGACCGCGCCCGGTTCGCCGGCCGCCGCACCCTCGTCGTCGGCGCCGGCCACTCCGCCGCGGGCACGCTGCTCGCCCTCGGGCAGCTGGTCGAGGAGGTCCCCGGCACGACCGCCCTCTGGGCGATCCGCGGCGAGCACCCGGACCGGGTCTACGGCGGCGGGGCGGCCGACGAGCTCGTCGAGCGCGGTCGGCTCGGGACGGACCTGCGGTCGCTCGTGGAGCGAGGCGTGATCGAGCTGGTCACCGGGTTCTCGACCGTCGCCCTCGAGCCGACCGGTGACACCGTCACCGTCGTCGGACGCACGTCCGCGGGCGAGCGCCGGCTCGAGGGCGTGTCCGCCGTGGCGGCCGCGGCCGGTTTCCGCCCCGACCTCGCGATGCTGTCGGAGCTGCGGCTCGACCTCGACCCCGGGCTGGAGGCACCTCGCGTGCTCGGTCCGCTCGTGGACCCGGCCTACCACTCGTGCGGCACGGTCGCCCCCCACGGACACCGCGAGCTGTCCCACCCGGAGCCGGGCTTCTACGTCGTGGGCATGAAGTCGTACGGCCGGGCACCGACGTTCCTCGTGACGACCGGCAACGAGCAGGTCCGCAGCGTGGTCGCGGCCCTGGCCGGTGACACCGTCGCCGCCGACGCGGTGGAGCTGGTCCTTCCCGAGACGGGCGTGTGCTCGGTGGGCCCGACGGGTGAGGACGTCGGCGGTTGCTGCGGCAGCGACACCGGCGTCGCGGGGCTGACGGTGCCCGACGAGGCTCACCGCCCCCGGCCGGACGGCGTGCCGGCGCAGGGCTTCCGCACCGGCGTGCCCGGCGGAGGCGAGCTCGCCGCACTGGTGCGGTCCGAGGCGGTGCCGTCCGACCTGGTGGTGGCCGACCTGGTGCTGTCCGACGTCGGGCCGACGAGCGGCGGTTGCTGCGCGTGACGGCAGCCGGATGAGCGCACGTCCCGGCGGCCGACGGCGCGACTACCCCGGCTGGCGCATGGTGTGGGCGCTGTCGGTCACCGAGACCGTGTCGTACGCGGCGCTGTTCTACTGCTTCGCCGTCATGGTCGTGCCGATGCGCGAGGACCTCGGCGCCTCGACCGGCCAGCTCTCCGGGGCGCTGTCGCTGTCCATCGCGGTCCACGGCGCGGCGGCGATCCCGGTCGGCCGCTGGCTCGACCGTCACGGCGCCCGATGGGTGATGACCGGCGGCAGCCTGCTGGGTGCCGGATCGGTCGTTGCCTGGTCGCAGGCGCGCGACCTGCCGCAGCTCTACCTCGCCTTCATCGGCATCGGGTTGGCTGGCGCGGCCGTGCTCTACGAGCCGGCCTTCGCGGTCATCAACACGTGGTTCCGCCGGGACCGGCACGCGGCGCTGCTGACGCTGACCGTCGTGGCCGGGTTCTCCGCCACCATCTTCCTGCCGCTGTCGCAGGCTCTGGTGGACGCGCTCGGCTGGCGGGGGGCCCTGCTCGTCCTCGCTGCGCTGCTGGCGGCCTGCGCCGCACCGCAGGCGCTGCTGCTGCGCCGCTCCCCCGCGGACCTCGGCCTCGACGTCGACGGGAGGCGGGACGGCCCGGGTGAGGTGCCGAGCGTGGCGGGCACCACTGCCGACGTCTCGGTGGCGTGGGGGACCGCAGCGGTGCGCCGGCTCACCGGCGCCGCGGTCCTGGAGACGCTCGCCGTCACCGTGGTCGCGGTGCACCTCGTCGCCTACCTGCGCGACACCGGCGCCTCACCGGGCACTGCAGCGTGGGGCGCCGGAGCGATCGGCGTGATGTCGGTCGCCGGCCGGGTCACCCTCACCGCGCTGGCGACCCGCGTCGGCCTGGCGCGACTGGCCGCCGGCATGGTGGCGGCCCAGTCGCTCGGGGTCGCCGCACTCCTGCTGCTGCCCCGGCCGGCGGGGCTCCCGGTGTTCGTCGTGCTGTTCGGCGCGGGCTTCGGGGTGATGACGATCGCGCGCGCCGCACTGCTGGGTCGGTACGTGCCGGCCGGGATCTTCGCCTCCGTGTCGGGACGCCAGTCGCTCGCCGCCAACGCCGGACGTGTCATCGCTCCCGTCGCCGCCGGCGGGCTCATCAGCCTGACCGGTTACGGCCCCGCGCTCACCGCTGTGGCAGCGTGCTCGCTCGGCGCCGCGGCCCTGCTGCTCGCCGCCGAGCGCTCGTGGTCCGAGGCCGGCGTCCCCGCTGCTGGTGGGCGTGCGGCGGACGAGGAGGAGCTGTCCGGACGGCTTCCATAGCCGAGGGCCTGCTCCTGCCCCCCGCCCCCGTGCCCGAGCGCGGTGACCGCGCCGAGGAGCACGGCGTACGCGACGAGGCCCGTCGTGAACCAGCCGAAGTGCGACCGGCGGGTGGAGGGGATCTCCTCCTTGAACACGTTGAGCAGGATGCTCCCGGCGAGGAACGCGGTGAGCAGGCTGACGACGACACCGCTGGTCGGGGCCACCACGGCGGCGGCGGCCCAGCCGAGCAGCAGCGCTCCGGCGAGGACCAGCCTCGGCGGCCAGCGGTCGAAGCGGCGGCCGTAGTGCTGCTCGAGGCCTCGGTCGCTGAGCACGAAGTGAAGGCCGATGGCGATCGTGAACAGGACGGCGAAGGACGCGGACGCCCGCCAGTTGAGGGGCAGCGTGTAGCCGATCACGGCGTTGTAGATCACGAAGGACAGGAGGTGGATGCGGAACACCGCGGCAGGCGGGGGGCCGTCGCGCTCCACGCCCGAGCGGTGGCGCTCGGCCAGCCGCTCGAGGCCGTAGAAGAGCGTGAAGCCGGCCAGTGCCACGAGGAAGATCTCCAGGCCCAGCAGCGGTGACCGGTCACCCGTCTCTCCGAGGACCTCCGCCAGCCGGTCGTTGCCCTCGGCGAGCTCGGGGAGCAGGTGCAGGAAGACGTACGACACCGCGATGCCGCCGGCGAACGACGCGGTCACGTGCTCCGGCACCAGCGGGAGCTTCCGGATGCGCGGCGCCAGCAGGTGCAGCGCGGCCAGGACGAGCGCAGAGACCAGCGCGAGCAGGACCGCGGAGGTGGTGCTCACGCTGCCTCTCCGTCCGTGATCAGCGGATGCTCTGCGGCAGCCCGGAAGCGGCTCAGCATGCTCGTCTCCTTCTTGCCCGTGCTGCGGCGGATCCCCATCGTCGGCGACGACGAGTTCGCACGGCGGCGCGTCGCTGCCTGGCGCGGCGGTGACGCGTCGCTCAGCTGGTCCGGGCCGACGCCGTCTGCAGGCCCGCGGGACCGTGGGATGACAGCACGGGCGCGCGACGGCGCCCACGAGTAGCGCGGCGCGCTCCGGGGAGGACGGGGATCATGCTGCTCGAACAACTGGGCGCGAGCTGGACGCAGCTCGCTGCCGTGCTCGTCTCCGCCTTCGCGGTCTACCTGGTGGTCATCGCGCTCACCCGGCTGGCCGGCGTCCGCTCGCTCGCCAAGATGGGGAGCTTCGACTTCGCAGCCACGGTCGCCGTCGGCTCCACGATGGCGACGGCTCTGGTGGGCAGCTCGCCGCTGGCAGCTGGCCTGCTCGGGCTGATCATGCTCTTCGGCCTGCAGTACGTGATCGCGCTGCTGCGCCGGCGCGACCTGCTGCGGGGCATCGTCGACAACCCCCCCATCCTGCTCATGGCCGGCCGTGAGGTCCTCGAGGAGAACATGCGCCATGCCCGGGTCAGCCGGGAGGAGCTGTGGGCCCAGCTGCGGATGGCCGGCGTCCACAGGCGTGACCAGGTGCGGGCCGTCGTCATGGAGACGACCGGGGACATCAGCGTGCTGCGGACCGGTGAGCCGATCGACGACGAGCTGCTGTCCGGCGTCCGCGGCGTGGAGCACCTGCGATGACCTCCCGCCTCGCCGCCTTCCGCGAGGCCGTCCGCAGCGGCTTCTGGGCCGTTCCGGGCGGCTGCGTGCTCCTGGCGATCGCACTGGCCCTGCTGCTCGTCGACGTCGACCGGCGGCTGCAGACCGATCTCGCCTTCACCTTCGGAGCGGGGCCGGACAGTGCTCGGGAGGTGCTCAGCGCCATCACCACCGCGATGATCACCTTCACCGGTCTGGTCTTCTCGATCACGATCGTGGTCCTGCAGCTGACGAGCAGCCAGTTCTCCCCGCGCGTCCTGCGGACCTTCCTCCGCGACCGGCTGACGCAGTACTCCCTCGGCGTCTTCACCGCCACGTTCGTCTACGCGGTGATGGTGCTGCGCACCGTCGACGGCGGGGACGACTCGCTGTTCGTGCCCGCCATCT
>JAABUN010005083.1_pt1 | contig 16843 bp, 19 predicted proteins | sample 5559311 | NCBI WGS metagenome assembly JAABUN01 (sample SAMN10711877, study PRJNA513370) | rock metagenome | isolation source: Antarctica rocks | place: Antarctica: Victoria Land, Siegfried Peak sud
CGCTACCGCGATTATTTCAGCATCCGTGCATTTTGGGTTATGATTGGACTTTCTCCATTTGCCGCCATTCTTCTCACTTTTCAAGCCGTCATCCGCCAAACAATAGACTAAAACTAATTGTTCTTTTATACTTATCATTGTGTAATCTCCTATTTTGAGCAGTTTTTTTCTCTAAAATCATTCTACTCATTTTTTGGAGATTACATATTTTTCTAATCAAGACTCAGGTTAAATCAGGAAATTACCAAATTTCTGTTTTGCGGAAAGAAGAAAAATTGTTCGTAAATTCAAAATACGGAACCGGAGAATTAAATCCCGTTTCTGAAAATGTATTCGACGTAATAAATTCGACAAACAATTCTTCGGGCAGATACAAATTCGTTAAAAACAATCGCGGTAAGGTTACGCAGCTCGTTTATATTGATACTGATAACAATCAACAGATTTTTAAGAAGGCAAAATGAATTAGCACATTTAAAAGAGGTATTTTCAACTAAAAGAGATATTTTCAACGAAAAGGGAATTCTTTAAATTATGCGGCAATTTATAATGATTGAAGATTTGATTCGAGTCGCAATCTACCCTTCAACGTTTATGATTTCAAGTAAAAAATCAGTTAACTCGGCTAGAACTTCAGGCTTATAAGTTAAAAGCCATTCAGTCAGCTTTACCGAGTGAGTTGTTTTATAAAAAAGATTCTTTGAATCGGAAAGCTGACAGAACAAGTCGTTAAGAAATCTAGCTCCGTCAATATCTTCGTTCCAATGACCGTTTAATTGTTTTTGTTTTGTTGATTTAGAAGCGTAATGTGAGTTGTTTTTATTATCCTCAATCCACTCGGTTACTGAGACGGTCAAGTTATTCAGGACACAAAACTCTCGCTACTCCTTGTTTTATTTTTCAACTTTAACTGTTTCTCAAACTCCAGCGGACTTCGATAACCGATTCCCGAATGGAGTCTGATTCGATTGTAATAGCCTTCGATGTAACCAAAGACTTCCGAACGGGCATCTTCAACTGATTCAAAGATGCCGTTTTCCACCAATTCCGCCTTGAACCGCGAGAAAAAACTTTCCGCTTGCGCGTTGTCGTAACAGTTTCCCTTCCGGCTCATTGATTGGCGAAAACCGCCAATGTAAAGCAGACGGCGATATTCGACTGCTGCATACTGGCTGCCCTGATCGGTGTGAATAATCGCATTTTTGCCGATTAATCCGCGCCGCCGCGCTTGCAGAAAAACGTCAATCACAAGCTGCGCCGTCATCGGCTCCGAGACTTTCCACGAGACAATTCTTCGCGTGAATTTGTCCTGAAGGCACGCCAAATAACAAAACGTGCCGTCCGCAAGGCGCAAATAAGTAATATCGCCGACGAACACTTCGCCTTTGCCCACAGGAGCGTTGGCACCGTTCTGCAACAGGTTCGCACAGACCGGCAAACCGTGTTTGGAATCGGTCGTCTGCGGCTTGAACTGTTTCGCCTGAATCGCCCGCAGATTCTCGCGCCGCATTATTTTCTGCACTGTCGCGCGTCCGATCTTGAGCTGTGCCGCAATCCGTCGTGAACCGTATCGCCGGCGATGAAACTCGAAACATTCTTTGACCGCCGCTGTGCAACTCGTCTTCAATGAACTTGCCCGGTAACTTCGGCGGCTCGCGTAAGCATAATAAGCCGAACGATTGACCTTCATCACCCGGCACAGCAACTTAATCGGAAACACGCCCTTTTGAGGGTTACTTTCGCGGCGAGACAAACTGTTGAGTTTATAAAAAATCAAGAAGAATCGATACGAAAGAAAATCGCCGAACAAATGCTTTCCCTGCATAACAAGGATTGGAATCCTACCGCTCCTACTACGGCTGAGGAGTTCGCGCGAAGAATCAATCTGGATGGATTTAATTTGTCGGCTGAAGATGGGCGCGCCGAATTATTTTATAATGATGACGATTTGTTTTGGGGACATTCGATAACCGTGTTCGTAAAACCGAATGGGGAAATTACTACACCTAATCTGGCAGGTTGACTGAACTGCGCGCGCCGGTTTGAAAACTACTCATAACTAAAATTTCCGATAAATCGAATTGGCGCGTCCTGTAAAGTCGTCTGCCTGTAATTGCAGTCAAAAAGCAAAATCGCCGTGTCAGCTTTCGTGATTCCTTTTTGCGCGGCGCTTTCGGTCGCCTCTGAAACAAACGAAACGGAATTCGAGAAAGGCGCAATTAGCTCGCCCACCGGAAGAGCGTCATCAAAGCGTTCAGCTTCCTGCCGGTCGTGGTCGTAAAAACCAAATCCGATGTCGGCGGCAAATCTGTTAATCGGCTTTTCGATGTCTAAGTCTTCGCCGATTTGCTCTTGCAGATACGATTCAAATTCATCGCGCGACGGAAAATCGCCGACCCAGACGGCGACCGTTCCCGACTGTTCCCAATCCATATTATCGCTTATAGAAATCTCCCGAAAAGCCTGAATTTATAGACTCAATTATAACACTAAAACAGTATAAAATAAGGAGTGTTATTGCGCTTTTTAGCTTTCCAAGCGCAAAATCGACGCTCCGTTTTTATAAAGTGTAAGCGCAAGAAATATTTCAAATGAGAAAATCCTTTTCGGCTAAAATCACGCTGACGGCAATTTTTGCTTGATTAGCCCGGAAATTTACGGCTTTCGCCAGTTCTCTATTTACAAAATGCTCGGTTCAAGTTTGACTATAATTGTTTACAAAAGTAAATTTTCGATTTTCGGAAAATTAATTCAACGAGGCGGAGACGAGCGAATGATTGAAAAGAACGATGTGGAAGAAATTGAGCAAGCGATTTTAGCGCTCAATCGCCAGAATCGACGATTGAATTTCGGGTTTTATATTTTGCTCGGTTTGATGATAAACAGTCGGGAAAGAAAAGCCAAGAATCTTATTTCGCTAATTTGCAGTAATTTTTTAATCGGAATTATTTTAGACTGAGGCTATATAAATAGAAAACAAATTTCTATCGATTTCGGCTTCACAAGCGAAACGTAAAAATTCCGTGTAATACGGAAAATAATTCAGTAAAATACAAAATTAAATGTTTGTTGTCGTGCTGCAATCGGAACCCGAAAAAACCGGAAAATGAGAACTGAATTATCAAATAATATTGTAAGAATTCGGCGGTATCGTGCCGAAGATGTTCCTTTACTCTTTGAAGCCGCCCGTGAATCTGCAACTGAAATGTTTGCTTGGATGTCGTGGTGTCATCCAAATTATACATTGGAAGAAAGCCGTTCTTTTGTTTTGTCGCGCGAAGCTGCTTGGCATCAAAAAACCGAATACGACTTTGCCGTTTTTGGAATTGAGAGCGGAAAATTTCTCGGCGGTGTCGGGCTGAATCAATTCAACAGCAAGAACAATTTCGCCAATCTCGGATACTGGGTGCGAAGCAGCGAGACGGAGCGCGGCATAGCAACGGCAGCGACGCTTTTAGCGGCTCAATTCGGTTTTGAAGATTTGAGGTTAAATCGAATTGAAATACTGACGGCAATAGAAAATGCAGCAAGCCGGCGAGTCGCCGAGAAAGCGGGAGCTAAAAAAGAAGGCATTTTGCGGAATCGAATTTTATTACATTACCGCCCGCTCGATGCGGTAATGTATTCGTTAATTGTCGCCGACAGGAACATCTGACAATTCAAAAGACGAGAAGGCGAAACGGCGACTTTGTAACTCGGCTTGTTTTTTTATTTTTAACTTGCTCGTATTCGGTTCGCCCCGCGCTATCTCAACCGTCAAACGGCTTCAGACAAATTACGATGAACTACTTTAGTCCTAAGTCTGCGGCAGAGCGATACAGTAAGGGACGACCTTTTTTTCATCCTTTGATAATCGGGCGTATCAAAGAATTTCTTTCGCTCGCCGAACCTTTGTCGTCCGCTCTCGATGTCGGATGCGGCACAGGACTTTCTACCGTCGCCCTAAAAGAGATTGCTCAAAATGTTGTCGGCGTAGATGCTTCGGCGGAAATGATTGCGTTAGCTCCCAGAGAAAAAGGAATCAAATATTCGGTCGCGCCCGCCGAGAATCTTCCGTTTGAGGAAAACGAGTTTGACATTATAACGCTTTCCCAAGTCTTTCATTGGCTCGACAAAGACAAGTTTTTTGCCGAAGCGAACAGAGTCTTACGTCCCAACGGCTGGCTTGTCGCTTACGATAATTATTTTTCGGGGCGGATGACGGAAAACACAGAATTTTACCGATGGTATAAAGAAAAGTATCTCGAAAAATATCCGATTCCGCCGAGAGGAAAGATTGAATTCACGCCGGAAAATGTAAGTCCGTATGGCTTTCGTCTGCTCAAAGAAGAATGGGTTAAAAACATTGTCGGCTTCTCGCTTGAAGGAATAGTGGATTATCTGGTAACGCAGAGTAATGTTATCGCCGCCGTTGAAGGCGGAAAGGAAAAAATTGAAGAAGTTAAAGAATGGCTGACGGAGAGCATAAAATCTATGTTCGGAATCGCTGAAGAAAACTTCTTATTCAATGCCCCAATCTGGTATCTCAACACGTTGGGCAATAAATCATTGAATGTGAAAGAGAAACAGCAAACAGGGTTTTTTGAAATCGAGAATTAGCCTTTTGAATTATGAAGCCGACGGACACAGGCAAGTTATACGACGACATCTCCGCTTGGTGGAGCGACAATGAAAATGGCTTGACGGCTGGCGTCGATTTTGTCCGCAAGGCTTTAAGGTTCTCTGCCGACAAAGGCAATGCCCTTGATGTCGGCTGCGGAAGCGGCGGAAGAATAATAGCTGCATTGCTCGACGCCGGTTTCCGAGTTACCGGAATCGATGTGTCCGAAGCCCAGCTCGAACTGGCGAAAAAGCGTCATCCCGATTCGCGTTTTATACTTGCCGACATCTGCGAATGGGAAATCGAGGAGCGGTATGACGTTATCATAGCTTGGGACAGCATTTTTCACGCGCCTTATTCCGAACAGCGCCCGGTTGTCGAGAAATTGTGTAACGCTCTGGCAGCAGGCGGCGTGATTCTTTTTACCGCCGGCGGCGTTGACGGCGAGATAACCGGACGAATGCGCGGGCGCGATTTTTACTACAGTTCATTAGCCGAAGAAGATTACCTGAAGATAATGAAAGAGTGCGGATGCAGATGTATTCTGATGGAGCGAGACCAGTTTCCGGCTGAGCATACGGTTTTTATCGGAACGAAACTCTGATACAAAGTCAGCCGCTTCTTGTTTGGCTGCTTTCCGATAAAAAATTATAAAAACATCAATCCGCGTTTGAATATAACCCTTTACCAATTTCGCGCCTCGCAGACTTTTTTGAGAATCACTTTGACGCCGTTTTTCGGGCGAAGGGTAACGGACGTTTCCGGCTCGACTGTTTGGTTTACGGCGAGCGAGACGCGAAACTTCTGCAAAACCATTGCGATGATAATCTGCGCTTCCATTTGGGCGAAATGGTTGCCGATGCACTGGCGCGCTCCGCCGCCGAACGGGAAATAAGCGAATTTCGGGCGGCTGGCGGAGTTTTCGGCTGAAAATCTTTCCGGCTCGAACTCGTCAGGCGCGTCCCAAAATTCGGTGTGCCGGTGCGTGATAAACGGCATTAGCAAAACTTCGGATTTCGCCGGAACGAAAAAGCCGCCAATTTCGTCCGCACGGGCGGCGACGCGCGAGAAAGCCCAAACCGGCGGATACAGCCGCATCGCTTCCTGAAAAACTTGGCGCGTGTATGCGAGGCGCGGCAAATCTTCAAAAGTCGGCGTCTCGCCCGCAAGCACGTTTTCGATTTCGCCGCGCAACTTTGCTTCCTTTTCGGGATTTTTACCGAGCAGATAAAACGTCCAGCCGAGCGCCTGCGTCGTCGTCTCGTAACCCGCGCCAATTAAAGTCATCACTTCGTCGCGCAACTGCACGTCGTTCATCGACGCGCCGGTTTCAGCGTCCTGCGCCCACATCAGCATCGCCAGCAAATCATCGAATTCGGCGGGCGATTTTCGGCGTTCGCTAATCAATCGGTAAACGATTTCATCGACCGATTTAATCGCCCGTCGAAAACGCAGATTGAGCGGCGTCGGCACAGCGTCGGGAATCTTGACGAGCGCCATTAGGCGCTTGACCGTAAATTCCCGAACCGTTTCAAAGGCATCGCCGAAAACGGAAGCCGCCGAACCTAAATCCGTATTAAGCAGCGATTTCCCGACGATGGAAAGCGTCAGGCGCATTAGCTCCGGCATCAAGTCGAACGCTTCGCCTGCTTCGGCGAGCTTTTCCCAACGCGCAAGCATTTCCGCCGTCGAATCGGTCATCGTCTCGCAAAATGAAGCAATGCGCTGCTGATGAAAAATCGGCTGCGCCAGTCGCCGCTGCCTGAGCCAATGCTCGCCGTCGCTGACGAATAAACCGTTGCCGGTCGAGCTTTTCAAGATGTCGTAGTTTTTGCTTTTCGGGTAATTGCGGCTGTTCGTCTGCAAAACGTATTCGACCGCCGCCGGATTCGTTAAAATGTAAGCCGTCCACAGTCCGCGCAGACAAACCGTGTCGCCGAATCGTTCGGTCAAACTTGAAAACGTCCCCAAAGTGTCGCGCTTAAAACTCGGCACGAGACGAAAGAAATCCAATCCGCGCAAGCCGGGCGCGAGAACGCGGTTTTCGGAATCGAGCAGAATCGGATTATTCACAAGCAGTTTAATATATCAAAATGGTAATTGGCGTTCGAGCCGCATTGCTTTCGTCGTGGCGATAAGCATAAGAGACTTTATCATAGCCTTATCGCACAATATCCTTACTGTTCATAAGCAACCGAGAAGCAATCGAACTGCTGGTTAATAATTATTATGCGTCGCAGGGAATTTGATTGGCAATGTAATGAATTACGCTGCGATTGCGACGACGAATAAGTTGTGCGTCGCAAAATTTATACTGCTCAAAAGAAATTTCCAAAATCGCGCTTGCCGAGTGTAACTTTTTCGTTTCTCACCTGTTTTATAATCGAGAAACTTTTTGAGATGCGCGACAAAGCAGAGCTGACTTCTATTTACAACGAAACGTATCCGGGTTTGTGCCGCTTTCTGGAAAGTTTGCTCGGACGCGGCGACGGCGCGGCGCAGGATATTGCCCAAGAAAGTTTTCTGCGGCTTTGTCAAAACGAGCTTGCCGACACGCCCGCGCCCGAAATCAGGTTCTGGCTTTTTCGCGTGGCGCGAAATCTGGCTTTGAACGAACTGGCGAAAGGGCGCACGAGTCTTAAATTCTGGCAGCGGGCGGCGGAGATTTTTAACCGTAAAAACTGTAATCCGGGCGAACAAATCGAGCGAAATGAAACGAAGAATTTATTGCTTGCGCTGCTCGATATTCTGCCGGAGCAGCAGCGTTCGGCGCTTTTGCTGCGCGAGCGCGAGGAGATGAGCTACCGCGAAATCGCGCTCGTTTTGAACGTCTCGGAGAGCAAAGTCAAAGTCGATATTTTTCGAGCGCGAACAAAATTGCGCGAAAAATGGCGGGAAAAACAAGCGGCGAAAGATAAATAAAGCGGCTCGCCGGAAAGCATTTATTAGAAAAGGTAGAAATTATGAATTGCGAATTTACGGAAAAAGTTTCTTCGCTGATTGACGGGGAATTGGCGGCTGAAGAAAGCGAATTGTTTCGGACGCATATCGCCGGATGCGCGAGCTGCGAAGCGGCGCGGGAAGATTTTTTACTGCTCAGGCGGGAAATAAAAGATTCTGCTTTTATATACGTTCCCGGCAAGGGAGCGCGGCAAGCGGAAAAATTGAGGAACGGTTTCATTTTCGGCAGAAAAATCACACTTCCCGCGCCGGTTTTCGGCGCGCTGCTTTTGACGTTGTTTGTATTAAGCGGCTGGCTTATTTCGTCGATGCTAAAAAGAAGCGAGCAAATTATAATCGGCGGCACAATCGAAAACTCTTTTTCTATCGGAGACAATGAACCGAAATTATCAAATGCCGAATCGATTGCGAAATTCGACGGCGGCGGGCGAGCGGAAATATACGTTCGTCGAAATCAACCGGCGACGGATGCGGGTAAATAGGAGACTTGTAAAAGGATGAGCCGAACAAAATTTATTCTTTTGTGGCTGCTGTTATTCGTCTCGCTGGCTGGGTTCGGCTGCTCGTTTTTCGCCAGAAAAAAAATCGACTCTCCCGCGCCGGATAATCGAATCAGGTTCGACATCCGGGCAATCGAAGAAACGGACAGCGAACGCCGAATCGTTTCCGAAACGACGATTGAAGGATTGCCGGGAACAGATTTTAACATCAATCTTCAAACCGAACGCTTTAATATGCAAGCCCGATTTTTAACCGATTTTATCGCGCCGGATAAAATTAAAATAAGAGCAAAGCTCAACACGCGCCGGTTATACGGTCGTTCGGAAAGACAGTTGCCGCTTTACGAAGAAGACGCGCAAAGCCGAATTATCGAAGTCGGTTTTGACGAATCGGTCGTCCTGCTTCCGTTCGGGCGCGGCGGCGGCGACACCGAATCGCTCAAGATTGAAATCACGCCGCAACTGCTTCGGGCTTCAAATCAAGATACAAACAATGAACCGCTGAAAATAAACATTGTCAAACCTGCTCCGAACGGCGAGATAACGGTTGACGCTTTCAAAATCCCGCATCGTTTTCGAGTCGAAGCCGTTTTGCTGGCGGACGGGCAAGAAGTTGCGCGCGGCGTGGGCGACTACCTGCTCGAAGAAGCACGCGAAATCGTTTTGCAGACAAACGAGCGCGCCGACGCGGAAATTTCGCAAACGCCGTTTGTCGTTAAAGCGGAAATTAATAAATTCACGCGCAATCCGCCGTCGAATTTAGCGGGAATAAGTTTCGAGGTTTATAGGAATGAACCGGCAGCCGACGGTCAAAAGCAAATGCTTGTATCGAGCGGCTCGGGCGTCGGCGTTCTCGGCGGCGAGCTTAATTACCGGCTCAATCAGATGCCGGGCGATAAAAAATACGAATTGCGATTTAGGATTAGCGAAAGCGAGTAAAGCGTTTGAATCGCGCAAACTTCGATAAAAGAGAATTCAATTCCATTTATTAATATGAAAATAAAATACGTTTCGATTTACCTGATATTTTTAATGTGCGCGGCATCGTCGCCCGTTCGCTCGGCGGCACAAACGTCGGAGATTGATGAAAATCTCGCTTCGCAGTATTTTCTTGAAGCGAGGCAGATTTGCAACCGAGACGGCGGCAAGCTCTGGGGCGTTTCCCTTTGCGCGCCGCTGCTTTTCGTTGACCCGAAAACGCGAATCGTCGTCGCTAATCAAGCGGACAAGGAAGGAAATTTAACCAAAGAAGCGGATGTTTTCGTCGGAAAACTGCCGACTAAAATAAACGTCGCCAATACGTCAATCGAATGGGCAGGCGTCGAATGGGCGATGATAATACTGCCGCTGCCCGCCGACAAATTTCGCCGCGCCGATTTGATGATTCACGAATCGTGGCATCGCGTTCAAGACGAAATCGGTTTTCCCGGTTCGGGCGCGGGCAACAATCATCTGGATTCGCGTGATGGGCGCATCTGGCTGCAACTCGAATGGCGCTCTCTGGCGGCGGCGCTCGGCGGACGAGGAAAAACGCGGCGACGGGCAATCGAAGACGCGCTTTTGTTTCGCGCCTGCCGCAGAGAAATATTTCCAAACGCGGCGGTGGAAGAGCGAGCGATGGAAATGCACGAAGGGTTAGCCGAATACACGGGCGTTAAGCTCGGCAGTCCGAACTCGGCTCGATACATCGTTGATGCAAATCTAAAAGACGCGGCAAGCAGAGAAACTTTCGTGCGCTCTTTCGCATACGCTTCGGGTCCGGCTTACGGCATTTTACTCGACGAGAGCAAAGCGAATTGGCGTAAAGGTTTGAAGAAAGAAGATGATTTGGGAGTTTTGCTACAGAGAAAATTTTTTATTAAGTTGTCGTCGAACATTAAGCAAACAGCAGAAAATCGTGCCGTAATTTACGACGGCGACAAACTTCAAGCGTTTGAAACGGAGCGGGAGAACAACCGCCGGAAAGTCGTCGCCGAATACCGCGCCAAACTCGTTGACGGCGCGGTCTTGGCGCTTCCTTTGATAAAAATGAATATGCAGATTAATCCGGGAAATCTCGTGCCGCTCGCGTCGTTCGGGACAGTTTACCCGACCATCAGAGTCGTCGATTCGTGGGGCATTTTAACCGCTTCGCAAGGCGCGCTGATAAATACCGATTTTTCAAAAATCTACGTTTCCGCTCCGCCCGAAGCGAGCGCGTCGCCGATTCGCGGCAGCGGCTGGACGCTTGAATTAAGTGAGGGCTGGACATTAGCCGTCGGCGAACGTGCGGGCGATTACGTCGTGAAAAAGCTGAAATAATAACAAACTTCGAGTAATTAACGGCAGAAATTCCGCGTAAATTTAAAAAATACTTTGCGGTAATCTATACGAAAAGTTATGGAATTCGGCGTTTTAATTTGATTGATTTAACAGAAATCCCTGCTTGAATCGAAGCCGTATGTCTTTGACCGCTGCGAAATCTTTCAGCGGATTGTCGCCCAAAACCAGAAAGCTCGCTTCGTATCCTTCTTTTAGAAATCCTATTTTCCGATTCGTGAAAATGCTCGCGGGCGTGTCTTCGCACCATATTTTCAGCATTTCGAGATTGGTAAAAACGCCGAGCCTTTGCAGGTAAAGAACGTCTTCGACCGGCGTGCTGCCGTAGCGGTCGGAGCCGAAATTGATTTTAACTTTATATTTTTTAATCAGCCGCAGGTTTTTAACGCGCACGTCGTCGGTTACCGTTTGGACTTTCTGATTGTAGGACGGACTTTGCGGATTGAACTCGTTTACCGCAACATTATTAACGCTTATCGAGACGCCGCGCGGCGCCGCTTCTTTTACGTCTTCCGCCGTCAGTTCGTATTTTCGCAGGTCGTCGTCCGATTGAATGAAGTAGCCGACCAGATGCGCCATTTCATCGACTCCGGCGCGAAGGGCGATGCGGTAATCAGTTACGGTATCGACGTGGGCTGAGACGCGCAGACCGGCGGCGTGCGCTTTTTTAACAATCAATGGGACGAGCTGCGGGTCAAGCCCGATGCTGCCGACTCGGATTGTATCGAGATTCTTTTTCTTTTCGGCGTAGGTTTCGCTTTCCAAAAGATAGATTTTTATAAAATCTGGTTTGCCATTGAGAATTCGCAGCCATTTATTTTCCAAATCTGCGGCGTCGTCGATAATGTAATAAGCGTCGTTTTCGCGCAAATGAGCGGCGCGCACCTTTGCTTCCTCTGCGGGCGTAAAGCCTCCGGTTTTATGAAAGAGCGGAAAGCCTTCGTAAACTTCGACGCCGTGTCCGGCGGTCGAAGTCAGCGCGCCGTGCGAGTATGAAACGTCGACGCTCGTCGGACGATTCACTTTGTCTGCAACTTGCAGCGCGCCGCTTCGCACGTCGGTTTGCACTTTGGCATAGAAAACGCCGTCTTTGAGATACATTGCGATTTGCTGACGGACGTTATACGCGCCGTCGAAATGATGGCAGTGAGAATCGGCAAACGGCGGCACGACGAAACCGTTTTTGAGGTCGATTGTTTCGTCAATTTGTTTCGGACGTTTGTGCGTGAAAAAGCCGTTTACCGAATAAAAATTTTTTCGTTTGAAGCTCTTGCCGTCGAACCAGTTGCCGCCCGTGAACCGGTAAGTTTTATTTTTCGTCTCGCCCGTTTGCGCACTCGCCGGTGAATTAAACGCGCAGATGAAAATCAACGATGCGGCGAGGAGAAGGCTGAAATAAAAATTTAGACGAATAAATTTGTTCACAATTTATTTTCCTTCGCGGCGACGGTTTTGGATTTAATTGTTACTTGACCGTTAGTTGTTATTGCTCTGATAATCGCGCCGCCCGCGCCCAAATCCAAATTGAATTCATAATTGTTTTCGCGCTTTTTTTCGACGGGCAGATTGACGTAAAAATTGCCGCGCCGGGTTCCGGTTTCAAGGCGCGCCGAGTAGATTTCGGGAACATTGATAAAAACGCTGCCGTTGGTCGTGCGCGCGTCGATGCCGCCGCCTTCCCATCGCTCGCCCGACAAGTTAAAAGTCAGACTGCCGTTGACGGTTTGCCCGCGCACGCTTCCCGCGATGCGGTCGAGTATGACGCCGCCGTTGTGTAAATCGAACTCGATTGAACCATTGATGCCCGCCAGATTGATGCCGCCGTTATTGGTTTTTAAATTCAAATCGGTGTTGACGGGAACGCGAATGTCGTAGCTGACGCCGAATGAGTAGTTGCTGTCCGTCACGGCAGGAGACACGGCGCGAACGATTCCGTCAGCGTATTCGACGCGAACCGCCGCCGTTCGCGCGCGGGCTTCCGCTTCATCCTTGCCGAAAGCCTGAACGCAAGCCTTGATATAAATTTCATTCCGCTCCCAGCCCTTGACGCGAATGCCGCCGTTTACGCCCGCGTCAATTGAAAGTTTTTTCGTGGCGGCGGAAACGGTTTGTTCTTTTATTTCGAGATTGAACGCTCCGCCGCTTCTTTCTCCGTATGGGCTTTTATTGCCCCACCGAACAGCGCCGCAGCCGTCGTCCTCGAAAACCCATTTATTTTGCGAGAAAGCTAAACTTGAAGCGCCGAGCAGAAATGCTAAAGCCAAGCTGAGGTGGAAAATCGTTTGATAATAATTTTTTGCTGCCTTCATAATTATACCGCCGTTTTTATAAAACTGAGATTGCAGTTTTCACCATAAAATTATTTGAAGTTATAAAAAACAACTTTTCGGTGAACGGGCTTAATCGGTGGTGAATTGGCTTTGAGTTGTATGAATTTGCCCCGCGCTCAGGTCATCTCAATCGTCGGACAGCTTCGCTTGTCGTTCGCAGTTGAGCCGAAAGAATGTTATCTTCAATTCGCCATTTTGGAGAAATAGTATGAGAAACACAAAAAACTCTTTCTTGCTGTCAGTTTTTCTGCTAACGGTTGCTTTTGTTACAAGCTGTCGTGCCGGTGTTGCAACGGATAATATAACGAACCAAACAAGCGTTATTCTCGACGGCGCAGTTCACGCGACGCAGAGAATGACGGCGCAACGTGCTTCTCATACCGCAACTCTGCTAAACAACGGCAAAGTTTTAATCACAGGCGGTTTCGTCGGCGAGGAAAACAGTTTAACGAGCGCGGAAACTTTTGACCCGACGACAAACGCTTTCACGCGGGCGGAAGATATGCGCGTGGCGCGTTCGAGCCACACGGCGACGCTTTTACCGAACGGCAAAATTTTAATCGCGGGCGGTTTTAACGGCGATTATCTGGACAGCGCGGAAATCTACGACCCTCAAAGCGGAAAATTCACCGCCGCCGGAAAAATGACGACGGCACGGAGCGGTCAAGTCGCGGTGCTTCTTAATAACGGTAAAGTTTTGCTGGCGGGCGGTGTCGGAACGGGTTGGACGTTTCTCGCCAGTGCTGAAATTTACGACCCGGCAAGCAACACTTTTTCCGCAACCGGCGCAATGACTACGCCGCGCGAATCCCACACGATAACGCTGCTCACAGACGGGCAAGTTTTAATCACTGGCGGTCATCAGGGCAGGCGTTCGGCAATCACAATTTATTCGAGCTGCGAAATTTACAATCCGGCGAACGGCACTTTCGCGCCAGCCGGAAACTTAACCGTCAAGCGGCACAAACACGATGCGGTTCTGCTGGCGGACGGACGGGTTTTAGTCGTCGGCGGTTCGGACGAGCGCGACGGCGCGGGCGCATATCGCAATGCAGAAATCTATAATCCGACGAACAGAACTTTCACGGCAGTCAGCAATATGAACGATTCGCGCTATAAACTGCAAGGCACGGCGGTTCTCCTGAAAAACGGCAAAGTTTTGATTGCGGGCGGCGCGAGCCGTGCGGAAGTTTTTGACCCGACAACCAACAGTTTTTCTTTTGCTTCCGGCGATATGGGAACATTGCGCTTGTTTGCAACGGCAACGCTTTTACAGAACGGGCGAGTCTTGATTGTCGGCGGTTATGACAATCGAATGGCGGTAAGTTCAAACGCTTGGATTTACCGAACATAGCTTTACCCGAACGTGCCGTCCCAATAAATCATTGGACGCGAGGCGAAACAGCTTGCCTCATAAAAACGTCGTTTGTTAAACTTTAGGTTGTGTGTGGCGGTTTCGCCTGCGTCAACTCAATCGTTGACAGTCCCGCTCGGTAAGCGGTAAAACCTTTTGGAGTTGCAAATGTTAATTCGAGAAGCTAACCAATCAGACGCAACCGGCATCGCTCGCGTGCAAGTAGACGCTTGGCAAACAACTTACAAGGGTATCGTGCCGAACAATTATTTGGCGTCCTACACCAGTGAAAAGAGACGAGAGCGTTGGCGGCAGATTCTTGCCGCTCAGGAAAATCATTTTACCTTTGTCGCCGAAACTTCCGACGGGCAAATTGTCGGATTCGCTTCTGCCAGCGACGCGGAAGAACCAATCGAAGATTTTGTCGGAGAACTCGTCGCAATATATTTGTTCAAAAACTACCAGCGCCGTGGAATCGGCAAACTTCTTGTCAAAGCCGTCGCCGAGTGTTTCTTACGGCAACAAACAATTTCGATGTTAGTTTGGGTTTTGGCGGATAATCCGTTCAAGGCGTTTTACGAGTCGCTCGGCGGCGAGCGTGTCTCGGAAAAACAAATGGAAATCGGCGGCGCGTCGCTGCCTGCGGTGTCTTACGGCTGGAAGAATTTAGACGTTTTGCTTGAAAGGCAGCGTTAAAAGGGGTTTTGAAAACAACCCAGCTTTAGAAAATGAGTTTACGCAAAGCCTGCGAACCGCTGCGGCTGGCAAGAATTACGGTTTTGTCTTTTAAGATTATCAGCAGCCGACGGTCTTGCGCTTCGATTCGTTCGACGAATTCGAGATTAATGACGACCGAGCGGTGAGCGCGGCAAAAGCGCAAAGCGTCGAGACGCGAATCAATTTCGCCGAGCTTCTGGTTGATTAGATAGGAATGACTGCCGGCAAAGACCTTCACGTAATCATCGTCGGCTTCAAAACGGGAAATATCGTCGATTTTGAGCGGAACGATTGAATTATTGCGCGAGCGCACGAATAATCTGGTCAACAGTTCTTTCGGCTGTTCGGACGGTTCAGAGAACTGCTCTTTTAATAACGGCGGAATTATTGCCGATGATGTTTTTTCCTCCAAACGGCGGCGCGCCCGCTCGATTGCCGCCGCGAAGCGCGCGCGTCCGAACGGCTTGAGCAGATAGTCGAGCGCTTCGTGTTCAAACGCCGGAACAGCGTATTTTTGTCATACGCGGTCGTAAAGATAACCGACGGCTGATGTTTGACCGAATTCAAAACTTCCAGCCCCGACATCTCCGGTATCTGCACATCGAGCAGCACGAGGTCGGGTTTGAGCGCGTCAATCAATTCGACGGCGGCGCGCCCGTCAGAGGCTTCGCCGACCAGAACGAGCCAATCAATTCCGGCGGCAAATTCGCGTAAAGTTCGGCGCGCGAGCGGTTCATCCTCGACAATCAGCGTCCTTATTTTCATAACTTTTACAGCATATCGCTAGTTGTGCGCGGAATCGTTATCAGCACTGTAAACCCATCGGTCGTTTTGGGTTCGACGGTCAAAACCGCCGCCGTCCCAAAGCGCGCCGCCAAACTTTCGGAGACGAGCCTTAAACCCAGACCGTTTGAATTAGCTTTGTTACCGTTTTGCCGGTTTGCATAGGAATTTTCCGCTTCCGCCGCTCCGTCGTCGCTTACCTTTATTACCAAATTTCCTTCTCCGTCGAGACGCGCGCTGATGTCGAGCTTTCCGCCGACGGCGCGCGGCGCAATCGCGTGTTTGACGGCATTTTCGACAATCGGCTGAATCGTAAAAGCGGGCAGTCGAAAGCCAAACGCGGCAGGTTCGATGTTCGAGGTCAGCTTGAGCCGGTCGCCGAGCCGCAGGCGTTCGAGTTCGAGATAATTGCAAACGAAATTCCATTCTTCGGCGAAAGTTACGTCCGCCGAAACCATTTTGTTTTCCCGTTGCGATTCCAAAACGTAACGAAGCATTAGGGCAAAGCGTTCGATGGCGGCTTCGGCGGTATCGGTGTCGGTGCGGATCAGCGCCATCAAAGAATGCAGCGTGTTAAAAAGAAAATGCGGGTTTAATTGAGAGCGCAGAGCCGCCAATTCCGCTGAGGCGCGGGCGGCTTCGGCACGGACGGCGCGCAGTTCGAGTTCGGCGCTGCGTATTTCTTCGGCTCGCAGATTTTCGCCCGTCTGCCGCACGTAAACCGAACTGGCAATCGTCAAATATACCATCGCGCCGCTGAAAAGCTGCCACAAAGTAGCGAAATAATCCCATCGGACGAAAACCCAAATGCCGCGCCCGGTAAAAGATAAAATAGATAAACAAAGCAATGTTAGAAAGCACCACGAGAAACTAAACAGAAAAAGACTGAAAACGTGAATCAAGACAAATCGGGGACGCTTCCGCTCGCTCCATTTCAATCGTTCGCAGATTCGGATTACCAGTAATCCGAGCAGCGCGGCGGGCGCGACGTTACAAAGAATCGTCAGCGGAAGATTAAAATCAAGGCGACTGCCGACGCCGACGAAAACCGCTCCCAGACACGTCGCGTAAATCAGCCACGCTGCGGCGTAAAAAATCCAAAATTGGTAATTTCTCTTTGCCATCAAATAAATGAAAGTGTGTAATAAGGAGCTAAGCACACGACAGTAAAAAGGAGTTTGTTAGAATTGAGTTGATGAAAACCAAAAAAAACAAACTCCCGACGCTTTAGAGAAAGCGTTGCAATCAAGAATACAAGGAACGAAACATGCTATCAAGT
>JAABUN010005084.1_pt1 | contig 16840 bp, 16 predicted proteins | sample 5559311 | NCBI WGS metagenome assembly JAABUN01 (sample SAMN10711877, study PRJNA513370) | rock metagenome | isolation source: Antarctica rocks | place: Antarctica: Victoria Land, Siegfried Peak sud
CGCAGCCGCCTTTGTTTATAATATCTTTTGCTGCATTAATTGCATCAGACTCCTGGAGCTCTTCTGCTCCGTGCAAAAAACTTAACTCGCCCAGGTTTGGCTTAATCATGAAAACGCCATCATCAACTGCATTTCGTAGAGGTTCTCCCGAGGTATCTAAAATAAGTTTTGCGTTTATTCTTTTTGCACAAGCAGCAAGTTTAGCAAAAAAATCTATCGGCACTCCGTCTGGCAAACTGCCGCTTGCAACTATGTATTCCACTCCCGCAGATCCTTCCAATATTTGATTTACGTTCTGCCATTCATCTTCGTTAATTTCCGGACCAGGCATCCCAAAACGATATTGAAGATTTGCCGATTCATCAACAACAATAAGATTTTCCCTCGTTTGTCCTTTGGTGGTAATAACACATGAATTTATGCCTTCCTGGTTAAGCAGGTCTTCATAAAACTTACCACTATACCCGCCTGCCAGGTAAATAGCGGTTGAATTTCCACCAAGTTTTTTTATGGCTCTCGAAACGTTTACGCCTCCGCCACCCGGCTCAAACTTAGGTTTTGCGCACCGTAATTTTTTATCGGGTGCAATGGCTTGTACTGTTGTGCTTTTATCAATTGCCGGGTTTAAAGTAAGTGTAACTATTTTTTCCATATAAATTCTTATTCCTGTTTTATTTAAATATTTCCTGCATGGCAGCTTTTATAAAAATACTTTGGGGTAAAGTTCCCATCAGGTTTATTTCATCTTCTAAAGTGCTTTCATTATCTAAAAACCTAAGCACTCGGTCGGTAGGGTTTTTTTGAAAAAGGTCGGCAAAAACTTTATCCCCTGGTAATTTATTGGTGTGCAGAATATTTAAAAGCGTTGTATCGTAAAATTTAAAGCGTTTTTCCATAAACGATTCGTGCTCTTGTGGATGGCCATAATGTAAAAGATCATAAACTAATTGCTGTGTATGCTTTTGAATAAATTGAAAAGTAAAACCACTGCTTGCTTTAGTTTGTCCGCCTGCCGTACCAATGTTTATGACTTTGCCAATGCGTTTTAAAAACTTCATATTCGTCATAGGGATGATGCCGAATTCCTGTTCTGCAACCTTATAATCCTCAATGTTTAAATAAGTGGTAATGTAATGATGCAAAGCGGTATCATATTCTTTTTTATCGAGCAACTTAGAATTGAATAAGGTATATTCAACCAAAGCCTTGGTGGACGAAACAGGCAGCACATAAACGAATGTAGTACCATGCTGCTGGCTTACCCTAAAATCCATTAACGTTGCTTCATCGGAATTGAAAACAGGTTCGGCGGTTTCAATAACATAACCCTTAAAATGCTGCAATAACCAGATCTTGTTTTCAGGAACTGCAGGTTGCGAAAATATAATGCTGTTAAAAACATAATCGGCAGTATAGCTATTTCCGTTTACAATTAGCAGCGCTTTATCTCCCTGGTTGCCTGCCGCTTCCACATTTCCATATTCAAAAACAATGTTTGGATGTTGTTGTGCTTCCTGTAAAACAAAATTATAAAAATCTATCGCTCTAATCATTTTGTATTGATAAGGCGAAAGATTGAGCAAAGAAGAAAATTGATTTGAAAAGAAATGAACGTGCTGCCATTTATGGTGGACTACGGGTTCAAATAAGCCGGGTTGTTTTTCCCAGAAGCACCATGTATGATCGTTTTGGTCTTTTGGCGCTTTATCTGCAACCAATATTTTTTTTTGGTTCAAAGCTTTATGCTGCATCAACCGCATCAACAGGCTGAGGCCTGCGGCACCGGCACCTGAAATAATATAATCGTAATGCTTCACTTGCTATTGATTACAAAAGTTGTTCCCTTAGCCTCTGTTATTAAATGCGTTATCTTTTACCTCTGTTTTTTTGAATTAGGCTATCCGGTGGATATTTTGCCCTTATCGTATCCCTTATTGCATCAGCCCAACTTGTAAGCGCAGCTTTTTCTTCTGCTGTAAGCCTTGCATCAGTATGAATTAAGGTATAAGATTGCAGAGGCATATCTCCTTTTTTAACCTCATCAGTTACTTCTTCGAGCTTATGATATTGTTTGCGTATGCGGTAGGAAGTAAACTCGCTAAAGTTCAGTCCGCGCTTGCCTTCATGAATATGATCGTTTAACCACCATGCAAAAGGCTGCACGTTTGCATACCACGGATACTTTGTATTGTTGCTATGGCAATCGTAGCACGCTCTTTTTAAAACAGCACTTACGTTAGACGGAATAGTGTAAACTGTGGAAATATCAGCAGGCGAAGGCCTTGCAGAAATATTTCTTTCGGGGCGAAAAAACTGAATAACAATTAATACAACCAACAATGCAACTAATATTTTTTTAAAGATCTTCATTCGCGCATTTATTGGCTTATCAAAACGTTACCGGTCATTTCTTTTGGAACAGGAATGTGCATCATGGTTAAAATTGTTGGTGCAAGGTCTCCTAATTTTCCTGGCTTTATTTCACCTTTAAATTCGTTATCAACAATAAAAAACGGAACAAGGTTTAATGAATGTTGCGTGTTAGGGCTGCCGTCTTCATTTATCATATAATCCGCATTACCATGGTCGGCAATTATGAAAACGGCATAATCATTTTTTAAAGCTGCTGTTACTACGCGTTCAACGCAACTGTCAACCGTTTCAACGGCTTTTACCACTGCCTGAAAAAATCCTGTATGCCCAACCATATCGGCATTTGCATAATTAAGGCAAATAAAATCTGCTGATTTATTTTCAATCTCGGGTACTATCGCATCTGTAAGTTCAACAGCACTCATTTCAGGTTTCAGATCGTAAGTAGCCACTTTTGGCGACGAAATAAGAATACGGCTTTCGCCTGCAAACGGCACCTCGCGTCCGCCACTAAAAAAGAAGGTAACGTGGGGGTATTTTTCTGTTTCGGCAATGCGTATCTGCTTTTTATTATTAGCCGCTAAAACTTCGCCAATGGTGTTGTTGAGGTTATCGGTTGAGAAAATGATATGAACATCGCGAAAGCTTTTATCATATTCGGTTAATGTGGTGTACCAAAGGTTCAACTTTTTCATATCGTAAGCAGGAAAATCCTGTTGTGTAAGCACTTCCGAAATTTCGCGGCATCGGTCGGTACGATAATTAAAGCACAATAACACATCTCCGTCTTTTATAGTCGCTACCGGTTTTTGTGCTGAGTCAATAATTACGGTTGGTTTAATAAACTCATCCGTTTCGGCTTTAGCATACGATTGTTCAATAGCTTCAACTCCTGAAGCAGCTGTTTGTCCAACACCTTTAATCATGCAGTCGTAAGCAAGCTTCACCCGCTCCCAGCGCTTATCTCTGTCCATAGCATAATAGCGGCCGGTAATGGTTGCAATTTTACCCACGTTACTATCAAGGTGCTGCTGTAATTCTGTAACGAAATGCAAGCCACTTTTAGGGTCTGTATCCCTGCCATCGGTAAAGGCATGCACATATACTTCCGGAAGACTTTCCGACTTGCACAAAGAAATGATCGCCTTTAAATGATTGATATGACTATGCACGCCACCATCGCTTACAAGGCCCATTATGTGCAGAGGCTTGTTGTTTTGTTTTGCCTGCCTGAGTGTTTGGCGAAGCATCGTGTTTTGGTTAAATTCTCCTTCACGTATAGAAACATTTATTCGTTGTAACTCCTGGTAAACTACCCGCCCTGCACCTATATTAAGATGACCCACTTCGCTGTTACCCATCTGCCCTTCAGGCAAGCCCACTGCTTCGCCGCAGGTAACTAATGTTGTATTAGGATATTTACTGTAAAGAGAAGAAATGAAGGGAACATTTGCATTTTGAATAGCATCAGCAGATTTAATCTTTCCTAACCCCCAGCCGTCCATAATAATTAGAATTACTCTTTTGTTTTCCATAGCCTCAAAGCTACTTCTTTTGAGGTATTGTTTAAATAGCTGAAAAGGAGCTAAGATTAGTTAGCTATAAAGTTTGGCATATTTTTAGCCTATAGGTAAGCGATTTAAATTTAATAAAATGAAAAACTTACTACTAATATTAATGGTGGTATTTGCTGCTTTCAGCGTTAAAGCGCAGGACGCCAACAATATTATAACTGCTTTAAAATCAGGAAGTGCAGACCAGGTTTCTAATCACTTCGATAAAATTCTCGATATTAAATTTCCTGACAAAGAAGAAATAAAAAGCATTGGTAAAAACCAGGCCGGCATTGCATTAAAATCTTTTTTTGACAGCAATAATATTAATGGATTTGAGCTTTCATCTCAAAGAGAAATGAGCGGAACTATGTATATAGCAGGCAAGTTAACCAACGGCAGTGATGGTTACAAACTCTCGATGATGCTTAAATACAAAGATGGAAGGCCGCAGATAATTACAGTGCGAATCAATTAAAATCGCAGATTTCTCAGATTATATTATGATTGCATGGATAACAGGTTCAAATAATGCTTTCACTTCGTTGTGTTCAATTTCACCCGAGTAACCATCTTCCTCATAATCGCTGTAATTTGCGATTATGAATACTTACAACGAAAAATTAGAGCATCTTATAACAGAGGCATTAAAAGAAGATATAGGTGATGGAGATCACTCAACTCTAAGTTGCATACCACAAAGCCAGCGCGGCAGAGCAGTTTTAAAGATAAAGCAGGAAGGGATTTTGGCAGGAATGCAAGTGGCTGAAAAGATCTTCAACTTAGTAGAAGCCGAAAGTATTGTAACCTCTTATAAAACTGATGGAGCTTCGGTTGCAAACGGCGATATTGCATTTACAGTTGAAGCCGGTATTCATACCATTTTACAATGCGAACGTCTTGTGCTTAACTGCATGCAACGAATGAGCGGTATTGCTACGCTTACCCGTTTATATGCCGACACCATTAAAGGCTACCATACAAAAATTCTTGATACACGTAAAACAACTCCAAATTTTCGTTTGCTCGAAAAGGAAGCGGTTAAAATTGGAGGCGGCATAAATCACCGCTTTGCATTATATGATATGATTTTGCTGAAGGATAATCATATTGATTATTGCGGCGGTATCGAAAAGGCTATTAATAAAGCATGGGATTATATACAAACAAAAAACTTAGGTTTAAAATTAGAAGTTGAAACAAGAAACATTGAAGATGTAAAAAAAGTTATTCAGGTAGGCGAAGCAAAAGTTTTTAGAATAATGCTCGATAATTTTACATCTACTCAAGTTGAAGAGGCAGTAAAGCTTATCGGGCGAAAATTTGAAACAGAAGCCAGCGGCGGCATTAACCTTAATAATATTGAAGACTATGCAAGCACAGGTGTTGATTATATAAGTGTAGGTGCATTGATACACCAGGCAAGAAGTTTAGACCTAAGTTTGAAGGCTGTAATAGTTTAATTTTGCCTGATGCTGTCAAAGAAATGAACACATAGATTACTGGAAGCAAACGGCTAAATGATAGTTGGGAAACTGCTGAATATTTATATAATGGAAGGAGATATGCTCAATCTTTATTTCTTTTTTGTTTGGCTATAGAAAAGTGGTTAAAGGCACATTGGGTAAAAGATAACGTAAATAATTATCCGCCCCGGATATAAGACCTGCGTTAGCTTTATGCTGAAACTAATATTGATTTAAAAGCAGAGCAACTTGATTTGTAGACGGTAAGCCGTTGGAATATAAAAGGCAGATACCCAGATTACCGGTTCACATTAAAAAAGATAGCTACAGACGAATATATGAACACCCAAACTTAATTCTTTAAAGAGATGCTTACTCGAAAATCTTTAAACAAATTGCTAAACGAGGTAACGGAAGAACTGATTGAACTTGGTATCACTCCCAATAAAATGGTTTTGGTTAGTTCGTATGCAAATGGTGGTGTGCACGGTTACAGCGATGTTGATGTAGCTGTGTGGAGCCAGAAATTTACAGGCGAACCTTTAGAAGATTTCGAGCATGTTCGCCCTATAGTACGAAAGCACCACCAAATCAGCTTTAAGCTTTATCCTACTTACGCAACTGCTTACAATTACGATCCTTTCATCGAAATTATTGAACAAACCGGAATTTGTATTTATGAACAAAAAAAACAAACCCGATAGCAACGGCTTCGTTTTCAGCACCGATCCCAACTTTAAGTTTAACGGAGAACCCGAAGAAGTGCATGAAACAATACCTCCACTTCAACAGAAATTAAAAGTACGATTAGACACAAAACAACGCGCAGGTAAAGCTGTTACTTTGGTAGAAGGTTTTACCGGTAAACAAGATGGCCTTGAAGACTTAGGTAAAAAATTAAAAAACTTTTGCGGCACCGGCGGAAGTGTAAAAGACAGCCAAATAATTATTCAGGGAGACCAGCGGGAAAAAATATTACAATGGCTTTTGAAAAACGATTATAAGAATAGTAAAAAAGCTGGCGGATAGAAGGAACCTATATCTCCAACTATTTCTATTACTGTTTTAAGAACATTTATAATTTCAGCTCATTGCTCTTAACAAAACCTACTAAAGTATAATTAGCGTCTTCTTTACCCTGTGTTTTTGTAACAGATACATACGACCATCCTTCATCTGTATGCAGAACTTTTATAATGCTGCCGGGCTTTAATTTACTTATATTTTTATAGTCATCTCCAGGGCCTGATCTTAACTTTACTGTTGATTTCAGCACTACTTCTCCGGTACTTAGTGCCTTTATTTCCTTTCCGTTCTCAAATTTTGTTCCTGCTGTAGCAACAACTATTTGCTCGGGCTTTGCAATTTCTACCTGAGGTTTTCCGTTGTACATTGTTACTTTTCCCGTAACAAAAATATTTTTACCTAATAAAACTTCTTCAGGTTTGTATCCAAATGCTTTTCTGTTTTCTCCGTAAATAACAACGGTGAAGATTTGGTTGGGAAAAGCTTTATCTATATTAAGCAACGTTGGTTGTTTAGCCGAACTGGACAAATAGCGCGCATCCACAACTTTACCTAAAACTGTTACTGTTTTACCCACCTTGTTTTTAACTTCTTCGGGAGGAATAGTTTGAGAAAAGGCAGATAAAAAGAAAAAAGAAAAAGTACTTAATAATACCGTTTTAAACATGTGATTATTTGCGATAGACATATTTCTTTTTTTAAGAAGCTTTGACTTGATTATGAAAGGAATAATACATGCAATATTATTAAATATTCGCTAAAGGCAATGTATTGTAAAGGACAGCTAAATGAGAATAAATAACATTATAACAATATAATAAATGAAATAAACAGCTAAAAGAAAGGATTGGAAAAGAATGAAAGTCGCAAATGGAATTAACGTCTTTTTTTTTAAGAAAAAAAGAGGCGCATGTTGTGGGTATATAAAAACTTAATAGATACGGTTAAGAAACGTAGTTACGCATTTCGTAATTCTTCTTCAATCAAATCGCCAAAAGTAGCTTCAGCTTTTTTTATCCAGTCGGGCAGTGGCTCATTTCCAAATATTTTCCATCCGTCATTATCTTTCTGCATGCTAAATATAATGCGGTTACCACGGTCTTCACTTACATCTACGGTAAATTTACCTTCCTTAATACCGTTAATCTTTCTAAAGTTAAATTCTCTTAATCTGCCTTCAGTTTTCACCAGCTTGGTGAACTGTATATTTTTAATAAATTCTATTTTCATAATTATAACATTACTCCTGTTTAAATCAATTAGTGTACTGAAATTCAGTAAATTTAGAATATTTGCAAGTTAATTATAAAACTACATATCTGGCAAAACATTAACTGATAGCTGCCGGGAAAGCCTCTAATAATATCAACTTATCTTTCTTTTGCCTGTGGTGTAAGCAGGTTTTGTATTTGCGTTATTTCTTAAAGTTTTCATCCACTTGTCCCAAAAGGTAAAATACAAACCGTAATTATCTTTCGCATAAAAATGATGAAGATTATGGTGAGTGGAAGAGTTTCTCAATCCGGTTATTTTACTGTTTGAAAACAAGTTTCCTGTTAACTCGTAACCGCAATGACCCAATACATTTTTAACCGTCATGTACAATAAAAACACAGACAAAGCAATGGGATGACAGGGAATAAGCAAAACAATCAGAGGAGTAATTGCTGCCTGTATAAAAGCTTCTGCCGGGTGAAAAGCCAACGCCGTAAATGGAGAAGGATTTGAGGAAAGGTGATGAACAATATGCACCTTCTCGTACCAGCCCTTAAGATGAAGCAAACGGTGTGTCCAGTAAAAATAAGTATCGTGCAAAAGCGTCATCAGCAGAATACTTATTACGAAGTAAGTAATGCCATAATCCGATATCTTAAAGTACAATTGGCTCCATTCTTTTTGTTGTAAGAGGTACACCACATAACCCATTAAGCAAAAAACCAACAGCGAAATAATTGTATAGTTTACTTCTCTCTGTAATTGTGAAGGAGCAAGCGGTGAAGCCTGAATTTTCTTTGTTTCAAAAGTCTTGGGTTTCCACTTGTATAGAAGCAAATAAAATGAGCCGCAGGTAACTATATAAAATACCGGCACCATAAGCACACTAAACAGGGCAAAATATTCTTCAATTAAAAGCATATAATCAGCATTGCCAAAGCGCTGCAGTTATAACACCGCCTGTTCCAAAACTGCAAAGCATTAATTTTTTGTTTTCAATTTCATCCTTTATAGCATTAAGCACAATACCTGTTGTTGCACATCCGCAGTTGCCTGTTTGTTTAGCCATATTAATGAAGCGCGCCGGATACTTACTAAAAACATTTTCAAGATGATTGATAAGTACTTCATTAACCTAGTGCAAAATTAATATATCAGGATGGCCACTGGTTTTAATAAAATCAAGATAAAATTCTTCGGCGTGCCGCATCAGTTTTAAAGCCAACATATTATTCAGCTTCAGCCCCAAATGCTTTCGCGGGTCGGAAGACATATCCTGAATATTTGCTGTTATAATTTCATCACTATCATGACCCAAACCAATTGTTACTACTTCGTACAAATCTTTATATTGCCTGCTTTGATGATGCAATAAACGCTTATTGTTATTGCTGTAAGAAACGCAGCAACCAAACACACCATTCTTAAAAACCTGATATACTTCGCTTGCTGTTGATGTTGCTTTTTGCGCAGCATCGCTCGTAATTACAACAACATTACTCTTATTAGCTTCGGCTAATTGCGAAGCAAGTATCATAGCGCTTACGCCTCCTGCACATCCCTGTACAATATCAATTGTATGGGCTGAATGAAAGATGTTATTGTGTGCCTGGTTTAAACATTGCCCAAGCGAAGGGGCAATAGTATCGGGGCACGATGTGGCAGCAAGCAAATGACTATAACTTACATCTTCTGCTAATACTTTTTGCATGCAATGATCGGCTAATTGAAACACACTTTTTTTCCCGTTCACTATTGCAGCAGTGCTTTCTCCAAATGCAGAATACATGTTTGTTATTTGTACACCCATCACTTACTTTAATGCTTTAAAGTACTCTTTTTTAAACAACGCATACTATTGCATTTTAAAAAATAAAAATTTATATTGCTCTATAGTCCTTTATCATTTAATTCTTCCTTATATGCAACTAAGCCATCTTCAAAAGAAAATAACGGCATCTGTTTTATTAATAGCCTGTATAAATATGTTTATGGGTTGCCGGTATTTTAAACCTGTTGCTGTTAATAACGCTAATAATGAGACGAAAACGCATCAACTGACGTTGCAGCAGCGGCAAGACAAGGATTTTATTTTACATGTTGGTACAAAAAGATACCTGATGAACAAATTATCTGTTGACACCACTCGTATGCAAATATCCGGCACACTTGATAAAGTGCCTCTTGAACACAGTGCTTATATACCCGGCAGGAGCAGAGTTTATGTAAAAAGAAGAGGACAGGACGCCGTATTAAATGAAGTACACATTTTTGCGGATACTTCTATTAAGGCTGCAATTGACCAGAACATTACGCTAAAAGCAGGAGATATAAAGAAGATAGAACTTATAGAAAAAGACCAGGGAAAAACAACTGCAAGTTATATATTAGCCGGACTTGGAGTTACAGTCTCAGCATTTGTAGTTATTAGTATAATAGCACTTCTTCTCAAAAGCTCGTGCCCTTATGTAAGCACTTATGATGGTGAACAATATAATTTGCAGGGAGAGTTGTTCGGCGGCTCTATCTACCCTTCGTTACAAAGAGAAGACTATGTGCCGTTAAATATTCACGCGGTTAACAACGAATATCAAATAAAAATAAGCAACGAGTTAAAAGAAAAACAATACTCCGATTTTGCTAACCTGCTTGTTATAAATCATCCTGACAATGTAAAAGTGTTGGCAGATGCAAGCGGAAAACTGCATACCATTTCTACGCCCCAGGCTCCTGTAAAAGCTTTGCTCAACAACAGAGTTGATGTAAGCAGTAATGTTATTTCTAAAGATTATACCAGTTGTGTATTTGATGATCCTGCAAGTATTGATAATAACGGCAATCTTTATTTAACCTTTAATAATAACGACAAGAGTGAGCAGGCTAAGTTGGTGCTCTCACTTAAAAATTCTTACTGGTTCGACTACCTTTATGGAGAGTTCACAAAAGGTTTTGGAAGCCATTATAACAGTTGGATTAAACAACAACGAAAAAAACCTGCAAGCGAACTGCAGCAATGGAGCGAAGAACAGAATATTCCCCTTACTGTTTCCGTTAAGGCGAACGGAGAATGGAAAGAAGTAATAAAGCTAAAAACTATTGGTCCATTGCTAAACAGGGAAGTTGTAGTTCCATTAGATGTTACTGCCGATAAAAACCTGGAAGTGAAATTAACAACCGGCTTTATGTTTTGGGAAGTGGATTATACAGCTATAGACTATTCAAAAGATGAGCAATTAACGGTGCAGGAAATAAAACCTTACCAGGCAATTGATGAAAACGGAGTTGATGTTTTGCAAGGATTATTGTATGCCGACAAGAATTATTTAAACCAGCCAAAAACGGGCAATGCTGCCGTTTTAAAGTATAAGGCAATTGCAAAAGCTAACAACCAGCAGCAAACGGTAATATTACATACAAGTGGTTATTACGAACATGTTAGAGATTATTCCGGTCTTCCAAAAATCGCTTTTTTAAAAGGATTTTCTAAGGCAGGGGCTTTTGCAGCCTTCAGCAAAAACAAATTTACAGAGGTAAAGAGCAAACAATTAATGGCAGCAAATAAATAAGCTATGCTAAACAATACCTTATTGGTTGAAGAACGGTTACCTGCAAAAGCAATGGCTTGTACAGATGAGCAAGCCATTGATTATAAAATGGAAATTTTAAATGGCTGGAAGAAAAAAAGAGCACGGTTAATAATAAGGCTTCACCTTTTTAAGCTTGCTTTTAAAAACTATGGATCGGTTAATAAATCATACAAAGTATTACAGCAGTTATATACATTTAAAAACACTTTGTTAGGCGGAAGCGATACAAAGATCGTGCAGATGAATGGTAAGTATTATCATGATATTTATGCGCCTGGCTTTCCATCAAGGGCTTTTAATGATTATGTTGAAGCAGAGTTCCACCGTATACTTCCAATTGCAAAAAAGGCTAATCCTCTTACTTTAATTTTCTTCGCTATAACTAAAAAATGTCCGCTGCAATGTGAGCATTGTTTTGAGTGGGATAACTTAAATAAAAAAGAAAGTCTTACGCTGAGCGATTTACAAGCGGTTACAAAAAAGTTTCAGGATGATGGATTGGCACAAATACATTTTAGCGGCGGGGAGCCGATGGTAAGAATTAAAGACCTGGTAGAATTGATTAATACTGCAGACAAAAAATCTGAGTTTTATGTATTAACGTCCGGTTACAATTTTACATTGGCAAATGCAAAGGCTCTAAAAAATTCAGGAGTTACAGGTGTTGTAATAAGCCTCGATCATTTTGATGCTGAAAAACATAATGCCTTTCGTGGCTTTAAAGATTGTTATAATGATGTTTTGCAAGCGATAAAAAATGCGCAACAACAAAATCTGGTGGTAGCAGTATCCATTTGCGTAACCAAATCTTTTATTACATGGCATAACCTGCTGAAGTATGCGGAATTGGTAAAAAGCCTGAAGGTTCCATTTATACAATTGCTCGAGCCGAAAGCTGTGGGACATTATAAAGGCAAAGATGTTTTTCTTGACGAAGCAAATTTATTGCTGCTCGAAAAGTTTTATCAAACATTAAATTTCGATCCTGCTTATAAACATTATCCGGTTATTATTTATCATGGTTATCACCAGCGAAGAGTAGGTTGTTTATCTGGCGGCGATAGAAATTTATACATCGACTCAGATGGTTATGTTAACGCATGTCCTTTTTGCCAAACAAAAAACTTCAACATTAAAGATGCACTGGCTAATAAAACCAATGTGCAGGCTTTGGTAAAAGCAAGAGGTTGCCAGGCTTATTAGTACTTCTCAGCCTTTACTAATTTCGACCTCAAAAGTTGCAATGCGTAAATGACTACTCTTTCTTATGCCTGCTGCAACATTTTAATAATTGTTTGCGTTGTAACTATAACTTTATCTGCATGAATTATACTTCTGATCATTTTAATGGGAAGATTTTTTTAAACCCGGTTCCCACTGAAGTGATGCCAAAGGGTTCTTTTGGAAGAGTACTTAAAATGTACATGAAAAAGCACCCAAACCGTGAGCCTTCGGTTGCTCCCGGCCCTTTTAAAGTTGACCTTGCAGTTATTAACAATTTACCTGCAGGTGCACTTCGAGTAACGTGGCTTGGTCACTCCAGCAACATGATAGAGATAGATGGTAAACGTTTTTTGACTGATCCGTTATGGTATCAAAGAGCTTCTCCATTCAGTGCAATCGGTCCTAAACGTTTTTATGAAAATCCACTTTCAAAACTTCATCTTCCACGCATTGATTATATCCTTCTCTCGCACGATCATTACGATCATTTAGATAAGCAATCCATCCTTTATTTAACCTCTCAAAAAATTCCTGTGATTACAATGTTAGGCGTGGGCAGCAGGTTGATAGAATGGGGAATTGACAAAAATTTGGTAACAGAATTAGATTGGTGGCAGCAATTAAAATTGGAAGATGTGGTAATAACGGCATTGCCTGCAAGGCATTTCTCTGGCAGAGGATTAAATGATCGTTTTACAACTCTATGGGGATCGTTTGCAATAAAAGGGACTAAACACAACGTGTATTTTGGGGCAGACTCCGGCTATTACAATGGCTTTAAGACTATAGGCGAAAAGCTTGGCCCATTTGATCTTACCATGTTAGATACCGGTGCTTATAATCAAGAATGGGAAGCCATACATATGGGACCTGAAAATGCAGTGCAGGCACATACCGATCTTAAAGGGAAACTTTTAATGCCTATACATTGGGGCTTGTTTAGTCTTGCCTTTCACCCGTGGAAAGAGCCTGTGGAAAGTGTTATAAAATCTGCCAAACAAAAGAATGTTGAGTTATTGCTTCCCTCTCCGGGACAAACATATAATGTTGGCAACGGTGCTTATATTTCCAAATGGTGGGAAACAGTTAAATAGCACAACAGCTATGTTTTTAATTCGTTTTCTCCGGCGACTCCATATTAAACATATTGTTCTCCTCTCTTTTTCTGAAACCGAAGTTATAACGAATGTTTATTCCAAAACGCCGTGTATCCGCCTTACGAAAACCTGAAGCATTTACTGTTCCCTGGTTGATAGTAAAGTTGTTATTGTTGGTAAATAAAATATCATTTGCGCTTAGGCTAACCGTCATCTTTTTCTTGAGAAACTGCTGGTTCAAACTCAGGTTCAATGCACCAAAAGTGCTGAGCTCGTAAAACTGTAATTGCCCGTTGAAGCGTGCAAATCCATTAAGGGTTAATTGAGTTGTTGGGGTGACTTTTAATGTTTGATAAGTGAATAATGTCCAGCTTCCTTTTTTAAAAGCCAGCGGTTTATTCTCGTACAAACCCTCGTAGAAGTTATGGTTATATTGGGCTCCAACCACAAAGAAAAATTTCTTTCCGGGTGGTATAGCGCCTAATATTCTAAAGTATGTTTCTTTGTTGTTACCCAGGTTATCGTAAGTTCTGTAAGCAATGCTTCGGCTGCTGTCGGCCTGGTAAATTACATTGGTAAAAATATCTTTGGTGTCGTTTACGCCGATTGCAAAAATGGGTCTTTCATCAACAGAAATATTAGCCTCATAATTTTTAGTGAACTGCGGACGAAGAGCGGGGTTGCCGGTTTCAAAAAGATATTGGTCAATATAACGCTGCGAAGGATTAAGCAATTGATAACTGGGACGGCTGATCGTTCTTCTGTAAACAAGGTAAGCACGAAGATCATATCCCGCTATTTTAAAAATAGCCTTGCTTAAATAAATATACGGAAAGAAGTCGGTACGGTGTATAGTGAAGGAGGTGTCTTTCGGTACCATTTGTTTCCCGTTCATAGCTGTGTTTTCTACCCTTGTGCCAGCCTTTAAAGTTATACCTGATATAGTTTTAGATGCCTGAACATAAGCCGCGTTAATGCTTTCGTTATAACGGTAAGAGCTTGTTCTGAAATTATCTTTTGTTCTGTTGCCTCCCGAACTTCTGAAATAATCGGTGCTGTTATTAAAAATAACATTTGTGGATTTTAGACCGGTTTCTACCGTAAACTGTTTGGGTAATTTTAAGAGAAGGTTGGTTTGCGCAGAGAAGAAATGCAGCTTTGTTTTTATGTCTCCCTCGCCACCGGTTACAGCAAGCAAAGGCAAAGTATAATTATTTGTGAAGAGCTGATTTGTATTATTAGGTGCATAATTATAAGAAAGATCAGAAGTCCATTCTGAACCAAGGCTATTTATTTTGTATTTAGTTGAAAGGCCTTGAGTAACATTAATCGAATTTCCGTTATTGGTAATATCGGCGTTATTGTTTGTAATTAAATTATTGGTGCTAATCTTTTTTATTTGCGAAAGGTTGTCGGTAGTGTTCTTAAAATTGCTAAAGCTTAACCTGCTATCATAATTGATCTCCCATTTCTTACTTAATTGATAACCTATGCCAAAGCCGAGGTAATAACTGTTGGTGGGATAGGTGGTGTAGGCATCCTGGCTTAATAATGTATCGGTTGCAAATAACCTGTTTGTTTTAATTTGGTCATAGCTGTTACGGCGGCTATATTGAACATTTAAAAAAGTTGTTGTTTTCCCATTGTTATTATTAAGATTAATACCAATATACTCATTGCCATATTTACCTTGCTGAATACCGGCAGTAGCGCTCCCGGTTAAACCAATCTTTACTCCTTTTTTCAGCACCACGTTTACAATTCCTCCGCTGCCCGATGCATCGTATTTTGCTGATGGTGTTCTTAATATCTCTATACTTGCGATGGAATTTGGTGGCAGGCTTTTAAGCATAGAAGCAATGTCGGCAGTGCTCATTTTCTGCTCACGACCGTTAATGAAAATGATGGCAGGCGTAGTGCTGCTGAGGTAAATATTGCCATCCTGATCTACAAATAAACCCGGCGTTTTTTCAATGATCTCATAAGCATTTGTGCTGCTTGCTGCAAGATTTTCAGGGTCAACAATAGTCTTATCATCTTCCTGACGCATGATAGGCCTTGTAGTTGTTACCACCACACTACCCACTGTTTTAGAAACGGGGGCTAATGTAATTGTAAATACAGAAGAATTGCCGGTTAGGGTAATGCCTTTATTAACCGTTGAATAATTGACAGATGATGCCCGTATAATATATCGAAGACCTTGAGAAAGATTAAATACAGCAATTCCCGTACTATCACTTATTTGTTGTAAAGTGTTTGTGCTGTCAGCAGCCGGTATAGCGGTAACCGATGCAAAAGGAACAGGAGCATTTTTTGAATTAACTATTTTGAAAGTTGTTTTTATTTGTTGAGCCTGTATGTGTACGGAGAAAAGTACCAGCAGAAACAGTAGTATAGAATTTTTGATAATAATACACGAAAACATTCGTGAGTTACAGTTAGTATAATTTGTATTCATGTTATCGGTATAACAATTGGTGGAAGCAAAAGTAAATGCTCGCTCTTGCAGATAACAACGATTTAACAACTTCAGGTAGGTGACTTAGTTACAAATGTTATTAGTTGTTAATAGCCGAGGCTTTTTTAACCTTTGGATCGATGTCCTGAAAAGAAGCCGTTTAAATAGTTATTTTTTTTAAATTACAGAAAAATAATTACATGAATCTGGTTCAATATAATGATACTATACAAGATTTAGAGATTCAAAAAAGGACGCTGGAAATTGAGAAACTACAGCTCGAAAATCAAAAAATAATAAGTGAACAAAATCAGTTTAAAAAATCTTGGATTAGAAAACCTGAATGGTGGTCAGCATTAGTTCCTTTGATTATTGGTGCTGGAACAATATACATCGCATTTGCAACTGGCTTTATTAGTGTTGCGCGATTAGAAAACGAAAAGGAAGAACTTTCAAGAACAATCAAGGTTCAGAAGGATTCCATAACACGCCAATCAAAAGAAATTCTTACACAGAAAGACTCAATAAATCAAATAATTAAGGTGAAGCAGTCGCTGGCGCAAAACAATCAACAATTAGAAGGAAGGTTAAATAGTGCTATTGCAAATCGAAATTCACTTGTAAGATTACGGAAACAAGAAGAACTGGATAGAATTAACAATGAGATTGCTAATTATGAAAGCAACATACCGCGATATAAGAAGCTTGATTCTCTTCTATTTGATTCGGTAAGCCCCAGCCCGTGGTGGGAAATAGAGATAAAAAGAGACTGTAAAATGAACTGTGTCAGAAGTTAAAATCTTAACTTCAAAACACAGATAATGGAAAAGAAAAACAA
>JAABUN010005085.1_pt1 | contig 16837 bp, 19 predicted proteins | sample 5559311 | NCBI WGS metagenome assembly JAABUN01 (sample SAMN10711877, study PRJNA513370) | rock metagenome | isolation source: Antarctica rocks | place: Antarctica: Victoria Land, Siegfried Peak sud
CTTGTCGAACGTCCGCCCCTTGTAGGCCGACAGGAACCCTGCGAGAGCAAGTTCCAGCGGATCGCGTGAGGCCACGGCCCGCTCCATCAGCACCAGTGCGTCGTCCGTCTGTCCAGTCATGTCTGCCTCGTCGTTGTAGGGGCGGAGCACTGTCCTCGCCGACCTCAGCCGCAACAAGCACGGTCGACGTCCTTGTGCTTCAACCCAGGCGCTTCGGCGACCTGGAGAACCGGGCGGGTGCAAGCACCTCGGGCGACGCCCGTCGGCCTTAGCCGTTCTACTGACCGGGCGGCTCGGCGACCGCACATGCCGATGAGCGGATGTGGTCAGCAGGGGCGGCGGAGGTCCATCGCACCCGCATCGACGTGCAGCGCTTCCTGCGATCGATCGAGTACCTGCGCCACGACCCTTGCCGCGACGGCCGGACTAAGGTTAGGTAGTCCTAAGTCAACCGGGGAGTCGCTGTGGCCGCCACTGCTGTCCGCCTGAGAGCTACCGTGGCTCTGGCGCTTGCGGGGCTGCTCGTCCTGCCGGCCCTCCTGCTCCTGCCGCCCGCGGTTGCGGTCGTGGTCGCCTTCGTCATCGCGATCGCCGTCACCCTGCCGAGTTCCCCACGGTGCAGCGCTCGCGGTGCAGCCCGGACGGAGAGTTAGCTGTGCTGCTCTGCCACTGCCACCGAGTGAGCGACCGGACGGTCGAGTCCCTGGTCGACGCTGGTGCCGAGAAGGTGGCCCAGATCGTGCGCGCTACCCGCGCCGGCACCGACTGCGGCGGGTGCATACCGGCGTTGCGCGACGCGTGCCGCGCCATGGTCAGCGAGCGGACTGGCAGCCTCACGTCCTTCGCTGACGCAGTCTCAGCCTGACTCGAGACTTCTCGGACTGAGCCGGGCCGCCCTGGACGGGCGGCCGCGGCTCGTCGTCGTTGCTCAGACGCCGAGTGCCCCGACTTGCAGGGCCAGGTAGTCCTGGTCGCCGAGGGTCTGCATGAGCGACATCTGCGTCTCGAGGTAGTCCACGTGCTCCTCCTCGGACGTGAGGATGCTCTCGAACATCAGCCGGCTGACCGTGTCGTTCGCCTCCCTGGCGATCTCGATCCCGCGACGCAGCGTCTCGATCGCACGGACCTCGATGGCGAAATCGGCGACGAACTGCTCCTTGACCGTCTCCCCGATCTGCAGGCTGCCCAGGCGCTGCAGGTTCGGGTGGCCCTCGAGGAACAGGATCCGGTGGATGAGCATGTCGGCGTGCTTCATCTCGTCAATGGACTCGTGGTAGGTGTAGTCCGCCAGCTTGGTGAAGCCCCAGTTCTTCTGCATCGCGTAGTGCAGGTAGTACTGGTTGGTCGCCGTGAGCTCGTTCGTGAGGACCTCGTTGAGGACCTCGATGAGCCTGTCGTCGCCGCGCATGCGAACTCCTTCTGCAGTGTTGTCAGGACGATAGTCCCGGCGGCAGGGGCGGCGTGGAGTCCGAGGGCTACAGCAGCGCGTGTGACCGTTCGCTCGAGGTAGCGGGTGTTGGGCTCGACCGTCAGCACGGAGTCGAAGTAGAGAGCGTTCGCGTCGTCCTCGCCGACCTCCACGACCTTGCCGGCCCTCACGGCGCCGGGCGGGTCAAGCCGCGGCAGCCGGACCCGCCCGCCGGGCACGAGGTTGGTCGCCAGCCGTCGGCTGGAGGTACAGGAAGGCCGGCGGGGGGTGCATGAGGAACGCGGTGTGCGAGATGTTCCAGGCGTAGGCGCCGGCCAGGGAGAACGCCACGACGTCGCCGGCGCGCAGCGCGGGCACCGGGGCGTCGCGGGCCAGGACGTCTTTGGGCGTGCAGAGCTGCCCGACCAGCGTGACCGGGCCCGGCGGTGCCGCCGGCCGGGGGAGATCGGCGGGCCACCGCTCCGACGGGACGACGGTGAGCGGCTGGTCGTGTCCCCGGGCGGCGGGGGTGCGCAGGTGGTGGGTCCCGCCGAGCACCACGGCAAAGGTGCGGCCGTGCGACCGTTTCACGTCCAGCACGCGGGTGACGTAGCAGGCCCCGTAGGCCGTCAGTGCCCGGCCCGGCTCGACCTTGAGCCGCAGGCCCGGGTGCTGCCGGACGAGGCCGCTCAGCGCCGCGCCGTAGGTGTCCCAGTCGAAGCGGGCGTCGGGGTTGGCGTAGTCGACCGCCATGCCGCCGCCGAAGTTGAGCTCGTCGAGCGGATGCCCGGTGCGGACCGACCAGGCGCACGCCCATGCGACCGCGGCCGCGGCCAGCTCCGCGCAGGCGGGGGCGTTCAGGCCGCTGGCGAGGTGCAGGTGCAGGCCGCGCAGCCGCAGCCCGGCGGCGCGGGCGGCTGCTGCGGCGGCGTCGAGGTCGCCGGGGTCGAGCCCGAACGGGCTGGGACCGCCGCCCATGGCGAGCGGGGCATCGGGGACGGGCAGCGGAGCGTTGACGCGCAGCAGCACGTCGACGGCGCGGCCGGTCCGGGCGGCGAGCCGGGCCAGCAGGTCGAGCTCGCGCCGGCTCTCGACGTGCAGCCGGTGCACTCCCGAGCGGACCGCCAGCTCGAGGTCCGCCTCGGTCTTGCCCGGCCCGCCGAACGACAGCGCGACGCCGGGCAGGGCGGCCGCCACGTGCTCCAGCTCGCCGCCGGAGGCGACCTCCACCCCGTCAAAGTGAGGGGCGAGGGCCCGCAGGACCTCGGGGTCGGGGTTGGCCTTGGCGGCGTACAGCAGCTCCAGCTGCGCTGGCAGTGCGGCGCGCACCCGCGCGGCGTGCGCCGACAGGCCGGGCAGGTCGGTGACGTAGGCGGGCAGCGCGAGGTCGGGGCGGCTACGGACGTGGTCGAGGACCGCCTGGCTCACCGGGCGGCCGCGTACGGGGCCAGCGCGGTGGCCGGCCCGCCCAGAGGGTTGCGTACCGGGACGTAGCCGGCGTGGCGGTCCGCCTGCCGAGCCCAGCGCACCAGCAGGTTCGCCTTGCCGGGCAGCGGCACGCCCGACAGCAGCGCCCGCAGCTGCGGGGCGTCGCCGTGCTCGCTGCGGTAGCTCAGCAGCGCTCCCCGCAGCCGGCCCCACAGCACGTCCTCGAGCGCGGGATGGACGTCGGCGACGGCGGCGAGCACCTCGGACAGGTGGTTCACGACCAGGCAGTAGACGACGCGCTCCCAGCCGCGGCCGGCGTCGTAGCTGATCTGCTCGGCCACCTCCGCCGGCAGCCCGGCGAGCGTCGTGCGCCACCTCACGTCGAGCAGCTTGGTGCCCTCCAGGTCGCGCAGCAGGGCCTGCACCGGCAGCCCGTCCCTGTCGACGGCCACGACCACGTTCTGCAGGTGCGGCTCCAGCACGACGCCGTAGCCGAGGTACGCCGACAGCACCGGCGGCATGACCGCGGCGATCCACGCGTCCCACCAGGCGACCGCGCCGTCCTGCCCCCCGCCCACCCGGTCCAGCAGGCTGCGGACCGCCCATGGCCCGCGGGCGTGCTCGTCGGCGACGGCGGCGGCCAGCAGCGGGGTCGCGCCGGGCAGGAGCCGGTCGAGGAGGTCCTCTCGGAAGATGGTGCCGAGGCGCTCGAGCAGGTCGCGGCGGCCGTCGAGGTCGACGCTGCGGTACGCGGGCTCCCGAAGCAGCACCGTCCCGGGGTGGCGTTCGGTCAGCCCGGCGACGACGGGCTTCAGCAACCGGGTCAGGGCGACGGCGCCCTCCAGCTCGTAGGCGGCGTTGCGCCGCACGCAGTTGGTGATCCGCACGTCCAGGCTCAGCTTGCAGAACCCGCCTGCGGGCGAGTGCACCGTCCGCACCGACGACGTCGGGGTCACCTCCGGTCCGGACGGACCCAGGTCGACGAGGCGGCCGTCGGCCAGGGCGGCGGCCACGCCGGGGTCGCGCCGCAGTGTCTCCCACTGCCCGGGGTGCACCGGTAGCACCGGTCGTCCGTCGGCCTCACCGGCGAGCCGGGACAGCAGGTCCTCCCCGCCGGGCGCGACGCGCTGCCGCACCAGCTCGGGGGCGACCGCGAGGCGCTGCAGCCGGAACCGCGCCCCGACCTCGGGGGCGTGCGCCAGCCACTGCGGCGGGCTGCCGGAGCGCGCCTTGCCGGACGGGTGGTGGCGGTGGCCGTACACGAGCGCCTGCTCGGACGCCAGCCAGGTGGCGACCGGGTCAGGGGAGGGGTGGTCAGCGGCGTCCGGCCGGGCCGACCGCAGGGCCTGCATCGTGCGGGCGCTGCTGGCGACCTGCTCAGCCAGCTCGGGGTTGTCTTGGCCGCTGCGCAGCTGCAGCTCCTCGGTGACGAGCGCGGCGAGGTCGGCGCCGGCGACCGGCCGCCACGTGGTGCCGGCCGGCACCTCGACCGGCCCGTGCAGCCGGTGCGCCCCGGTGCGGGATGTCCGGCGCAGGCGCACCCGCAGGACGTGCTCGGCGCGGGGCAGGCGGACCAGCAGGTGGTCGCCGACGACCTCGGCCTGCCCCTCCGGGCCGGACAGCTCGCGCAGGACGCAGTTGAGCAGGGTGTGGGCGACGACGTCGTCGACGGCGGGCGGGGGGTCGAGCGGCAGTGCGGTCACGCGGCGCTCCTGGAGGAGGTGGGCAGGGACAGGGGACGGCGCCGGGCGTGCGGCGCGGCGGCGAGGGCGAGCAGGGTGGCCAGGGCGACGACGGCGCCGAGCAGGACCGGCGCGGCGGGCCCGCCGCGGGGGGCGAGCAGCGAGGCGGAGACGCCCGCGAACACCGCGCCCCCTTTGCTGAACAGCTCGAGGGTGCCGAACAGGGCGCCGGCCGACCGGCCGGCCGCGACGGCGGCGGTGCGGACGCTGAGGGCAACCAGCCCGGCGGCCAGGCCGACGCCGAGCAGCAGCCGGCCGGCGACCAGCGGAGCGAGGCCGCCGGGCAGGGTGTGCAGCAGCAGCCCGACGGCGACGGCGGCGAAGCCGCCCGCCAGCCAGCGCTCGGGCCGCGCCCGGACGGGACGGAGCAGCGGCCGGGCCGCGAGCAGGCAGAGCAGGTGCGGCAGGGCGAACAGCAGCCCGGCCAACGGTCCCGCCGCGGCGACCCCGGCGTCCCGGGCCAGCGGGAGGAAGTAGGGGAAGGAGACGACGGTGGCGAACACGAACGCCGCCTCGAGCGCGTAGAGGGGGCCGGGGCCGGCGGCCGGCGCGGCGAGCGGGTCGCCGTCCGCGGTGTCGCGCACCCGCCGGGAGGCGCCGGGCTCGGGAAGCGAGGCCACGAGCAGCGCGGCGGCGAGCGGCAGCACCGCGAGGCGGCCGTACAGCTGCTGGGGGCCTGCCGAGCCGGCGAGCAGGGCCACCGTGACCGGTGCCGCAACGAGCGCCGCCCTGGCGCTCATCTGCATCGCTGTCAGCGCGCCGGCCAGCCGGGCGCCGGTCAGGCTGCTGGCGAGGTAGGCGTGGGAGGCGGAGAACGTGCCGCCGAGCAGGCCCTGCAGCACGAGGGCCGCGGTGAACTCCGGCAGGGTGCGGGCCTGCGACGCCAGCCAGAACGACACGGCTAACCCGAGCTGCGCCCGCACGAGCAGGCGCTTGCGCCCGTACCGGTCGGCTAGGCGCCCCCAGATCGGGGCGCTGACCGCGACGCACACCGTCGGCACGACGTACAGCACGCCGGCCCACCGGGCCTGCGGGTCCCCGAGCCCGGGCAGCAGGTCGGGGAAGAACGGCGGGAGGCCGAGTGCGGCGAACGACGCGACGAAGTAGCAGACGACGACGACGGCGACGGCGGTGCGGCGCTCAGGCACGGCGCGGCAGGTAGCTGGGTCCGGTGCCGGCGTAGTGCTTGTTCACGTCGCGGGCCGCCGTACGGGTCTTGGGCAGCAGCGTCCCGGCTGTGAGCATCCCCTTCACCGGCAGCCGGTCGGCCGCCAGCACGCGGGACCGCAGCAGGCCGACGTCCCGCCGGTCGGCGTACCGCTCGGCCGCCTGCTCCAGCTCGCGGCGCAGGACGGCGAGCAGGTGCCGGCGGGTTGCGTCGTCGTCCTGCGTCACGCCGAGGACCACGGCCGCCGCGCACAGGTGCAGCGTGATAGTGGTGACGACCTCGCAGAGCTCCAGCGGGTCCCGGGCCCAGGTGCGGGCGTCCTGCAGCACCGGCTCCGGTGCCCCGCCCCGGCTCGCCGCCAACAGCCCGCGGTCCAGCCGAGGCCCGTCGTCGTCCTTGAGCAGCAGCTGCAGCCGCAGGCCCCCGTCGGCCCGGTCGAGGACGAGGGCGGTGTTCTGCTGGTGCGCCTCGAGAGCGACGCCGTGGACCAGCCAGAGCCGCACGTGCACGTCGACGAGCAGGGCGAGGTACTGCTCCAGCAGTGCGCGCAGGCCGCCGCCGCAGTGCTCGTCCGCCAGGTGCTGGGCCACGGTCCGCCCGTCCGCCAGCCGGGCGGGCAGCGCCGCGACCGGCACGACCCGGGCCCGCGCCAGCCCCGCCGGCCACCTGCGGACCAGGACGGCGAGCAGGTCGGAGCCGGCGTGGGCCCAGGTGCTCTCGTCGGCGTGCAGCAGCCGCCCGCGCAGGCCGGGGTCGGCCGCGACCAGATCGTCGAGCAGCTGCTGGACGGCGGCGCCGTCCGCCAGCGCGGCGGGCGTCAAACTGCGCCGGTTGAGCCGGCCGAGGGTGCTGACGACGAGCGGGAGTTTCAGGTGCAGGTCAGGCTGCTCGGCGAGGGCCACCGTGCGCATCGACAGGGTCGGCACGACGTCGAGCAGCGTGCGGGGCGCGAGCACCGCGCGGGCGGCGAGCCCGACCCGGTCGACCGCGTCGAGCAGGGGGCCGCCCGCCGTGCAGGGGTGCACCGGCAGGGCGAGGTGCGTCGCGTCGTAGCCGGGGTCGAGCCCGACGTCGCTGCAGCTCGGCAGGCCGAGCGGGAACGTCCCCGAGCAGGTGAGCGCGTCGAGCGGCAGCGCGACCCAGTGCAGCGGGAAGCGCGGCGCGTGCTCGGGGGCGTACCGCCGCAGGTCGCAGGCGGACAGGCCGGTGCGGGCGGCGGAGGTCGGGTACAGCGGGTGGCGCCGCCGGGCCGCCAGGGCGTCGAGGGCGAGCGCGCCGGACAGGCCACGGCCGAGCCCGCCGGGACCAGGCCCGGGGGGCAGGGCCGCCTCGGCGTCGGCGGCGTCCGCGTGCTCCTGCTGCAGCGCGTCCAGCCCGGCCGCGGCCTCCGGGTCATCCGCGGGAGCCAGTCGGGCGAGCACGTCGGCCGCGCCGGTCAGGGGCGCGAGTGTGTCGGCGCGCAGCACGGGCCGGTCCCGCACGCCCCAGTCGGCCAGCAGCGCGCCGCGCACCACCGGCACCAGCAGCCCGGCCCCGTCCGGTGTGGGCAGCCGGAGCCACGCGCCGTCCGGCCGCTCCACCACCGTGGCGCGCGAACGTAGCCCGAGCGCGTCCTCGCGCAGGAGCGCCTCCAGCAGCGCGGGCAGCAGCGCGGGCAGCAGCGCGGGCAGCAGCGGCGCGGCGCCGGTCCCCAGCCCGTCCAGGCGGGTGTCGACCGCCGCGGTCACGACGCCACCTGCCAGGTGTGCTGCGCCAGGAACTGCTCGACCGCCCGGTCGACCGCGCCCCGGTCCGGGCCCACCGCGCGCACCACGCCGAGGTAGTCCCGGTTGGTGCCGCTGAGGTCGCGGTGCTCGCCGACGGCCCGCAGGGGGCGGTAGGTGAGGCGCACCGGCCCCGCGACGTCGACCCGCTCCGGCGCCTGCACGAGCACGCCGGAGCGGTCGGCGCAGGGGTACTCCACCCGCGCATGCCCGTCGGCGACCGGGCCTAGCGCCGGGAGTGCATCGCCGAGGTGTAGGCGCAGCAGCTGCTCGAACAGCGGCCGGCCGAGCAGGTCGCACAACAGGAACTCGCAGGAGTCGCCGATCAGCCGGTAGTTCACCTCGATCAGCCGGGCCCGGCCGCCGACCACCACGTACTCGGTGTGGCAGGCGCCGAACCCGACACCGAGCGCGTCGAGCTGGGCCAGCACCTGCTGCTGCAGGGCCGCCGGCATGTCGGGCACCCAGTCGAGCCGCTCCTCGATGAAGGTCGGGGGCGGCCCGAGGGTGGTCGCGAAGCCGCCGAGGACGTGCAGCCGGCGGCCGTCTCCGAGCGTCTCGAGGGTGTGCAGCGGCCCGTCGAGGTACTCCTCGACCAGCACCGGGACCCCCGGCCGGCGCGCCGCGACTTCCGCGACGCGCGCGGCCACCTCCTGCCGGGTGGTCGCCAGGTACACGTCCTCGCTGGCGACGCCGGACGACGGCTTGACCACCGCCGGCAGCGGCAGGTACGTGGGCAGCCGCGCGCCGGCCTCCAGCGTCCGGGCCCACACGGTGTCGAGCCCGGCCTCGGCCAGCGCGCGGCGCATGAGCCGCTTGTCCTTGCAGCGCAGGGCCGCCGCCCACCCCTTGCCGGGTAGCCCGAGGTAGTCGGCGACCAGCGCGGTCGGGGCCTGTAGGTGGTCGCTGTTGCTGAGGACGGCCGCGGGGGTGCTCCCGGCGGTGAGCAGGCCGAGGACGGCGCGCGGGTCGGAGACGTCGCAGCCCACGACGTCGGCATCGACCGCGGGCCAGCGGGAGGGCGAGTCGGTGAGCAGGCGGACGGGTCGGCCGAGGGCGCGGGCGGCGGGCAGGAGGCCGTCGAGGACGGCCTCGGTGGGGACGGTGGCGAGCACGACGACGGACACGGGGCTCCCGGGGCGGGTCGAGGGAGGACGGCGGGGAGCGGGCAGGGCCTGCCGGACAGAGCCGGCAGGCCCTGGCGGCTCAGGTGCGGGCGGGGTCGACGCCGAAGGTCTTCGCGAGGTCGTCGAGCACGAGGTGGGCGCCCTGGACGCTGACCGAGGTCATCCAGATCTCGTCGGCGACATCGGTCACCTTGCCGGCCTTGACGCCCGCGAGCTGCTGCCACAGCGGGTTGCGCTGGAAGCGCTCCTTCGCGTCCTGGCCACCGGAGAAGGACGTGACGAAGATCTGGTCGCCGTCGGCCTGCCGGATCTGCTCCTCGCCGACCTCGGCGGCGAAGGCGTCGACGTCCTGGCTGGCCGGCCGGGCGAGGCCGGCGTCAGAGAGGATGTTGCCGATGAACGAGCTCTTCTGCATGAGCCGGGTAGGGCCGTCGAGGAAGCGGACGACGGAGACGGTCGGGGAGCCGGCCTTGGCGTTGACGGCCTTCCCGACCTCCTTGGCCCGGGCTTTGTAGTCGGCGAGGCTGTCGGCGGCCTGCTGCTCGGCCCCGAGCACGTCGCCGAGGGTGGTGATGTTCTGCTGCCACTGTGGCCCTGTCGTCTTCACGAAGACCGTTGGGGCGATCTTGCTCAGCTCGTCGTAGAGGGCGTCGTGCCGCACCGTCGCCGAGACGATGAGGTCCGGCTCGAGAGCCGCGATCGCCTCCAGGTCCGGGGTCTCGAGCGGTCCGACGTCCTCGGTGTCGGTGACGGCGTCACCGAGGTAGGGCGGGAAGCCCTTCTGGTCGCGGTAGCTGCTGATGCCACCGACGAGTGGGCGCTCGAGCAGCACGACGGCCTCGACCAGGCTGTTGTCGAGGGCGACGATGCGCTTCGGCCGAGCGGGGATCTCGGTCACGCCCTTGTCGTGCGTGATGGTGCGCGGGAACGCGGTGGAGTCGGTCTGCTTCTCCTGCGTCTGCGAAGTAGCGGTCGAGCCGGATCCGGATCCGGATCCGGCGCAGGCGGTGAGCAGGGCGAGCGCGGCGACGGCTGTCGCCGAGCGGCCCAGGACGGTGCGAATGGAGGTCATGTACTGCCTTTCGAGGTGACGGTCCGCATCGTCGCGGACCGGGTGGGGGGTGTCGTGCGGCTACAGCCGGGCAAGGGGAACGATCAACGGGGCGAGGGTTTCGGGGTCGGTGAGCACGTGGCAGCGGACGCCGAACACCTCGGCGAGTAACGCGGGGGTGAGCACGTCGGCGGGGGCGCCGGCGGCCAGGACGCGGCCGTCCCGCATCGCGACGAGGTGGTCGGCGTAGCGGGCTGCTTGGTTGACGTCGTGCAGGACCATGACCACGGTCCGCCCGGCCTGGTGCAGGTCGCGGACGAGCTCGAGCACGTCGAGCTGGTGTGCCATGTCGAGGTAGGTGGTCGGTTCGTCGAGCAGCAGCACCGGGGTGTCCTGCGCGACGACCATGGCGAGCCACGCACGCTGCCGTTGACCGCCCGACAGGCTGTCGACCGGCTCGTCCGCGATCGTCGTCAGGGCGGTCGTGGCAAGGGCCCAGTCCACTGCCTGCTGGTCGGCCGCTGACCACTGGCGGAAGACCGACGTGTGCGGCGTACGGCCGCGCCGGACCAGGTCCCGCACGGTGATGCCGTCCGGGGTGACCGGTCCTTGCGGCAGCAGTCCCAGGCGACGGGCGACCTGGCGGGTGGGAAGCCGGTGCACGTCCTTTCCGTCGAGCAGCACGACGCCGGACTGCGGTGCCAGCAGCCGGGCGAAGGCGCGCAGCACGGTGGACTTTCCGCAGCCGTTCGCTCCGATGACGGCCGTGACCGCACCGGCGGGGACGGTCAGGTCCAGGTCCGTGACGACCTGCCGGTCACGGTGGTAGCCGAGCGTGAGCCGCTCGGTCCGTAGGGCGGCGGGGGGCTGGGTTGTTCGGCGCGATGCGTCGGCGGTGGTCGCGGGCTGCGCGGTCATGTGCGACCTGTCGTCAGCAGGACGAGCAGGACGGGGGCGCCTACCAGGGCGGTGACCGCCCCGGCCGGCAGCTCGTGCCCGGGCACGGCGTAGCGGGCGACGATGTCGGCGGTGAGGAGCAGGACGGCGCCGACCAGCCCCGCCGCGAGCAGCGGCGCGGCGCTGCGGGTCAGGCGCCGCGCGAGCGGCGGGGCGAGCAGCGCGACGAAGCTGACCGCGCCGGCGGCGGCGACCGCGGTGCCGGCGAGTGCGAAGGCCAGGGTGAACAGCAGCATTCGCAGGCGGCAGACCGGAACACCCAGCGCCACCGCGACGTCCTCGCCGAGGACGACGGACTCCAGCGGCCGGCGCATCAACAGGGCCGGCGGCAGCAGCACTGCGAGGGTCAGCCCGACGGCGGTGGCGTGCTCCCAACCGCGGCCGTGCAGGCTCCCGGTCAGCCACACCGCGGCCTTCGCCGCCTGGTCGACGTCGCCGACTGTCAGGGCCCACTGCACCAACCCCAGGAAGACCGCGTTCAGCAGGATTCCGACGAGCACGACACGTTGGGTCCCCGGCAGGGCGCCGATCCGGCGCGAGGCGATGCCGAGGACCAGCGCCGCGGACAGCAGGGCTCCGGCGACGGCGCCGAGCGGTACGCCGATCCTGGACAGGCCGGCGGCGGCGCCGCCGTACCCGGCGGTCGCCCCTCCGGCGGCGATCAGGACGAGGACGGCTCCGGCACTCGCTCCGCTGACCACCCCGAGGACGTCGGGTGAGGCGAGCGGGTTGCGGGTCAGGGCCTGCGTGAGCGCACCGGACACGCCCAGCGCCGTGCCGACGAGAACGGCGACGACGGTGCGGGGGAGCCGGAACTCGCGCACGGTCAGCGTGAGCGTGCGGTCGGCGGTGCCGAGCAGACCGGTCAGCACGTCGGACAGCGGAATCAGCCGGGTGCCGAGCGCGGTCGAGAGCACCGCCAGGGCAAGGACCGCCGCGAGCAGCCCGACAGCGACAATGCTGCTGCGCCGGGAGACCAGCACCGAGAACCGGCCGCGGCTCAGCAGGACCTGTCCTGCCAGGGCGCTCATGACGCGACTCCCGGGCGCGTACGCCGTAGCAGCACCAGCGCCAGCGGTGCTCCGATCAAGGCCGTGACCACACCGGCCGGCAGCTCGTTGGGGCGAAGGACGAGGCGCCCGACCACGTCGGCGAGCACCAGCAGGACCGCCCCGAGCCCCGCGGAGAAGGCGAGCAACCACGCCGTTCGCGGGCCGGACAGCGCGCGCGCCGCATGCGGAACCGCCAGGCCCAGAAAGGCCAGCGGCCCCGCGGCGGCGACGGCGGTGCCGGTCAGGACGACCACCGCGGCCCCGGCCAGCAGCCGGGCCCGGCGCAGTCGCACGCCGAGCGCCTGCGCGCTGTCCTCGCCGAGGGCGAGCGCGTCCAGGCTGCGCGCGGACAGCCAGGACAGCACGGCGCCGAGCAGCAGGACGGGGGCGACGGCCGTCAGCGAGGTGCCGCGTCCGGCCAGCGAGCCGACCAGCCAGAACCGGTACTCGTCCAACGTCTGCGCATCCAGCAGGACCACTGTCGAGGCCGTCGAACCGAGCACCGCCGACAGGGCGACGCCGACCAGCGCCAGCCCCTGCGGCGTTCGGGCGACCGCCGCGCCGTTGCCCAGCAGCAGTACCGCGCCGCCGGCGAGCGCTGCGCCGGCGGTGGCGAGCAGCAGCTGCGATGCGAGAGTCGTCACCCCGAACAGGAACGTGCCGCTCACGATGGCCAGCGCCGCGCCCGCAGAGACACCCAGCAAGCCGGGGTCGGCGAGCGGGTTGCGGGTCAGTGCCTGCGCCACCGCGCCGCCCACCCCGAGGGCCGCGCCCACCAGCAGCCCGAGCAGCGTCCGGGGAAGGCGCTGGTCCAGGACGATGATCGAGGCGTCGCCGGCCTCCCGTCCCCGCAGCGCGTCGAGCACCTGCCCGGGCGGCAGCGCCCGACTGCCCAGGGCGAGCCCGAGCGCGGCTGCTGTGACCACGGCCAGCAGCACCATGAGCGCGTACAGGCCGAGGCGCAGCCGCTGTTCCGAACCCCGGGCGCCCGTTGCCGCCTTCGGGCGTTCGATGAGCAGGGTCATGCCAGCCGCCGCAGGCCGACGAGCTCGTCGGAGCCGGGAGCGCTGACCGTCCCGTCACCGGCGCAGGAGGTCAGTCGTTCCTGCTCGCTGTGGCGCAGCGCGACGTGCACACACCAGCTGGCGGTGCCGACGAGCAGCTCGACGCACCGCTCGCCGGACGGTGAGGGCGTGCTGGCGACTGGTCGTACGTCCCCGAGCTCCACGGCGCCGAGGTGGAGTCGGGCGGCGCCGGCGGGTGGCCGTTGTTCGGTCGTCGGATCGGGTCCTTCGGTGAGCAGGGTCATGCCAGGGCCCGCAGACCGGTGAGCGCGTAGGAGGCAGGGGTGCCGAACGTCCCGGTCGCGGCGCAGGACGTCAGCCGCTCCTTCGTGCTGGGGCGCAGGGTGACGTGCACGCACCAGCGGGTCGTCCCGATGAGCAGCTCGACGCACGTCTCGCCGGACACCGACGGCCGGCAGACGACGGGGTGCACAGCGTCCACTTCGTCTCGCCCGTGTGCTGGCGCAGAAAGTGGTCGGCGGCCTGGACGGCGGCTGGGAGGCCCGCCCGGCCACGTAGCCGCGGCAGCAGCACTCGCCCTCCGGCGATGGCTGCTGCCAGCGCCGGGACCTGCGCCACCGCCACCCCGCCGTGGTAGCTGCCGTCGGGCAGCGTGACGACGTTCGGCGCGAAGCGGTCCCCGCCGACGTGGTTGGTCTCCCACACCTGACCAGGGAGCTGTGCGTCGAGCAGCACCGCCAGCGGCCGGCCGAGCCGGGCACAGCAGACGTCACGCCGCCCGTGCGTGCAGACCAGCACCACCGGCTCGGCCGCCTGCGTCCCGAAGCCCGGAGGCTCCCCGGCCGCCAGGGCCGCGACGTCGAGGTCGGCCAGGGCTCGCAGGTCCATCAGCGTCCGCCGCTCCGCCCAACGGGAGCCCGGCCGGCACGACGCGGCGATCACCGTGGCGGCGTCCCGGCGCCGGGCGGCGACCCGGCGCACCAACTGCGGTCGGACCCCGGCCGCGGCGGCTGCCTCGAGCACCTCGACGGCCTCGGCCGGCAGGTCCCGCGGCACCCCGGAGACCGGCCACGGGCCAGGGTGCTCGAGCAGCAGCCACGACGCGGCCCGCTCCGGGGCGGTCGCCAGCAGGGGCTCGTCGAGAGCGGCGCGCACGGCCGCGCAGCCGCCGCCGCGCCGTCCCGAGTCAGTTGACACCCGCTGGAAGTTAGGTGAGGTTGCCCTTACAAAGCAACCCGGGTCCTCGGGCGGCCGAGGTGGCAGCCCGAGACGCACCGACTGACAGGAGCACGCGGATGGCCCACTCAGACGTCGCCGTGCAGGCGAGGACCTCGGTTGACTGCGCCCGCGTCGGCTCCCTCACCACCTACGCCCGTTTCCCGGGCAGCCAACACACCTGCAGCGTCTCGGTGCGGGCTCGGGCGGACGGCACCGTCGAGGTCGAGTTGGCCGTCGACGCCCTGAGCGCCCGCCAGCTGATCGCGCGGCCGGTGGCGAGCCTGCTCGTCGCCCCGGTCGGTTGCGAGTCCGTGCTGCTCCACGGATCCGCCCGCCGGCTCCCCGGACATTCGCAGCGGGGGACACTGGTCTTCCACCTCGAGGTCGCAGCAGTTCGTGTCGGCAACGGTCGCGTACTGGTCGACGAAGCGGCCTACTGCGCAGTCGCGCCGGACCCGCTGCGGCACGACGCCCCGGCCGTCTTGGCTCACCTGAACGAGGGGCACGCCGACGCTCTCGCGGCCTGCCTGCAGGCCGGTGGGCACGACGCCACCTTCGCCCATGCCACCCGGCTGGACGCCGGTGGCCTGACCGTCACCGCCATCGGCGACGCGGGCGCAGACATCGTGCGGCTGGCCTTCCCCAGGTCCGTCGCCCGCCTGGCCGACCTGCCCATCAGCCTGAACTGCCTGTTGACTCCCCGCTGCCGCTGCCGCTGCGCGCACACCCCGGCCGACCCCCGAGCCGTCAGGGATGAGCGGCGTTGACACACACCGCCCCACCAAGGTCAGGTTGCCCTCATGAGAGAGCGGAGGTGTCGATGAGCACAGCCATCGCAGTGCGCGCAGCGGCGACCGACGTGCTCGCGGGCGTGCTCACCCTCGTCACCCTCACCGTGCTGCCGCCCGTGCTCGCCTATGAGGACGAGGACGCCGTCCGGCTCACCAACGGCACCATCTACGGTCTGTGCCTCGTCCACCACCTCGCTCCTGCCCGGCCCGGAGGGGCATCGGGACCGGCTACTTCGTGCAGCCCACCGTCTTCGCCGACGTCGACAACTCGATAACCATCGCCCAGGAGGAGATCTTCGGGCCCGTCCTCACCGCTGATCGGCTTAGCCGGGCTCCTGTGCGCCCGCGCTCTGCTCAACACTCATCGCCGCCTCCTCCGATCAGGAGCCGTCCCAGCGACAACCCCCTACACCCATGTAGGTGCGGCGCAGACCCCTCCTGTGACAAAGGACCTTAACTTTCTTTGCGGCGGTCACCCCCGGAAACAAGGTCAGTGACCCTCCAGAGCGCCCTCGCCCGGGCTTGCTGGCAGGTGGGGGACGTCAGCCGTTGACTTCCCGGTCGTCATCACCCCGTCACCTGGGCTGCACCAGGTCGTCTGAAACCCGGCCCCCGCCTCCAGTGGACCACCGGCGCACCCGGGCCCTAGGGTCCACCCGGACGTCCCCGTAACTGCCGAAGGAGGTGATCGCGTGCTGGCCTGCCGTTGAGCTGTCCGTCGTGATCCGTCCGGTCGGGCGGACCTTCCCTGTCGCGGGAGCGACGCCGTCGAGAGCTGAGCTCCGGGGGCGCTTCCCGCGATCACTGTCGATCCGCGAGGAGAGCCCCATGAGTACTGCCCTGTCCGAAGACACCCTGTCGGGCTGCTACCAGGTCGCGGCGGGTCATCCAGTCGAGCAGGTCCTCGCCGAGGCGACCGCCCACGCCCCGCGATGGGAGCTCGACCAACAACGTGACCCCGATACCGGTGAACCGGTGCAGTTCCAGCTGGTGCGCTGCTTCGCTGCGGATCTGGCTCGATGACGAGCACGACCGCGACCGTTCTCGGCGTCTCGTCCGAGGATCCACATGTCCGTGTGCGGCGCCCCGAGCATCGAGGGGCCGCGCGGTCCGGAGGCGGGCGGCGCGGTGCCGGGCGGGTACTGCTCGGTTCGGTGATCGCTCTGCTGCTGGCGTTCCTGGCGGTGCCGATAGTGTCGCTGTTGTTCTACACCGACCCGATGACGCTGGTGGAACGGTTGGGTGGGCCGCTGGCCAGGCAGGCATTGGGCCTGAGTTTGGCCACCACCGCTGCATCGCTGGTCCTCGCGGTCGCCGCCGGCACCCCGTTGGCTTATTGGCTGGCCAAGAACGACTTCCCGGGTAAGCAGGTGATCGAGCTGGGGCTGCAGCTGACGATCGTGTTGCCGGCATCGGTGGCCGGGCTGGGGCTGTTGCTGGTGTTCGGCCGTAGTGGCCTGCTCGGCGCGGCGTTGGGCTATGGCGGCGTGCAGATCCCGTTCACCGCGTTGGCCGTGGTCCTGGCGCAGGCGTTCACCGCGGTCGCGCTTTATGTGTCCTTGGCGCGGCAGGGGTTTGAGTCGGTCGACGACGAGTTGATTGCCGCCTCGCGCACCCTCGGGGTGCCGATGTGGCGGACGTTCTTGCGGGTCGTGCTGCCCCTGGCCGGGCCCGCGGTGCTGACCGGGATGGCGCTGGCCTGGGCGCGGGCGTTGGGGGAGTTCGGCGCCACGCTGGTCTTCGCCGGGAATCTGCCCGGCAGCACCCAAACGCTACCGCTGGCGATCTACGTCGCGTTGGAGTCCGACCTCACCACAGCGGTTGCCGTGGCGGTGCTGCTGCTCGGGGTGGCCGTGGTCCCACTGGTGGGGGTCCAGTACGCCGGGTACCGGCTGGCCGGCGGCCGGCGACGCGCACCCGCCACCCGGGTGGCCCGGTGAGCCTGGAGGCCCGACTGGCGGTCGGGCGGCGGGACTTCAGCGTCGAGGTCGACCTGCACGCTGAAACCGAGACCCTGGTGGTCGTGGGCCCGTCGGGGTGCGGGAAGTCCACCGTGCTCCGCACGCTCGCCGGGCTGCTCACCCCCGCGGCGGGGCGGATCACCCTG
>JAABUN010005086.1_pt1 | contig 16832 bp, 17 predicted proteins | sample 5559311 | NCBI WGS metagenome assembly JAABUN01 (sample SAMN10711877, study PRJNA513370) | rock metagenome | isolation source: Antarctica rocks | place: Antarctica: Victoria Land, Siegfried Peak sud
ATACTACAACCGCACACGACGCCATTCCACATTACAATACTTGACACCCGCCGAATACGAACTAGGCTATAGAAACATCCACGAACTCGCCGCCTAAACCATGTCCACAAAAACGGGAACACTCCAGGCGCATCACGACTTCGGTGTGGTGCGAGCGGACTCGAGGACCTCATAGAGGATGCGTGAAGTTGTCATCCCGCGGGCGGTTAGGCGGGATTGAGGTCAGGGTCGGTCTGCGACGGGTTCTGGTCCGTCCTGGGACGAGACCGAGGTTGAGGAGAGGGCGGGTGGGGCTTCAGGAGGCACAACATCGGAGTCGCGCATTCGGGGTGGGGCTGCCGACCAGGCCTTCAAATACTGGACGACATCTCCGTAGAAGTCGTCCACGAGATCCAGCATGGAATCAATGAACGCCCCCCTCCCTCTTCCTCGCTTTGTGCCCATCGGCGCACTAATCGCGACACGGAACGATCGAAGCTCACGCTTAGGATCCTGGATGAGGAGTGCCAGGTTCTCGCGAACGGCGCTGAGCAATTCTGCGGCGCCGTCACCTCTGGAGTTCGCCAGGAAGGCTTCGATACGTACTCCCTCTGGTGCGGACTTCAGTTGGCGAAGAAGCCAGTTGACTCGGGTGGCCGGTCGGCCTTCCTTTGGTGCGGCAATATCCACGTGGCAACTAATGCGACCCGCTCGCAGATCAGCCGTGATGTGGATCGGACCGACGGTGTTCGGGATCCGGATAGATCCGCTCATCGTGCTCGAGGTCGAGAGGCCGTCGATGAGCGACTGGGTTCGTAGTGCTGGCTCGGTCATCTCCTTGCGGGTCATGACGGTGACGACGTCCGTCCCAAGTTGTCGACCAAGACGAAGACTCGTATATCTCAGGAGAGCATCGAATCGAGAGACCACCTCTGGCACCGCCTTGTCGGTGGCGCGAAGGGTGCCCGCCGTGACCGACTGACGTACCGGCACCCAACTGGCTCCCATGTCTTCCAGTTCCATCGCTCCGGAGCGAGGGTGTTCGAGATAGCGAAGGAGTTCGCCCAGGATCCACGCCTGCTCAGGGTCTGAAACCCCACGGTGTTCCTTCTGCATCACGGCGGTCGATAGAAGGGACGTCCATGACCGGTGGTGGAGCGCAACCTTTTTTAGCTTTCGCTTGTCGACCTTTGTTGGTGTTGACCCGCCATCGCAGGGATCTCGTTGCTGATGGTGATGAGGGCATCAAAACCCTGTTCTCGGGCAACATCCAAGTAGTTTTCTAATTGCTGGGTCTGAAGCTCATTGCGGCCTGTTTTCACTTCGACCAGGGCAGTCCACGAGCGGCTTCCTCGGCTGACGCGGATCAAGCCGTCTGGGATAACTTGGACCTCCCCTAGAGCGAAAGGCACTTCAATGAAGGTCTCCACGCTCCCTGACGGTGCACCAAGAGGGCCGAGCAACACCTTCGAGAATTCCTTCACAACAGACATTACGGCCAGGAGCGCCGACGTCGCTCGCCGTTCTTGTTCCTCTGCGCCCGAAATTCCTGACGTGGGAATGAGGCGCGCTTGATGCCAAGTCTCTTCTGTCATCCCTGGTTCTCCTATGCCCCGTTGGTTTGCTTTTCGAATTGAAGCCTAACCGCAGGGCCGATACATGCCGGGGATGGCGCAGGAAAGCGGCCGACTTTGGCTCCTCAGTCAGTCCTTGATCAAATAAGTTTGGGCATCGGCACCTCAAGCCGCGTCGTGGAGCATCGAGCGCAGGTGGAGTCCGCCGTCGTTCAAGGGCGTAGCGTGCTTCACGCTCGTCGGGGTGCCACTAGCCTTAGGACAATGGACGCTGCGCAGCTACAGAAGAAGTTAGAGCTTTCGGCAGACGAGGACTTCATCCTCACCGCTTGGCAGTATCGGATGATGCAACGGGATATCGCTGCATCGAAAGGTAAACGCCTCCCGGCCAAGCGTGCGGTTCGCAACGCTTTCCGCGTCGCCGCGGTCGAAGCCATCGCGAAGCATGACGAGAATGACTGGTCGAGGGCCGTGGCCGAAGTCGTCCAGCGAATCAGGGCGACGAGTGAATCCCCGGATCTTGAGGCGATAGAGGACGCCGGGCCGGAGATCTCCTCTGCCGTGGCGAAACGATCTCGCGCGCTTCTGCTTCTGATCGACCTGTACGGATTCGAACCGTGGATTGAGGGGAAATGGGCTAAGGATGCTCGCGCCGAAACGCTGTCTGAAGCGCACAAGGGGATGGATCAACTTCACCCCGAGGATCTCGACGCGGTGGAAACTGCCTACAACGACGCGATAAAGAAGCTTTCGAAGTCGGGTTCGTGGACCAAGTACGCCGTTCTAGCCGGGGCCGGAGTCGGGTTGGGGGTTCTGACCGGCGGGTTGGCGGCTCCGGCCATCGCGGGGGCGTACGGAACAATCGTTCTTGGCTATTCGGGGGCAGTGGCCACTTCGGCTGGCATGGCTGCACTCGGTGGCGGATCCATCGCGGCGGGCGGCCTCGGAATGGCTGGTGGCGCCGCTCTCATTACCGGCTTTAGCGGCGCAGCTGGTGCTGGTGCGGTAGCCCTAGGCGGCAGGGCGACTGGTTTAACAGCGTCCCGTGTCGCGGCAGACGCCATTCGCCTCCACGTCGTCACTCAACTCGTACTGCGCGATGTCGACGGCAACGAGGAGGCAGCCAAGGCCGTCATTGTCAGTCTCCGCCAACGGATCGCGAATCTCGGCAATACCGTGGTGACTCTCGCCGAGCGTATTGAGAGTCTGCGGGAACAGCTCGAAATCAAACAAGTAGAGATGGACCTGGAGCGGAAGCAGCATCGAGAAGCTGAGGATCGCGCTGCCCGCTTCCGCGCCGTGGCGGGTCGGCTCAGAGATCGTGTCGACAGCACCGACAACGAGGCTATCCAAGCCTTACTCGATGAGTTGAAAGACCTTGAGGGGCAGCAAAAGGCTGTGGAGAGTCTCGTAGAGGGGGTTACCCTCCTTGCCGACGACCTTGAGGAAGCGGCGTGAGTCCCACCGGTAGCCCCGAAGATCGGTCTTCTCCAGTCGATACGGACTACGTGAGAAATCTAGACGCACTGACTCGGGACCTGGATGGCATCGAAGCGCTCGCGGCGGCGGCTCTCGCGGCGGCGGCTCTCGCGGCGGCGGCTCTCGCGGCGGCGGCTCTCGCGGGGGAATCGAGTGGCCAAGATTCGCGTCGTGTGAGGGAATCTTCGTCAGGCCTCACGTACGCAGAAATTACGGCCTACAACCACGAGCGTCGTGAACTCGAGCCTTGGGGCGAAGCTGAGATAGCGGACCTTCTCGACCCGGTCGCGCTGAAGCAAATTGACGACTGGCGAAAGTCTGAGCGAGTTTCATGGAATCGTAGCGATTTCGCGGTCGTTGGTCTCGCGGGCCTCGTCGGTGCCCTAGCCAACCTTTACGACAGCCAAATCGATGCCACCGTGCTCGATGGCCTTGCCTGGCTGAAGAAAAGCGACCTAATGCGCCAATGGTAAAAGGAGTCCGCCCGGCTTCCCATTGACTACACAGGACCTAATTTCGGCGGGCCCGCCCATCGAGTGCGTTCCGCAGGGCATGACATCGGGCGATTCTTCAACGCCCTTGACCAGGTTCGCAGCGGAACATTTGAAGGGGTTTGGTGGGAGGACGGTCAGAAGTTCGTCGAGCAGGTCACGACGACTCGCTCCGGGAAGGACTTCGCTCTGGCTTCCGACCCGCACCTCGCCCTGGCGCTCCTGTTGAAGCACTGGGCCGCAGACTTTGTCACTCCAATGGGACTGCCACTACCGGGCTGGTCTCTTCTCTACGAAATGCCGAATCGTGACCTGCGAAAGTTCGCTCACCATGCCTATGCGGGGAGTAATACCGGTGACGGCCTGAACCTTCGGTCGGGGGTGCTCACGCCGGGTCTCGGTATGGTCGCCACGGAAGTCATCATTCGCACACAAGTGCATATCGCCGCCTACAGCGAGACCGGCGTCCCAGTTCTATCGACGGCCGCTGCTGCCAAACGCACCGAGATGCTCCTGGCCGCTCATTCTGTTGCAGGAGCAGCCAGCCTTTCGAAAACTGCAGCTGCGGCTCTAGGTGGCGGATCCGCGGTCGCGGTGCGGCATCTCAACGTTCCCGTGCTGGCGCGGGTCGGTATGTTAGCGCTGGAGGTACACCGTGAAGCCGTCATTCGTGAATCGGCCGGCGCTCCATCCTGGGGTGATCTTTTCGAGAGTGAAGCCGCGACCTGGACGCTGCCCGAAGCGATCGCCATCGCGGACCTCCTGACAGATACCGGACCTGAAGTCCCTCCCGTTGCTGGGCGTTAGAAGGCGGACTCGTTGAGGTCCATCAGGGACAGGTCGGCGGACTTGATGGTGGTGGCGTCGCTGGTGAGGCGGGGGAGGACTTCGCGGGTGAAGAAGCGGGCGGCGGCTATCTTGCCGCTGTAGAAGCTGCGGTCGCGTTCGGAGACAACGCGGTCGAGGGCGGACTGTGCGACGTCGGCGTGACGGAGCAGGAGCCACCCGACGAGCAGGTCACCGGCGGCGAGGAGTAGGCGGGTGGTGTGTTGCCCGGCGGCGTACACCTGGCGCGGGTCACCCCCGGAGCGCGGGTCGGCGGCCATCGCTCGACCGACCATGAACTCGACCATCGACTCGAATTGCCCGAGCGCCATACCCAGCAGTTCGCGCTCAACAGCGAAGGCGTCATCGGCACCACCACCCTTGACCGTCGCGAGGATCTGTTGGCTGAGGTAGCCGAGGGCTTCGCCTCGGTCGCGGACGATCTTGCGGAAGAAGAAGTCGAGTCCTTGGATTGCGGTCGTGCCCTCATACAGGCTGTCGATTTTGGCGTCGCGCACGTATTGCTCGATCGGATAGTCCGCCAAAAACCCGGACCCGCCGAGGGTTTGCAGCGACTCAGTCCCGAGCAGCACCCACGCGCGCTCCGACCCACACCCCTTCACCAGCGGCAGCAACAGGTCGTTGACCCTCTGGGCCATGTGCTCGTCGCTGCCGGGCTCCAAACGCTCGCCACCGGCAACAGCCTGGGCGGCGTGGACGGTGTCTTGGAAGGTCGCGGTGAACAGCATCAGCGCCCGCAACCCTTCGGCATACGACTTTTGCAGCATGAGCGAGCGCCGCACGTCAGGATGAGCGGTGATGGCCACGCGGGGCGCGGATTTGTCGGCCATCAGCGTGAGGTCGCTGCCCTGGACACGGGTTTGGGCGTAGTCGAGGGCGTTGAGGTAGCCCGTCGACAGGGTCGCGATTGCTTTGGTGCCGACCATCATCCGTGCGTACTCGATGATCCGGAACATCTGCGCGATGCCGTCGTGCACCCCACCCAGCAGCGTCCCGACCGCCGGCGGCCCCTCCCCAAAGCGGACCTCACACGTCGTCGAGACCTTCAGGCCCATCTTCTTCTCGACGTTGGTGATCTGCACGCCGTTGGGCTCGCCGATCTCACCGGTCTCGAGGTCGACGTGGCGGTGTGGCACGAGGAAGAGCGAGAGCCCCTTCGTCCCCGGGCCGGCACCCTCGGGGCGGGCGAGCACGAAGTGGACGACGTTGTCGTAAAACGGCGCGGTGGCCGAGGTGATGAACCGCTTTGTGCCGCTGATGTGCCAGGTCCCGTCGTCAGCCTGTTTCGCAGTGGTGCGCGCCGCCCCGACATCGGAGCCGGCCTCGGGCTCGGTCAGCACCATCGTGGCGCCCCACGGCTGCTCGACCATGAGCTCGGCCAGTCGGCCCTGCTCGGGCGTGCCGAGCCGGAGGAGCACCTCGGCGAAGGTGTAGCCCGACGAATACAGTTTCAACGCAGGGTTGGAACCGAGCACCATTTCGCCCACGGCCCAGGACAGCGACGGCGGCGCAGACACCCCACCGAGAGCCTCGGAGATCTCCAGGCGGCCCCAGCCGGAGTCGACATACGCCCGGTATGACGTCACGAACGCCTCCGGCATCGTCACCTCACCCGTGGCCGGGTCAAAGACGGGCGGGTTGCGGTCGGACTCCAACAGGCTGTCCCCGAGCGGCCCTTCGGCCAGCGTCGCGACCTGCGCCAGGATGTCGTGCGCGGTGTCGACGTCGATGTCCTCGAAGATCCCGTGACCCAGGACGCTCTGCCGGTTGAGCACCTCAAAAAGGTTGAACTCGATGTCGCGCACGTTGGCTTTGTAATGACTCACGGGTGCTCCTGGGCAAGTGTGTGGACAGCAGGCTTCAGGCTAAGCGCCAAGCGGGTAGGCAATAACACCGGTGCGCTCAGGGTCCGTGGCTCACCGTGCGAGTTTGGGCGGACACAGGGGTCCAGCCGCAAATCCTGCTTTGTAGGTCTTTATACGTGGCCTCGAGTCTTTATACTCACCGTATGGCCAAGAATCCTTTCAGCCCTACATTCGGAGCCAGCCCACGGGTTCTCGTTGGGCGAGACTCGATACTCGACGAAATCCGCGACACCTTCGAGGACGGCCCGCAATCTCCGAGCAGGACCATCCTATTCACCGGTGCTCGCGGCGTGGGTAAGACCGTCATGCTCAACGAACTGGAAGATCATGCCCGGCACCTGGGCTGGTTGGTGATCTCTGAAGCTGCCTCGGCCGGCCTTCTGGATCGGTTGACCCGCAGCCACCTTCCTGGGCTCCTCGCCGAGCACGGAGCGTCTTCACGAAAGTTCACGTCCGGCGCAGTGACCACCCCAATCGGCGGGATCTCCGGTGATTGGGGTGATCGGCACCCGATCGAATCAACGCTCCGGTCACAGATCAACGAACTCACGGATCTATTGCGTCCGCACGAAACAGGGTTGCTCATCACCATCGACGAGATTCAGAGTGCTGATGCCGAGGAGCTGCGCAAGCTGGGCGAGGTGCTTCAACTGGCCAGGCGAGAGGGCCGCGATCTGGCCTTCGGTGGCGCAGGTCTCAGTCGAGCGGTGACAGATTTACTCAACGACGACGTAGTCACTTTCCTTCGCCGCGCCGAGCGGTTCGACCTCACCGACGTGCCGGTCGAAGAGGTAGCGGAAGCTATGGGAGCCGCGATTCGGTCTGCTGGGCGCAGTATCGATAAAAGGGATCTCGACCAGGCCGCCAACGCCACGCACGGCTACCCCTTCCTCATCCAACTCGTCGGGCACCGCATCTGGCTCCAACACCCTCAGGCCACCGCCATCACGAGCGACGATGTGGCCGCAGGCACGCAACAGGCCACAAGGCGGTTGGGGGCACTCGTGCACGCTCCGGCGGTCAGTGGTCTTTCAGAAGTGGACCGTGCCTACCTCGTTGCCATGGCCATTGATGGCGCGGGCCCCTCGCGCACTGGTGAGGTCGCCAAGCGGCTAAACGTCGGGCTGCAGTATGCCGGGGTCTACCGGGACCGACTCATCGGCCAGGGGCTTATCGAGCCCGTGGGACACGGATTCGTGAAGTACACGCTTCCCTACCTGCACGAATTCTTGATTCAGCACGGCGCGACCGACGCGCTGCGGGCAATCACGACCCGAGCCCGCCCACTTGCAGACCCGGATTCGTCAGGAGTCGAGTAGGCCCGCGTCGTGGACCAAGATCGCGACCTGAGTACGGTTTTCGACGTCGAGTTGGTGAACACCCGCGACGCGTGCGCCTTGACGGTCGGTAACCCCATGTAGAGCGTCTTCGCGATGTCGGCGTTGCTCTGCCCGCCCCCGATCGCCACGGCCACTTCGCGCTCGCGATCGGTCAAGGCCTCCAGCCGCTCAAGGGCCGCAGTCCGCGAGCTCGAAGCACCCACCGAGTCCTCAGCAGTCACCTGCGATATCAGCTGGCTGATCACGCTCGGCGACAACATGTGCTCCCCTGAAGCCACCGAGTGAACGGCTTCCACCAACCGCTCAGGCTTTGTGCTCTTCAGCAAGAACCCACTCGCCCCAGAGCGCAGGGCAGTCAGCACCACGTCGTCGGTGTCGAAGGTGGTCAGCACGATCACGCGCGGCGGGTTGGGCAGCGCCAATACCGCAGCGGTGGCCTCCAGCCCGTCCATCTTCGGCATACGGATGTCCATCAGCACCACATCGGGCCCCGTGCGCGTCACCAACTCCGCCGCCTCACTGCCGTCGGCGGCCTCACCCACGATCGTAATCGACGGGTCACCGCCCAGGATCAGGCTCAGCGCCGTGCGCACCATGGCGTCGTCATCGACGAGGGCCACGCTGATCGGGATACGAATTCCTCCCTATACGGCCCACGGCAGGTGGCCGTGCACCACAAAGTCGCCGTGCCGGTCGGCCCCGAAGGCCATCGTCCCGCCGCTGAGATTGACGCGCTCAGTCAACCCGACCAAGCCCATTCCTGACGACTCGGGCGCATTCTTGGCCGTGCCGTAAGCATTCGGCGCGTTGCGGATCTCGAGGTCCAGCCCGTGCTCCGGGGAGCCGCCGAGGAGGACCGTGACCGGCATACCCGGGGCGTGTTTGCGGGCGTTAGTCAGTGCCTCCTGCACCACTCGGTATGCCGTCCGCGACGTCACTAGCGGCACCGCACCCAAGTCGTGGCCCCGGGATAGGCGCACCTGCATGTCCGCAGCGTTATCCAGGGCGCTGACCTCCGCAATAAGGTCAGCAAGCATCGTCAGGTCCGGTTGCGGGGCTCGTGGCTGACCGACCTCGCCCTCGGCGCGCAACACCCCCAGCACGTCCCTCAACTCACCCACGGCTCGGTCAGCGTTGTCCCGCAGCAACTCCGCCGTGGCCTGCACCTGTTCACGCGGCAGATCCGGCCGGTACGCCAACGCCCCGGCGTGCATCGCGATCAGCGAAATCCGGTGGGCCAGGACATCGTGCATCTCGCGCGCAATGCGTGCCCGCTCGTCCGCTTGGGCCCGCGCAACCCGGCTCGCTGATTCCTGCTCGGCCAACACCGCGCGATCCCACCAGGCCAGGGTGGTGCTGCGCTGCGAGCCGATCGCCGCACCGATGCCGATGCAGGCAGCGAAGATAAGGGCACTCGTCACTAGGTTGGGGACGAGGTCTTGAGCTTCAGACACCAGAAGGACGAACACGACCCCCGAAAGCATCCACAGTGGGAGCACGATCAGGACCTCACGCCACTTTCGCCGACTGCTCAACTACACCAGCGCCAACGCGACCGCACCGTTGGCGCTCGCGGCCACCGAGGCGAACGCGACAATCAATAAGGTCACGAATAGCGGGAAGCGGCGACGCCACAAAAACAGGACCACGGCGATGAGTCCAAGCGCCAGGTCCACCCCCCACGAGATGAACGACGGTTCTCCTGTCGCAGCGAGCAGCCAGAGAAATAGCCCTCCGATAAGACTGGCCACCAAAAGGCGCCACGTCTCTCCCCAGCTCGTCGTCGCGGGGATGGCAGAGAACACGTGTTCAGGGTATGCCGCGCCTCACCCTGAGAGCGTCCACCAAAAGGATCGCCTCGGGCCCCTCAGACGAGCCAAAAGTAGGGGGCGGTTCGGGACCTGCGGCTGATGTGCCTCGATGCGATGGCGACCAGAGTTAAGCCCATGATCACCACGACAAACCTGACCCGGCGCTATGGAGACTTCCTCGCCGTTGACGATGTGACTTTCTCGGCTCAGCCGGGGCGGGTCACCGGCTTCCTCGGCCCGAACGGCGCCGGCAAGTCGACCACGATGCGCGTGCTCGCAGGGCTCACCAAACCCACGTCCGGCACGGCCACCGTGTTGGGCCAGCCCTTTGGCTCACTCACCAACCCCGGCCGCCACGTCGGCGTCCTGCTCGACGCTTCCGCGCAGCACGCCGGTCGCACCGGCCGCGAAGTCCTCGCCCTCTCGGCGCTGACCATGGGCCTGGACTCCCAGCCGCGTCGACCGGATGCTCGACGTCGTCGGCCTGACCAAGAAGGAGTCGCATCGCCGAGTGAAGAACTACTCCTTAGGTATGCGCCAGCGCCTTGGCATCGCGGCCGCCCTAATCGGTGACCCGGAAGTGCTGATCCTCGACGAGCCCGCCAACGGTCTCGACCCGGCCGGTATCCGCTGGATGCGCGACCTGCTCGGCCAGTTCAGCGACGAGGGCGGCACCGTGTTGTTGTCGTCGCACTTGCTCAACGAGATCGAGCGCATCGCCGACGACATCGTGGTCATCGGCCACGGCAAGATCGTGGCCCAAGGCGCCACCGAAGACCTGCTCCGCCCGTCCGGCACGTTCGTCAAGAGCGTGGACGACGCACGGCTGGCCACCGAGTTGCGCGACGCCGACATCGAGTGCGACGTCGCCGAGGGTGGCCTGCGCACCACCGCCGAGCCGCACCAGATCGGTGCGATCGCCGCCGCGGGGCAGATCCCTCTCGTTGAGTTGCGACCGGCCGACAACCGCGGCCTTGAAGAGATGTTCCTGACCCTGACCAGCGACGACGCCCGTGTGGAGGCTGCAGCATGACCATTACCCAGGACCGAACCACCGCCCCATTGCTCACCAACGAGGGCCCTCGCCGACGTGACCCGATCAAGGCAGTCCCGTTCAGTCGGGTCCTGCACGTCGAGACCCGCAAGCAGGTCGACACCACGGCCGGTCGGTGGTTCCTCATCGGCATCGCGGGCGTCACCGCGCTGGTCTTCGCCATCATGTTATTCACCGACGACGGCCAGAGCACGTGGATGAACTACCTCGGTGGCACCACCATGCCACTGTCGGTGTTGTTGCCGATCTTCGGCATCATGGCCGCCACCTCCGAATGGTCGCAGCGCACCGCCATGACCACCTTCACGCTCGAACCCCGCCGAGGCCGCACCGTCGCCGCCAAGGTCATCAATTCCGTTCTCATCGGCGCAGTCCTCTTCGCGATCGCCGCAGCTTTGTCCGCGGTCGTCTACCAGATTGCGATCTCTGCCCGAGGCGTCGATAGCGACTGGACGGTCCTCTGGTGGGCCATCGGTGGAGCGGCCATCATCTTGCTGTTCGGCCTTTTGCAGGGCAGCGCGTTTGGTCTGGCTCTGCTCAACACGCCGGCAGCCGTGGTCGCATACTTCGCTCTGCCCACCGCGGTCAGCGGCGTGAGCCTGCTGCTGCCCTCATGGGAGACCTTCTTCTCCTGGACCGATATCAACACCACGATGATCCCTTTCTTCATGGGCATCGCGCCGACAAGTGACGAGTGGGCAAAGTTCGGTGTATCAGCAGCGATCTGGGTTGCTCTTCCTATGGTGGTCGGAGTGTGGCGAGTGCTTCACCGTGAGGTGAAGTAACCCGTCCAGCTGATGACCGATCTGCGCGCTCTTACCCGCAGGTAATGGGGGGAGGGCGCGCTTATCGGTCATCGGGCGCGGCACGGTGATGCCGCACAGAAGTCGGCGGGGCCGCCCAAATCAGGGGATTTGCGGCCCCGCCGATGCGTGCGTATGCCGACTGTCGGCATACCCTGGCTTGCTGTGCCGCTAGCACGCACCGCTTCGGACGTGGCTCCGGGGTCGTAACACCGCATCACACACGGAGGCAACACCGGTATGGCGACAGCTAAGTTGAGCGCACTGGGGTGCGCCATGGCGGGGGCGCTCGTGCTCAGTGCGTGCAGTGCCGGCAGCAGCACTAGTGAGCCGAGCGAGGCCTCTGGGTCGGGGGACTCAGAGAGCGTCACCATCGGGCTGTTCGCCGAGCCCGCCAGCCTCGACTTCACCACCGCCGATGGCGCGGCCATCCCGCAAGCACTCCTCTACAACGTCTACGAAACGCTGCTTAAGGTCGATAGCGCCACCGGCGACATCGTGCCCGCTCTCGCCAGTGGGTATGAGGTCTCCGACGACGGTCTGACCTACACCTTCACGCTCGTTGAAGACGCGAAATTCAGCAATGGCGGCGATTTCACCGCCGAGGACGCGGTCTTTTCCATCGATCGCGTGAAATCCGACGACTGGACGGTCTCGCTGAAGTCCGTGATGGACGTCGTCGAGTCCGCTCAAGCGACCGGCGACCACGAGCTCACCGTGACCCTGAGCCGCCCCGATAACTCGTGGCTGTACTCGATGACCACCGGTGTCGGTGCGATGTTCGACACCGAAGGCGTCGCTGACCTGGCGACCGACCCGATCGGCACGGGTCCTTACTCCTTCGGTACGTGGGACCGCGGCACCTCGATCACCCTGGAGCGCAACGAGGATTACTGGGGTGACGCACCGTTCTTCGACACGGTCGACTTTGCTTACTTCAAGGATGCGAATGCCGTCAACAGCGCGATGTTGACCGGATCCATCGATGTGATCGGCACTGTGCAGGCCCCCGAGTCGCTGGCTGAGTTTGAGACCGACAAGTTTCAGATCATCGAGGGCACGACCAACGGTGAAGTCGTGCTGTCGTTCAACAGTGAAGATAGCCCCTTCTCCGATGTGCGCGTCCGCCAGGCTGCCCGCTACGCCATCGACCACCCCACCTTGCTCGACACCTGCTGGGCGGGGCGCGGCGAGCTGATCGGCTCGATGGTGCCCCCGACCGACCCTTGGTATGAGGACCGCACCGGCGACTACCCCTTCGACCTCGACAAGGCCAAGGAACTGCTCGCAGACACCGGCAATGAGGGCGCCGCCGTGCGACTGCGACTGCCCAACCTGCCGTATGCCGTGGCGTGCGGGACCGTCGTCGAGTCCATGTTGGAGGACGCCGGGTTCGAGGTCACCGTGGACACGTTGGAGTTCCCGTCGGCCTGGCTTGAAGAGGTCTTCACGGCCAAGGACTTCGACATGTCGATCGTGTCGCACGTCGAGCCCCGAGACATGCGAGCCGTCTTCGGCGACCCGGACTACTACACGAGCTACGGCATACCCGAGGTGCAGGCGCTCTTTGACGAGGCCGACGCGGGCACCGAGGAGGAGCAGGTCGCCACGATGAAGGAAGCCGCCGCCCTGATCAGCAAGGACGCCGCCGCCGACTTCCTGTTTCTCCTGCCCAACCTGATCGTGGCCGATCCCGACATCACCGGCCTTCCGGAGAACGCCGTGAGCACGTCGTTCGACCTGTCCGCGCTGGCTCGAGGATGAGGACCGGGTTGCTCGACTGAGCGCCCGGAGTTGCGATGATCCTGCAGTTGCTGCGCCGCCTCGGCGTGCTGATCGCCAGTGTTGCGGTCAGCACGGTGGTGGTCTTTGGCTTCATGCAGGTGCTGCCCGGCAACCCTGCTCGGGTGGCCCTGGGGGTTAACGCCTCCGATGCCGCCGTGGCCCGGATGACCGCGCAATTCGGTCTCGATCGGCCGCTGCCCGTGCAGTATTTCGAGTGGATCGGCGGCATGCTGCGCCTGGACCCGGGCATCGAATACATCTCGAAGGCCCCGATTGGGCCGCAGATCGGCGACCGCTTGCTGGTCACGTTGTGGCTGGTCGCGGCGGCCATGGTGCTCGCGGTGCTGATCGCCGTGCCGGTCGGGACATGGATGGCCATGCGCCACCGACACTTCGACGGGGTGGTGCTGTCGGGGTTGTCGCAGATCGGCGTCGCGGTGCCCGCGTTCTTGGCGGGGATCGTGCTGATTTCGGTGTTTGCGGTGCGGCTGGGGTGGCTGCCGTCCGGGGGGTGGGTCGTGCCTGCGGACGACCCTGCCGGCTTCGTGAAGCGGTTGATCTTGCCCTCAATTTCTCTGGCGTTGGTGCAGGGGTCGGTGCTGGCACGCTATGTCCGATCGGCCGTGCTCGATGAGCTGCACCAGGACTACCTCCGCACCGCCCAAGCCAAAGGGTTGCGACCCGTCCAAGCCGTGTTTCGGCATACCTTGCGCAACGCCGCCGTGCCTGTGGTGACCGTGTTGGGCCTGCAACTGGCCGGTTTGCTGGTCGGTGCGGTGGTCATTGAGCGCGTGTTTGTGATCCCCGGGCTGGGGTCGCTGCTGCTGGACTCGGTCGGCCAACGCGAGCTGTTGACCGTGCAAACCGTGGTGATGGTGCTGGTCGTCGCGGTGCTGGTCATCAACTTCATTGTCGACGCGTTGTATGTCGTGATCGACCTTCGGCTGCGGGTGGGTGGGCGCTCGTGAAGCGGCTGAACGCATCGCTGGTCATTGGCGGTGTGCTCGTGGCGCTTGTGCTGTTGCTCGCGTTGGTGTCGTTTGTGTGGACGCCGCACCCGCCGATGAAGGTGTTGGCGACCGAGGCCTACCAGCGGCCGAACGCCGAGTTTTGGCTCGGGACCGACCGCTTCCGCCGCGACGTCTTCACCCAGATTTTGCTGGGCTCGCGGACTGCTCTCTTTGTTGGGTTCGTCTCCGTCGGGGTGGCCGCGCTGGTCGGGGTGCCGCTGGGGATTTTCGCCGCCATGTCGCCCCGCTGGCTCGGACAGTTCGTGATGCGCGGCAACGACATCGTGCTCGCTTTCCCTGCGCTGCTGCTTGCGATTATGTTTGCGGCTTTGTATGGCGGCTCGACCCGAGTCGCGATGGTCGCCATCGGCATCGCGACCGTTCCCTCGTTTGCGCGGATCACCCGATCGGGGGCGCTTGGGGTGCTAAGCAGCGACTTCGTGTTGGCCGCTCGCGCCGCCGGTCGTGGGCCCTCTGCCATTGCCGTTCGGCACGTGCTGCCGAACGTGGTGGGGCTGATCATCGTCCAGGCGTCGGTGTCGTTCGCGATTGCGATCTTGGCCGAGGCAGCGCTGGCCTATCTGGGGTTAGGGACGCCGACTGGTCAGCCGTCGTGGGGGCGGATGCTGTTCGAAGCCCAATCCACGTTGCGGTCTGCTCCGTACTTGGTGGTGATCCCCGGCGGGGCAATTGCCTTAGCGGTCTTGGGATTCAACTTGCTAGGCGACGGGCTGCGCGATGCTCTCGACCCGAAGTTGGCCCGCCGATGAACGAGACCTCAGAAGTGCTGTCCGTCTCGAGCCTTTACGTGGCCGCGGGGGATACCGCGCTGCTCAGCGACGTGTCGCTATCGATTGCCCGGGGGGAGCGGGTCGGGCTGATCGGGGAGTCCGGGTCGGGTAAATCGCTGACTGCGCTGTCCATCATGGGGCTGCTCAGCGACGGTTTGTCTGCGACCGGCGACGTGCGCCTAGCTGGTCACGAGGGCAACCTCCTTGAGCGCTCGTCGGCGCAGATGTCGTCGGTGCGCGGTGACGACATGACGATGGTGTTTCAGGAACCCATGACGGCGCTGAACCCGACCATGCGCGTCGGTGCTCAGGTGGCTGAGGTCATCCGGCTGCACCGCGACGGCGTTTCCCGAGGCTCGGCGCGCTTGCGGGCCGTCGAGGTGCTGGGACAGGTCGGTTTGGACGACCCCACTGCTATCGAACGCGCTTACCCGCACCAACTCTCTGGCGGTCAGCGACAACGTGTAGTCGTCGCCATTGCGCTCGCCAACGACCCCGTTCTGCTGCTGTGCGACGAACCCACCACGGCTCTCGACGTCACTGTCCAGGCCAAGGTTCTGGACCTGATCGTCAGCGGGGTTGAGGCTCGGGATGCGGCGCTGCTGTTCATCACCCACGACTTGGCGGTCGTCTCCCAGGTCTGCGAACGGGTGCTCGTGATGTACGGCGGGCGCATCGTCGAGGCCGGGCCGGTGGCTGAAGTGTTTGGGGCTCCTCGCCACCGGTACACCCAGGGTTTGTTGGCGGCGAGTGACCTGAGCTCGGTGCCGGACGGTTCGCCTCTGCCGACGATCGAGGGCGCCGTGCCCGCAGCGGGTCGCTTCCCGTCGGGATGCGTCTTCCGCAACCGGTGCGCTCACGCCTCACCGGCCTGCGAGAGCCAACCGCCGTGGTCCGTGCGTGGCGAGCACCCGGCGGGCGTTGCGGCATACGGGTTTGCGTGTTTTCACCCGGCTGGTGATTCCGATGAGTGACTCGTCGGCGATCTCGGTCTCGGGGGTCAGCCGGTCGTTCCGACGGCCCCGCGTTTCGCTGCGTGAGCCCGGCGCGGTCGTACACGCGGTGCGTGACGTCAGCGTCGAGATTGCCGCCGGTGAGCGGTTTGGGATCGTCGGGGAGTCGGGGTCGGGCAAGTCCACACTGCTGCGGATGATCGCCGGTCTGGACCAACCGACCTCGGGTGCCATCGAGGTGCAGGGGCGTTCGATCGTGGGCGAATCTTGGCGTGATCTGCGTTGGCTGCGTGGCCAACTGCAGGTGGTGTTCCAAGACCCGATGAGCTCGCTGGACCCTCGGATGAAGGTGCGCGACATCATCGCTGAGCCGTTGATTGCCCAGCGGATCGGCGACGGTGCAGCCCAATCGGCGCGTGTCGACGAACTGCTGACCGCCGTCGGTATGTCGCAGGACGCGGTCAGTCGCTACCCGCACCAGTTCTCGGGAGGGCAGCGACAACGGATCTCCATCGCCCGAGCCCTCGCCCCCGCACCGGCCATCCTGGTCGCCGACGAACCCGTCAGTGCACTCGACGTGTCGGTCCGCGCTCAGGTGCTGAACCTCCTGGACGACGTGGTGTCCGGCCTCGACCTGACGTTGGTGTTCGTCAGCCACGACCTGTCCGTGGTGCGGCACGTCTGCGACCGAGTGGCCGTCATGAAAGCCGGCGAATTCGTCGAGATCGCCCTCACCGAGCAACTTTTCACCAACCCCCAGCACGCCTACACGCGCCAGCTGCTCGCCGCCATACCCACTCTCCCCTGACGGCCCCAACCAACCGGGCCCCACCGAGATGATGACCGATAAGCGCGCAAACCCCCGCCTGCAAACCGCGAACGGAGTGCCTGTCGGTCATCGGCACATCGCAGCAGCACCGCCTCCCTGGACCGTACCCGTTTTGGTGGACAGGTGGGAAAGTCGGCAGAGTTCTCTGAGAAAGGGAGAACATCATGGGAAGCACCCGTCGTCGTTTTACTGACGAGTACAAGACCAACGCGGTAGACTTAG
>JAABUN010005087.1_pt1 | contig 16832 bp, 14 predicted proteins | sample 5559311 | NCBI WGS metagenome assembly JAABUN01 (sample SAMN10711877, study PRJNA513370) | rock metagenome | isolation source: Antarctica rocks | place: Antarctica: Victoria Land, Siegfried Peak sud
CGGGCCTACGCCGACGTGGACGAGTTGGTGCAGCGGGCCGTGGCGTGGCTGGACGCCCGCACCCCGGCGGATGTGCTTCGCATCTCCGGCGTGCAGTCGTCCAAGTTCGATTGGCTACCTACTTAGGGTGGATTTGGGACGAATTCCAGTTCGACGCGGCGGCGGCGGGGGTCGCCCCGGAACCGGGTCGCGTGAACATCATCGGCCCCTCGTATGGCTGCTTCAACAGCCCCAGCGACCTGCACGAGGTCAAGCGGCTCGTCGCAGGGGCGGGCGGCACGCTGAACATGGTCTACCCCTACGAGGCGAAGATCGCGGACACCGCGAACCTCGCCCGTGGCAGCGTCAATATCCAGATGTACGCGGAGTTCGGCAGCACGCTCTGCGAGAAGCTGGGGCAGCCATCGCTTCGCGCCCCCTTCGGCATCGAGGCGACCACGCAATTCGTGCGCGACCTCGCCAAACTTCTCGGCACCGAGGCGCAGGCGGAAGCGTTCATCCAGCACGAGAAGAAGACGACGCTCGCGGGGGTGTGGGACCTGTGGCGCGGGCCGCAGGGCGACTGGTTTGGCACGATGGACGTGGGCATCGTCGCGGGGCGCACCTACGCCGAGGGCTTGAAGTACTTTCTCGGCGACGAACTGGGGATGAAGATTCGATTCGTTGCCGGTCGTCCGCTCCGTCCCGACGACCCCGACAACATTCGGGTGCGCGAGATGCTGCACGCGAAGCAACCCGCGTTCGTGTTCGGCAGCGTGAACGAGCACATCTACCTGTCGGAGGCGAACGCGAAGCAGACACACTTCATCCCGGCCTCGTTCCCCGGTGCCATCGTGCGCCGCGCCCTCGGCACGCCGTTCATGGGCTACAGCGGCGCGATGTACCTCGTGCAGGAACTCGTCAACCGCTTCTACGAGTCGCTGTTCAACTTCCTGCCCGTGGAGACCGCGCAGGGCCGCGCCGAGTGGGACAGCCGCCGCGCCGGTACGATGTCGTGGCACGCCGACGCCACCGCCCGCCTCACCGCGCTGTTGGAGGGGGTGCCGTTCATCGCCCGCATCTCCGCGACGCGCAACGTCCGCACCGCCGCCGAGGACCTTGCCCGCGCCCGTGGCGAGGCGCAAGTAGGGCCGGAGGACGTGGAAGCCGCTTTCGAGAGCACAAAGAACCGGCAGGGGAACTGACCCCGTAGGCTGCGCCCTAGATCGCTAACACAGAGATAGCGATCCGGGGCGCACGCCACGTTTAGAGCGATTCTCAGGGACGTTGGCAGCATCGGTGGCATTATGTGGCGCGGGCTTTAGCCCGTGATTCCTGTCCGCGAGACCAATCACGGGCCGAGAGCACCGCGCCACAACAGGGACAACCCCGCCAACCCCACTGCCACACCGCTTTATGCGCAACGAGGAACGTTCCCGCCGGAAGACGCGGAAGCACTCGCGGGGTACCTCGGCAGGAGCGTGATCGAGATCAAACAGCGGTTGCGGGGCGAGGCATATCGCGCCGTATACACGGTACAGTTCGAGGACGCGGTGATCGTACTGTACGCGTGGCACAAGAAGTCGAGACGTGGGCGGGAGACGGAGTCGGAAATCCGCGCGCTCATTCCACAACGCCTACAGGCGGCGGCAGCGGTGTATGCGCGGTGGAAGCGCGAACGGGAACAAAGCGAGGTGTAGCGGTGGTGATCGTGGAAGACGGGGTGCTGCTTGGGCCGTTCGGAAGCGCATTTCACGCGACCGGCGAACCCGGCGCCGACCTCCTGAAGGCGAAGAGCGATCTGGCAATCGCCATCTACACGACAATAGGCCGCATCGGTATCACGCAGAAAGAGGCGGCGGCGCGGGCGGGGGAGAAGCCCGCACGGATCAGCGAAATCGTGCGCGGCAGATTCAATCGTTACTCGCTCGACCGGCTCATCCGCATCCTCAACGCGCTCGACACCGACGTGACCATCGTTATGCAGCCACGCGACGAGTCCGCTCGTCGTATCACGGTGGTGGCAGCGAGCGGCGCATAGCCCTGCGCGGCGTGCGGGCGCAGATTATTTTAAGGGCGGGGGTGCCGCTGCCGCACGAGGGCGGCGATAAGGCGGTTCGCGGGTACGTCAATGCCGTGCCGTTCGCCCAGACGCACGATAGCCCCGTTGATGCTGTCTATCTCGGTGACGTGGCCCGCCGCCATGTCGCGTAGCATCGTGCTGCGAGCGGACGGCGACGCTTCCGCCACCGCCCGCACGAGGTCGTACGGGTCGCGCTCCGGCAAGGCGACGCGCTCCGCCCGCGCCACCGCCGCCGCTTCCGCCACGAGCCGCCGTGCGTTCGCCGCCAGTTCCGGCGACGCGAATAGTTCGCCGTTCGACGCCCCCGTGAGGGCGGTGAGGGCGTTGATGCCCGTGTTCACGAGGAGTTTCTGCCAGACGTGGTCGCGCACATGGCGCGTGGTGCGCGTGGCGATGCCCGCCGCCGAGAAGGTCGCGGCGACCGCTTCGAGCGCGGGGGGGCGCGAGTCGTCCGGCAGGCCGATGATCGTCGGGCCGCTCTCGCGGTGCCGCACGGTTCCCGGCCCGGTGCGTTCGCACGTATGGCCCGTGACGCCGAGCACGGCGGTCACGCGCCGACCGAGGGCGCGGGCGATGGTCTCCTCGTTGCCGAGGCCGTTCTGGAGCGACAGCACGAGCGCACCCGTCGGCACGCGCCCCGCGAGCGGGCGCAACGCGGCCTCGGTGTGCGGCGTCTTCACGAACACGAGGAAGAGGTCGGCGCGGGCGGCGTCGGCGGCGTTCGTCACCGCCGTGAGGCGGGCGGTGAAGCGCGAACCGTCCGGCTCCTCCACGGTCACGCCGCGTCGGTTGATCGCGTTCACCGTTTCCGGGTAGCGGTTGTCCGCGAGCGTCACGGCGTTCCCGTCCCGCGCCAGACACGCCCCGAAGAGCATCCCCATCGCCCCGGCACCGATCACGGTTATCTGCACGGGACACCGCTTCGCAGGGGAGTAACAGGTAACAGGTGACACGCAACGAATCCTGCCAATATGCGTCGCCACATCGGTGTATATCGGCGTTTCACGCTCGCGTCCCTTCTCTTCATCTATCACTTGTTACTTTGGAATTGCATTGTACTTCTCGTAGACTTGCCGGGTGATCGGGGCGGCGTTGGCACTGCCCTCGCCCCCGGCTTCCACCATCACGCAGCCCGCGATGGCGGCCTTCTGGTTCGGGTAGTACGAGGCGAACCACGAGTGCGGGTCGCCTTGCTGCTCCGCCGTGCCGGTCTTCCCGGCGGGCGGCGACATCATCCCCTTGAAGGCTTCGGTGGCGGTGCCGGTGCCGCTCGTCGTCACCTGTTGCAGGGCAGTCTGCATCACTTGCAGGTTCTCCGGTTTGATTGGCAGTGTCCCCTTGTTCACGGGCGGATAGTCGCGGGCGAGGCTGCCGTCCGCGTTCAGCGTGCGCGACACGAGGCGCGGCTGCCACATCGTGCCGCCGCTGGCGATGGCGTTGTAGATCGTCGCCATCTGGAGCGGCGTGACGAGCAGGAAGCCCTGCCCGATGCTCAGGTTGATCGCGTCGCCCGTGGCCCAGCCGTCGTTCTTGACCATCCGCTTCCATGCAGGGTCGGGTACCACGCCGCTCGCCTCCGGCACCCCCTGCACCCCTGTCGGCGTGCCGAGTCCGAAGGCGCGGGCCATATTCGGCAGCAGCAGCGGGTTCATCTCGTCGAGTTTCTGCCCCACCGTGTAGTACACGATGTCGCACGACTGCACTAACCCCTCCTGATAGGTCACGGTGCGGCGGTTGGGACTCCAGTCGCGGTACATATTCCCCTTGAGTTCGAACACGCCGCCGCACGGCAACGGCTGCTGTGCCGTGAAGCCGCCGTGCTCGAACCCGGCGTTCATCGTCACCACCTTGAAGATCGAGCCGGGGGGGTAGGTCGCCTGCGTAGCGCGGTTCAGCTGCGGGCGGGATTTCTCGTCGTTCAGGGCGGCGAGTTGCTCCCGCGATGGGCCGAGCACGTAGATGTTCGGGTCGAAGCGCGGGAAACTGGCCATCGCCAGCACATTGCCCGTGTTCGGCTCCATCATCACCACGCTGCCCATGCGTTCGCCCAACGAGTCCTCGGCGGCCTTCTGCACGTCCACGTCAATCGTCAGGGCCGCGTCGAGCGAGTCGGTCTTCTCGCGGCTGGCGACGGTGCTGCGGATCGTCATCGTCTGGGGATCGCGGATGGCGAGCCGCCCGCCGCGCTTCCCCGCGAGGGCGTCCTCGGCCCAGAACTCCACGCCCGACTGCCCCACGATGTCGCCGGAGCGGTAGCCCTTCGGGGCCACCGTCTTCAACTGCTCGGCACTGATCTCGCCCACGTAGCCGATGACGTGCGACGCCATGCTCCCGTATGGGTACGTGCGGGCGGTCGTGGTGCGCACCTGCACGCCGGGGATGCCGTTCAACTGGTTCACCGTCTCGGTTGGCGTGCTGTCGGGCAGCGTGCGGATGGGGATAAAGAAACTCGGGTCCTGCCCCTTGTACGCCCGCTGAATGGCAGCGCGGTCCATCTTCAGGGTGGCGGCGAGGCGGTCGAGCATTACGGCCTCGTTCTGGATGCCGCTGCCGATCACGCCGACCTGCTTGACGCGACCCTCCACGGCAAGCGGGCGCCCCTTGCGGTCGAGGATGCGGCCCCGGATGGGATCGTCCGGGTAGAAATGCACCTGCCCGTCGCCGTTCAGTTGGTTGTAGATCAGCGAGGGGGTCCACTCCACGCGCCACTGCCCCGCTTCGGGCGCGAGCGGCAGCACATTCTCCTGCGCGAACGCCCCGACGAGGTTCGAGGTGAATGTCGCTTTGATGCGGAACTGGTTCGTCCCCGGTTCCTGCTGCACGAGTTCGACCTTCACCGTGGTGAGGCCGCTCTCCGCGTAGATATTGCGGTAGCGGTTCTGGAAGGCCTCGGCGGTGATCGCCGCCTGCGCCCGCGAGGTGGTGAGATCGTAGAGCGTCTTGAAATCGCCCGCGTTCCACGCGAGCACGAACGCCTCCGCCGTGCCACGCGGGGCCGCGAGCATCGCCGGGGTGACGACCACGGTGCCATTCGCCACCGGGGGCAGGCCGACAACGGCGGAACTGTTCGGCACGCCTGCGACCGCCCCGCTCGTCGAGGGCGTGCCGGGGGCCGGGTTGCCGCCGACGACCCCCCCCGCACCCACGGCGGTCACGCCCGTTCCCGCACGGTTGGTGACGAGGGCGGTGGCGGCTTGCGGGTCGGTCGGCGAACCTCCGTTGTTCACGAACCACGCGGCGATACCCCCGCTCGCGGCGAGCATGAGCACGAGGAAACCGATGAGCAGGCGCGGCCAGAGCGGCGGGCGGGTACGCGACGAGTATGGCGAGTAGTAGCGCACGGTGGCCCTTCCTACGGGGGGTGGCGGCGGGAAACCCGCCCTACACAGTGGGGAGTGTACAAACAGTGCCGGGGCGGGTCAAGGGCGACTGCGGCAGTGCTATGCATCGGGATACTGTTTGACTGTCGTTACAAAATACGAGACTGTCATCCACGAACATTCGTGCGTGTGGTGTGGTATTGTGTTCATCGTGTGAACATGGTTGTGGGAGGTGCCGCATGGACGAAGAGCACATGATGCGCGACTACATCCGCTACCAGCGCGGCAACCCGCCGACGGTCCTGATCGCCTCCACCAGCCCCCTCAGCGGCAAGAGCGCATTTGCTGTAGGCATCGGCACCGCCTTGCAGGGTCAGGGTTACGCTGTGGGCTACTGTCAGCCGCTCCTCCTCGACCACGAATACGACCAACTCTCGCCCGATCACGTCGGCTTCATGCGCGAAGCCCTCTCCCTGCGCGGCGAGAGCGACGAGCGCGTCGCCCCCGTGCATCTCACCGACGCCGAGATGGCGGAAGCCTTGCGCCGGTGCGGGCGGCACGGCATGGACTTCGCCGATCACGTCCTCGCCACCTTTCGCGCCCTCTCGCTCGACAAGGACGTGATGCTCGTCGAGGGGCCGGACACCCGCGACGAGGGGAGCATCGTCGGCCTCACCGCCGTGGATCAGGCGCGGCTTCTGGGGGCGCACGTCCTCGTGATCGCCCGTGGACACGAGCCGTGGGTGATGGACCGCGTCATGGCCTATCACCGCGACCTCGGCGACCAGCTCCTCGGCGTGGTTTTCAACATCGTGCCGCGTGCGGGCGTCGCCTATGTCACCGGCACGCTCGCCCCGGCACTGGAGAACCTCGGTGTGCCGGTGTTCGGCGTGTTGCCGGAAGATCGCACGTTGCGTTCCGTGAGCGTGGCGCAGGTCGCGCACTACCTCGACGGGCGGATCGCGGGCGGGGGCGGCGACGATGCCCTTGTGGAACACATCGTGATCGGCGCGATGGGCGTGGAGAGTGCCGTGAGCCACCTGAAACGGCGGGAGCGCACGGCGTTCGTCACTGGCGGCGACCGCACCGACCTCCTCCTCGCCGCCCTGAAGGACCCCGACGTGACCGAGGCCGTCTCGTGTATCGTCCTCACGGGCGACGCGCACCCCGCGCCTCGCGTGCTCGCCCTCGCCGCCGAGCGGGGCGTGCCGTGCGTGATCGTGCCGCACGACACCCGCACCGCCACCGACCACCTGAACCGTGTTTTCGGCAAGGTGCGTTTCGCGCAGGGGCGCAAGATCGAACGCTTCAATCGCCTGCTCGCGGACAAATTCGACTTCCCCCGCTTCGCCCGCGCCGTGCGGCTGGACTGATAGGTTCCCATGAGCGATACCGTCATCGAGTTCGTGGGCTTTCTGCCGCCGGAGGGTGCCGTGGGCGACTACGCGGCGGTGGCGTACTACCGCGTCGGCGGGGAGCGATTGCTCGTCACCGTCTCGATCACGCTCGCCGCTGTGATGGCGACCCGTGTCGGCCCCGCGATTGACTGGCTCGACTATCCGCCCCTCGCCGCCCTCGGCTATCTGCGCATCGAGGAGACGCTCCGGGGGGCGCAGACCGCGACCGAAATCCCCCTGATCGCCGAGGACGCGGACGAGTTGCTCGTCTTCGACCGCGTCTGGCGGGAAGACGACCCCGGCTAGGGCAGCGTTTCGCCGCACCCTCTACTTATTCTACAGGAAATACTACGAACATCCGCAAAGTATACATTGCAGGAACCTATGGTCTTGCATATGTTATGCAAAGCCGATACACTGACACGGATGGAATACGGACTCGTGCATTCATTCGTGGTGCCGACTGCTCGGAGGGGGAGAAGTGTGACGGGTTCGCGTCGGGTTGCCACGAGCGCGGTACGCATGGCGTGCGTTGTCGTCGCGTGCGTCGTGGCCCTGCTGCCCGCCGCCGTCTCCGCCGGATACGACTGGCCCCAGTTCGCGGGCGACGCGCAGCACAGCGGCGCGAACACGCAGGAGTTGACCGTTGGGCCGGAGAATGTGCGCACGCTCCGCCGGACGTGGCGCATTGATCTGCCCACGAATGTGGACGGCACCCCTGTCTTCCTGCACGACGTGCAGACCCCCAGAGGCGTGCGTGATCTGATGTACGTCACCACCACGGGCGGTTACATCTTCGCGCTCGACATGTACAACGGCGAGGCGATCTGGTCGCACCTGCACGATCCCGGCAAGTGCCGCATCAATGCCCCGGAAGGCGGCACCGGCGGCAAAGGAGCGTGCTTCACCACCTCGTCGCCCGCGATAGACCCGAACCGGCAGTTCGTCTACACGTATGGGCTGGACGGCTACGTGCATCGCTACACCGTGGGTACGGGCGAAGAAGCGGTCGGTAGCGGCTGGCCCGTGCAGGTGACGAAGAAGCCGTGGGACGAGAAGGGCAGTTCCGCTCTCGCCATCGCCACCGCGAAGAACGGCGTGAGCTACCTCTACGTCACCCTCGCGGGCTACCCGCTTGACCGCAACACCTATGGCGACACGCAGGGCCACCTCGTGACGATCAACCTCGCCACCGGCACCACGAATGTCTTCAACGTCCTGTGCAGCGACAAGCCGGGGCTGCTCGGTCGCAACGAGTGTCCCGCCACACGCGGCGGCATCTGGGCGCGGTCGGGCGTGGTCTACGACGCCGATCTCGACCGTATCTTCGTCGCCACCGGCAACGGCCCGTGGAACCCCGGCAAGCACCACTGGGCCGATTCCGTGCTTGCCCTCCGACCCGACGGCACGGGCAGCGGCGACGGCAACCCGCTCGACTCGTACACCCCCGCGAATCAGGCGTTCCTCGAAAAGGAGGATGTGGACCTCGGCAGTTCGCTGCTCGCCATCGTCAACGCACCCCCCGGCTACCCCGTGCGCAAGCTCGGCCTGCAACCGGGCAAGGACGGCAACCTGCGGTTGCTTAACCTGAGCAACTTGAGCGGCAAGGGCAAGCCCGGGCAACTCGGCGGCGAACTCGATTTCTGGCCCGTGCCGCAGAATCTCGGCCAGCCCACCTTCGGCGGCGTGCGTACGGTGCCGGTGGTCTGGAACGACCCGGCGGACGGCAGCGTCTGGGTGTTCGTCGGCAACCTGAGCGGCATCGCGGGGATGAAACTGGTGCTTGACCTGAACAAAGCTCCCGTGTTTCGCACCATCTGGCAGGCGGTGGGGCAAGGGAGCGAGGGCGCACCGCTCGTGGCGAATGGTGTGCTCTACTGGGCCGTGAATAATGTCCTGCGTGCTTTCGACCCGCGCACGGGGCAAATCCTCTGGCAGACGAACGACAATGGCGACGTGCATTGGCAGGCACCCGTGGTCGTGGACGGCGTGCTCTACGTCCCCGACCACAACAAGCACCTCTCCGCCTACGCCCCACCGCCCACCGTGACGAAGATCGAGGTCGCGGCGGGCAACGGCGAGGTCGCCGTGCGCGTCACGGGCAGCGGCTTCACGCCGCGTACCACGGTTGGGATGGATGACCGCACGGCGGCGAAACTCGTGGTCGTCGGCCCCGGCTTGCTCACCTTCGGTGCCGACGCCGACGCCGTGCGCGGTGCCAGCATCGCCGTGCGCAACGCCGTGGGGCAAACGGCGGTCGCGGAGGTGGGCGGCAAAGGCACCGGCCCGCCGCCCGCCCGCCCCGCGCAGATGCCCCTCGCCGTCCGTAACGACGCCGCTATGAATGGGGCGACGAATGGCGCAACGGGTGGCCCCGTGGTCATCCCCCTCGTTCCCGGCGGGGGTGGCCCCTAAGTAGGTCGGCAGCGAGATTTGGACGGAATCGGCGGGCTTTCGCCTGCGGGTTTCTCCCGATGCGGCGGGCTTTCACCTGCCGCTATCCCGTCCAGAATCAGTTGCGGACCTACTTAGGAGCGGTTTAACCGAGGATGCGGGCGACCGGAACCTGCACATCCGGCAGCAGCGTCGCGGTGAGGGTGTCGCCCGGTCGCACGGTGCGCATCTGCCCGTAGATCCCGCTCTCCGGGTTCGTGTATTGCTCCACCACCCCGGCGACGAGGTCGAACAGCCAGACCTCCGCGATCCCCTCGCCCGCGTACTTGGGAATCTTCCGGTTGCGGTCGAAAAGGCGGGTGGTATCGGCAATCTCGACCAGCAGCAGGATATCGGCGGCGGCGGGGACGTAATTCTCGTCGTCCTCGCGGTCGCGGTAGACCGCGACATCGGGCTGTGGCTCGGTGTCGTCGTTGAGGCGAATCCCGTTCTGCCCGCTCACCGTGTACTCATCGGGCAGTGCCGAAACGAGCAGTCGCACGAGACGATTCAGGCACCGCATATGCCGCGCACCAATCGGTGACATCTGCACCAACTCCCCGTCTATCAGCTCCACGCGCTCGTTCTCCGCGAACACGCCCGCCGCCGCGATCTGCTCGAACTGCGCCACCGTGAGCCGGTATCGCTGCACGTCCGTCGCCATGTTGCCCCTCCCGTACGTTTCCCCGACTGGCGTCGGTGTCAGTATAAACGGGGAATGCGAAAGCGGCAGGCCCGCGCCCGCCGCTCGTCCGCATATCCCCTCGGGCGGTCAATCTATCCAGCCGCGCCGCCGCAACGTCTCGCTACCGAGGAGGCCGAGCTGCACCTCCTGCGGCGTGCCGGCGTACTCCGGGTGCAGCTCGAAGCGGTTGCGCTCGAAGTACTGCACGGTGTACAGCTTGCCGTCGGTGACGCTGCGCTCCTCGAACGGCTCGCAGAGCGGCAGGCCGTAGATGGCGACGCCGCCGCTGCGATCCCAGAACCCCTTGAAGGCGTCCGACAGCGTGTGTCCGGTTTCGGGGAAGTACCGCCGTTCGGGGGCATCCGCCACCTGCGGCGTGCGGATGAAGGGGCGGTCGCTGTTCCGCCCCGCCGTGAGCGCGACGCCGAGCCGCCCGAGTTGCACCCGGAAGCGGGTGTCGTTCTGCTCCGGGTGCGACTCGAACCGCGCCCGCTCGAAGTACTGCACGCGGTACGTCCTGAAGTCCTCCGGGTTCGTGTCCATGAACGCCTCGGTGATCGGGTAGCCGAACTGGAACAGGCCGCCGTTGGCGTTCCAGTAGTCGCGGAACTCCGGGGCGAGGCTGTGCTTCGTCTCGCGGAAGTACACCGCCCCCGGCTCGTTCAGCGGCTCGGCGGCGTCGGCGGGGTTGACGTACACCGTGAAGGGGGTGGTGTCGAAGGCGTCGAGCAGTCCATAGCCCTCGTAGATCAGGCTCACCGCGTAGCGGGCCTTCTGCGCCCGCGTGAAGCGGAACGCGACCGGCACGACGATGCTCTCGCCGGGGCCGAGCGTGCGCCCGACGCCCCACCGGAAAGGCAGGTCGGTGCCGCGCTCGTCCGGCCCGATGGCGACGCGCAACGTCCCCTTCAACGGGGCGAAGCGGCGCGTCGCGTACGTCTCGCCCTCCTCGTAGACCGTGCTGGCGGGCGGGTCCTGCACGCCGAACCTCGTGTTGCCCGTGTTCTTGAGCGTGACGCGGGCGGTCACGAGGTCGCGGCTGTAGACGCTCGTCGCCGACCACGCCACCGCCGCGATCTCCGCATGTGGGTTCGCGGTTCCGGTACCGCCGGTCGTCGTGCCGCCCACGCCGCCGGTCTCGCCCTCCTTGACGATCACGTCGGGCGGATTCGCCGCCACAGGGTCCTTCGCGGGGTCGCCCGTCCATGCGGGTAGCCCCTTCAGTTCGCGGCGCAGGTTGTTCATCGTCGGGTAGAACGCATCGCCGGGGCAGGTGGAATTCACGAAGCCGCGATGCCCGGAGATGTTCGGACACTCCTTGTTGACGAAGAAACCCTTGCCCACCGGGTCGAGGTCGGGCGCGTGCGCCTTGACAAAGGCGAGCAGGGCCGACCGCGCCGCCTTGCTCATGTCGCGGTCCTTGTAGTTGCCGAGCACGGCGACGCCGACGCTGCCGTAGTTGTAGCCGAGCGTGTGGCCCGCCACCACGCCGCGCCCGCCGTGCCGCCCCTCGTAGACGGTGCCTTGCTGGTCTATCAGGATGTTGTAGCCGAGGTCGCCCCAGCCGCGCTGCACCGCGTGGAATTGGTAGATGGCGCGGATCGTCGCTTTCGGGTCCGGTTCCGGGTCCCGCGTCACTGTGTGGTGGACGATGATCTTCTGCACGGGGCGGAACTCCGGCGTCCAGATTTCCTCGCGCTTCTTGGCCTTCTCGTCCTCTTTGTAGCGCAGTTTCTCGTCGGCGTTCCAGCCGCTGCGGGGGATGAGATTCTTGCCGTCGAACGCCTGCGCCCGCACTCCTCCGTCGCCGCCGCCGAGCGCACCCGCGATCCGCGTGCTCACCGCCGTGAGCGCGAAGCCGCGCAGCGTCGGCGGCGCACCGCGCAACCCCGTCGCGTCAATGCGATACTGCGCGTGCGTGGCGTTGCCGACGATATGCAGGTCGCCGTAGGTGGGGCCGTCCGTCGCTTCGTCGTCGCGGGCGTGGTTGTCCGCGAACACCGGGTGCCACTCGCCCCACTGCACGCCGTCGGCACTGGTGCGCACCGCGAAGGTGAGGGCGGAACCGGGGGGTGTGGTCGCTTCCCACCGGGTTTCGAGGGCGTTGAAGGGGAAATCGCACCGCAAGGGCGGCGACACGAGCGGCACCACGGCGAGCGACGCTTCCGTGAGGTGCCATGTCTCGCGGAGGGCGAGCGGTTCGGCGTGCGCGGTGCGCGGGGTGCCGAACAAGGCGGAAACCGTGGTACCCAGAAGTGCGCCGCCGCTGAGGCGGAGAAAATCGCGCCGCGCTACCCGTCGTTCGAAACCCATGCGCTGCGTCCTCCGGCAACACACGCGGCGCGGCGTGCGTTACAGTATGTGATGCGTGGTGGCACGCCGGACGGCAGTGCCGCCAACGTGTTCGTACTCCGCTAACGTACACCAAGGCGTATTATTCGTCAAGCTGGACGAGGGGTTCTTACGGGAGGCATCGCATGGTGGACCGCTTCGTATTGCGGCGGCGCGACGATTGGGCGCGGCTGGAGACGATGCTCGCGGGGGGCGACCGCTCCGCCGCCGCCACGGAAGAACTCGGTTGGCGATACCGGCAGGCGACCGCCGACCTCGCCGTTGCACGGCGCGATTATCCCACCGAGCCGGTGGCGCGGTACCTGAATGGATTGGTGGCGCGGGCGGGGCGGCGGCTCTACGTGCCGCGCCGCGACGGCTTCCGCTCGGTGCTCGACTTCTACACGACCACCTTCCCCCGCCTCTACCGCGCCACATTCCGCTACACATTAGTGGCCTTCCTCATCAGCTTCGCGGCCTTCCTCGCCGCGTACGTCGCCGTGCTGCTGCGCCCGCCGCTCGTGGAAGCCTTCCTGCCGGGGAGTGCCGGCATCATTGACGAGGTACGGCGCGGGCGGACGTGGTTCGACACGATCAACGACTATCCCGCCCTCGCCGCCAGTTCGATCATGACGAACAACATCCGCGTCACGCTGCTCTGCTACGCGGGCGGCGTGCTAGGCGGCGTACCCACCGTGCTCGTGCTCGTCATTAACGGTATCAATATCGGCGCGTTGGCGGCCTTCACGCAGGTTTACGGCGTCAACGACCAGCTCTGGGCGTTCGTGGCGGCGCACGGCTTCATCGAACTGTCGGTGATCTGGATCGGCGGCGGGGCAGGGCTGGTGGTGGCGCGGGGCGTCCTCTTTCCGGGGCTGCGCACGCGCCGCGAGAGCGTGGCGATAGCGGGGCGGACGGCGGTGCTGCTCGCCTTCGGGTGCGTGCCGCTGCTCGTGGTCGCGGGGATGCTCGAAGGGTTCGTGTCGCCCTCCGAGTCGCTGCCGCGCCTCGTGAAGTTCCTCGTCGGCCTCGGTTCGGGTATCCTGTTGCACAGTTACCTGTGGTTCGCGGGGCGCGAACCGCGTGAGAACGGACGGGCGCGTCGCCGTGACGCCCTCGTGTTGACGACGACGACAGGCGGGAGGAACGGGCGATGAACGAAGGCACACCGGAAGAACGCATCGCGGCGATGGGGTTGACGTTGCCGCCACTCGGCCCCCCCGTCGGTTCGTACGTGAAGTACGTGCTCGTGGGCAACCTGCTCTATCTCTCCGGCTGCGGCCCCGATCAGCCGGGGTACGCCTCCCCGAAGGGCAAGGTGGGCGACACCGTGACGCCCGAACAGGCCAATGAAGCGGCCCGCTACACGGGGCTGAACCTGCTCGCGGGCGCGAAGGCGGCCCTCGGTAGCCTCGGTCGCGTGCGCCGCGTGGTGAAACTGCTCGGCATGGTGAACAGCGCACCGGACTTCGGCGGCCAGCCGGGAGTCATCAACGGCTGCTCCGATCTGTTCGTCGCCGTGTTCGGGGATGCGGGGCAGCACGCCCGCTCCGCCGTGGGTTTCGCCGCCCTGCCCAATCAGATACCCGTCGAGATTGAGGCGATCCTCGAAGTGGACGCGCCCGCCGGGGCGTAAGAGGTGCATTCGCAGAGTGATGTGATGTGCGGCGGGGGCGCGACATAATACCAAACGCGGGTGAAGGTGGCGTAGGGGCGGTTCGTGAACTGCCCTCCCCCCGGTACGCACGGAGCGAACCGCCCTCCCTCGATATCACGCAGCCGAAGGGCAAGCACCGGGCGCGGCGAGCGGGCGGTTCACGAACCGCCCCTACCACCCACATCGCCGCCACCCTCACCCACGTTCGGTATAGAGCGGTTCTCAGAAGCATTGGCGGCATCGGTGGCATTCTGTGGCGCGGGTTTCAGCCCGTGATTCCTGCCCGCGAGACGAATCACGGGCTGAAGCCCGCGCCACATGAACACGATCCCGCACCGCCGATCACCCTGCAAATTGCTCTAATATGTCTGGGTACGTGGAGGGTGGGCTTCAGCCCGCCGCAACGCAAAAGGGCGCAGTCTGTGCGCCCCGATCAATGCCCCATTGCGGTCTGTAGCCGTTTCGGTGTCACCCGTTCGGCGCAAGCTCTTTCACCTCGTAGCCTTCGGGCGCGTTGCGGAATGCTTCGGCGGGCAAGGGGCCACGCTCCGCCCCGTTCACGGTATGGGTGATCGCCCCCGGCTTGCCGCTGTAGATCTTCACCGACTTGCCCGCCGGGACATCGAGCGTCTCGCCGCGCATCAGGAAGCCGTCCTTGAGTACCTGCCCGTCCACCCGTACCTTCAGGTAGACGTACTCCGTGGCCTTGAGCGTCACCTTGAACTGCGTCACCGGGGTGGCAACGGGCGACGGTACGGCGGCGGGCGTGGCGATCATGACTGCGTTGGCACCGCCCACGGTGAGGCCACCCGTGGTAGTCGTCGGGGGGGCGACCGTGCGGCCCGCGATGCTGGTCGGCGTGGCGTTCGCGGCGGTCGGCTCGGTCGTCACGGGGCGAGGCGGCGGCGGCTGTACGAGCAGGGTGTATCCCCATGCCGTCACCACGGCGAGCATCCCGACCACGAACACGATCACCACGAAGTTCGGCGAGATCGGTCCGGCGGTGCTCATCGGTTGGGCCACGGCCTGAGGGCGATAATACGTCTCGATCTCCCCGCGTGACTCGTTGAACAGGTGCAGCATCTCCTGCGGGTTCAGGCGCAGGTAGGTCGCGTAATTATGGACGAAGCCACGGGCGTAGATACCGGGGGGGAGCGTCCCGAACTCGCCCGCTTCGAGCGCGGCGAGGTGACGGACGAGGATGCGCGTCTGCCGCTCCGCGTCTTCGAGCGTACGACCGAGGGCCATGCGTGCGTCGCGCAGGATGGCACCGAAAGCCTGCGGCGGCAGCGGCCCCCCTGCCTCTCCGGGGTGATGCGTCACTGGCGTTGTACCTTCCCCTCGCGCCCGCGCCCGGTTGATCCCGGCACCGACGCCTCCCCCATCGCACCGAACACTACTCGCGCCGCCTGCCACCCCCGGCGCAACACGCAGTATACGTACCCCGTTCCCTCGTGTCTACCGTTCCGCTACTCCAGCCCCGGATGGCGCCGCGAACGCGGACGCTCTTCCCGCCCTTGCCACTCGTTCGGCACCGGATCGGCGCGGATTTCGTCGCGGCGGTCGCTCTCCGCGATGGGGCGTGTCGCCCACCAGTCGTCGTTCGCCGCCCACCATGTGCCGAGGGCGGAGAGGCACGCGAGATCGCCCGATTGCACCGCCTGCGGCGCGGGAAAGGCCCACGGGTTCTTGCAGTAGCCGGAGTCGCTCCCCTCGGTCGGGCGGCGAAAATCCCGGCAATTGGCGCACCGCTTGCCCCGGTGCTGCGCCCGCTGCTCGGTGTACCACTGCACGTCCAAGCTCGTGGGTTGCGTCCCTTCGCCGCCGGACGGCATCCGCGCCGGTTCGCTCACCGATGGCGCGTCCCCGGTGGGCATACTGGGCGGTGCCGCACCCCGCCGTTCGTTCGGTCGGTCAGACTGCGGCGGCACAAGCTCGTCGTGCCGCTCGCGGGGGCACACCGACTCCCCTGCGGGTTCCACGACCGGCAGCGATATCGTCGGTGCGTTCGCGCTTGCTTTCGCTGACGCGCTAGGGACGGCGTTTCCCGGCGCGGTCGGGGAGAAAATGTCGAGTGCCGGGGAGGGCGACGCGGACGCGGGCGCGGAGTTGCGGCGACGCGGCAACGACACCCCCTCGGATGCTACCTGCTCCCACTCGGCGGAGGTATTCGCCACCACATCCTGCGCGGCGGGCGGGCCGGGAAGCACCCCATCCAGACGACGCACCGGCACGGGTGTACCCGCTTGTTGCGCCTGCTGCTTGCGTTCGAGTGCTCGCTTATGGGCCTCGCTCACATGCGACAGCGGCTTGCGCCCCATAGGTTGATTGATGATGTCTTTCGTCACCGGGCGACTCTGCTCCACTCCCACGACCAGATCGTCCGGTCGCGTTCCCTGATAGCCCCGTTGGAGCGACGTATCCACGCGAGGACGCTCCTCTCCGGGAATCATTGCGGTCGGGAGCGACTCGTAATAGTTCTGCCCCCAACCGATGCGACACGCCAGTTCGTGCTTGCGCACGAGCGCGATGCCCACGATATCGCGGCACCGCTCGTTTCTGCAATGGCCCGTGGCCCCGATCCCGCTTTTCTCGAAGAATCGGCAGGTTCCGCACTCCTGCTTCGCCATCCCGCCCCCCGCTCTGCTCGCCGAACCTCGCGTGCGAGTGTAACACATAATCACGCTTTGTTGACAAAAGACCCTGTTACACATTGTACGTGCATACGTTCGTTCACGGCGTCGAACATTCGTGTCGAATGGCGAAGATGCGTCCGCGTCGCATCGAAGTGTCGGCTACGTTGAGGAGATCACACCGACCACGCGACGATGCATAGAGACACCGACGTGTGGCCTCGCCGCCTCCCGCAAGCCGGGGTAACGCGGCACGGGATTGGGGCAGTTCCCAGAGACATTGGCGGCATCGGTGGCAGTATGTGGCGCGGTGC
>JAABUN010005089.1_pt1 | contig 16824 bp, 7 predicted proteins | sample 5559311 | NCBI WGS metagenome assembly JAABUN01 (sample SAMN10711877, study PRJNA513370) | rock metagenome | isolation source: Antarctica rocks | place: Antarctica: Victoria Land, Siegfried Peak sud
CCTGTGCGTCCAGGCTGGGGGGGCGCACACGCGCCAGAACCATTTGGTTCGCCCCCCGCCGCAATCTCCCTGATTGGCGACCGCTTCCGCTGGGTGTGGCAGCGATTCTTGGAGTTTCCGGAAATGAGGCGTGGAGTGCCGGTCTTGTAGGTCACGCTCGGCGTGACGCCCCCGTCACGCCGAGCGTGACCTACGGAAGCATCTCCAAGAATCGTTGCCACACCCCTTCCGCACGAGCCGGGTGCCGATCACCCCGCCAGCGCCGCCTTCCACTTCCGGATGCGCACGGGGTCGAGGAGGCCCTCGCGGGTGCCGCCGGCGCAGACCGCGCCGCGCACCGCGAACCAGTCGGGGGCCAGCGGCTTCAATTGTTTCAGGTGGTCGAGCTTCAGCGAGCCGCCGAGGGCCACGGGGATGCGGCTGTTCTTGAGGCTCGTCACCAGTTCGGTCAATTCGGGCAGGGGTAGGGAATCGAGGAGCGTCGAGCCGTCTTTTTGGAACGTGTCGAAGAGCACCGCTTTGTAGCGGAAGCGGCGGGCGAACTTCACCACCTCGGCCGGCGGCGGGGCCTTGGCCTTCTCCGAGTCGGCGTAAGCCACGAGCACGACTTCCGGGCCGGCGCGGATATGCCGGCGCAGACCGAGCAGGTCTTCGCCCCAACCGGGGCTGTTGCCGTAGCCTGCCAGCCCCCACTTGAGGAATTGCACGGGGAGTTCGAGGTGCCAGTGGACCTCGTTGAGGGCGTTGGCCGTCCATTCGCCGAGGGCGGCGCTCACCGGCACGGCCCCCCCGACGACGGCGAGGACGGCGGCGAGCACTTCGTGGTGGGCCATCCCGAGCGGGCCGTTGGAGGGTTCCTTCACGTCGATGAGGTCGGCGCCGGCTTCGAGGGCGACGGCGGCCTCCTCGGCGGAGCGGACGCTGACGAGGAGGCGGGAGGGGGTCGTCATGTGGCGGGGAATCCTTTCCGGGGGCCTTCGGGCGGGTCGATCCGGATGACCTTCGGCGAACGGGCGTCGGCAACTCCGACGAGGGCTTCCGGAAGAGTGTACCCCGGCACGGCGAAGAAGAAAGTATTCCCCGGCCAAGGCGCGAACGGGACCGGGCGGGCGTTCCCGAACGCGAACCCGAAAAGCCGCGGGGGCCGGAACCACTCCGGGGCGTTGAGGTGGAGGGCACGGTCGGCGGCGAAAGCTTCGGGCGTGTCGTAGCGGAGGCAGCCCGCGAGATCGGCGACCCCGAGAATCCCACCGCGCGCCTCGGCCAGCGCTTTCAACTCGGGGCTGTCGAGCGCAGCCCAGCCTTCCGGCCGTGCGTCGGGCACCTTGGCCGCGTGGATGAGGACCGTGCCCCGACGTGAGACGCCCCAGGTGCGCACCTCGATGGTCTTGCGCCCCGCGACCAGCAGGGTGGCCCAGGGCTGCTTCACGGAGAGGGCGTGCCGGACTTCGGACATGTTCAGGCGGGGCCTTCGGGTTTGCGGTCGGAGCACAATCGCCGCGGCGCGGTCGGGAAGTGGACGGGATTCAGGGTCGGTGCGAAGTCCGCGCTTTTGCCAAACGTCGGGCGTGAGCTAAGAGATACGCAGGCGCCGGCCCGCGCCGCGGAATCCCCGCCCTCCGGTCCACCGTTTTCGGAAGCCGTCCGCATGGCCATCAACCCCGCAGCGATGGGTAAGCTCCCGGAGCAGCTCAGTGGATACCGGCTGATCGAGCGGCTCGGGCGGGGCGGCTTCGGTGAAGTCTGGAAGGTGGAAGCTCCCGGCGGCTTCCTGAAGGCGATGAAGTTCGTCTTCGGCGACCTCGACACCGAGGACGAGGGCCGCGCCGCTGAGCAGGAACTCAAGGCCCTCCACCGCGTCAAGACCATCCGTCATCCGTACATCCTGTCGCTCGAGCGCTTCGACATCATCGAAGGTCAGCTCATTATCGTCATGGAGCTGGCCGACCGCAACCTCTGGGACCGCTTCCGCGAGTGCCGCCTGGCGGGCCGGGTGGGCATCCCGCGCGAGGAACTGCTGCGCTACATGCACGAGACGGCCGAAGCGCTCGACCTGATGAACACGCACTACCAGATCCAGCACCTCGACATCAAGCCGCAGAACCTCTTCTTGGTGTTCGACCACGTGAAGGTCGCCGACTTCGGGCTGGCCAAGGCCTTCGAGGGGGCCAGGGCCACCGTCACCGGCGGCGTCACCCCCGTGTACGCCGGCCCCGAGACCTTCGAGGGGTACGTCACGCGCTACAGCGATCAGTACAGCCTGGCGATCGTGTACCAGGAACTGCTGACGGGGCAACGGCCTTTCAACGGGGCCAACACGAAGCAGTTGCTTTTGCAGCACCTCCGGGATGCGCCGGACGTATCCCCGCTGCCGCCGCACGACCGGCACATCGTCGCCCGGGCGCTGAGCAAAACGCCCCACGAACGCTGGCCGAGTTGCGCGGAGATGGTCAAGCTGCTGTTGCACGCCCCGGCCGTGGCCGAGAACCTCCGCGTGGATCGGGGCGCCCTGCCCCTACCGCTGGCCCCGCCCACCGGCGCGAAGCCCGAGTCGCGGCCCCGCGCCTCGACGCACACCCTGCCCGCGGGCGCTTTCCAAGAGCCTCCCAGCGGTGGCACGCAAACGCTCTCGCCGAACACGCTCCTCGCCAATGGCACCCCCAGCCCGCGCCCCCAGCCGCGCCCCGGCGGCGGCAGCGCCCTCCGCAGCTTGCTACCCGGACTGGTCACGCCCAAGCTCGTGACCGCGCGCGGTGCGCTCGGACCGGCCCCGATGCTAACCCAGCAAAAAGGCTCCGTCGTCGAGACGGGGTTGATGGGCGACCTGGGAATCGCTCCCCCGCCCCGCGAGGGGGACGGCGTGTTGTTCCCGGCCCTCGTGGTGGGCCTCGGCCAGACGGGGTTGGCCGTCCTCCGGCGTCTGCGGGAGTTCATCCGGATCCGCTTCGGCCAAGACAAGGCGATCCCCACGCTCCGATTCCTGTATCTGGATACCGACGGCGATGCCGTCGCCGCGGCCGGCCAGGGGGATGACCCGCTCCAGCCCCACGAAGTCGTCCACCTGAAGTTGAACCGTCCCGCGCACTACCTCCAACGCGAAGGTCTACCTCCGGTCGATCAATGGCTGCCGCCCGGCACCCTGTATCAGCTTCCGAAAATCCCCGGCCCGGCCGACGGGGTCCGGGCCTTCGGGCGCCTGGCCTTGTGCGACCATTACCGATCCGTGTCGGCTCGGATCCGCCAGGAGATCGAAATCCTCCTCAGCGACGACCTGATCGACAAGACCGCCGGGCAGACCGGACTGGGCCTGCGGACGAACCAGGCCCGGGCCTACGTCGTGGCCAACCTCGCCGGCGGCACCGGAGGGGGAGCCTTCCTCGACGTGGCTTACCTGTTGCGGCACGAATTGCGGCAGGTCGGCTACCGCAAACCGGAATCGGTGGGCGTCCTGTTCCTTCCACCGCCTGACAAGGCGATGCCCCGCAAGGCGCTGGCCAACGCCTTCGCTTCCCTCGCGGAGATGTACCATTACGCGGCCGGAGAGCAGTACAAGACGCGCTTCGACCTCGCCGAACCACCGGTCGTCGACAGCCAGCCCCCGTTCGATCGCACCGCGGTCTTCCAGTTGCCCAAGAAGATCCGGACGCGGGACCGGTACAGGGCGGCGGGAGCGGCGGCGCGCGGCCTGTTCCTGGAACTCTTCACCCCTGTGGGGAGGGCGACCGACTACGTGCGCTCGGTCTCCCCGCACGATCCCTATTCCGGGCCGGTCGTTCAGCCGATGGGGCTTTACCGGCTCAGTTGGCCCCGGCCCGAAATCCTCGCGGCGATCACGAAGCGCTTCGCCCTGCACCTGCTCCGGCGCTGGTCGGAGAAGGAGGCCACCCACCTGCGCGAACCGATCTCGTGGTGGCTGACCGACCAATGGACGAAGCACCAGTTGGCCCCGAGCGCCCTCGTCGATCGACTCCACGCGGCCGTGGGCGCCGGCCTCGGCGAGCGCGCCGAGGTCGTCTTCGACGCCGTGGTGGAGTCGCTCAAGATCCGGACGCCCGGCGCCGCCAAGCTCGACGCTCAGGCGGCCGCCGCGGGCCTGGACCAACTCGTCAAGCTCGTCGGGAAGCCCGACGCCGAGCCGGCCGCCGCCGCGTCCATGACGGGGTTCCTCGAAGCGGAAGCCCAGAAGGCCACGCTGGAGATCGAAGCCCACCTCTCGGAAATCGCCGTGTCGTTCATCGAACAGCCCCAATACCGGTTGGCCGGGGCCGAGGAAGCCCTCAACCAGATCACGGCTCGCCTGAATGAGGCGATCGAGGGTTTGGAATCGGAGTCGGCGACGGTGAACCGCGAGGTCGCCGAGACCTACGCCCGGCTCTTCCCGCTCATCGGGGGCTTGAACGCTTCGGGCGGGTTCAGCAAGCTCGTCGCGCGGAAGGGGGCGATCGCGGCGGAACTGATCGAGGTGCTGACGATCTACCCCCGCCGGCGCTACCGGAGCCTGCTCGTCTCTACGGCGGCGACCCTCTACCGGGGCCTCCTCGGGAACATCCCGGAATACCTGCGCGATGTCGCCTACTGCCGATCCCGGCTGGCCGGGTTCGCCCAGGCGCTCGACCAGGAGCGGACAGCCGACGCTCACTCGGAATCGGGCGCGTTCATCTTGCCCGTTGGCTGCGCCGATCTCGATTCGGCCGCCGACCAGTTCATCGCCGCAATGCCGTCGGAGGAGATCCTGGACTTCGACCAGAGTCTCCAGGCGCAGGTCGAGGAGAAATACCACAAGCTCGTCAACATCTGCCTCAGCCCGGACCGGAGTTCGGAGTTCCCGCCGCTGCTGTCGCGGGCGGCGCGGGCCTACCTCGACTTGCGGCTCGAGAAGGCCGACCCGGCCGAGGCCCTGGCCCGCTACCGCGGCACGGGGCACGACTGCGAAACCGTGCTGACGAAGATGTTCGACGAGGCGATGCCGACGTTGATCGCGCCGGGCACGAAACCGCCCCAACTGGAAGCGACCTTGTTGGCCGTCCCCGAGGGACCGGCCGGCGACCGGCTGCGCCAGCTCGCCGCCGACGCGAACCCCGGCATCGAGTTCATCCCGGCGGTGCTGGCCGACGACATCGTGATGATCCGCGAGTTCCCGCGGATGCCGCTCGCCGACCTGCCCCAACTCGCCGGGGAGAACCAGGCCGCCTACCAGGGCCTGGGCGGGGTGGAGCAATCCCCCCACGCTCGCATCGACATCGCCTGGCTGGCCCCGATGCGGCCGACCGCGAAGTGACCGCCGATCGGTTCCCCGATTCCCGCCCCGCGCCGCTTCGACCCGAGGATCTCCGTCCATGTCCGTCTCCTTCCAAACCGGTGCCGAGCCAATCCCCGGTTACAAGCTCATGGATCGCCTGGGCAGCGGTGGGTTCGGCGAGGTCTGGCGCTGCGAGGCCCCCGGCGGGATCTTCAAGGCCGCCAAGGTCATCTACGGTGACCTGCGCCAGACGGATCACGACTCCTACCGCTTCGCCGAGCAAGAGTTGAAAGCGCTCAAGCGCGTGAAGACCGTCCGCCACCCGTACTTGCTGGCCCTCGACCGCTACGATGTCGTGGAGGGCCGGCTCGTCATCGTGATGGAGCTCGCCGACTGCAACCTCTGGGAACGCTTCCGCGAGCACCGCACCGCGGGCCGGCCCGGCATCCCCCGCGCCGAACTGTTGCAGTACATGGCCGAGACGGCCGAAGTGCTCGACCTGATGAACGACAAGCACCAGTTGCAACACCTCGACATCAAACCGCAGAACCTGTTCCTGCTCTACAACCACGTGAAGGTCGCCGACTTCGGCCAGGTGAAGGATCTCGAAGGCCTCGTCGCCTCCGTCACCGGCGGCATCACGCCCGTCTACGCCGCGCCGGAAACCTTCGACGGGTTCGTGTCCCGTTTCTGCGACCAATACAGCCTGGCGTGCGTCTACCAGGAACTGCTGACAGGCCAGCGCCCCTTCGACGGCACGAGCATGCAACAGCTTCTCATGCAGCACCTGCAAGCCCCGCCGAATCTGCTGCCATCGCCCGTCGGGGAGCGGGCCGCCCTTGCGAAGGCCCTGTCCAAGAAGCCCGACGACCGCTTCCCGAACGTATCGAGCATGGTGCGGGCCATCCGCGACGGAGGGGCCGTCCGCGTCGCCGTCCCCGCCGGCGTGGCCGTCGGGGACGCCGATTCCCCCCTCGGCCACCGGGAAACTCCTCGGTTCGAGGCCCTGGGGCCGGCGGGCCCTTTCTCCGAGGCGGCCCAGGGGGATTCCCTCCCCTACGGTGCGGATTCCGGCTACGGTGGGCTTGACTCGACGCCCCCTCCGCGGAACGTCGTCGAGACCTCGGCGCCGCCGGAGCGCCCGGCCCCTCCCGAGCGGACAGGAGCGGGGCCGATCCGCCCCGCCATCGTCATCGGGGTGGGCTACACGGGCCTGCGGATCGTCCAGCAACTCCGCCGGTCGATCGAACAGCGCTTCGGCTCGATGGAGAACCTCCCGGTTCTCCGGCTGATCGGCATCGACAGCGACCCCGAAGCTCTCGAACAGGCGGCGGCCGAGGTCGGCGGGGGGCAATCACCCCTCCCCAAAGCGGACCTCATCGTGGCGCGCCTCAATCGCTCCGCGCATTACCTCAAGCCGCGGAACAACGGCCGACTGGTCACCGAGGGCTGGTTCGATCCCCAGGTCTTCTACAAAATGCCGCGCCAGCCCACGACGATGGGGTTGCGGTGCCTGGGGCGGCTCGCCTTCTGCGATCACTACCGGACCATCCTCAACAAGGTCCAACTCGAACTCGACGCCTGCCTCGACCCGGCCGCGATCGCCCACACCCTGGCCCGCACCGGCCTCGACCTGCGCACGAACCGGCCTCGCGTCTACATCGTCGCCGGACTCGCCGGCGGTACGGGTGGCGGCATGTTCCTCGATTTGGCCTACGCGATCCGCGCCCGGCTCAAACGGATCGGCTACGCGGCCCCCGACTTGACGGGGCTGCTGACGACACTCCCAGATACTGCCGCCAGTCGCGCGGATTCGCCAGCGCTCGCCAACACGTTCGCCGCGCTGACGGAATTGAACCACTTCAGCGACCCCGAGACGGTCTTCGAGGCGTCTTACGACGATCTCCAGGGCACCGTCCGCGACCGGGAAGCCCCCTTCACGCGCGTCTTCATCACCCTGGGCGCGGACCCCGCCGCGCCACATCCGCCCGCCGGCCCCGCCGTTTCGTCCTCGGCCTCGATCCGCACTCCTAGTGGCGTCCAGGCCATGAGCGGGATGACCCGGTCGTCGGCCGCCGCGATTCAGTGAGCTGCCTCCGCCGCTCCTCGCCGCAGTCGATTTTCTACGGCTGGATCTCCTCTCCAATCTCGGCCGGGCCTGCGATGAGGCCCGGCCCCTCCCAGAACCTCCGACGGGGACCGGAATCCACACCTTCGGCTTGAACCGCTTCGGCTGGCCGCGCACGGAAGTCGTCTCGCGGACGGCCCGCATCATGGCCCCGGTGCTATTCGGAAACTGGGTCCACCCCGATCCCAAGCAAATGCGCACGGTCATCCCGCGCTGGGCCGAACAGCAGTGGCACCGCTTCGGTCTGGGGAGCGAGCAACTGGCGAAGACGCTCCGCGGGCGGGCCGACGCTGCCGCCGGCCGCGACATCGGGCATCTGATCGCGGAGGTTTGCGATCCGCTCCAGCCGAAGGGGTGGCGCGCGAAGCCGACCGGACCCGAAACCCTGTCGGCGGCCCTGGAGCGGTTCACGCAGTTGCTGGGCACCCCGCGTGAAAGCCCGAACCGACAAACGACCCCCGTGGAGGAGGCGTTGGCCGCCGCCGCCGCCGAGATCGTGGCGGGTTCGAACGAGGAACTCAGCGGCATGTTGCCCGCCTTGATGGACACGCCGGACTTCCGGTTCGCGGGGACCGAAGAAGCCGTCCGTCACCTGCTGAATGGGGTGGCCGCGGCGCGCGAAGCCTTGCAGAAGCGGCTCGCGCCGCTCGAACTCGCGGCCAACGCCGCCTACGAGCGGGTCGTCTCCAGCCTTTCGCCGCAGCGGGGTTTGAAGAAGGCCAGCCCCCAAGAGGTGGCCGACGCCCTGCGGGAGTATCCGACGGCGTGGTACGAAACCCTGGTCGGCCGCCGGGTTCTCGCGGTCTACCGGCATCTGCAGGAGGTTTTGCAAACACGGTTGGCGGAGGTGGGCACCTGCCGGGTGAAGGCCCAGGAGAGCCTGATGCAACTGGTGGCCGAGTCGGAGACGCTGGCGCCGCCGGTGCGGGCCGACGACCTCCTGCCCGTGGGTTGCGCGAGCATCGAGGAAGCCGCGCAGCGCTTCCTGAAAGTCCTGACCGACGACGACCTCGTCGAACTCGAGCAGCGCGTGCAGCAGGACATCTTGAAGGAATTCGGCGGACTGTACGAAGCGTGTATGAACTCCGCCGGCGCCGAGAGCCTGCTCCGCATCCTGCGCCGCGCGACGCGGGCCTACCTCGACGACCGCCTCGGGGAAGTGGACATCGCGGGCATGTTGAAGCAAAAGTACGCCTCGAAGGCGGCCTTCGGCCAAGCCATCGCCCGCACTTACGCGGACGCCGAGCCGAAGCTCGTGTCGGGCGGGCTGTGGGCGCGCTCGGAGACGGCGGTGTTCGGCGCGCCCGACGGGGATGGCGGCGCCGCCATCGCGCAGCAAGCCACGCCCTTGCTGCCGACGAACGCCGCCACCGTGGCCACGACCGACGAGGCCGTTTTCTACCGGGAGTACTCCCACGTGCCCCTCGCGGCCCTGCCGCAGCTCGGGCCGGTCTGGGCGGCCGCCTACCACGGGGCCGGCGAGCTGACTCCGGCCAGCCCGCACGTGCGGCTCGACATCACCCAGTGGCGGCAGGTGGATGGGTGAGAAGGAAACGCAGATGAGTTTTACTCTGAAGGGGTGGGGGCTGGGTGTTCGTGCTGGCCCTTCCCGCTTTGATCTGTCCGATGACTTTCTACCCACCCCCCATCGGACAGACCTCGAAAAATCGGACAGACCCAATCCTTTCGGACAGACCAAGCCCCCCAAGGACTTATGTCGGGCACCCGAAGGGGGAGCCGGCTGGAATGGTGTGGCTGAGCCGCCCTCCGCCGTCGGGAGAACAAAACGACCTGGCATGGCTTGCCCGGCGGTCAGTAGCTGGTTCTCAAACCCAGCACCCCAACTCCCCTATCCCCGCTTCATTTTTTCATCAACAGCCCCGCCCGGTCGCGGAGCAACTTCGCGGTGTCGGCCTCGCTTAGCACGAACACGTCGGTTCGGCCTGGCTCGGCGACGCGGGCGTAGGCCCGCTTGCCGCTCGTGCCGCCGACCTCGGAGCCGATCTGCAACGTCTTCGCTCCGCCGCCTTCCGGCATCGACAGCACGATCACGCGCCGGGGTTCCTTCAGCCCGTACAGGTCCAGGTTGGCGTCCTTGTCGGCGACGAAGCGCTCGGCCTTCAACTGCGCCAGGGTCGCCAGCACTTCGGTGACTTTCGCCGTATCGAAGGCATCGGCGGGCTTGTCGGGGTCGGCCCAAACCGGGCCGGTCTTCCGCAAAACGAAATTGGCTTTGCCGTCGCTGATGGCCAGCAGGTTCACCTGCGACGCATCCACGCCCGTCCAGACGGCGCGCTTGCGGTACTCGCCGAGCAGCTTCCCGGTCAGGCCGGCGTCGAGCAGACCCACGAGTTCGCCTTTTTCGACCATCGCGAAGGCGCGCGGGCCATCCTTTTCGGCGGCCCCGACGAGGATGCCGAGCACCTCCTTGCCGTCCAGTAGGAACTTGACCTTGGCCCGCGGCGCGTCGAGGCCGAAGGGCTTGAGGTCACCTGGCTTCTCCGCGACGAGTTCGTCGGCGCGGAGCTTGGCGACGGCGTTGACGAGTTCGTCGAGGTCGGTCTGCTCCGCCTCGGCCGCGACGGGGGCAATCATCTTCCAGGTGCCATCTACCTTGGCGAACGTCGCCTTGCGGTCGCCGCGTTCGATCACGACCTGATCGGCGTCCACGAACCGCCCGGTGTTGAGCAGGCGTTCCTTGAACTTGATCGGTTCGCCGAGGAGCTTGTTCAGCACCCCCCCGGCCACGACTTTCACGATCGGCTCGCCGGTGTCGGCCACCTTGACGAAGCGATCGCCGTTCGGCTTCGCGTCCTCGACGGGCTTGCCGATCTGGACCGTCATTGCCGTGGTTTTCGTCCCCTCGGTCGTCGTCAGCGTCACTTCGGCCGACGGCGCGTCCAACCCAAAGGTCTTCAGATCCTTCGGACCGATGGCGGCGACCTTGATGGCCCGCAGGTGGGAGAGGGCGTCGGCGAGTTCCTCGGCCGTGAGCGGATCGGCGGGGAACTTCACCGGCTTCTGCACCTCCCATTTGCCGGCCGCCTGCGTCAGCTCGAACGTGTCGGCCCCCTTCTTGCGCACGATGGCCGTGAGCTTGGCGGGGTCGAAGGCCAACACGCCGCGGTCCGCGAGTTCGAGCTTGCCGCGGGCGAGCGCCGCCGTGGTCGCGCCACTGACGACGGCCACCGCCGGCGCGTCGCCGATGCGGAGGTAGCGTTCGCCGCTCGGTTCCTCTTTGCCGAGCTTGAGCACGACCGGTTGGGGCTTCTCGCTCGTGGTGATCGTGAAGGTGTAGGCGGGTTGTTCGAGTCCGAAGTCGGCCCACTTGATGGCCGGGCCGTAGGCCGCGAGCCTGAGCACGGGGGGGCTGGCGGCGTTGGAGACGAGGTGGGAAACGAGGAGCTTGTCGAGCGGGAAGGCCGCCCCTTCGGGCTTCCAATCCTGTGGGCCTGCCCGGAGCAGGGTGAGGCTGGCGTCCGGCGTCGGCCCGGCGATCTGCACCTTCGTGACCTTGCTCGGATCGAGCGCGAGCAAGTTGCGGTCGAGCCAGCCGAGCGCCGGCTTGTCCGCGGCCTTGAACGTGGTGTCGGGGATGACGAAAACGGCGGTGTTCGGGCCGTCGGCCCGTTTCGCGTAGCGGGCCGTGGGATCGCCCTCGGCGGCGTTGCCGATCTGTAGGGTCCGCGTCACCGGGGCTTCTTCGGGCGGAGTCGTCGCGGAATCGGGCTTCGGTTCCCGTGTCGTCACGGTCGCGGTCAGCGCCGGCTTGTCGAAGCCGTGCTTCGGTTCGGGCGCGAGGGCGTCGTAGCGGAGCGCCTGCAAGCGGCTGAAGAGGGCCGCGAGGGGGGCGACATCGGCGGTCGACGCGCCGGCCTCGAACGGGCCGCTCAACTTCCACTGGCCGGCGTCGGCGGCGAGCTTGTATTTCTCCCCGCCGCGCTCGATTTCGAGCTGCGTCACCTTGTCCGGCGGGGCGCTCCACAACTGGAGCGGCAGCAGGTCGAGCGCTCCGCGGTCGAGCGCGTCGGTCAGCGTCTTCGCCACCGTGAAGACCGGCCCGGTGCCGTTGCGGCGGGCGAAGATCTCGCCGGCCTTCGGCATGGCGATGACCAGCGTTTCGGGCTGGGCGTTCTTGCCGGTGAAGCCGAGGTTCACCGTGAGCCGGCGGGCCTCCTTCATTTCCGGCTTCGCGCTCGGCTTGAAGCCGTACTTGTCCGCAAGGTCCGCGTCGCTCGGATTCTCCTCCAAGTATTCGACGGCCTCCAGGCGCGTCAGGTCGTCCACGAGCTTCGCGGCCTTCGCGGAGTCGGCCTTCGTCGCCACGGGCTTGACGAGTTCCCAATCCGCGCCCGGCCCGCCCCCCTTCGGTTTCGACGCGAGTTCGAGCAGGAGCTTGTCGGCGTCCTTGTCCATCACGCGCTTCGTTTCGGTCACGCCGAGCTTCGTCAGCTTGAGTTCGGCGGTGTCGTACTGCTTGCGGCTGCGGTAGGCCACGGCCGGCCGGTCGACGAGTTTGGCGATGGCGTCATCGACGAGGTTGACGCGGTTCCAGCCGACGACCTGGACCGGCACCTTCTTCTTGGCGACATCCGCAGCCCCGATCCGGAAGGTGTACGTCCGCGCGGCCGGGGGCGTGTCCCCTTCGGGGACGCGGGCCTGCGCCACCACGGTCACTTGCGTGGCGCTCGGCTGGCTGAAGTCGGATGAGTCGAGCCGGTCGGCCGGCGTCTTCGCTTCGAGCTTGCTCAACTGGTCGAGGAGGTCGGTCACTTTGCCGGTGTCGGCGAGGCGGTCTCCGAGATACCAGCGGTCTTCCTTGTCCTCGACTTTCTCGGCCTCCTTGTTGCCGGGCTTGCGCGTGAGCGCGAACGCCGGAGCGCCGTGGACGGCGATGCGGACCTCGCTCACCTCCGGGGTGTTGAAGCGGGCGAGCGTGGGGTCGCGCAGGTCGTCGGGCGCGAGGAACAGGCCCTCGACGCGGTCGGCGCGGATCTCGAACACCAGCGGGTTGTCCTCGAACTTCGCGTAGTAGTGCTTCTCCTCGACGATGTGCGGCGTCGGAGGCGGGAACATCGGCCCCCTCGGAATTCCCGGTTCGATCCGGGTGCTCAGGCGAGACACGTTGCCGATTTGGAGCGTCCGTGGGAGGCCGGACTTCGGCTTCAAAGTGACGGTGCGTTCGGGCAGGTAGCCGGCCGCGGTCGCGTGGGCGGACGCGACCCCCGCAATCGCGGCCGGGCTGAGGAACTTCACCTCCGTGTGGCCGCGCGTGAAGCCGGTGATGCGGGCGTAACGGTCCGCCGGGGAATCGGTCTTCATCAGTTCGCGGGTGAATTCACCCCAGTTCGGTCTGGGGGCTAGGCCGGCGGCGAGGCTTTCGCACAAGGGGATGGTGATGTCCGGCCGGACGAAGCCGTCCACCCAGAGGTCGGGTACCGTGGTGAGGATGGTCCGCAGTTTCGCGGGGTCGAGGCGGTCGTTCACGGGGGCCGTCAGCTTCCACGAGTCGGCGAGTTCGTTGGCGAAGAGCGCCTTGCTCGCCCCAGGGCGGTCGCCGTCGCGGCGCGGGGCCGGGTTTTCGTGCGTCCGCTTCAGGGTGTACGATCCGGCCGGGCCGGAGATCGTCAGTTCCACCACGTCGTTGGTGAGGACGGGGACGGGCGCGCCCGTGTCGTCGCCGAAGCGGGTGCGGGTCGCTTCCGCGAAGAGTTGCCGCCGGCGGTATTCCTCGGCGCTGCGGGCGACGACCCGCACGGTATCCGGGGCGATCCGCAGAACTTCCTTCGCCTCACCGACGCGGACATAGGCCGGCCGCGACGAGGGGGCTTCGCCCGGTTCCGCCGGCGGCTGGCCGAACAACAGCGTCACCGCCGCGCCGTCGATCTGGGCGACCACGCGCACCGGCTTCTGAGCCGCGTCGAGACCGAAGGATTTGAGGTCGGGGGAGTCGCCGGCCAAGGCGATCGGCGCGAAGCGTGTCTTCAGGCTGGCGATCGCGTCCACGAGTTCCTGGACTTCCTTCTCGCGCACTTGCCAGTTGCCCGGCTGCGTCCAGGTCTCGCTTTTCTTCTCCAGCGTCAGGTCGGGCTGGCCCGGCACCGAAAGCTCGATCCGGGTGATCCGGGGGGGCTGGGCACCGTCCGCCGCGATGAGCGGCTTCGCCGGCGGCGGCTCGGGCGCGCGCAAGCCAGTCCCCGTCAGGAGTCGGCCTCCGATCAAGGCGAAGGTGCCGACAGCGGCGACGAGGAACAAGAGCAGTAAGGTCGTCAACCAGCGCATGGGGCACCGGGGGTTGTTGAGGCGAGCCGACCCTGGGAAGGGCCGGGTCAGGAGCGGCGAGCCGACCTCTGGGGAGAGTCGGGTGAGCGATTCAACGCAACCGGCGGAGCATGAGCACGATCAAGCCGAGGTAGGCCGCGAGCAGGGGCAGGCCGAGGAAGGTGCCCCAGCGCCAGCCGGCGTACTCCACGGGCGAGAGTGGCACGCGCGGGTAGCGCCACCTGTCGGCGGCGGCCGCGTCGTGCGGCATCTGATCCTCGCGCTTCAGGCTCCAGTGGACCGATTGCAACAGCAGCGTTTCGCGGCCGGGGTCGAGTTCCTTGCCATTGAAAAGCCCGCCGTGCCCGAAGACCACGAGGCGCGTCGTCGCCACGTCCTTCGTCATGGCGGCGTGGACCCGATCGGGGTTCGTGGTGCCGAAGGCCAGACCGGGTGGCGGGCCGACGGGCACCGGCGCGAACGACCCGACGACGCCGGCGGCGTAGGCGGCCACAGCCTTGTCGTCGATCCATTCGGCGGGGATGGGCACCTCCACGGCGATGCCGACGGGGAACGAACCGCGCCGCTCCTCGTTGCGGGTGCCCTTCCGTTCGTCGCTCAGGGGGGTGGCCTTGAACCGGGGCAGGTAGTCCGGGCTGCCGAACGCCTGGGTGGCGGGCCAGTTCTTGTTCCAGGCCTCGGGGGTCGTTTCGAGGATTTCGGCCCCCGTGGAGGCGGGGAAGGTCGGGTCGAAGTACACGGGCCGGAAGCCGCTGCGGACGACTTTCAACTGACCCGCCAGCGAACGGTTGGACAAGTCGAAGGCATGGGCGACCGGATTCGGCGCGTGGGGGGCTTCCGCGGGGCGGACCTGGAGCGGCGGGGCGTCCACCGATTTGGGGATGGGGCTGGTGCGTTGCTGAGCCATCCCCTGGTATTCGACATCGGTGACGATGACCTGCGGCCCCAGGTCGACACCGAGTCGGCGGATCAGCTTCTCCACGTCGTCCGGGCCGGGCGGCCCCTCGGGGCGGCGCGGCGGGGGTCCGAGGTCACCGACGCCCAGGCAGCAGATGACGGGTTTGCCCGCCGCGAGGTAGTCCTTGACGACCCCGGCCTGCTCCTTGCTGAGGTTGTGGAGGGCGGCCGGCACGGCCCCGAGCCGGCTTTCCGTCAGGCTCGACACCGTGAGGCGGTTGAGGATCAGCAGGTCGCAGTCCGCGAGCGTCGCCGCGAGACGGGCCTTCACGTTCGGATCGCGCCGGGCGCCCATCAGCGCGTCGTCGCGCGCGAATTCGAGGTACTTGGGTTCGAGTTCGGCCTGGAGCTTCCGCGCTTCCGTCAGCTCGGTCTCCTGGAGGGCGATGCCCGGATCGACGACGATCTCCAGGAGCCGCTTGCGGTCCTCCTCCTGGTCGATCGGTCTGCGCACGAGGCGGCGGAAGATCCGGTCGAGCTCGGGCAGCGTCCCCTTGAGGGTTTTGTCCCGGAGCAGCCGCAACTGCTGCAACTGCGACTCGGCCTCGGCCACGTCGTCCTTGGCCGCTTGCAACTGCGACTCGACTTCCTCGAGCTGGCTTTCGCGCACGGTGCTCGCGGACGGCCCCAATTCCCCGCTCTCCCACCCCTTTTTGAGGATCAAGTCGACGACTTCGTAGCCGTTGAGTTCCAGCGCCTTGCGCAGTCCCGGCGCCGAGTATTGCTCGATGTTGACGCTCGTGGTCAGATAGGGGTGGATGACCCCCACCGCGACCCGCGGCCGACGGGCTTCGACGCCCAGCACCTTCCGCACGAACGCCTCCTTGCCCTGCGGGACGAGGACGAGGTTTTCCGCGGCGCGCGACTCGGTCTTGTCGAGCAGGTAGAACTGGTTGAAGGCGAGCCGCTGCACACGGCCGTCGTGGTAGAAGAAGACGCTGTTCTCGGGCGCGGCCTGGATCGCCGCCTTGAGCCGGTCCTTCTTCGCCTGCGTCCGGTCATCGGCACCGTGCGTGAGTTCCGCCAGCCTGCGCTCGAAGCCTTCGTCCTTGGTATGCAGGACGTGGACATCGAACTGCGGGCCGAACTCGCGGATCTCCTCGACGAGATCGCGGACCTTCTCGACGATCTTCGCCTGGGCCGCGCTCGAGAGCGCGTCGGAGCGCTCCGGCTCCGCCGCGGAGGTCTTGTCCATCTGCAACACGACGATGGTGGTCGGCGACCGCGGATCGAGCTTCCGCAACCGCTCCTGCAACTCGGGGGCGAGCGTGAAGCGTTGGTCGCGGGTGGTGTCGTACCGGCAGTAGTTCTGGAACGAGACCGCGTTCACGAGGCCGACCAGAACGAGCGCCAGGGCCATCTGCACGGCGTTGTTCGTGCCGGCGGCGCTCTTGCGCCCCGTCGCCAGCAGCAAGCCGCCGACGAGTTCGACGAGCAGCCAGGCGGCGACGGCCCCCGCGCTGATCGTGATGAGGAATGCGGCGGCCTTCGCGGCGCCGCCGAACCGGCCGGCCAGCCCTTCGGACACCGTGTTCCACGCCTGGGACGGATCGCCGGAGAGTTCGGGCCACGTCGTCGAGGCGAGGACGGCGCCGACCCCGAAGGCCATCAGGCCCGTCAGCCCCAGCGCGCGGGCCAGGAGTCGGAACACCGAACCGGCGGAGGTTCTGTGTCGGCTATCGGTCTTCATGGATCGGATTCCTGGGTTCCTGTTCATCGTCCGGCCCTCACGCCCGCAGCCGCCGCGATTCCAGCGATCGCACGGTCAGAAATAGCGTGAACAACGTGACGCTCAGGTAGAGCGTCAGGTGCCGCGTGTCGATCAGCCCGCGCGTGAAGTCGCGGCGGAAGTGCTCCGGCACGCTGATGAAGTAGACGAGGCGGTAGGTCAAGGAGCCGGTGTCGAGGTCGGGCCGCCAGAACGCCGCGAGCACGAACACGAGGCTGACGACCATCGAGATCATCGCGGCGACCAGTTGGCTCTTCACGAGGCTACTAACGAACAGGCCGATTCCGAGGAACATCGCCCCCGCCAGCATCACGCCGAGGTACGACGTGAGCACGGGGTACGGGTCGATGCCGAAGGTCCAAGTGGCCGGGTTCCACCACGTCGGGAAGGTCGCGTCGGTGAGGATCGGCAGGTAGACCAGCGTGGGCAACCAGAGCACTACGTAGAACAGGCACGCCCCGATGAACTTCCCCGCGACCACTTGCCAGT
>JAABUN010005090.1_pt1 | contig 16822 bp, 15 predicted proteins | sample 5559311 | NCBI WGS metagenome assembly JAABUN01 (sample SAMN10711877, study PRJNA513370) | rock metagenome | isolation source: Antarctica rocks | place: Antarctica: Victoria Land, Siegfried Peak sud
TTGTTTAACGCATTCAACTCATCATAATGTGCGCTAATGGCTTCCACCAGTTGTTCTTTGGTCATATGAAATGTAGTTTAGTTGACTAAATTTACAATTCTTTGTGCGACAATTTGAAATGCACCCATGCAAAGCATGAAAACACATTATTAATTTGCATCCGCTAATTTTGCGCTTCTTTAAATAACTACATGAGTCAACATTTATCAGAGCAGGAACAAATACGCAGAGAGAAACTTACAGAGTTGCAAAAGCTGGGCATTGATCCATATCCTGCACCATTGTATCCTGTTAATTCAACTTCGGCATACATAAAGGAGCATTATAAAGGTGAAGAAAATAAAGCCGACTTTGCTGAAGTTTGCCTGGCAGGCCGCATCATGAGCATTCGCGATATGGGTAAAGCTGCTTTTGCTGTTTTGCAGGATAGTGTAGGTAAAATTCAACTATATGTAAAACGCGATGAAATTTGTATCGGGGAAGATAAAACCATGTACGATCAGGTATGGAAGAAGCTGTTGGATATTGGAGATATTATCGGCGTAAAAGGTTATGTGTTTACAACCAAAACAGGTGAAACTTCTATACACGTAAAAGAATTTACACTGCTTACAAAATCGCTCAAACCTCTACCGGTTGTAAAAGAGGCCGAGGGACATACATTTGATGCAGTTACCGATCCTGAGTTCCGTTATCGTCAGCGTTATGCCGATCTTATCGTTAATCCCCATGTAAAAGAGGTTTTTGTTAAACGCACAAAACTCATCAACGCTATACGCGAATTTTTAAATGAACATGGCGCTTTGGAAGTTGATACGCCGGTGCTTCAAAGTATTCCTGGTGGGGCTGCGGCAAAGCCTTTTGTTACACATCACAATGCTTTGGATGTTCCTTTTTACATGCGTATTGCCAATGAGCTTTATTTAAAAAGATTGATTGTGGGTGGCTTCGACTGGGTATATGAGTTCAGCCGCAACTTTAGAAACGAGGGCATGGACAGAACACATAATCCCGAATTTACAGTGCTTGAATTTTATACCGCATACAAAGATTATGAATGGATGATGAAGATTACAGAACAGTTGATGGAGAAAGTAGCCATAGCCACAAATGGTACAACTAAAGTGATGGTTAGTGATAAGGAAATAGATTTTAAAGCACCTTATAAAAGGATAAGCCTTTACGATGCCATTAAAGAAAATACAGGTATTGATGTAAACGAAATGAACGAGGAACAGTTGCGCGAAGCCTGCAAACAACAACATATACATACATATCCAAGTATGGGCAAAGGCAAATTGATTGATGAATTATTTGGAGAGAAATGCGAAGTACATTATCAGCAGCCAACATTTATTATTGATTATCCGGTAGAAATGAGTCCGCTTACTAAAAAGCATAGAAATAAACCAGGTTTAGTTGAACGTTTTGAACTATTGGTTAACGGAAAAGAAATAGCAAATGCATACACTGAGCTGAACGATCCTATTGACCAGCGCGAACGTTTTGAAGAACAGCTTAAATTGATGCAAAGAGGTGATGAGGAAGCCATGTTTATTGATCATGATTTTTTAAGAGCACTTGAATATGGCATGCCGCCAACATCGGGCATAGGTATTGGCATTGACAGGTTATGCATGTTAATGACTAACCAGCCTTCCATTCAGGATGTGCTGTTGTTTCCCCAGATGAGACCCGAGAAGATGGAAGAGTAGCTGTTAAATAAACAAATCCTGGTATAATTTTCCTCCCGGCACTACAGAATATTGTTCCAGATCAGTTATCCCTTCTGCCGCAAAAACATCTTCATCAATAAAGGTATTGCCTGTACATTCTGTTGAAGGCTTGCTTAAAATATAATAGGTGGCATCAGCAATAATATCTGTAGTACGGCTCATTTTTATTAATGCATCGCCGCCTAATAAGTTTTGTACTGCGGCAGTTGCAATGGTTGTTCGGGGCCATAATGTATTAGCTGCAATGCTATGTTTTTTTAATTCTGCTGATAGGCCTAAAGCTATCATCGTCATGTTGTATTTGCTCATTGTATAAGCCACATGACCTTTTAACCATTTTATATCCATATTAATGGGCGGAGATAAATTAAGGATATGTGCATCCGTTCCTTTCTTTAAATAAGGAATGCATGCTTTGCTTACAAAAAAAGTTCCTCTCACATTAATATCATACATCAGGTCGAAACGTTTCGGTTCTGTTTGTTCAGTTGGCGTAAGAGAAATGGCTGAAGCGTTGTTGATGAGAATATCAATACCACCAAAATGTTCCGCAGCTTTTGTAACTGCCTGATCAATCTGGTCTTCAAAACGTATATCACATTGTAGCGGCAAAGCCTTTCCTCCTGCCGCTTCTATCTCTTTTGCAGCAGAATAAATCGTTCCTCCCAGCTTTGGGTTTTCTTCTACGCTTTTTGATGCAATAACAATATTAGCGCCTTCTTTGGCAAGCCTGATACCGATAGCTTTACCAATTCCACGGCTTGCACCCGTTATAAAAACCGTTTTGTTTTGAAATGACATGGCAGGTATTTTGAAGATGTAATTTAAGTGTAACGTTTAATAGCTGAAGAAAGTTTGTAAATTAGTGTTATGGAAACATATATAAAACCTCCCCGTACCGGTATTGAAGCGTTTGAATTAATGCCTGAGGGAACTTTATGCCAATTAATAAATGATAAAATAGTTATGTCGCCTGCCCCTACAACCCCGCATGCCCGAGCTCAAAATAAAATTTTTGTCACCCTTTACGATGCGGTTGAAGAGATGAAATTAGGAGAGGTTTTTTGTGCTCCGGTCGATGTTTATTTAAATAATAAAAACGTATATCAGCCTGATATTTTTTACATCTCCAATCAAAAGAAAGAGATTATTAAGAACAGAGGAATTTTTGGTGCTCCCGATTTGATAATTGAAATTCTTTCTGAAGACCGAAATTATGATTTGAGAAGTAAAAAAACAGTTTATGAGAAATCAGGAGTTAAAGAATATTGGGTAGTTGATCCTGAAACCAAATGGTGCGAAGGTTTTGTATTGGAGAACAAACAATTTAAATCTGTTGGAGAAAGTACCGGCAATTTAACCATTCGTATGTTCGATTTAAACATTACTTTTTAAACATTTCTTTATTATGAAGAAACCTCTGCAATTGCAGGAGCTGTTTTAATTTACAGTGCTGAATTCTTTTATTTTAAGCGATCTCCCAAACTTCTCTGCCACGCAGTAATTTATCAAGATTTCCGGCACCTTTCGAAGCTATGGTTTCCTGTATCTGCATTTCCATTATATCTTCATAACATGCTCTTTCAGTCTCGTAGAACACCCCAAAAGGCCGTGGAAAATGGCCTCCCGATTTTTGAGGATCATCAAACATTCTCACTAAAATCTGAGCTTTATAAAAATCATTCTCATCATGTATCCAAAGATCATCGGCAGTAACATCATCGCCCAATTCAACAACAATTGGTCGCAGGCCTTCAAGCTTAATGCCCTTGTTTTGCAGGGCGCCAAAAATCAAAGGTTTACCCTGTTCAAGAAACAAAGCTTCTTCTGCTTTGGATGATTTCTCAGTAAAAATTTCGAAAGCGCCATCATTAAAGATGTTGCAGTTTTGGTATATCTCTAAAAAGGAAGCTCCTTTGTGTTGATAGCTGCGTGTAAGCATTGCCTGCAAATGTTTGGGATCGCGATCCATGCTGCGGGCAATAAAAGTAGCATCGGCGCCTAAAGCAAGCGCCAGCGGATTAAAGGGATGATCTATACTTCCGTAAGGGGTGCTCTTGGTAACTTTTTGCTTTTCGCTGGTGGGTGAGTATTGTCCTTTTGTTAAGCCATAGATCTGGTTGTTGAACATTAAAAGATTTACATCAAAATTTCTTCTCAGCAAATGCATAGTATGGTTACCGCCGATGCTAAGGCTGTCGCCATCGCCGCTAACTATCCAAACACTAAGTTCGGGGCGGCTTGCTTTTAAACCGCTTGCAATAGCAGTGGCACGGCCATGAATGCTGTGCATGCCATAAGTGTTCATGTAATACGGAAAGCGGCTGCTGCAACCGATGCCGCTTATAATTACAATGTTTTCTTTTGGTACGCCAATGCCAGGCATAATCTTTTGAACCTGCGCTAAAATTGAATAATCGCCGCAACCAGGGCACCACCTTACTTCCTGATCGGTTGCAAAGTCTTTTGCAGTTAGGGTTGCCGGTTTAGCTTCTGTTATTGTTGACATGAGAGGTGTAAAAAATTAAGAAGACAAATTTCGTTAAAATAAACTATATCGCCTTGCTTTTGATATATTTTGTACTTTGATAATTTTAGTTTTAACAGCTTATCTAAATAACTTGATTAAATGTTGCTTTACCACATAGGAGGCACATAGAAAAAGTTTCTTTAGTAAGCAGGCTTACTAATGTATTCTATTGTGCCTACTGTGCCTATGTGTTTAGAAAAATCTTAGACGGCTGCTAAGTAAGCGAATAAGAAATATTTCCATCTTTCTCATCCTTTAGCGCAATACCTAATTGCAAAAGCTGCGTTCGTATAGCATCCGATGTTACGTAATCTTTTTTTGTCTTTGCCTGTTTTCGCAGTTCAATTAACACCTGCAGTACGCCGTCAATCTTGCTGTAATCGCCCTGTAGTTCACTTTTAAGTCCAAATATGTCTTCAACAAAAGCTTTCATTTTTTGCTGAAGCAAAACAAATGTTGAATGGGTAAGTGCATCGGCAGTTATATGTTTGTCTTTGATTGAATTAATTACCGGCACCAGTTCAAACATATTGGCAAGTACTTTAGCAGTATTAAAATTGTCGTTCATAAAATCATCAAACTCTTCAAGCAACTTTTGAACCTTCTCATCAAGTTCTTTATCTCTATTTTCTTCTTTAAATGAGTAACCTGAAACCTGAAACCTCTGTAAGGCTTCATAAGCTTCCCACAGGCGCTTTAAACCTTTTTCGGCAGCCTGCAATGCTTCATTACTAAAATCGAGCGTGCTGCGGTAATGGCTTTGAAGAATAAAAAACCTGATGGTCATCGGGGTATAGGGCTGTTCTAAAATAGGATTATTTCCGCTAAACATTTCGCTTAGCTTAATTACATTATTGTAGCTCTTACCCATCTTTCTGCCGTTAATGGTTATCATGTTATTGTGAAGCCAGTAACGCGCCATTGTTTTATGATTGCAAACCGCACTTTGTGCTATCTCACATTCGTGATGCGGAAACTGAAGGTCCATTCCGCCGCCATGAATGTCAAATTCGTCACCTAAATATTTTGTGCTCATTGCCGAACACTCGATATGCCAGCCTGGGAAACCTTCACCCCAGGGGCTTTTCCAGCGCATAATGTGTTCGGGCGGAGCATTTTTCCACAAGGCAAAATCCGATTTATTCTTTTTCTCATCCTGGTTATCAAGTTCCCGTGTTGTATCTAACTGGTCGTCTAAAACCCTTCCGCTCAACATGCCATAAGGCATTCCCTTTTTTTCAAAATCAGTATTATACTTCTCTACATCAAAATAAACACTGCCGTTGGCAACATAAGCATAGCCTTCTTCAATTATCTTTTCTATCATCACTGTTTGCTCAACAATATGACCTGTAGCAGTAGGTTCTATACTTGGCGCAATAGTATTAAACTCGTTCATCGCCCAATGAAACATGTTTGTATATTTTTGAACAAGTTCCATAGGCTCCAGCTTTTCGATAACGGCTTTTTTACTGATCTTATCTTCTGCTTCGCGGCCTTCTTCTTCAAAATGGCCGGCATCGGTTATGTTTCGTACATACCGTATTTTATAACCTAAATATTGCAGGTAGCGATAAATAAAATCGAAAGTAATGTAAGGGCGGGCATGGCCTAAATGGCTTTCGCCGCTTACTGTTGGTCCGCACACGTACATACCAACATAGCCGGGTATAAGAGAGGTAAATATTTCTTTTTGACGGGTTAAAGAATTATAAACTTTAAGTGACGACATTTTAATAAATGTTTTGAAAATTTGGAAGTAATAACTAAAAAGCCAAAGGTAGTTGGGAAGCGATTAGCAGCAACAGCAGCAAAAACAAATATGGTGATAGCGGGTGGACATATATCACGAAGATAATATTTGCAGTGTTATAAATTAAAACTTCTTAGTAATACTTTGCGTATTTCTGTTTCATTTAAGACTAATATCTGAAACCAGCATCAGGTGATCACTCAGGTCTTCATCAACCATATCAAACTGGTGAATAAAAAATTGCTGATCGGGTAAAATATAATCAATACGTAAAGTAGGTGCAAGTGCAAGGTAAGTTCTGCCTATGCCTAAAGAGGTTTCTAAAAAAGCGTCCTGCCAGTCTTTGCGAATATGAAAGTAGGCGAAGTTATTAGGCACATCATTAAAGTCTCCGCATATAACTGAAGGATGTGGAGACTTGTCTAAAGCATCTCTCACAATGCGGGCCTGTTCGCCACGACGGGTAAAGGCAAGCTTCATTTTTGCAAAAATATCTTTAGAGGCCGGAAGCGCATTTTCTTTGGTATTCTTAATTTGTTCAAGTCCTTCATAATCCTCTTTATTAAATTTAAACGACTGAAGATGTGTTGTAAATACCCTGATAATATTTGTAGGAGTTTGTACATCTGCATAAATTAGGCTTTCGCCCAAAGTACCGGGAAACTGAACTTTTCCAGAGTCTATAATTTTATATTTCGAAAAAATAATGCTGCCCGATTGGTAACCTTGCTTTGGTCGTTTAAAATCTCTTGAGAAATAGTAATAAGGCAACTTGTTGCTAAAACGTGCAATGTTATTTTGAATGTCAGAATTATTAAATTCCTGCATACAAACTATATCGGGGCTGCGGTTGATTATGGTTTCAGGAATGGTGGCGCGGTCAATTCTTTTTTTGTCGGGCTTGCTGCTTAATCCCTGCAGGCTGCGGACATTCCAATCTACTATCCTTATATGCCGGCTGTCTTTTTTTTCGGTAAATGTTTGATACTTATGTACCGCAAACAATACGCTTAATTGTTTTAAACCTATAAGCAATGTAATGAGGGGTATAAAAGAAATTACAGGCTTTACAACCCACCAAAAAATAATTGAAAACACTAACAGCAGAGCCAGATAAGGAAATGCAAGACCTAAAAACCCCATAAACCACCAGGTGGAAGGATTTAAATAGGGAACAAGGCATGCGATAAGAAAAAGGCCTGCAACTATCGCATTTAATGTTATTAAAAATTTCTTGAAAAATCTCGCGAATTTTCCGGTTGCCATGCTGTAAATATATAAGATTTAGGCTCTTAAACTTACATCACTCAGCCCACTTAATATCGGCAATAAGCGGAAAGTGATCAGACAAGTATAAAACAGGCATAGTAAACTGAACAAATTTAAAAGAGTGATCGGCAAGTATATAATCAATCCGGAGGGTTTTTGAAAGCCCGTAATAAGAATGCCCTAAGCCTAAACCTTTTTCTAAAAAAGCATCCTGTTTATTTCCTTTAATTGTATGATAAACGTAACTGCTGGGTACAGAATTAAAATCGCCGGATATAATTGAAGGATAAGGGCTTTTTGAAAGAACATCTTTTACGAAATCTGCTTCTCTTGCATGTATTTGGCTATAATGCTTTATGATGCGCATTACTTTTTTGCTGTAACGATAAGCGCTGTCGTACCGCTCTCTCCCCTGTTCTTCAAGCACACCTGAATGCGGAAGGATATTCATTGAGATAAGATGAGTAGTGTAAAAGCGTACTCTCTTATTTTGCATAAGAACGTCTGCATAAATTAAAGACTCAGGTTCGGCGATATTTTTATAAACTATTTTGCCGGTATCTATAAAAGGAATTTTTGAGAAGATGGCAGAACCTTGACTTAATCCGCCGTAAGTAAACAGGTCTACAAAGTCATTGGAGGTGTAAGCATATTTATAACCTAATGAATCTCTTATTGTTTCAACGTTTGAAAAATACTTCTTATCGTTAAAATAGTTAGCAAAATCCTGCAGAAGAACAATATCGGCATTAACGCTTCTTATAAAATCCATCATCTTTATTCGGGAAGTATCAACCGGGTCGCGTATATTGTTATTGAAATATCTTACGTTCCAGCTTAGAACTCTAAAGGCTGTAGAATCTTTTTTATAATCAAACTTTTGAGGAACATTTAATGCCCAGGTAGAGGAAAGATTTTTATATCCTAAAAGAAGTAGAATTAATAAAAAAAGAGCGATTTTTCTTTTAATAAAAATCCATAGAACCATAAACACAATCATCCCTATAAACAATATAGGATAGCCAAGTGCAATGAATGTGACTGGCCAAAAGCTTACAGGACTAATATATGGAGTTAAACAACTAAGAAGATAGATGAAGCCGGTTATAACAGTAATAAACGTAAGTACGAACCACAAAAAATTCTTCATGCTTATAATTCTTCGCGGCTGGCTTTCTTCAAAAAATCCTTTTCTTCCTCGCTTAATGAGTGATAACCTTTCTGATGTATCTTATCGAGCAGATCGTCCACGCGCTGCTGTGTTATATGCGGTGTTTTCTCAAAAGGCTTTTGGTTAGATTTATAATACAACTGCTGTTTGGGTGGTTTTTGAACTTGTTTTTTTTCGGGATTAAACATGTCATTGATCCATATAACTAAATTGTTCATCCATTTTCCCCAATCATTTCCTTTGCTAAGTTGCCATACAAAAGCATAACCTGTTAAACCTCCAGCAATTAGTGCAGCAGCCTGGCCCGGATTATCCATACCCACCGTTCCAAGACTTATCAGTACAAACACTGCAGTAAGTACCCATAAAGGAATGCCGCCATTTATTAAAGGGAAAATTTTATAATTAGGCGCAAGAGAAGTGGCAGCTACAGCAATAGCCATCAGAGAAGGCCCGGCACCTGTCAAGGGCTGGTAACTGTCAATATTATTTCGTAACGAAGGAATTAGGTTTACAGTTAAAAGAAAGGCAACAGAGCCAACAAATCCCCCATATAAATAAACAGGGATTAATTTTTTATTGCCAGAAATATCCTGAAGAATGTACCCGAAACTCCATAACCATAATAAACTGCCGAACAAATGCAGCACTTTAACGTGGGTAAACATATACAGCAGCAACGTCCAGGGGCGGGTGGCAAAAACTTCGGGTTGTGTTGGCACTACAGCCCAGGTTAATACCTGCTCATTAAAAACAGCTTCTGTACTGTTATTAACCAGGTAAATAACCTTAATAAAGCTTAACAGTACAAAAATTATTGCATTAAAAATAATCAACAGGGTAAGCGAGTTGCCATCCTGGCCCAGCAACATTCTTTTACGGCTGTTTTGTTCCAACACACTCATTTAGCTTATTTTTTTAATCCTGATTAATAAAAAATTTTCCGGTTTTTTTTGTTCCATGTTATCACCAATAAAAAGCCTACCAAGCCTCCACCTATATGCGCCCATCTTGCCACATTATCTCCTGCACTGTTTTGTATAGCCGAAACCAATTCTATTCCAAAATATATCAAACCCATCCATTTTGCCTTAACGGGTACTAAAAAATACAAGTAGATGTAGGTATTAGGAAACAAATAAACAAACGCTGCTAATACCCCAAATACCGCACCACTTGCACCCAAAGTAGGACGGCTTACAACAGAATAAGTAACTTCTGAAATGTAATTTACAATTTGTTCAACATATTTGGTGTTTGCGGGGTCTGCAAGATAATTTTTTGCCAATAAATCAGCACGGGCATCCTGAAACAACCCGTAATTATTATAAAAAGTAACAATTCTATCGGGACTGGGATGAAGTTTGAGCGCCATAAACTCGTTTAATAACCCATGATAGTCGTACCACAAAAAGGTAAGGTGTATAAGTGCTGCGCCTATTCCGCATAAGAAGTAAAAGGTTAAAAAACGTTTTGGCCCCCACACATTTTCGAGTATAGAGCCAAACATCCAAAGAGCAAACATGTTACCGAACAAATGCCAGAAATTGCCATGCAAAAACATGTGGGTAACCAATTGCCAGGGTTGAAACAGAGGCGATTTTACATGATGCAAAGCTAAAAGATCGAGCATATTAAAAGTTCCGGTAGCCCCAACAGTATTTTGAGCAAGAAAGAACAGAACATTAATAATCAGTAAATTTTTTATAACTATTGGCAGTATCTCAAATCGCCCCGGTCTAAATTCAGTCATAACTTTTCTTATATATCAAAGATAAGTTGGTATTTATTTAACGGCGTTTTAATTGAATTATATTTTCTATGTGCAAAGTATGCGGAAACATATCTACAGGCTGAATTTTCTCAACCCCATATTTTTCGCTCAACAATGCAATATCCCTTGCCTGCGTTGCGGGGTTGCAACTTACATAAACAATTATGGGTGCTGCAATATCAAGCAGCTTTTTAACCAGTTTTTCGTGCATCCCTGCCCGGGGCGGATCGGTTATGATGACCTCTGGTTTACCGTGATCTTCAAAAAAAGGGTCGTTACAAATATCAATTACATCACCTGCAAAAAAGGAAGCGTTTTGCATGTTATTCAGCTTTGCATTTTCTTTGGCGTCAGCAATTGCCTCCTCTACCACATCAACCCCCACAATTTTTTTGGCCTGCTTACTTACAAAAATGCCAATGCTGCCTGTACCGCAGTAAAGGTCGTAAACAGTTTGGTTGCCGGTAAGTTCGGCAAATTGCCTTGTTACTTTATACAACTTTTCTCCCTGCAAACTGTTGGTTTGAAAAAATGATTTTGGCGATACCTTAAACTCAAAATCTTCAAGCTTTTCAATTATATATCCCTTTCCTTTAAAAACCTGGGGCTGAAGATCAATAAGGCTGTCATTCTTTTTAGGGTTGATGGTAAACAAAAGTGTAGTGATCTCAGGAAACTTATTCTCAATAAAATCCAACAAAGCCTCCCTGTTTTTTTTGTCTTCGTAACCCAAAACAATATTAACCAACAGTTCGCCGGTGGTTGCCAGCCTTACAAGCAGGTTGCGTAAAAAACCGGTATGCCGGCGGATGTCATAATGCGTTAACCCATTTTCTTTTGCATAATTTAAAACTGCTAATCTTATAAAGTTAGTAGGCTCGTTCTGCAGATGACATTCAAGAATGGGCACCACTTTATCAAAGAAGCCGCGGGCATGAAAGCCTGCCACATTTTCTTCGGAAGAAATGTTTGGATTGTTTAATTCTTCGGGCAGCAAAAAACGTTTGTTGGAAAAAGTATATTCAATTTTATTACGGTAGCGTGTGGTTTGTTCAGCGCCAATAATAGGCATCATTTGTGGAAGCGGCACTTTGGCAATCCGTGTAAGGTTATCGGTAACCTGCTGCTGCTTATATTGTAATTGAAGCTGGTAAGGAAGCATTTGCCACTGGCAGCCACCGCACACACCAAAGTGCTGGCAAAAAGGCTCAACCCTAAGCTGGCTGTACTTATGAAAATGTATTGCAATCCCCTCACCCCAGTCTTTTTTGTTTTTTTGCAATAAAACATCCACTTCGTCACCAGGAATTGTATTCTCCACAAATATCACTTTGCCATCTACCCTTGCTAACGATTTTCCCTCGGCAGCATAGTTTTCCATCACCACATTTTGCAATACAATCCGCTTTCGTTTCATCGGGCAAAAGTAAGAAGCTTGCGTATGCGATCATCCTTAAAACATAATAAGATCTAATCCTGTTGAAAGCTTAGCTGTGGTACTTCACTTAACATTTCTTAATTTAGTAAAAATTATTTTATGTCCATTGAGCAAATAGTTGATGTTCCGGCAAATGGTAAATTAACCATACAATTACCATCTTCTTTAAAAGACCGGAAGAGAGTAAAACTTATTATTAATGACATTGAGGATACTTTAGAAAACAAAATTTCTCTTCTCAAGGCAGCGTGTAACGACAAAGATTTTCTTACCGATATGCAAGAAGTAAATAAAGATTTTGAATTTGTCGAAAGCAACAATCAATTTACGAATTGCTAAATAGAGATTTAAAATGGGAGAAGCAGAACTTGATACACACTACAATACCATCACTATTCATTCAAATATCATCACTTACGGAAACGCGGCTGATAAAAAGATTACAGCGTTAATAAGAGATGAAATAGAAACAATGTGGAACGAACCAAAAGGAACGATTTATATAAAAGGAATTGAGTTTTATGTGACCTTTAGAATAACTGCAGAGCTTCGTGCTTCTATTAATGATGAAGAGATTTATGCTAACCTCAATTGCCGCAATAATTATTTTCGTATTGAAGAATATGCGCTTGGAAATATTTCATTTGTAGATGGACTGGGCTGCAACAGCGGCTATTTTAAACTTGAAAATTTATATGCTGGTTCCACCACTGCTGCTCACGAATATGGACATACACTTGGTCTTGATCATCCCCTCAACCTCAATTACAGGGGCAAAGGCGTTCCGGGAATTATGTATCCCCGGGGAACATTAGTTGATCCTCAATTTCAATACGATCCTACAAAACCTGCCGGTGTTACAGGTGGAACCATGCACCCAAAGTACAGAAAGGTTTTTGCTGAGGATATAACTTTACTGAAAATAGAAAGGCTTCGATCTCAAAATCAAAAAGCTGTTATAGGTGAGTTTTCCAATGTTTATCACATAGATCATAGAGAGGCAGGGTTTACAGATACGAGGACTTTTTTTGGATGATGTTTTGTTGTGCTGCAGGCCGTGATCCCTTGGCTACCGCACAAAAGCTATGGAAGAAGACCCAGACAGGACTAAAAATTTATTCTAATGCTCAAAAGAGCTTCCTTCAGCCCAAACCAAAGCTGATAATGATTTACAGGCGATTGCTCCAACGTCCTGTCCCACTTGGCTAGCCTCTTGTTGGCAGCAGTAACAGTTCAGCAATAAAGCATTTTACTTATCGCTTTTTATCTCATTGATTTACCTCTTTGTCAATAAAGAAATTGTCTGTAAAGAACCTTCCCGTTTCTGTTCAACTGCTTTAACTATTGAGTTCAATGGAAAGTTTGTAAGTTTTATTTCCTCTATTGTCGTAGCGTACTCCGTCCCGTATTCATCAGTTACCATTCAATTGCGTTTACTTAAGCTCCCGCTTACGTCAACAGTCAGAGAACCCATTGAAAAGAAGGATTTTTATTGAACTTTCACATTAAAGCCGCAAAAATTTCCACCTAATGGTGCCGGGCCAATTATTGTTGGAGAAAATAAATAAGTACCCGCTGCAGATGGAATGCCACTTCCAGTTAATACAACCCTTTGTTCACCTAATACAGAAAATTTACCTGAGGTTCCGAATACCATTCCATTAACCTTTCTGGTGTAAATCGAATAATTGCCGACAACAGTTGCATAAACACTAAAGCTTACTGTGTTAGTATTATTAAGCTGAACTCCGGAAATATAATTCCCATATATTTTGTCAGCTTGACATACGGTGTCATATCCGTATTCCAAAACATAAACTGCTTGTGGGAGCATTGGTTCCACCGGAATACTGAAGTTACATTGAGTAGAATCTGCATGCACATTAAAATAGAAGCGGCCGGTTTCGCCAGGCGTTCCGGTACTGGCAAGGGTTACTGTTTGATTTCCAATTTTAAAAAAATAGCCCGATGCTGAAAAGCTAATTCCGTTGGCAGTATCTGTTTTTATTTTATAAGTTCCGGGCGTAGCTACATTCACATTAAGTACTACTGTATCATCGGGGGTAACCGGCTTATACTGTATATATTTTCCGGTGATAGCAGGATTTGAACAGTCACCAGGATTGCCTGACAAAACATAGCTTGAAGGCGCCTTATTGTTAATTTTGAGGGTAATATAGCACCCAGTATTCCCTGCTATTTTTACAGTAAAGCTTCCGGAAGAATCTGGTATGCCTGTGCAGGCAAGTTTAATTACCTGTTTGCCTGTATCTGTAAAATTTCCAGATGCAGAAAATGATATGCCATCAACAGGTATAGTAGAAATTTTATAAAACCCGTGAAGTGTTACATCAACGGTTACTTGTAAATAATTGGTTTTATCAACAGCTACGCCTGCAAAATAATTTCCTGAAAGTATTGCAGGCGTACATTCCGCAGGTGAGCCTTCAATAGTGTATTGTGCTAAAGGTCCTCCTTCATAACTGTATTCTTTGGCACAGGTAATCAGAAACATTGGAGCCAGGAATAATGCAATTACAGACAAAAACATGAATGGCTTCCTCATAATTTATTCATATAAATGAAAGATAAAATCAATTTCCATTAAAGGTCAACCTTAATTTCTATAAACAGGATGCTCTAACGAGCAAACACGAGTCTGTGATGTAAAATTGTCATTATTTGAATGTGGCTGATATTTACTAATTAAAGTATTAGCATCGGCTAAGTAATTTTTTATAAATAGTTTTTGCGCACTATCCAAGTTTGTAAAGTCTCGAGGCGTATTGGCTGAAGTTGCAGTTTTAAAAGGCGGTTTCAATGTTCTATTGCAACGCTGTTACCAAATTTAATGTTTTATTGGAAACTCTTTTTTTATTTTAAAGAATGATATGTTTTCATTTGTTTGACGTTTTAAAAATGTGGGAAGCTTTTATACTTCCCATCATTCTTCAAAAACCTGTTTGTTCCCTGAGGTTTCCAATCACCAGCCACACAGGCAAAAGATTTTATGCAATTTGTTTGAGTATCATTTCTTCAAAAACTTCTTTAGGTGTGCGGTAATCCAGCACGTGCCTGGGTCTTTCATTTAACTGGTTCTGCACTTCTTTTAATCTTGCTTTACTGATGGTTGAAAAATCTGTTCCGGCAGGAAAATAATCTCTTATTAATCCATTGCTGTTTTCGTTGGTGGGCCTTTCCCAGGGCGAGTAGGGATGGGTAAAATAGACCTGTATTTTGGTATGCTTTGTAAAGAGCTTGTGCTGTGCCATTTCGGTGCCATTATCATAAGTCATGGTCTTCTTCATTTGGGCTGGAATAGATTTGAATTCTTTCTCAAAAGCTCTGCGTACCGTAGTGGCATCTCTTGCCTTTAGCGGCACTATGATGATGGTACGTGTAGTGCGCTCAACCATTGTCCCTATTGCACTTGAACGGTCTTTGCCCATCACCAGGTCGCCTTCCCAATGCCCTGGAATGAGCCTGCCTTTTACTTCTTCGGGTCGTTCATCTATGCGGACAGGGTCTTTAATAGTGGTGCGTTTATCAGCTCCTCTGCGAACGTTTCCACGATATTTTCTTTTCTGTCTTAACTCAGAAATCAGCAGCTTTTTCAGTTCCTTTTTGCTATGCAAATAGATGTATAAATAGATGGCTTCGTGGCTTATTTGCATGGCTTTATTTTCAGGAAATCTTTTTTGTAAACTTACATGTATTTGCCAGGGAGACCATCTTAATTCCAACTTTTCCAATACATATTTTTCCAGTTCAGGACATTGCTTTATTTTATTCTTACCGCTTCTGCGATTGCTTACACTGCCTACTGCAAGACGTTCACCTTCCAGGGCTTTATAAACATCTTTGCCTTGCTTTACTGCCTCTCTTTGAATGCTGCTTTTATTGCGGGTAAGGGCTTTACCAATGTCTGCATAACTCTTTTTATGAGAGAGTAATTTTTCAATTTCAATGCGTTCATCAAAGGTCAAACGACCATACTTTTTTGTCATCATACAAGCTAAGTTTTTAAGGCTTAGCGTTGCGTTAGATTATTGAACCGGCGAAATAAACTGGCACAACGGAAAAGTATTGCCGAAGTGCAGGAAATAGAATTCCGTCACGCCCGGCACTTGAAGCCAAATTTATATTTAAAAGTTGATGATTTGCACTTAGCTAAATTTATAATGTCCCGCTGGAACTACAGCTAAATTGAAAAACAAAGTTGAAAGACACGTTACGTCAGCCTGCATTTTGGCAATACCGTTGTTGCCTGCTGGCTTATTTCCAAACTACTTTTGAGTAGATGTAATTAGCTTTTTGTTATTTCTAATTGATTTTAGCCAAGAAAATAATCCCAGATAAGCGAGAAAGCAGAAAACTCCATATTCAAATGAAATAAACATTATGTGCTTTAATGCATAAACAAACACACAAATTAAATCAACGATTAACCAAACAACCCAATTATCAATTATTCTCTTGGCAAGAAGAATTGTCCCAATAATGCTTGCTATTGCAATAAATGTGTCAATAAATGGAAAGGACGCCGGATGAACAAATACTGTCGGTAAAAGCAAATGAATATTTTTTATTAAAATGCCAAAAATGAATGAGCATATAATTGTAAGTAAAATAAGCATAATTCTTGTTTTTGGCAAAAGTGAGCTAACAGGTTTTTTTTCTTGAAATTGATTTCTCCAAACCACCCATCCATAAATGTTTGTGATAAAAAAGTAGACCTGCAAAAACATATCTGAATATAATTGAACTTGATAAAAAATTATAAACGATAAAATAATGTTGATAAGTCCTGTAGCCCAAGTCCACAGAACTTGTTTGGTCGCCAGCCCTATAGAAAAGAGTCCAAAAAAAGTGGCAATAAATTCAATATAGCTTAAAGGATATCCGAAAATTGTAGTAAAAACACAAGCGTCCTAACATAATCAAATGAGGTTCAGTTGATTTGAATTTAGTTCTTTGAAATTTTGTAGATAAGATTGTTCAAACAGTTGATTTAACTGGGTTTTATTGAGCAGGGTAATACTCAAAATCTGTAATATTTCGTAATTGCTGTACTTTATTTTCAGTTCTTCTCTCATGATGGCAACTGTGACGTATGCTATCATGGCAGTATATATCTGAATACGAACTGCA
>JAABUN010005091.1_pt1 | contig 16820 bp, 12 predicted proteins | sample 5559311 | NCBI WGS metagenome assembly JAABUN01 (sample SAMN10711877, study PRJNA513370) | rock metagenome | isolation source: Antarctica rocks | place: Antarctica: Victoria Land, Siegfried Peak sud
AGTAGTCGTTCACAATTAGACTTAACTATCTTGTGATTAGTTAATTACTGGAGTGAATAGACTTATGTTGTCTATGACTAAAAGCTCGAATTGATATAGGTAAACATAATTGTGAACGACTACTTAATATACTTTAAATTAAGATAGAATCAATCTAATGATTAATACAATCCGTTTATACAAGCATCAATACAAAGACACTATGATTCTGAGAATTGGATTGCGACAGCAGCATTTCTTATTCCAATCTTAAAAATTTAATAACTATCCCAAACGCTAAAAAGCAGCGGTGGAAAACATAATTAGCACTCTGGACATCGCAAATTTAATTTGTTAAAAAGCTAATATGCAAATATGTAAAAATTTGGGCTGAAAAAGGAGGATTATTTCCGTATGGACCCAAAACGGCGCAAAAAGCGCGTTAGAAATCCGAGACCTTTTAAGATTACATTAAAACGTTTTGTTCAAGACCATAAAATCACTTTAATATTTGTATTATTGATTTTCGGTTTTGTTACATTTTATCTTTTTGGTTTGGATATGTATTGGAAATCTCAGTATGCCCGCGCGGGCTTTGGCTATCTTTTTCAGTAATAGCTCAAGGCAATGGTGCTGCATCGGCAATCGAATTTTTATAACCGGCAACTTAGGTTAAATAGAAGTTAACCGCTACTAAGTAAAAAATAGCGGCGATAGGCGTGCAGTACAAATTTTATGGATTCTACAAAAGTTACAATAAGCGAAACGCAAAGCTAAAACATAGTTTAAATTTTCCAACTATATTTTGGTTTGATTTCTTCTTAAGACAAAAAGGTCTAACTCGGACGTTAGACCTTTTTCCATATTATCCGGTTCAGTTAGGTATATTATTACCAATTCTTCTTTAGGCAAAAACTGTTTTGATTTGAATCCAAGATGAATGTAACGGGTAAGAGTTCTCCAATAATGAGCCAATCGAGTATTAACTCTAATAGCCAATCACCTAAGCCGAATAATGACTTGCCGGACAAACCTATTGTTGTCATTGAACCAAGCAGTCGTTCGTTAGCTATAAATTTGCATGATATATGGCAATATCGTGACCTGCTTTATATTCTAACTTTACGTGATATTAAAGTTAGATATAAACAAACGGTTCTAGGCATTTTATGGGTAATCATACAACCACTGTTTATGATGATTGTTTTTACGCTTTTTTTCGGCAGATTAGCCGGAATCCCATCAGACGGAATTCCATATCCGCTTTTTGCATACGCGGGTTTATTACCATGGACATTCTTCTCCAACGCCGTGAACAGCAGCGGAAATAGTCTGATAGGAAATTCAAGCTTGATTACAAAAGTCTACTTTCCGCGTATGATAATTCCGATAGCCGCCGTAGGTTCGGGCTTGATTGATTTTGTCATTGCATTCGGGCTGCTTGTTCTCTTAATGCTTTACTACGGTATTGGTTTTTCACTAAACATTTTAATGCTGCCGATTCTCGCTCTGTTAACAGCATTGTTAGCAATAGGCATAGGAATGGGGATGTCGGCGCTTAATGTGAAATATCGTGATATTCGTTACGCTCTGCCTTTTTTACTTCAACTTTGGATGTTTACAACGCCAATTATATACCCTTCCAGCCTTATACCGGATAAGTGGCGTTGGTTATTTATGATTAATCCTTTAACCGGACTTATTGAAGGCTATCGTTCGGCAATTTTCGGAAAACCCTTTGATTTAACGGGTCTTGGCATTTCAATTTTCTTTATCTTTGTTGTCTTGATTTATTCGGCTTATACTTTTCGTCAAATGGAGCGCAGCTTTGCTGATATTGTTTAAAATGAAGCCAATTATTCGAGTTAAAAACTTAGTACTCTCGAACACCAAAAACAAACAAAGCATTGTATTTGATTTTTACCTAATTCGTAAAGTTTGGCGGCAAGCAAAAACTTTGCTTCGCGGGAAAATTCTTCATCGGAATTCCGAGCGCGAAAAGCAAATCGTCTGCATATTGTATCGTCAATGTATTTTGCATAAATCACACCTCATTTTCGGAATAATATCACGCCTTTCCTTCGACAATCGCAATTTCATCAGCGGTCAAATCGTAGAGCCGATAAACGAGCGTATCAATTTCATTTTCCAACGCTTGCGTGTCTTTGCCTGCTTTCTTTAATTCAAGGATTTGGTCAATTATATTTACAATTTCTTTTTCTTGCTTTTCATCTGGAACAGGAATTGGAACTTTCTCAAGAAAATCTTTTTTATAACGAATTTTCCCAACCAATTCTCCGCCCATATAAAAAGTTTTGAATAAAAATGTTACAGGTTTTGAATTTAACAATGCTGTGAGATATTTTAAGTGATTTCCAGAGATGAAAAATATTGTAGCTTCAGGAAAATATCCTTTTATATCTAAATGAAATTGTGGCTCACTTACAATTTCTGAAAAGACAATTTTAGGTTTATCAAACTCATCTAAATAAGCGCAATTTCTCAAATTTGTCCAATGGTCGCCTTTATCAAATCTTTTGCTCGCTTTTTCTTCAAATTGCCTTAAATGCTTATAAACTAATGGATATTCTTCTGCAACTTTTACTCTTTTAATGTCTTTATAACCATTGTGAGAATTGATAATCCAAAAATTATTAAAAGTGCAAAAATACCTTCGAGTATCTCTGCCTCTTAAAATTGGTTTAATAATTTCAGCATTTTTTGAATCTTTGTTTATAAGTTCATTTTTAGTTTTTTCATCAATAATAAAAGCCTCATTTAGTCCGGTTAAAAGACCTCTTCTAAACTCTATTTCCCATTCTCCTAATTGTGTGCCTTTTGTTTCAACTTTTGTTTTTAACTGCTCAAGTTTGCTATCTATTATGTTCCAAATACCTTCATTAACATTGATACTTTTAATTTGGTTTTGTTGAATGTAACTTGAAAAATCGTCTTTGTATAAAAAGAATTTCTTATCTTCAAAGCGAACGCCTGCAAGATTATTCAGATTTTCGCTTTTCGATGAAAGAATAATGTTTGTATGAACAACGGCATTTTCAAACAAAAGATTTTGTCCGAAATCCACAATCGAAATTGGATTTGATTTTGTAACAATATATTTTCTTAATGGTTCACCATAATTTGCTCTCATCCATTTGTTTGAAATAATTAAACATTCAAAACCTTCATCTTTAAGAATTTTCTGCCCAAGTTCATAAAACAAAGCATAAATGTCGCCAGACGAATTATATGTTTCATATTTTGCAGGAAGATTTTTTAATACTGAATCGCTACTAATTGAAAAATACGGCGGATTACCGATGACAATATCAAAGCCTAAAAAATTGCCGTCGTCGTTTAAAACTTCGGGAAATTCAAAACGCCACTCGAAAGCGTTTTTGTAAATCGCGTTTTCTTCGATTTGTTTGATGGCGGCTTTTTTCTTTTCGATTCCGGCTTTCAGCTTCGTTTCCTTCTCAAAGCGTTTCGCCTTTTCTTCGTCCGATTCGCCAAAGAGAAACTGTTTGCTTTCCGACGCGCGGAGTTGGTTTTCAAAATCGGCAAGCTCGCGGCGTTCCGGCGAAAAGAAAAACAACTGCGTTTTGAAATCGCTTTTGATTTGTTTGATTTTCGTCTCAAAATCGCGCTTCTTTTCCCGGTCGCGTGTTTCCTTATACTGCAAAACAAAGTTTCGATAATCTTCGATGCCGTATTTAACCTGACTCAAAACCTGTTTCAAATCTTCGCCGAGCGCGAAACGCGAAACAAGCGAATTGCCTTCTTTGATATTGATGTCAATGTTCGGCAAAGTTTCGAGTTCGGTAAAAGCCGAAGATTCTTTGTAATAAGCGTTTTTCAAAAGTTCAATCCACAGACGCAGACGGCAAATCTTGACCGAGTTCGGGTTGATGTCCACGCCGAAAAGACAGTTTTCGATAATGGTTTGCTTTTCGTGAAAAAGCGTTTTCTGCAAGCGTTGGGCTTCTTTGCCGTTTGGCTTGCCGTCGGTTATTTGATATTTGAAAAACTCGTTTCTTTCCGTATCGAAAACGGTCAATTCATCCGCTTCAACCGTGATTTCAATATTTGGAAATGGTTTGCCGTTTTCATCCGCCAAAATGCTGAGTTTGCTTTTGACTGCGATAATTTCATTAAGCGACGAAACAAGAAAATGTCCGCTTCCAACCGCCGGGTCGCACAGATGCAGAGAATTGATAAGCGCGTTAAATTCTAAAATATTTGCCGTTTTGTAAAATCTGCCGACATAAACTTCTAAATCTTCAAAAGTATCAATATCAATTTCGTATTTATCTTTGAACTTTTGAACAACTGCCAGCCGAATCGCCTGACGGCACATATACATCGTGATAAATCCGGGCGTGTAAATCGAGCCGTCTTTGTAGCCGTTGATTTTCTCAAAGACTTTGCCCAAAACCGATGCATTGATTAAATTTCGATTATGTTCTTTGATGCCTTCTCTACCTTCGCTCGCAAAATCGTAAGCGTCGAGAAACGTGAAAAGATATTCAAGCGTCGGAAGTTCGCCGCGCCGGTTTCTAATGTCTTTAAGAACGGTTGTCGAAATTAAAGAAAGCGGAATCGTATCTTTGAGCGATTCAATCGTTACCGTTTCGGCTTCGAGTTCGCTAATCTCGAAAAGCGAACTATTCAAATAAGGAACGCGGCTGTATTTTGTTTTGATATTTGCGCGTCGTTCTTCAGGCAATTTGGCTAAGACTTGGTGAAAAAGCGTGAAAAGTTCGTCAAAATCTTGAATTGTCGCAATATCCAAAAACCGATAATCGCGGTTTCCTCTGTGATAATCAATAAGCTGCGCTTCCAATAATTTAAGAAACAAAACGCGGTTTATCCAGGTCAAACACAATTCCAAAGCCACGCCGAAAAGCCTTTCGTCTCTCGTTTCGCCGTAACTTTCAAGATTCTTGACTTTGTGCAAACTATCTTTGGTTTCAATGATTGTTATCGCGTTTTCGATTAAAGAACCGGCGTCGCGTCTCGCTTCGGCTTTACGCTGTATCTTGAGTTTGCCTTTGTCTTTGATTTCTTCAAGTCCGATAATATGCAGAAGTTCGGTGTAAAAATTCTTGTCGAGTTTGTTGCTGTCGTCGGCAAACGGAACTTTCAAAAGATGTTGCGGCGAAAGTATCTTGAAAAGTTCAATGAGTTTCTTATCAAATTCAACCTCAGATGCGGAAACACGCACGTCAGTAAGTGTGTCTTCCGATTCTGCGACTCGCGCCCTTACTGACGTGCGGGCTTCTGCATTGCGGGCTTCTGCAAAATCATAATTCCGAATATCAAAATACGCGCAGGGAATTTCTCTTTCGATTGTTTCGATATAAGGCTTGGCAATCTCGTTATAAAACAAATCAGTCTTAATGGTCGTTTTCTGCTTATCGCGCCATTCGTTGTAATGCCTAACAAAAGGCTTGTTTTCAAAGAAAAGCTGATTAAACACGCTCGCGTCGAATATAAACCACTCGTAAATATTCGTAACAATCAGATATTTAACGTCAATATTATTTCCGTCAATCCGTTCGCGCAGAAAATAAAGAACGAGTTCGTGTAAGGCTTTGCGGTTCGGATTTTCCGCCGAAATCATATCGGCTTTATTGTTTGGTTTCTTAGCTTCCAAAATCACGCCGACTTTTTCCTGCGCATTTTTGCCGACGTGAATCACAAGGTCTTGTCTGCCTTTGGTGTTTATTTCGTAATCCGATTTGTAAAAAGAATCCTTGAGAAAATCGCGGACAAAGTTTTTATGATGTTCTTCGCTTTCACTCTCGTTAATCTTGCCAAGCAAAATTTGCAGGTTAGTTTTGAACAAAGTAATGTCATCACGATTAACAGGTTGTTTGAGAAAGGCTTTATTGAGCGATTGTTTCGGAGTTTGAGCGTTTAATTTCATCTTGTAAGATTTGCGAAACGATAGATAATTTGTGTGCCTATTGTGTGCCAAGTGTGCCAAAGTTAGCAAAACTTAATGAAACTATTATAAACTGAAATGTGAAAAATGCTGAATAAACCGATGTAAAACGAAGTTATTAAAACTCAAGAAAACAGCCTTCCAAGACTTTTAACCATTGGGTCGAAGGTTCGAGTCCTTCTCGGATCACCAATTTTTACCGAAAAAAGACGGCTTAGTTTTAGCCGTCTTTTTTTATATCTAACCATTTTACAAACTATTTGTGTTCAATTCACCTGAAAAAAAATTAATTGAAACACGAAAATTTCAAATGCTCGAAATCATTAACAATCAGCGAAAAATTAAAATTAACTCGAAGCCCTTTAAAGAATTCGCGGAAAAAGCCGTTCAAAAAATTTCGGAAACAGACGGAAAACCCCTTACAATCGTATTTGTATCCGATAGAAAAATGCGGCGGCTTAATAAAACTTTTCGCGGTAAAAACGCAGCGACCGACGTGCTTTCCTTTCCTTTTGAAGCTGAAGAATTTGAACGGGACGAAAATAATTTGGGTGATATTTTTATCAGTCTCGAACAAGCCAAAAGGCAGGCAATCGAAAATAATCTCGATTTTGAAACGGAAATCAAACAACTCGTCTTACACGGCATTTTGCATCTTTGCGGATTTGACCACGAAACCGACGCGGGCGAGATGAACAAAATGGAACTCGAACTTCGTGAGAAATTGGGAATGTAGCCGCAAAGAACACAGAGTAAAATAATGAAAAATGCAAAGTGTAAAATGGAAAATTCTTTAATCATAAAAATTTTTCCATTTTTCGTTTTCCGTTTTACATTTTTCCGTATGCTCTGTGGCAAAATAACAAAATGAATAATCAACGAACAGTCGACCCGTGCGTGATGGTAATCTTCGGCGCGACCGGCGATTTAACCAAACGCAAACTTTTCCCCGCGCTTTACAATCTCGCCAAAGAGAAATTTCTGCCGGAAAATTTTGCGATTATCGGTGTCGGGCGGCAGGAACTCGAAACGACGGATTTTCGGCGTAAAATCATCGGAGAATTAAAGGAATTTGTTGCTCATCCGCCTGATAAAAACTTGATGAAATGGTTTGAAGAAAGAACTTATTACACGGGCGGCGATTTTGACGACGACAAAAAATTGTTCAAGGATTTGAAAAAATTGCTTGGCGAAGTCTGCAAAACTCATTCGATTCCCGAAAACTTTTTCTATTATCTCGCCACGCCGCCGTCGCTGTTTGCGAATGTCGCGGAAAAGGTTTGTAAAAACGGTTTGGGAATTGAGGACGAAAAACATTGGCGACGCTTTATTTTTGAAAAACCCTTTGGGCGCGACATCGAATCCGCCAGACAACTCAACCACGAACTTTTAAAGATTCTCAAAGAAAATCAGATTTACCGGATTGACCATTATCTCGGAAAAGAAACCGTTCAAAACATTTTGGTTTTCCGCTTTGGCAACAGCATTTTCGAGCCGATTTGGAACAGAAATTTTATTGACCACGTTCAAATTACGGTGGCGGAAAAACTCGGTGTCGAAATGCGCGGCGGTTATTACGACACGGCTGGCGCGTTGCGAGATATGATTCCGAATCATATTTTTCAACTGATAACTTTAACCGCAATGGAACCGCCCGTTTCTTTTGAAGCCGATGCCGTCAGAGACGAACAGGCGAAGATTCTGCACGCGATTCAGCCGTTTTCGCCCGAAGGCGTTTTGCACGAAGCCGTGCGCGGGCAATACGACGCGGGCGAAATTGACGATAAAAAACTCGTCGCATATCGAAGCGAGCAAAATGTTCCGCCCGAATCGAATACGGAAACTTACGCGGCTTTGAAAATTTCGATTGATAATTGGCGTTGGGCTGACGTGCCGTTTTATGTCCGCACCGGAAAACGTCTGCCGGAAAAGCACACGACAATCGTCATTCAATTTAAAAAAGCGCCGTTCGTGCTGTTTCGAGACACGCCGATTGAAAAGTTAACAACCAACCGCATCGTTATTCACATTCAGCCGGGCGAAGGAATCACGCTGCATTTCGGTGCCAAAGTTCCGGGTCCGATTGTCAATATGGGCGCGGTTGATATGGATTTTAATTACGTCGAACATTTCGGCAACACAATCAGCACGGGTTACGAGCGGCTTTTGTATGATTGTATGACAGGCGACGCGACGCTTTTCCAACGCGCCGATATGGTCGAAGCGAGCTGGCGGGTCGTGTCGCCGATATTGGACGTTTGGCAGGCAATTCCGGCGCGGGATTTTCCAAATTACGAATCGGGAACCTGGGGACCAATCGAAGCTGACGAACTTCTGGCAAACGACGGGCGCAAATGGAAAAACGATTGATTCAATTATTATTTATCATTGAACATTTTCCAATTGAATTTTGATTTTGAATCTTGAATTTTTGATTTTGAATCGTTTGAAATCTTTGCCAATTTAACTGATGAAAAAAGTAATAATCGCAAAAGATTCTGATGAACTAAACAAAATCGCGGCGGGAAAATTTGTTTCTATCGCGCGAAATACGTTGAAAAAGAAAGATAAATTTACCGTCGCGCTGGCGGGCGGTTCGACACCGAAATCGCTTTACAATCTTTTAGCATCCGACGAATTTCGTTCACAGATTGATTGGAAAAAGGTCTTTTTCTTTTTCGGCGATGAGCGAAATGTTTTGCCCGATTCAGATGAAAGCAATTTTCGGATGGCGAATGAAAATCTTCTTAAGCCTCTACAAATTTCGCCTGAAAACATCTTTCGCTGGGAAACCGAACTCGAAGACGCGGAAAAAATCGCGGAAAATTATGAGAAAACCATCGAAGAATTTTTTAATTTGGCTGAAAACGAATTTCCCCGGTTTGATTTAATTTTGCTCGGAATGGGCGAGGACGGACACACGGCTTCGCTTTTTCCTTTTTCAAGAGCCTTGCGCGAAACCAAACGCATCGCAGTTGTAAATTTTGTCGAAAAGCTCAATACAAATCGCCTGACATTCACTTTTCCCACCACAAACAATGCCTCAAACATCATTTTTTTAATCAGCGGCGCGGCAAAAGCAAATGCCTTAAAAGAGATTTTAGAGGGCGAATCGCAGCCGGAAAAATTTCCCGCGCAAAATGTAAGTCTAAAAAATGGCAATTTATTTTGGCTGATTGACGCGCCAGCCGCACGGCTTCTTAAATAAAAAATTCAGTCCAACCATTTACCATTTATCATTTACCATTTACCATTGTAAAAATATGGAGATTGAATTGGTCATCGCCGTTTTGATTCTCGTTCTGCTGATATTTCTTGCCACGCTTGATATGGCGTTTTCGCAGTTGAGCGACATTTCTTTGCGGCGTTTGTCTGGTGAAGCGGAAGAAAATTCTCAAGCTCGTTCGTTCGTTTTTTTGCGCGAGATTCTGGAAAATCGCCCGCGCTTTCGCTTTGCGCTTTCGACGGCAATTCAAATTCTGCTGATTACCTTTACCGTTTTTATCACGCTGTATATTTATAATTTTTATCAAAACAGCATCGAACTGTTATTGATTTCATTATTTGTCAGTCTGGTTGCGTCAGTGGTTTTTCGGCAATTCGTTCCGCGACTGCTGACTTGGAAAAATCCCGAAAACAAACTTCTCCTGCTGCTGCCTTTCGTGCGTCCTTTTTACGGTTTGCTGACGACTTTAGCCGACCCGTTTCATTTTTTCACGAAAGACAATTCGCCGATTGAGCCGATTGTTGCTTCAAATCAGCAGACCGAAGAAGAAAAGGAAGATTTTGCCGACGACATAGAAGCGTTGATTCAAGTCGGCGAAGCCGAGGGCATTATCGAAGAAAAAGACCGACAGTTAATCGAAACAATGTTCGAGTTTAGCGAAACAAAAGCGGGCGAGATTATGACGCCGCGCACCGAAATCGTCGCTTTGCCGATTAACTCGACCGTTAAAGTCGCCCGTGATTTGATAATCGAAGAAAAATTTTCGCGCCTGCCGGTCTACCGGGAAACAATTGACAATATCGAAGGCGTGATTTACGTCCGAGACCTTCTGAATGCCTGGTCGGACGCGAGGGAAAATATGGCGATTGCCAAACTTCTGCGACCCGCGTATTTTGTTCCCGAAACCAAATCAGCCGCCGATTTATTAAAAAATATGCAGCTTAACCGCGTGCAGATTGCGGTGGTAATAGACGAATACGGCGGTGTCGCGGGACTCGTCACGGTTGAAGATATTCTGGAAGAAATCGTCGGCGAAATCGAAGACGAAGACACCGAAGAAGAAATCGTCGAGATTATCGAAGGTGACGATAAAAGTTATTACGACGTTATCGGCTCGACCGAAATCGGCAAAATCGAGCGGCTTTTCGATTTAGAAATCGAAGACGACGATTTTACGACGATTGCCGGATTAGTTACCAGCGAAGTCGGCTACATTCCGAAAATCGGCAAAGCCTTGCAGTTTCGCGGGCTTCATATCGAGATTTTACAGGCTGACGAAAAGCGCATTCATCTTTTGCGTTTGAGAAAAGCGACCGAAGAATTTTCCGGCGACGTAACCTTAAATGAAAATGAAACAACCGTGCGATAAAATAATTTGCGAATCTTGCGGCGAAGAATTCTTCTGCGGCGTGAATGTCGGCGAATGCTGGTGTTTTGCGGTTGAAGTGAAAACGGAAACTTTGGCTGGTCTGCGTGAAGATTTTGAGAATTGTTTGTGTGAAGATTGTTTGAAAGAGATTAAAGAAAATGCTCATAGCTCAAATTGATTTTGAAGTTTTGGAAGGCATTGGAGGTGAACAACAATCTGATGCAATTTATTCGGTTCTCGCCGCTTATTATCGTGACGGAAGAATTCTCGATGAAAATTTCGGAGTTTTTCAAGCCGACAATACTTTCAAAACTTTTGTCTCTATTCCCGCTAAAGATGCTTTTGAAAACTTTTTAGGAAGCAAATACATTTCAGAATCTTTACAAAAACTCAACGCAGTCGGATTATCTCTACCAACCCACAAAATTCTGGGTAAGGAAACGGAACATTCAGAAAGTTGTGAGTGTAAGAATTCTTCCGCTTACATTTTAATCACTAATTTTTTGTCGATTCAATCACCTATAAATTGTTTTGACTGCAATTTACCTGTTCCTTTGTATCGGTTTCCTCGACCTTCATCCAGTGATTTTGGCTGTATTCTTGGTTGGCAATCTGAATATAAAGCCTGCGACTCGTTGCAAATGCAGAGCGGTTTTGGCGAGCGTTTTGGAATCAGGCAAATGTCGAATCTCAAAAGTGGTCTCACAAAATCAGCTTTAGAAATTTGTAATGGCATTCAAAATCTGACAAAAAAGCCTTGTTTTTATTATCTTTACCATCCAAATGGAAGAAGTTTGAAAAAAGAACGAGAAAGAAAATGTCCCTCGTGCAATGGTGAATGGCTTTTAGAAAAACAGTTACACAATTTGTTTGATTTCAAATGTGATAAATGTCATCTTTTATCACACATCGCTTTCAGTTTAAGTTAAAAATTATGGCAAAAAAGAAAAGCAAATTTTTGAGCGGCAAACGTATTGACCCGACACCGATTGATAAAAACACGACGCTCGCGGATTTGGTGGATGAATCTTTTATGGCGTATAACGCGGCGCGGATTCGTGAAGCGTGTCGACTTTTTACGGGTAAAATGCTCGACGACGATGTAACCGTCGGCGTGACTTTGACCGGCGCGTTAACTCCGGCGGGTTTGGGGATTTCGGCGATTATTCCGCTTATCAAAGCCGGTTTTATTGATTGGATTATCTCGACGGGCGCGAATCTTTACCACGACACGCATTTCGGCATCGGTTTATCGCTTCATCAAGGCGACGCGAAAATGGACGATAGAATTCTGCGCGATGAAGAAGTCGTTCGCATTTACGACATCTTTTTTGATTACAGCGTTTTGCTCGACACGGACGAATTTTTCCGCCGCGTTATCGAAGGCGAAGAATTCCAAAGAACAATGTCGTCCGCCGAATTTCATTATTTGTGCGGAAAATATGTGCGTGAACGTGAGAAAAAGCTCAGACTCGAAAATAAATCTCTGCTCGCGGTCGCTTACGAATACGGCGTGCCGATTTATACTTCGTCGCCCGGCGATTCGTCAATCGGAATGAATATCGCCGCAAAAGAACTGCAGGGAAGCAAACTCGTTTTGAATCCGAATCTGGACGTGAACGAAACGGCTTCGATTGTTTTAGCGGCAAAACGCGGCGTTATTCATTCGGGCAAACAATCAAAAAAAGGCGGTAAATCCGCAATTTTTATTCTCGGCGGCGGAAGCCCGAAAAACTTCGCGCTGCAAACCGAACCGCAGATTCAGGAGGTTTTGGGAATTGACGAGAAAGGACACGATTATTTTTTGCAAGTGACGGACGCGCGTTCAGACACGGGCGGACTTAGCGGCGCATCGCCGAGCGAGGCAGTGTCGTGGGGAAAAATTGACCCTGATAAATTGCCCGACGCGGTTGTCGCTTATGTTGATTCGACGATTGCTTTACCGATTATCACCGCGTATTCGCTGGCAAGGCACGAACCGCGCGAGCCGAAAAGATTGTTTGAGCGACGCGAAGAGTTTATGAAATTGCTCAAAAAGGAATACGATAAATCTACGCGAAGATAATCAAAAGTAAAATTGTATAATTTAACCGGATGCGCGACGAATCAAAAAACTCGATTCCGATTATTTCAACGGCGAGAACAGAGAATGACGCACGGCTTAATATGCTTTACGGCATCGGAAGCATTTTGGCTTCAGCGGAAACGATAAACACCGCCGTGCCGCAAATCCTCGAAGCGGTTTGTCGCGCTCTTCGATTTGAGATTGGCGAATTTTGGAGTTTTGATAAAGAAGAAAAAGTTCTGCGCTTCAAAAATTCCTGGCATTCGTCCTTGCCAGATGCGGAAAACTTTTTAGAAGAAAGCCGAAAATTTGAATTTGCGAAAGGCAAAGGTTTACCCGGACAAGTCTGGGGCGAAGTTGCGCCGGTTTGGATTGAAAATTTAGCCGAAGACCCGAATTTTCCCAGAAAAGAAGCGGCTGCCAGAGCGGGTTTGCGCAGCGCGTTTGCTTTTCCGGTTTTGCCGGGCGAAAAACTTTTAGGCGTTTTCAATTTTTTCAGCAGAGAAATTCGTGAGTCTGATGAAAACTTGCTGAACATGTTTGCCGCGGTCGGCAATCTTATCGGTCAATTTATCAAACGTGAGAACGCGGAAGAAAAATTTCGTGAATCAGAGGCGCGTTACCGAATCGTCGCTGAAACAGCTTCGGACGGGCTTATAAGTATTGACGAAAACAGCACCGTTCTGTTTGCAAATCCGGCAACCGAAAGAATTTTCGGGCATAAAGTAGAAGAAGTAATCGGACAAAAGCTGACGATGCTGATGCCGGAATATCTGCGCGCGGTTCACGAAGCGGGAATTGCCGGTTATGTGGAAACGGGAAAACGGCACTTGAACTGGGAACATATCGAAGTTTTGGGACTTCACGCTGACGGTTATGAATTTCCGCTCGAACTTTCGTTCGGCGAATCAAATCAAAACGGCAGGCGCGTTTTTATCGGCATCGCACGCGATATTACCGAACGCAAAAGGGCTGAACAAACTTTGCTCGAACGCGAGCGTTTAGCCTTGCTGAATTCGGATGTCAGCTTCGCACTTATCCAAAACAATTCCTTACAGGATATTTTACGCGCCTGCACCGAAGCAGTCATTAAGCATCTCGATGCCGCCTTCGCCCGCATTTGGACGCTCAATAGAGAGGAGAATGTTTTGGAATTGCAGACAAGTTCGGGAATGTATACTCATTTGGACGGGCAGCATTCGCGCATTCCGGTCGGTAAATTCAAAATCGGACAGATTGCCGAAGAGCGCAAACCGCATTTGACGAATTCGGTCATTGGCGATGCTCGTATCAGCAAGCAGGAATGGGCAAAGCGCGAGGGAATGGTTGCCTTTGCGGGTTATCCGCTGATTGTCGAAAAACGCCTTGTCGGTGTTATAGCGATGTTTGCGCGCCGACCACTCACAGCGCAAACGCTCGAAGTCTTAGCCGCAATATCAAATACAATCGCTTTGGGCATCGAACGGAAACAAACCGAAGCCGAACGCGAACGGCTTCTTGAGAATGAAAAGACATTGCGCCGCGAAGCCGAAATTGCCAATCGCGCCAAAGACGAATTTATAGCTATCGTTTCACACGAACTCCGCTCGCCGCTCAACGCGATGCTTGGCTGGACGCGCATTTTGCAAAACACTCCCGGCGACGCGCAAACAACCGAACACGCGCTTAATGTGATTGTCAGAAACGCGCGTTCACAATCAAAGTTAATCGAAGACTTGCTCGATTCGTCGCGCATCAGCCGCGGCGAACTGCGCCTCGATATGCAATCGCTAGAACTCGTTCCGATTATCAAATCGGCAATCGAACTTACCGCGCCTGCCGCCGAAGCCAAAGCGATTTTCATTACTGAAGGATTAGAACCGGCGGCAAATTTCATCACCGGCGACGCTGACCGCCTTAATCAAATTCTTGATAATTTGCTGTCAAACGCGATAAAATTTACACCGCCGGGCGGAACTGTCGAAGTTCGGCTCGAAAGAGACGGCAACGAAGCGAAAATTATCGTTACCGATTCGGGGCAAGGCATCAGTGAAGATTTTTTGCCGCAGATATTCCGGCGTTTCAAACAAGCCGACCCGTCGGACACTCGCCGACACGGTGGTTTGGGCATCGGTTTGTCGTTGGCGCGACATTTGGTAGAATTACACGGCGGCAGAATCTCGGCGCATAGCGCAGGCGAAGAAAAAGGCGCGAAATTTACCGTTTATTTACCATTGCGAACGGTCGCGCCGATAAAAGGAAATCCAGATAGTAACGGAGCGGAAAGTATGGACAATCAAGGAAAACTAAGCGGAGTTTGGGTGCTGGCGGTCGACGACGAAGCCGACGCCCGCGAAATGGTTTCGTTTATGCTGCAAATCAATGGCGCGAAGGTTACATCTGCTAAATCGGCGGTCGAAGCGTTGGATATTTTGCGAAATTCAAATGGGCGACTTCCAGACCTTTTGCTTTCCGATATTAGTATGCCGAACGAAAGCGGCTACGCGCTGCTTGAAAAAATCCGCGCTCTGCCACAGGAGAACGGCGGACAAATTCCCGCCATCGCGCTGACGGCGTTTAATCGCCCCGAAGACCGCCAAGCCGCGCTCGAAGCAGGCTTTCAGAGACATCTCGGCAAACCTGTCGAACCGGATAACTTAATTTTAGCCATTATCGAAATGGCTGGTATGAAATAGTTCAAAGTTTAAGGTTCAAAGTTGAAAGTTTTAAAGCCAAGTTTGTTTTCTAATTTTGAACTTTGAATCTTAAACTTTCATTTATGAAACTAATTACCGAAATAAACAACGAAAAACACGAACTTACGCTCAAACAAACGGGTGAAAAAGTTCTTACCGAGATTGACGGCAGAGCTTACGAACTCGAAGCCTCCGAACCTGAACCAAACATTTATCTGCTCAAATACAACAACAAAATTTTTGAAGTTTTCGTGTCGCCCAACGAAAAACCGAACGAGCCTTTTCAGGTAAATATCGCCAATCAGCATTTTGAAATAAAAATTTCCGACCCGAAACGTCTGCGCGGAATAAGCGCGGAAATGGGTGAAATTGAAGGAATTGCCGAAATCAAAACCGCGATGCCGGGCAAAGTTGTGCGCGTCCTTGTCGAACAAGGCGCGGAAGTTAAAACAGGCGACGGAATCATTGTTGTCGAGGCGATGAAAATGCAGAACGAAATGAAATCGCCGAAAGACGGCATTATCAAAGAAATTCGCTTTTCCGAAGGCGCGACGGTCAACGCGGGCGATGTTTTAGCGATTATCGAATAAATTTAAAGTTCAATGTCCGAGGTTTAAAGTTCAAAATTCAAAGTTAAATGTTGAAAATTCAAAATTCAAAGTCCGAACCAACCCAAAATCTAAAACCCGAAATCCAAAACGAAAATGTTCGCATTTTGTTGTGGGATATTGACGGAACTTTGCTGCAATCAACACGCGGCGGGGCTTTCAAAGAGTATTTCGCACCCGCGATGGAAAAGGTTTACGGAAGTTCGGGAACACTTGCCGAAATGAGCGTTTCGGGGATGACGGACAGCCAAATCGCTTATGAAGCATTAAAGGATGAAGGTTTTTCGACAAAGGAAATTTTCACGAAAATTGGCGATTTCACGAAAATTCTCGCAGTGAAAATGTCGCATTTTGTCAGCGAACAAAATGAACCTTACAGACTTCTCGCGGGCGCGAGAGAAATTCTCGAAGCCGCGAGCAAAAACCCGTGTTTCGTCAGTGCGCTTTTGACGGGAAATTTTGCCATCGGCGCGGAAATCAAGTTAAAGTATTTTGATTTGTGGAAATACTTTGAAAATCAGCCGAACACTTTCGGTGAAACCTCGCACGACCGCCGCGAACTCGCAAAAACCGCCGGAAAAAATATCAATAAATTTTTAAAAACCGAACTCAATCACGACCAATTTATCGTTATCGGCGATACACCGAACGACATCGCCTGCGCCCGCGCTCTGGGCGCGAAAATGATTTCGGTAGCGACGGGCAGAAATCATCCGGCGGAAGAGCTTTTAAGTTTTAAGCCTGATGTCGTTTTGGAAAATTTGGCTGACACGAAAAGGGTTTTAGAAATTTTCGAGAGTTTATAGTTTCCTCAAACACAGACTGCTAGTGCTAAGTAACATTAGTTTTTAGAATTACATTTTCATAATGGCGATTTAGTTTTTCTCTGGCGTTTTCAACCTTAAACTGCCATTTGAATTTAATTGCTAATTTATTTCGTTCTTTGACAAT
>JAABUN010005093.1_pt1 | contig 16811 bp, 22 predicted proteins | sample 5559311 | NCBI WGS metagenome assembly JAABUN01 (sample SAMN10711877, study PRJNA513370) | rock metagenome | isolation source: Antarctica rocks | place: Antarctica: Victoria Land, Siegfried Peak sud
ACGAGCGTTCGTCCGCCTCGGCGGATGCGAGCGCAAAGATCAGGCCCGCAGGCTGGGCGCGGGCGAGACATCGAGCGGCTTGAGGCCGCTCGCGATGCCGCCCTCGTGGGGCAGAGCCTCGACTGCCACGTCCACGAACCCGGCGTTCATGAGGGCGCTGTGCCACCAGTCGGGCCGCGCCGGCTTCTCCCACCGTGCCGTAGCGATGCGGAGCACGTTGCGCAACAGCCGCAGTACGCCGGCCGGTCCCTTTCCAAGCATGGCTTTCACCTTGCTCGCGACGACGCGGCGATCCCGGGATCGGCCAGGGTGACGCCGAACATCATGTCCCCGAGCACGAGCCGACCCCCGGGTACGAGGACCCGGTGAACCTCGACAAGTGCCCTTCGCTTGCCCTCATCGTCGAGATGGTGAAGGCAGTAGTTGGAGACCACGAGGTCGACCGATTCGTCTACGAGCGGCACGCTCACCGCCGAGGCCACCACGGTCTCGACGTTGTCGAGGCCTGCGCTGGCCCCCTTGGCACGCAGGTACTCGCACATGGCCGGCGAGATGTCGAGCGCCCAGACGCGTGATACGTGCTCGGCGAGGCCGAGGGTCAGAGGGCCGGTGCCCGCCCCCAGGTCGAGCACGCGGTCGCCGGCTTGCGGCGCAGCGCGATCGAGGATGGTGTCGCGAAGGCTCTTGAAGCCCAGGCCACGCGCCACCTCCTCGGCGTCGACCACATGCCGGTCCCAGTCTTTGGTGAGAGTTCGCATAGTGAGGTCGAGACCGTGGTAACCATGCCTACAGTCTGTAGGAGCGTGATCACTGTAGCGGACGGGCCCCCTTGGCTGTGTGTCCTACCGCGTAAGCGTCCGAACGCGCGGCGAGCGCTAGTGAGGATGGCCCGACCCCCTGAGTTCGGTCCGACCCGTATGAGAGTCCTACCCGCCCACGACAATGGGCGAGAGGAGGACAGACGTGAAGAGGCGACGGCACACACCGGAGCAGATCGTGCGCAAGCTGCGCGAGGCCGATCGGATGTTGGCCGAGGGGACCGAGGTTCCCGAGGTGGCGAAGGCCCTGGAGGTATCGGAGGCGACCTATCACCGCTGGCGGGCGCAGTTCGGCGGCATGAAGGCCGACGACGTCAAGCGCTTGAAGGAGCTCGAGCGCGAGAATGTGACGCTCAAGCGGATCGTCGCCGAAAAGGAGCTCGAGAACGTCGCGCTCAAGGAGATCGCGAAGGGAAACTTCTGAGCCCGTCGCGCCGGAGGGGAGCGGTCCTGATGCTCGAGGACCGTCTCGGCCTTTCGGAGCGGCGGGCGTGTCAGATCGCCGGCCAGCACCGCTCGACCCAGCGCCGCGAGCCGCTGCGGGCATCGGATGACGCGGCATTGCGCGGTGCGCTGCGCAAGGTCTCGCGCGAGCGTCCGCGCTGGGGCTACCGCCGCGCCCACGCTCGCCTCGTCGAGGAGGGCTGGGAGATCAACCGCAAGCGCTGCCAGCGGCTGTGGCGCGAGGAGGGCCTGCGCGTCCCCGTGCGCCGGCGCAAGCGCCGCCGCCTCGGCGAGTCGACGGTGCCGGCCGCCCGCCTGCGGGCCGAGCGCCCCGATCAGGTCTGGGCGCTCGACTTCCAGTTCGACCAGACCGCCGACGGTCGCATCCTGAAGCTCCTGCACGTCGTCGACGAGTTCACCCGCGAGGCGCTCGCGATGGAGTGCCGGCGCCGGATCGACTCAGACGCCACCGTCGGTGTGCTGGAGCGCCTCGTGGCTGAGCGGGGCAGCGCACCCGAGCACGTCCGCTGCGACAACGGCCCCGAGCTGACCGCCAACGCTCTGCGCGACTGGTGTCAGTTCGCAAAGGCCGGCAGCGCCTACATCGAGCCGGGCTCGCCGTGGCAGAACCCCTACGTCGAGTCCTTCGGATCGCGCGTGCGCGACGAGCTGCTCGGCGTCGAGCTCTTCAGCTCGCTCACCGAGGCGCAGGTCATGGTCGCCGACTGGCGCCACGACTACAACGAGCGCCGCCCGCACTCGTCGCTTCAGATGCTGGCCCCCGCGCGCTTCGCACGGGCCTGGCGCGAGAGCGCCGAGAACGGCCGACCGATCACCCTCGCAGACCCCGCCGCGGGCCGCAGAACGCCGCAGGGAGCCTCGATCTCGGCGGCCGAGGACCGAATCGACCCCCACCAGGCCGACGCGGGCCCTCAAGTCGTGCCCGCCGTCCCGCTGCGCTCGCCCTCCGGGCTCGCTCCGCGAGACGGCGACATCACTACCTACGATGCAACCCCAACCGACCACCGACTCTCATTGCGGGTGGACCGATGAACGGGGTCCGGCCACGCCAACTCGCGACCCTCCATCGCCATCTTCGTCCCTTCGGGCTCCTCGTGATAGATCTCGACCGGTTCAAGCAGGTCAACGACACGGCCGGGCACGCGGCGGGGGACGCGCTCCTGGTGGAGGTGGCACATGCTCTGAAACGTCCGCTGCGCACCGCCGACTACGTGGCCAGGGTGGGCGGCGACGAGTTCGTCGTCCTCCTCCCCGACGTCAAGGCGGGGACCATCGAGGCAGTGACCGAGAAGTTGCTCCGATCGCTGCGCGAGATCCAGATTCCGTTCGGTGCCACGACCCTCAGGCCCTGCGCCAGCATCGGCGGAGTCACCTGCCTACCCCCGGGCGACGAGACGTGGACTCCCGATTCTGTTCTCCACGCTGCAGATCTGGAGCTGTACACCGCCAAGGCCCGGGGGCGAGACGGAGCAAGCCACCGCAGCCTCGCCTGCGCCACCTGACGACGACGTCATCAGCGGGCTGGGCGAGACGGTATTTGAACCCCGAGATACGAGCTCGCACTCGACGGCTCCATCGGCTGGTGCGATCCGACGGCTGAGCGGGCCGAACCGTCAGTGCACCGGCCTGCGATCCCCGCCGCTGAGCAAGACCGGCTGCCCGCTGTCGCTCACGTGGTGAAAGGTCACCGGCCGACCGCTTCTGCTTCGCGCCGGATGCGATCATCCGTGGGCCCGGTGCTGCCGCTATCGCTTCTCGTCGGCCGCGAGAGCCAGCCAGGACACTCGGGACGCTGCATCCGCCCGACAGCGGAAGCGGTGTCCCGGTAGACGATCGGCTTTCGAACCGCTTTGCGTGTCGCCCGTCGTTCATCCTGCGGGCACGGCTGAGCGCTCTATTGGGGACTTTCAGGCGCAGGCAGCACGTGCGGTCCTGTCGGCTGGAGAGCCCGGACTCGCACGGCAGCGGCTTGGAGGCATGATGAGGTGGCGATGACCGAGCCTGATGGGTTGGTGATTCCCGTTGACCTGGCGTACGCCGCCGAGCGCGAAGGGCGAGAAGGCTGGCTGGCCACGCTGCCCGAAACCGTTGAGCGTTTGGCGATGGGTTGGTCCATCCGCGTGGGGAAACCGTTCCAGCCCGGAGGCCAGACCGCTTGGGTGGCCCCAGCGACACGAGACGACGAGGACCTGGTGGTAAAGGTGCTCTGGCGTCACCCCGAGGCCGAGCACGAGGCCGACGCGTTGCGGGCCTGGGACGGAGATGGCGCCGTCCGGCTTTACGCTGCGGCCGAAGTCGATTCCGAGACCATCGCGCTCCTCGTCGAGCGATGCCGGCCCGGCACGACCGTGAGGGCTCGTCCCGAACTCGAACAGGACCTCGTCGTTGCGGGGCTGCTCCGCCGGTTGTGGAAGCAGCCGCCTTCCGGTCACCGGTTTCGCTCGCTCCAGTCGATGTGTGATCTGTGGGCCGACGAGTTCGAGCACAAGACCGCCGACGACCAAAGCCGCCTGGACTCTGGTCTGGAGCGGGAGGGGATGGCGCTGTTCCGGGATCTGCCGGCCAGCGCCGACCGGGAGGTCCTGTTGTGCACCGATCTTCACGCCGGCAACGTGCTCGCCGCCGAGCGGGAGTCGTGGCTTGCCGTCGACCCCAAGCCCTATGTCGGCGACCCCACCTACGACGCCCTCCAACATTTGCTCAACTGCGACGTCCGTCTCCATACCGATCCCCATGGCCTGGTCGGGCGCATGGCTGAACTGCTCGGGCTCGATTCCGACCGGCTCCGACAGTGGTTATTTGCCCGTTGCGTCCAAGAGTCACCCGACTGGCCGGGACTCGCGGAGGTCGCGCGGAGGCTGGCGTCCGGATAGCCGCCGTCCCAGCCGAGGATCGTCTATCGGGACGGCGGTGTGAGCAGTTTGGCGATCGCTCGCAGCCCGTTGGTGGTGCGTTCATGGTCGGCGGTGGTGTTCAGATCGTCGAGCAGCCCGCGGAGGACGGCGGTGATCGCGGTGGCCAGGGGGAGGGCGTCGGGGTGTCCATCGGCCTGTAGTCCGGCCTCGATGACCGGCAGCCAGTCGGTGATCGATCGGACCCGAAACTCGGGCCACGGGGTTCGGTCTGGCGGGAGGTCGCGAGGACTCTGGAGGCGGGAGGCTTCGTCATCAATCGCCCGACGGTCGCCTTCATCAAGGAGGAGCCGGTGATCGCGAAGGTGGCTCCGGAGACTGGGGGGCAATTCTAGGCGAGGCGAGGCGCGGCGCGGCAGCGCGGTCGTCAAGACCGTATCCCCGGAGGGCGGGCTCTGATGAGTCTGCCCTCCCATCGAGGTGTCACGGGACTCGGCGAGAGTTCCCGCCCGCCCCGTAGCAGGGGCGCCCGCTCAGCCCGTGTCCTCCCGCGCCCTGCTCGGCTGCACGCGCTTGGGCTCGCCCGGCATCTTCGGGTACTCGGGCGGATAGGGCATGTCGCCGGCGCCCTGCTCCTCGTCGCGGCGGTACATCTCCAGCAGCGGCTCCAAAGAGTGATGGGCGTCGTCGATCTCCGCGTGGAGGTCGCCGCGTTCCTCGAACCGCTCGGGCACGGTGAAGAGGGTGAGCCTGAACGGGTCAACGACCTCGCCGAGCTCATCCCACTCGACCGGGCACGAGACCGGCGCGCCCGGCTTGGGGCGCAGCGAGTAGGCGCTGGCGATCGTGCGGTCGCGCGCGTTCTGGTTGTAGTCGACGAAGATCCGCTCGCCGCGCTCCTCCTTCCACCACTTCGTCGTCACCCCCTCGGTCCGGCGCTCGAGCTCGCGCCCGAACGCGATCGCCGCGTACCGAACCTCGGTGAACGTCCACCGCGGCTCGATGCGGACGTAGAGGTGCACGCCGCGGTTGCCGCTCGTCTTCGGGAACGCGCGCATCCCGAGGTCGTCGAACAGACCGCGGGCGACCCCGGCGATGCGCACCGCGTCGGCGAAGTCCGTCCCCGGCTGAGGATCGAGGTCGATGCGCAGCTCGTCGGGGTGGTCGACGTCCGTGCTGCGCACCGGCCACGGGTGAAACGTGATCGTCCCCATGTGCGCGGCCCAAACCGGCACGGCGACTTCGGTTGGGCAGATCTCGTCCGCGTGACGGCCGGACGGGAACGTGATGCGCGCGGTCTCGACGTAGTCAGGAGCCCCCTTGGGGATGCGCTTCTGGTAGAAGGCGTCGCCCCCGCGCTCGCCCCGCTGGGACAGCACGACGCCCTCGTGCACGCCCTTGGTCCAGCGCTCCAAGGTGGTCGGCCGGTCGCGCAGTGCGCGGAGGATCCCGTCGCCGACCGAGGCGTAGTACTCGGCGATCATGCCCTTCGTCACCTCGGCGGTGCGCTCCGTCGCGGGATAGATGACGCGGTCCGCGCTCGAGACGCGAACCGCGCGCCCGCCGGCCTCCACTTCGATCGCCTCGGCTGCCACGGCGCGGAGGCTAGAACGCGGGGCGGCGACGCGTCACGACACTCTCTGGGCTTGGCCGATTATCTGCGCCCGCGCGTGGCAGGCGGCAGGGGATCGAACTGCGGCACATCACCGACACGGCTCGCTGGGGGTTCGAGGCGCCCGCGGCCTGATCCGGCCCGGCTGGGATAGGTTCGGCCGGTGCCCCCGTCCGCTCCGGTCCGCGTGCACCTCTGCGGCCGGCTCGAGGTCAGAGCCGACGACCGCGACGCCACCCCCGAACTTCCCGGTCGCCAGGGGCGGCTGCTGTTCGCCTTCCTCGTCCTCGAGCGCGGGCGCCCTATCCCACGGGACAGGCTCATCTCGGTCCTGTGGCCGGCCACCGCGCCGGCGACCGCCGAAGGGTCGCTCAGCGCGCTGCTGTCGCGACTGCGCAAGGCCTTGGGGGCGGCGACGCCCACTGCGGAGTTGAACGCAGGTCGATCAAGACCCTGACGGACGGTCGCGCGCGTCTAGTCGACTTCAGACCTCGCTCCACGACCGTGGATGCTCTGCGCGGGCTCAGGGCCTGAGGCTGATGGTCCTGAGCTTGGTGACCTTCAGGCCGCCCCGGGGAGTGAAAGTCCCCTTGGCCGTGAGCTCGACCCGCTTTCGGGCGCGCTTTGCGTTCTTGAGCAGCGCCTTGCCCTTGGTGGTGAGCCGGACCCTAAGCGTCGCCATGCCCGCGGCGCGCAGCGTCCTCGCCACGGACGCGACCAGAACCGGCTTGGAGGCGGAGACATGCGCTCCCCGCGGGACCAAGTACCAGCCGATCCACACAGAGCCGTCGCTCGGCGCGGTGAAACGTGCCGGATAGGCCCCCGCCTTGAGGATCGCCCCGATCTTCGCCGCCGCGCCCGTCGGGCCGAGGGCCCGGAAACAGCGCGGCGAGGACTGACGCGCTCGACGGCGGAGTGGGACCGACGGGCGGCGGGACGAAGGGGGGCGCCGGCGGCGGGACGAACGGATTGAACGGCCCGCTCGGCCCGGCCGGCGCACTCAGCGTCGTGAACGAGACGGGGTCGCCGTAGAGCGTGGGATGCCCCGCGGAGCTGATGACCACGCGGTAGTAATAGGTCGTGCCCCGGGTCAGGCCGGTGACGTCCGCCGTGCGGTTGCCGTTGCTGCCGGGCACCGGCACCGTCTCGGGAGTTGACTTGCCCGTACGCGGTCGAGGTGCCGTAGTCGAAGTGATAGCTCGCCGTGCCGTCGGTCGGGTAGACGAAGCCGTGGAGGGTCGCCGACGTATCGCCGACGGAGCCGGGGGATTGCGTGCCGCCGGCGGGCGGCGGCGTCGCCGGCGGGTCCGACGCGGTGTAGGTCGCATGCTCAGTAGAGCACGCTGAGGTGTTGCCGGCCTGGTCGGTCGCCGTCGCGTAATAGCTCGTCGTCGACCGTGCCGCCACCGACCCCACCGACAACCCCGTCGAGGTGAAGTCCGCCGCCGGCCCGGTGGCCACCAGGCCCGAGCAACCCGCCGCCGTGTAGACCCGCAGCGCGTGTCCAGTACCGCATACCGCCGGATCGCGGGGCTACGGATCAGCTACGACAAGGCCGGGCGCCGCATCGAGATCTCGGCGACCATCAGCGAGGCCGTGGCCGAAGCGCTCCACAACGCGAAAGACCTCCCGGAGGAGGTCTCGAGCGTCGCTCAGAGGGACATAGCGGGGGCCCGATTGGTCCCCCGGAGCGACGCGTCGATAGTGCAGCAATATCCGCTGGCGGCTTGAAGCTCCCATGTAGCCGTTCCGGAGCCTGTAGTCCGGGCTACGCTGCGGTGTTGTGGCTGACAGCCGGGCCATAGCACCCCAACCAGGCCAGATCTGGCGCCTCGAAGGCGGCGACATCCTTCAGGTGGCCGAGGTCACGGGGGACGACGTGAACGGTACGGTCGCGCTCAAAGGCCAGTCGGCCACCGGCGCTCATACAGGTCCCGCACTGGAGGGACGCAGCGCCGTACGTCGATCCCGATACGAGTATCGGCCTGCTGCCCGACGACGAGGCGCGGTGCTCCTGCTGCGGCGCACCCCGTACCTGAAAGCCTGGACTTAGGCCCAGGCGCGAGGACGACGCTTTGGCTTCGATCGGAGATGGAGCGCTGGCGCGACGAGCGGCGAATGGCGTCGACCGACCCATCATGACTCGCGCGTCGTCGCGGCAGAACCTGAGCTCGCACGATTAGGCTGACGGGGGATGACGTCTATGCCGGACCAGACCCTCGTTGCAGCCTGATCTAGGAGAGCTAGAGAACCGCCTATGGAGTGCCGCCGACGAGCTGCGGGCGAACTCCGGCCTGAAGGCCTCCGAGTACAGCGCCCCGGTCCTGGGGCTGATCTTCCTGCGCTTCGCCGACGCCCGCTTCGAAGCCGCTCGTGAAGTGATCGAGGCCAAGGCCTCCGCGCGGCGCAAGATCGGCCCGTCCGATTACCACGCCGAGCGACTGATCTATCTCGCCCCGGCGGCGCGTTTCAGCAGCCTGCTCGAGCTGCCCGAGGGCTCGGATCTCGGCAAGGCCGTCAACGAGGCGATGCGCCTGGTCGAGGAGCACAACCCCGACCGGTTCGGATCGAACTTCCCGCCATCCGCGCCGTCACACCGACCGTGCTGACGCAGCCATCGCCACACCGACGTGTCCTGATCCTCACCGCAGACGTCGGTGAGGGCCACGCCGCCGCCGCCCGAGCGCTGCACACGGCGTTGATGCAACGCGACCCAACCACGGAGGTCGTAACCGTCGACGGGGTCCGGCCGCTGGGTCGCCTGGTGCGCTGGTGCGTGGAGCGCGCCTATCGAGAGCAGCTGCGGTGGGCGCCCGCGACCTATGGGCTTCTCTATGCGCTGGTGCTTCGTTGCGCACCCGCTCGGTGGCTTGCCCGCACGATCATCGTGACGTGTGGCGCCCGTGGCCTGGGACGCCTGATCGACACCCATGCCCCAGACATCGTGGTCAGCACCTATCCAGCCACCACGGCGGTCCTCGGCGCGCTGCGCCGCCGCGGACGCCTGCGCGTTCCCACGGCTGCCGTGGTGAGCGACTTCGCCGGTGTGGCGCTCTGGATCGACAACGCCGTCGATCAGCACCTCGTGATGTACGCCCAATCCCACGACGAAGCGGCGCTGCGCGTCGGCTCCAACCGCGTCACATGCGTGCCGCCGCTCGTGGACCCTGCCTTCACCGCCGATCGCGCCGCGGCAGAATGCCGGCAGGCACTGGGACTGTCCACCGAAGGGCCGCTGGTCATCGTCTCGGGCGGCGGCTGGGCGGTCGGCGACCTCCCCGCGGCGGTCCGCGCCGCGCTCAAGAGCCCGGATGTCCGTGTCGCCTGTCTCGCCGGCCGCGACCTCGACGCCCGCACCCAGCTCACGACGTGCTTCGCCGGCGAGAGCCGCGTCACCGTGCTGGGGTTCACCAACCGAATGCCCGAACTGCTGTGCGCCGCCGACGCACTCGTGCACACGACCGCCGGCATGACCAGCCTCGAAGCCCTCACATGCGGCTGCCCTGTGATCGCATTCGCTGCGCCGCCCGGCCATCCGCGCCTCAACGCCGACGCGATGGCGACCGCCGGCCTGGTAGCTCGGGCGGATGACGCAACCCAACTCGCCGGCGCCCTGCAATCGATCCTCTCGCGTGAGCGCCCCAGGCCGGAAGTACCGGCGCAGCAAACGGACGCGGCGACGGTAGTGCTCACTCTTCGCGCGATTCCCATCGCACGTCGCCACATGGCGGCGACCGCGGCGAGACTGGCCGGCGCAACGGCCACCAGCGTCACGGCCGCTGCAGGCATCGGCGTCCTCGGTGAAGGCGACATGCGACTGCCGACCATCGCCGCCGCCATGGCTGTCATGGCCAGCACCCTGCGACGGGCGATCCTGGTCGCCCGACCACTGTGAGCTCACCGCGAACAGCCCCCTACCCGCCGCCCGGAATGTCGGCGTGGCGCTGGCTGCCAACCTGGTCAGCCCCGGCGCTCGCCCCCCTCGTCCCGGCGATCGCCCAGGCCCTGCGCATCCCAAGAACCAGCGGGAAGTCAGGCGTCGCGCTGACCTTCGACGATGGCCCGCACCCCTTCGGAACCCCGGCCGTCCTCGACGTCCTAGCCCAGCATGGCGCAACGGCGACCTTTTTCGTCGTCGGGGAACAGGCGCGCCGTCGCCCCAGTCTGCTCAAAGAGATCGCCGCCGCTGGCCACGCCGTCGCCATCCACGGCTATCGCCATCGTTGTCAGCTACGCCTCACGCCGCGCCAGATCGCGGACGACCTCGATCGCGCAATCGATGTCGTCGGCTCCATTCTCGGTGACGTCACGCGCCTGCACCGCCCGCCCTATGGCGTCTACTCCCTCCCCGGCCTCAACGAGCTACGACGACGCGACTGGACACCAATGCTGTGGTCACGATGGGGACGTGACTGGACCCGCCACGCGACGCCGCGCTCGATCGCCCTTCGTTGCACCCACGGACTCAATGACGGCGACGTCGTGCTCCTTCACGACGCCGACCACTACGGCGCATGGGGCTCCTGGACCGCGACCGTCGACGCCCTTCCTCGCATCCTGTCGTTCATGCAAAACGCAGGGCAGCGAACTGTTGCACTGCCGAAACGCCCCAAGAGTGTTTCGGTCGGACCCGAGTCAGCCAACGACATCTAGGTCGCCGCGCGCGATCCTGCGCTCGACGACGAAGCCCCCGAACGGGACGACCGCGCCGAGCAGCACAAGCAGCGTGGTGCGCCTGGACCAGCCCGCGGGCCGCGACAGGTTGAGCGCGAGGAACACGTAGCCGAGGAACAGCAGACCGTGGATAGGGCCGAGGATCTTCACGCCGATGGGCTGGTCAGCGGAGTACTTGATCACCGTGGCGGTGAGCAACAGCAGTCGAGGCGAGCTTCGGGGCCTACGTCTTCTGCGCCGCGGTCGCCGGAGTCGGAGCGGCCATCGCGCTGCGGCTGCGGCTCCCGGCCGGCGCGCTGATCGGGCCACTGCTGCTCGCGGCCGTCTTGACCGGCAGCGGCCTGGTGCACCGTGTCACCCCGCCCGAGTTCCCGCGCGAGGCCGCCTTCACCCTCATCGGCCTGTACGTCGGAATGCGCTTCACCCGCGCGACGATCACCCGCGTCGGCCGGCTCCTGCCTACCGTGCTCGCGTTCGTCGTGGCGTTGATCGTGACGACAGGGCTGCTCGCCTGGGGGCTTTCGCTGGTGACCAGCATCGACGTGCTGGACGCCTACCTCGCCACGACCCCCGGCGGGATCAACGCAGTGCTCGTGGTCGCCTTCGCGTCCGGCGCCCATACCGGGTTCGTGTTCGCCGTCCAGACCCTGCGGCTCTTCGTGATGGTCCTCGCCGCTCCCTCCATCGTGCGCTTGGTCGTCAAACACACCACCCCCCGACCGCCTGCATCGCCTCACCCGAGCGCGGACCCTCCTACGGTGAGCTGATGGTCACACGAAGTCCCGGGCCGGTTCTCGACCCGTCGCCCCGGATGAGCTGGGTCGACACCATGCGCGAGGACCGGGCCGTGCGACGCCCGGACACTCGGTCGCCGTGACGAGCTGGCAGTGGCTCCTGCTCGCCGTGGGGATCACGGTGGGGATCTACGCGCTGTTCGTCGGGTGGCTGCTGCTCGCCGGGCGCTCACAGGACGCGCGGGCCCTGGCGGGCTTCGTCCCCGATTGCGTCGTCCTGTTCCGTCGGCTGCTCGCCGACGAGCGCGTCCCTCGCCGCAAGCGAGCGCTCCTGCTCGCGATGATCGGCTACTTGGCGATGCCGATCGATCTGGTGCCGGACTTCATCCCGGTAGCCGGCCAGCTGGATGACCTGCTCCTCGTCGCGTTCGTGCTGCGGAACGTGCTGCGGGCCGGCGGACCCGAGCTGCTGAACGAGCATTGGCCTGGGCCGGCCGCGTCGCTTGGGGTGATCAGCCGCCTGGCTTTCGGTTCGGCGGTCCCGCGCGTCTGACCGGTCATGCCGGTTCGGTGTTGCACGACGACCCCGACCTCGTCATCGCGCACGCGCCGGAGCTGCCCGGGTGTGATGCGGAGGTAAAGATCACAGCGCTCCGGCTCGTGATGTCCACCGGGAGCAGGGCGGAGCACATTCGCGACGACCCGCGGCGCGATGGGTTCGCATCTACCGCAGCAGGACGTCGTGGTTCGCAGACGCGGGGCCGGGGACGATCACGATGGACCCGCGGCTCAGCCGGGAAGGCAGCCGTCGAACTGGTAGAGCGGGTTGTCGACCCGCCTGCCGGCAGCGGTGCGGATGGTCTGAGCGCCGAAGTCGGGGCTCGTTGCCGTGTAGCAGGCAGTCGCGCGGGCCACCACGTCGTAGCGCGCGCGTGTCGGCGCGCCGCGGGGCTGGGCGGTGATGACGCACTGCCAGTCCTTGCCGGCCCCGGTCGAAGCGCTCAGGCGGCCTCCGCGCCCGCAGCGGGCGCTGACCGCCAGGGCCGCGGCAGGGGCGAGGCCTTCGGCGGCCTGCTGGCGGCGCAGGTAGTTGGCGTACGTGCGGGCGACGTCGCCGTCCATCTTCGCGCTGGTGACGTCCGTGGCGTTGCCGCAGCCCGCAGTGCCGGCGGCGATCGCGCACAACGCGAGAGCGACGAGGACTCGCAGAGGTGACGTCATCCGGTGGTGATGTCGCGCCGACGGAAGAGCACGCGCGCACCGGCCAACGGCACGACAGCGTAGAGGGCAGAGACCCAGATGGCGCGCACGACCTGCGCGCCGTAGCGAGGAGTGTGGAACAGCCCGTGGAAGGCCTCAAACTGCGTGGTCAGCAGGTAGTGCCGCAGCTCGCCGACGCCGTTGAGCGCGCCGAGCAGCGACATGGCCAACGCGATGAACACCGGAATCACCACGCCGGCCGCACTGTTGCGCGTGGCCACCGAGAAGAACACCGCGATCGCCGTGAAGGCCAGGACGGGCATCACGATCAACAGCCAGCTGATCGCGACCAGCCCAAGGGCATGACCCGAGGAATACGTCTCGCCGGACAGGCTCGTCAGCCCGTGAAAGCCGAACGTCGCGCCGCCGACCGCGATCGCGGAGACCGCCATCAGCCCGAGTGCAGCCAGGGAGTACAGCGCGGCCGCGATGACCTTGGCGGCGAACGCCTCGCCGCGGTCGACGGACCGGGTCAGGATCGTCTTCAACGTCCCGTGGTGATCCTCGGCGGCGAAGATGTCACCGGCGACCAGGGCGACCAGCAGCGGGAACAGCCAGATCGAGACGAACCCCAGCAGCACCAGCGACGTCGCATAGCCGGTCTCGTGCAAAAAGCGGCCGAACGGATAGTCCTTCGGCAGCTTGTCCTGAAAGCTCAACGCGCCGACGAAGACGACGGGCGTCAGCAGCGCCGCGACCAGGCCGAGGTAGGTCCGCTTCTGCGCGGCGAGCTTGCGCAGCTCCCACCCCAGTGGCCCGAGCACGCCGCTCACCACAAGGCCCCGTCCGTCGCACCGGGATGCTCGTTGCCTTCGGTGAAGCGGAAGAAAAGCGCCTCCAGCGAGTCACCCTCAGGGACGAGTGCGCGCACCCCGACACCCGCCGCGACCAGCGCCGCCACGAGCTGCTCGACCGCTCCTGGATCCGCGGCGAAGCGCACGCCCTCAGACGTCTCACCGACGCGCTCGGCGCCTTGGGCGCGCAGCACGGTCAGGGCGCGGGCGTCGTCGCTGGTCTGCAGTCGGTAGCCGCCCGCGCTGGTGCGCTTCAACTCGGCGATCGTGCCTTCGTAGACGATGCTCCCGGCGCGGATGATCGCCACGCGGTCGCAGATGTCCTCGACCTCGTCCATCACGTGGCTGGAGAGCAGGATCGTGATGCCCTCACCGCTCAGACGCTTGACCAGCTGGCGCATGTCACGCATACCCGCCGGGTCCAGGCCAAGCGTCGGCTCGTCGAGGATCAACAGCCGCGGATCGCGCACCAGGGCAGCCGCGATCCCCAGCCGCTGGCGCATCCCGTAGGAGAACCCGCCGGCCTTGTCCTCGGCCCGGCCGGCCAGGTCCACGAGCTCGAGCGCCGGATCGATCCGCGCGTGTGCACCGGAGTCGCGGTCATACGTCGCGCACAACCGCAGGTTCTTGCGCGCACTCAAGTACGGGTAGAAGCGCGGAGTCTCCACGAAGCCCGCAACGCCTTCACGGGCCGCCGCGCCGCGCTCGATCGGTCTGCCGAACAGCTTGATCGTCCCCGCTTCGGGCCTGATCAACCCCAGCAACATCCGCAACGTTGTCGTCTTGCCCGCCCCGTTGGGCCCCAGGAACCCGTAGACGTCCCCGCTGCCCACCGCCAAGTCGACGTCCGCGACCGCCGTCACACGCCCGTAGGTCTTGCGCAGCTGCCGGGCTTCGACGGCAAGGACACCCGGCTCCGCGCTCACACCTGCAGTATGCGCCAATCACGGGCGCTGGACGAACCCCGAAGCGAAGACCCACCGCGCCATCCCCGGGCCCGTGCTGTCGGACGAACGTTGCGAAGACTGGCCGATCACCGACCCCGCCGGACTCGATCTCGTCGATGTACGCCGCATCGGCTTACGACCTGGCCCACCGCTTCGTCACCGTGCTCGGCGACCGCCCCGGACCTACCCCAGCCCGTTCTCGCTGCGCGCCGTCCCGTCCTGGCAGCAACCCCTCACCTGACATGACCGCAGCCGTCAGCTACGACCCGCGACAGCACCGCCGCCGCTCCGCAGTCAACGCGACGACGCCAAAAGCAGCACAGAGTTGCATTTCTTGAGAATGCTCTTCATGCCCGCTCCGGGTCGTCCTCCGGCTCACCTCGTTCCGAGGTTCTCACCGCTAGTCCCGTTGCTCGATATCCGCCCACTCGACCGTAGTCGTCGAAAAAGTGGGAGGGGGGCTACCGGGGACTTGCGCGACATAGGAGGTAGTGGTCTCCATCGGAAAGCTCGCCGCTGGCCCTGCGGCGGGCCGCTATTACGAATCCGGCCTGACCGACGGCCGAGAGGACTACTACGCCGACCGCGGCGAGTCCCCGGGCGTCTGGCTCGGCCGCGGCTCGGGCCGCCTAGCGGCTGCTGGCACCGTCAGCGAAGGCGAGGTCTACCGGCTGCGCCGATCACGCCCGCAGACCCACTCAACGCCACCACCACTACATCGCCGCGTGCGTTCGTGAGCAGTCAAGGCCACCCCTACGCCAGGTTCCAGCGAGCCCTAGCCGTCGGCAACCCGACGATCGCGTGGGCGGCCGCTGCGGAGGTCGGCCACCTGAGTCTCAGCGACGCGCTGCGCTCTGCCTGCTGCTGCTCGACGCAGATGCTCCTCGCTATGAACCGGCGGCCGTGCGGTGGCACGCTCGGCTGTGCATGGAGACGCGCGGACTCACGTCCCTCGGGCCACCAGCCGCTCGCCATGTACGGTCGCCAGCGCAAGGGCCACGTCTACCTGACCTGCGACTACGGGCGCACCTACGGCAAGGTCGCCGCCGACCAGATCGAGGGGCACGGCCAGTGGCTGTCGGTCAGGGAGGACGCCCTGCTGCCGCTCGTCGAACAGTTCTTCGCCCAGCGAATCTTCGGCCCGATGCGTATGGACAAGCTGGCGCGCCAGCTGCGGGCCCATCAGAAGAGCGCTAAGCGCGACGCCGGTGCCCAGCAGCGCCAGCTACGCGAGCACGTCGCCGACCTCGATCGACGGATCGGGCACCAGATCACCGCCCTCGAACAGGGGATCGAGCCCGACCTGATCGGACAGCGGATCGCCGAACTGCGGAAGGCCAAGGACGAGGCCGAGATCGAGCTGCGGGCCCTCGCCCCCGCGGCGGTCGATTCGGTGGCCGAGGAGGACCCCGCGGCGCTCCTGGCGCGTATCCCGAACCTGACTGCGGCCCTGCAGCAGGCGCCGCCCGAGATCAAGCGCCAGGTGTTCGAGGCCTTCGGGCTGCGCATTGCCTACGACAAGGCCGGGCGCCGCATCGAGATCTCGGCCACCGTCAGCGAAGCCATCGCCGATGCTCTCCACAACGCGAAAGACCTCCCGGAGGAGGTCTCGAGCGTCGCTCCGAGGGACATAGCGGGGGCAGGATTCGAACCTGCGACCTTCGGGTTATGAGCCCGACGAGCTACCTGACTGCTCCACCCCGCGGCGGACCGGCAAGTGTAGCTATGCGATTGCGAACGTCAAGGCGCGGAGGGGCCCGAGCGTGCATAGCATCCCGAACGTGAACGCCGGCGCCGAGGCAACCCGCGTTGCCGTCATCGATATCGGCACCAACTCCACGCGCCTCCTCGTGGCCGAAGTTGAGAACGGCGCGCTCACCGAGGTCGAGCGCCAGACGACGATCACGCGCCTCGGCCAGGGGGTCGACGCAACGGGGCGATTGGCCGACGAGGCCATCGAGCGGGTACTGGCCGCGGTGGCCGTCTATCGCGAAGTCATCGACCGACACCAGGTGGCTCACACGATCGCCGTGGCCACGAGCGCCATGCGCGACGCCGCGAACGGCGAAGACCTCCGGCGCGAGCTCCAACAGCGCCACGGCATCGACGCCCGCACGATCTCAGGCGACGAGGAGGCGCGGCTCACCTTCCTCGGCGCCACCGGCGCTCGGCCGCCGAACGGGACACGCACCCTGGTGATCGACATCGGCGGCGGGAGCACCGAGTTCGTGCTCGGCGCACCGGGCACGGCACCCGACTTTCACGTCTCCACGCAGGCGGGCTCGGTGCGTCAGACCGAACGTCACCTCAAGGAGGACCCGCCGGCCCCGCAGCACGTGGCCGACCTCGCCCTCGAGGTCCAGCTGATCATCGAGGGCGCCATGCCCGAGGACGTGCGGCGCTCAGCCGCGGCGGGCATCGCCGTCGCGGGCACCGCCACCTCACTTGCAGCCATTGACCAAGGACTCGAGCCCTACGACCCCATGAAGGTGCACGGGTACGTCCTCGAGCTCGGGGCTTGCGAGCGAATGCTGGCGATGCTCGCCACCCTCTCGCTCGAGGACCGCCGTGCGCGTCCCGGCCTCCACCCCGACCGCGCGCCCACGATCGTGGCCGGCGCGGCGATACTCGTGGAGGCCATGCGCTCGTTCGGGC
>JAABUN010005094.1_pt1 | contig 16809 bp, 14 predicted proteins | sample 5559311 | NCBI WGS metagenome assembly JAABUN01 (sample SAMN10711877, study PRJNA513370) | rock metagenome | isolation source: Antarctica rocks | place: Antarctica: Victoria Land, Siegfried Peak sud
CGGCGGCGCGCGCGGCGGCGGCCGCCGCGACCAGCCCGGCGGTCGAAAGGCGACCGGACAGGAAGGCGGCCAGGTCCTCGATCGTGCGGACCCGCCCGGTGTCGACGGCAGCCGCCAACCCGCCGCTGTGCGTGTGAGCTCCCGCCGGAAGCCGGCTGTCGGCCAGCAGCAGCAGCGCTGCGGGCACTGCGACATCGGCGGCCATCAGAACAGGAAGTAGCGCTGCGCCATCGGCAGCACCTCGGCGGGGGCGGGCTCGACCAGGTCGCCGTCGATCCGCACGGCGAACGTACGGGGGTCGACCGCGATGTCGGGGGTGGCGTCGTTCAGCGGCAGATCGGCCTTGCCCAGCCGCCGGGTGTTGCGCACCGGCACCAGCCGGCGCCGGACGGCGAGCCGGTCGGCCAACCCGTCCTCGATCGCCGCCTCGGCCACGAAGTGCACGCTCGTGGCGGAGGCTGCGGTCGGCTGGGCGCCCCACATCGGCCGGGGCAGAACGGGTTGCGGGGTGGGGATCGAACCGTTGGCGTCGCCCATCTGGGCCCACGCGACCAGCCCGCCCTTGAGCACCGTCGCCGGGCGGACGCCGAAGTAGCGCGGCTCCCACAGCACCAGGTCGGCGAGCTTGCCGACCTCGACCGACCCGACCTCGCCGTCCAGGCCGTGCGCTATCGCCGGGCAGATCGTGTACTTCGCCACGTAGCGCCGGGCCCGCAGGTTGTCGGCCGCCCCGTCACCGGGCAGCGACCCGCGGCGCACCTTCATCACGTGGGCGGTCTGCCAGGTGCGCAGCACCACCTCGCCGATCCGGCCCATCGCCTGACTGTCCGAGCCGATCATCGAGATGGCGCCCAGGTCGTGCAGGACGTCCTCAGCGGCGATCGTCGAGGGCCGGATGCGGCTCTCGGCGAAGGCGAGGTCCTCTGGCAGCGCCGGGTTGAGGTGGTGGCAGACGATGAGCATGTCGAGGTGCTCGTCGAGGGTGTTGACCGTGTGCGGGCGGGTCGGGTTGGTCGAGCTGGGCAGCACATTCGGGTGCGCCGCGACGGTGATGATGTCTGGCGCGTGGCCCCCGCCGGCGCCCTCGGTGTGGAAGGCGTGGATGCTGCGACCGCGGATCGCGGCCAGGGTCGACTCGACGTACCCGGCCTCGTTCAGGGTGTCCGAGTGCAGTGCCACCTGGACGCCGGACGCGTCGGCGACCGTCAGGCAGGCGTCGATCGCCGCCGGCGTCGTGCCCCAGTCCTCGTGCAGCTTGAACCCGCTGGCGCCGCCCCGCAGCTGCTCCCACATGGCTTCGGAAGAGACCGTGTTGCCCTTGCCGAGCAGGGCGACGTTGACCGGGAAGTCGTCCAGCGCCTCGAGCATCCGGGCCAGGTTCCAGGAGCCCGGGGTGACGGTGGTGGCCTTGGTGCCCTCGACCGGGCCGGTGCCGCCGGCGACGATAGTCGTCGTCCCGACCCCGAGGGCCTCGGTGAGCTGTTGCGGGGCGATCAGGTGGACGTGGGTGTCGACCGTTCCCGCCGTCAGGATCTTGCCGTTGCCGGCCAGCACCTCGGTGGAGGGACCGATCACCAGTGCCGGGTCGACGCCGCTCATCGTGTCCGGGTTGCCGGCCTTGCCGATCCCCACGATCCGCCCGTCGCGCACCCCGATGTCGGCCTTGACCACGCCCCAGTGGTCGAGGATCAGGGCGCCGGTGATGACCAGGTCGGGTGCGCCGTCCGCCCGGGTGGCCCGCGACTGGCCCATCGACTCACGGATCACCTTGCCGCCACCGAAGACGGCCTCGTCGCCGGCGCCGGCGGGGCCCCGGCTGAGGTCGGCCTCGACCTCGATCAGCAGGTCGGTGTCGGCGAGGCGTACGCGGTCACCGGTGGTGGGGCCGTAGAGCAGGGCATACCTGCGCCGGTCGATGGACGTCACGGGCGGATCCGCAGCCCGGGCACGAGGGCGGCGCCACCGAGCGGCACCACCTCGACGTCCTGCTCGATACCCGGCTCGAACCGGATGGCGGTGCCGGCGGGGACGTTCAGCCGCTGACCTTGCGCTGCGCCGCGGTCGAGCTCAAGCGCGTCGTTGGCGTCGGCGAGGTGGAAGTGGCTGCCGACCTGGATCGGTCGGTCGCCGGTATTGACCACCCGCAGCACCGTCACCGGCCGTCCGGGGTTGAGCTCGACCGGCTCCTCGCCCACCAGCACCTCACCGGGCGCGCTCACGGGATCGGCCGATGGATCGTGACCAGCTTGGTGCCGTCCGGGAAGGTGGCCTCGACCTGCACCTCGTCGACCAGGTCGGGGACGCCGTCCATGACGTCGTCGCGAGTCAGGACGGTGCGCCCCGCCTCCATCAGGTCGGCGACGCTTCGCCCGTCGCGGGCCCCTTCCAGGACGTAGGACGTCAGCACGGCGACCGCCTCGGGGGAGTTCAACAGCACGCCGCGGGCCCGACGGCGCTGGGCCAGCTCGGCGGCGTAGGAGATGAGCAGGCGCTCCTGCTCGTGCGGGGTGAGGTGCACGCGCCGAACTGTAATGGCCGCCGGTGACAGTGGTGTGTCACCAGCCGCGGTCGCGCCACTCCTGCAGGTGCGGCCGCTCGGCGCCCAGGGTGGTGTCGGCGCCGTGGCCCGGGTAGACCCAGGTGTCGTCCGGCAAGACGTCGAACAGCCGGTGCTCGACGTCGTCGACCAGCGTGGCGAAGCGGGCGGCGTCCCCCTGGGTGTTGCCGACACCGCCGGGGAACAGGGAGTCACCGGTGAAGGCGTGCGGGTGGCCGGCGGGGTCGCGGTAGACCAGGGCCACCGAGCCGGGGGTGTGGCCACGCAGGGACACCACCTCGAGGCCGACCCGGCCGAAGGTGACCTCGTCGCCGTGCTCGAGCAGCTGCCCGGGGGTGACGGGCAATGCCGCGGCATCGGCGGTGCCCGCGGCGGAGCGCGCGCCCGAGTGCGCGACGAGTTCGGCCAGGGCCCGGTGGTGGTCCGGATGCCGGTGGGTGGTCACGATGACGTCGAGCTCACCGGATCCCTGCGCCACCAGCGCGATCAGGCGCGCGGCGTCGTCCGCCGCGTCGATCAGCAGCTGGGCTCCGGTGGCGGCGCAGGTGAGCAGGTAGGCGTTGTTGTCCTTCGGGCCGACGCTGGCCTTGGCGATGACCAGCCCCTCGAGCTCGCGCACGTCGCTGGCGCCGCCCGAGCTGACCTGGCCGGTGTAGGTGCCCATGCGCCCGAGCCTACGTGGCTGGTCTGAGCCTCGCCGATGGCTACCGTCGTGGTTGCGAAGCATTGGCTGCAGTCACGACCAGATCGTCGCAACCACGACGGTAGCCATGCCGCACGCCCGTCCCGGGCGGACCCTAGCTGCGGTCCGTCACGGCCCGCCGGTAGGCGAGCACGGCACTGACCAGCGCCAGATGGCTGAACGCCTGCGGGTAGTTGCCGGCCATCCGGCGGCCGACCGGGTCGTACTCCTCGGCGAGCAGCCCGAGCGGCCCACCGAGGGCGACCAGCCGGTCCAGCAGGCGGGCGGCGTCGTCCAGTCGTCCACTCTGGGCGTGGACGTGGGCCAGCCAGAACGAGCAGGCCAGGAACGGGTGCTCACCCGGCGGCAGGCCGTCGACGCCCTGCTCGGTGCGGTAGCGCAGCAGCAGCCCGTCGTGGCTGAGCTCGCGCTCGACCGCCGCCACGGTGCCGACCACCCGCGGGTCGTCGTACGGCAGGAAGCCGCAGATGGGGATCTGCAGCAGCGCGGCGTCCGTGTGCTGCGCGCCGTAGTACTGCACGAAGCTGCCGAGCTGCTCGTCGTACCCCCGGTCGAGCACCTGGGTGCGCACCTCGTCCCGCAGGGCGCGCCAGCGCTCGACCGGCCCCGGCAGGCCGTGCCGTTCCACCGCACGGACGGCCCGGTCGAAGGCGGCCCACACCATCAGTCGCGAGTGGGTGAAGTGGCGCAGCTCACCGCGCACCTCCCAGATCCCGTTGTCCGGTTGGTCCCAGTGCTGGGCGAGCTCCTCGACCAGGGTGCGTTGCAGCGCCCAGGCCATTCCGTCGCCGTCCAGCCCAGCCTCGCGGGCGTCGTCCAGGGCGATCATCACTTCACCGAGCACGTCGGTCTGACGTTGGTCGACCGCGCCGTTGCCGACCCGCACCGGCAGCGAACCCTCGTACCCGGCCAGGTGGGTCAGCTCGCGCTCGGGCAGGTGGCGGCTCCCGTCGACGCCGTACATGATCTGCAGGTCCTCGGGGTCGCCGGCGACCGCACGCAGCAGCCATCGCTGCCAGGCCTGCGCCTCCTCACGGAAGCCGGCGGCGATCAGCGACTGCAGCGTCAGCGCCGCGTCTCGAAGCCAGCAGTAGCGGTAGTCCCAGTTGCGCTGACCCCCGAAATCCTCCGGCAGCGACGTGGTCACCGCGGCCACGATACCCCCGGTCTCGGCGTGCGTGAGGACTCGCAGGACCAGCAGCGAGCGGACCAGGGCCTCCTGGTAGGCGCCCTCGTGCCCCGCGGCGGCGGCCCAGGCGCGCCACGACCGGGCACTGGACTCCACGTGCTCGTCGTGCCGCGGGTGCGGCACCGGGTGCCAGGAGGGGAACCAGGTGGTCGACCAGGTCAGTCGCTCGCCCGCCCCGACGTCGAAGCTGTCCCGGTGCCTGCCGTCGGTGGCCGTCGGCAGCCGGCTGCCGCGCAGCACCAGCAGGTCGGGCCCGGCGACCGCGTGCAGGCCCGGGTGGCCGTGGTGGTCGACGACGCGGTGGACCCACGGCCGCACTTTGCCGTACTCCAGGCGGACGACCCACTCGTGGCGCATCCGCACGCTGCCGCGCAGACCGCGCAGCACGCGCACCAGGTCGGCCCGGCCGTCACCGGCCGGCATCGCATCAGTGACCTGCACGACGCCGTCGGCGGTGGTGTAGGTCGTCTCGAGCACGAACGAGCCGTCGAGGTAGCGACGGGTCACCGTGTACGGGCCCTCGGGCGCCAGCAGCCAGCGACCGTTGTCCGGTGTGCCCAGCAGCGCCGCGAAGCACGCAGGTGAGTCGAACCGGGGCAGACACAGCCAGTCCACCGACCCGTCGATGCCGACCAGCGCGGCGGTAGCCAGGTCACCCAGCACCGCGTAGTCCTCGATCCGGCTGGTCACCGCCGGCGCCCCGACGGCGTCCCCCACGACGGCGTCAACCCCACGACAGCGTCAACCCCACGACGGTACGGCGGGCAGCGGGCCCCCGCTGTCGGCGACCACGTCGGCGCCCATCCCGGTGCCCATCCCGGTGCCCATGGTCCGTCCGGTGAGCCAGGCGAGCACCGCGCCCGCCGGACCGCTCACCGCGGGGCCGCCGTCCCCGAGGGTCAGGACGAGCTCGTCACCGTCGGCCAACCGGCAGCGGGCGGTCAGGCCGACGTCGAGCCTGGTCCGGCACTCGAGCAGACCCGCCCGCAGCGCCACGTCCGGGAGGTCCGCGAAGGTGAACCCGCAGCCGAGGTCGACGTGGTGGTAGGCGACCTCGCGCAGCCGCAACCACGGCAGGTCGGCCACCCGGGTCGAGGACCCCATGCCGGTGGGTACCTGCTCGTCACCGGCAGCGGACGGGACCTCGCTCATCGCCCGGTGCAGTCGCTGCGCGCTGTCGCGAAGGTCGCCCAGGTGAGCGGCCAGCGAGCGTCCGGCGTCATGCTCGATGTCGGCGTCACGCACCGGCCGCGACGCGTACATCGGCACCTGGACGCCGGTCGTGGCCGAGCGGGCGATGTTCGCGAAGCCGTCGGCGTTGCGGGCCAGGTGGGCCAGCACGTGCCCGCGCGACCAGCCGGGCAACAGGCTCGGCTCGGACACCCCGGCGTCGTCCAGGGCCGCGGTCGTGTCGAGCAGCAGGTCGGTCTGCTGCACCATCACCGCGAAGAGCGGGTCGTCCGCGAGAGCCGTCACCCCCCGAACCTATCCGGTGCGTGACGCGATCGGCCCCGGCGGGCGACCGGCGTTGTCGGTGGTGGCACCTAGCATTGACCTCGACCCTTTCGCGGGGGCGCGTCCCCGCATCCCCTCCATCCGCATCTGCAGGAGCGACCCCCACCGTGGCTGACAGCCTGATCGTGCGCGGCGCGCGCGAGCACAACCTCAAGGACGTCTCGCTCGACCTGCCCCGCGACGCGCTGATCGTGTTCACCGGGTTGTCAGGGTCGGGCAAGTCCTCGCTGGCGTTCGACACCATCTTCGCCGAGGGTCAACGCCGCTACGTCGAGTCCCTGTCGGCGTACGCGCGGCAGTTCCTGGGCCAGATGGACAAGCCGGACGTCGATTTCATCGAGGGGCTTTCACCGGCCGTCTCGATCGACCAGAAGTCCACCTCGCGCAACCCACGCTCGACTGTCGGCACCATCACCGAGGTCTACGACTACCTCCGGCTGCTGTTCGCCCGCGCTGGCCGTCCGCACTGCCCGGTGTGCGGCGAGCCGGTCACCCGGCAGACCCCCCAGCAGATCGTCGACCGCCTGCTCGAGCTGCCCGAGGGCACCCGGTTCCAGGTGCTGGCGCCCGTCGTGCGCGCGCGCAAGGGCGAGTACGGCGAGCTGTTCCGCGACCTGCAGGCCAAGGGCTTCTCGCGGGCCAGGGTCGACGGCGAGGTCGTCAGCCTGGCCCAGGCCCCGACGTTGGAGAAGAAGCTCAAGCACTCGATCGACGTGGTGATCGACCGGCTCGTCGCCAAGCCCTCGGCCAACCGCCGGCTCACCGACTCGATCGAGACCGCACTGGGCCTGGCCGACGGGATCGTGGTCGTCGACCTGGTCGACGCCGAGGCCGGCGACCCCGGCCGCGAGCGGCGGTTCAGCGAGAAGATGGCCTGCCCCAACGACCACCCCCTGAGCATCGACGAGATCGAGCCCCGGTCGTTCTCGTTCAACAGCCCGTTCGGCGCCTGCCCCGAGTGCACCGGCCTCGGCACCCGCCTCGAGGTCGACCCCGAGCTGCTCGTGCCGGACGACGAGCTGACTCTGGCGCAGGGCGCCATCGCGCCGTGGACGCAGGGCTCGGCCGAGTACTTCCAGCGGCTGATGACGGCCCTTGGTGAGCAGCTCGGCTTCACGATGACCGTGCCCTGGCGGGCCCTGCCCCAGCGAGCCCGCGAGGCCCTGCTGCACGGTCAGGACTACGAGGTCCACGTCCGCTACAAGAACCGCTTCGGCCGCGAGCGCTCCTACTCCAGCGGGTTCGAGGGGGTGGTGCCGTTCGTGCAGCGCCGGCACCTGGAGACGGACTCGGAGTGGAGCCGCGAGCGCTACGAGGGGTACATGCGCGAGGTGCCCTGCCCGGTCTGCCAGGGGGCGCGGCTCAAGCCCGAGTCGCTTGCCGTCCTGCTCGGCGGGCTGTCCATCTCGGCCGTCTGCGCCAAGCCGATCACGGAGTGCGCCGCGTTCTTGTCGACCCTGCAGCTGAGCGCGCGCGAGGCGCAGATCGGCGAGCAGGTGCTCAAGGAGATCCAGGCCCGGCTGGGCTTCCTGCTGGACGTCGGGCTGACCTACCTCTCGCTCGACCGGCCCTCCGGCACCCTGTCCGGTGGCGAGGCGCAACGGATCCGGCTGGCCACCCAGATCGGCTCCGGCCTGGTCGGGGTGCTCTACGTGCTCGACGAGCCCAGCATCGGGCTGCACCAGCGCGACAACCACCGACTGATCGGGACGCTCACCCGGCTGCGCGACCTGGGCAACACGCTGATCGTCGTCGAGCACGACGAGGACACCATCGCCCAGGCCGACTGGGTCGTCGACATCGGCCCGGGGGCTGGCGAGCACGGCGGCCACGTCGTCCACTCGGGGTCGGTCAAGGGCCTGCTCGAGCACCCCACCTCGTTGACCGGCCAGTACCTGTCCCGGCGTCGCGAGATCGCGCTCCCCGCGGCGCGCCGTCCGGTCGACCCCGATCGGGAGATTGCCGTGATCGGGGCGCGCGAGCACAACCTGCAGGGCATCGACGTGTCGCTGCCCCTCGGGTGCTTCGTCGCCATCACCGGGGTGTCGGGCTCGGGCAAGTCCAGTCTGGTCAACGACATCCTCTACAACGTCCTGGCGAACAAGCTCAACGGCGCCCGGCACGTGCCCGGCCGCCACCGCACCGTGAAGGGCCTGGAGCACCTCGACAAGGTGGTCCACGTCGACCAGAGCCCGATCGGGCGCACCCCGCGCAGCAACCCGGCCACCTACACCGGTGTGTGGGACCACGTCCGGCGGTTGTTCGCCGAGACCACCGAGGCCAAGGTGCGCGGCTACCTGCCCGGCCGATTCTCGTTCAACGTCAAGGGCGGCCGCTGCGAGGCCTGCTCCGGTGACGGCACGATCAAGATCGAGATGAACTTCCTGCCCGACGTCTACGTGCCCTGCGAGGTGTGTGGGGGAGCGCGCTACAACCGCGAGACCCTCGAGGTGCACTTCAAGGGCAAGACGGTGTCGGAGGTGCTCGCGATGCCGATCGAGGAGGCCGCGGAGTTCTTCGCCGCGGTGCCGGCGATCAGCCGCCACCTCACCACACTGGTCGACGTCGGCCTCGGGTACGTGCGGCTGGGCCAGCCGGCGACGACGCTGTCCGGTGGTGAGGCCCAGCGGGTGAAGCTGGCGAGTGAGCTGCAGAAGCGCTCGACCGGGCGCACCGTCTACGTCCTGGACGAGCCGACGACGGGCCTGCACTTCGAGGACATCCGCAAGCTGCTCATCGTGCTGCAAGGCCTGGTCGACAAGGGCAACACCGTGTACGTCATCGAGCACAACCTGGACGTGATCAAGAGCGCCGACTGGGTGGTCGACATGGGCCCCGAAGGCGGTTCGGGTGGTGGCCTGGTCATCGCCGAGGGCACACCCGAGCAGGTGGCGTCGGTCTCGACCAGCTACACCGGGCAGTACCTCGCCCCCGTGCTCGCGCAGAACCCGCCGGTGGTGGTGGGCGAGCCACGCGCCGAGGTGGTGGTGGCCCGCCCGCTGACCAAGGCGGCAGCCAAGAAGGTCGCTGCAGCTCAGCGTCGGGAGGTCGCGGCGGCCAAGGTCACCGCGGCCAAGGTCACCGCGGCCAAGAAGGCGGCCGTGGTGAAGCGGGCAGCCGCCAAGAAGACTGCGCCGGCCCAGAAGGCCGCGTCCACGAAGACCACCACCGCAGCCAAGCCGGCAGCGAAGCCGGCCGCCAAGGCTCGCGCCCGGTCCAGTCGATGACCGGAACCTCGCACTGCAGCACGACGTTGAGCGGGGATCACCCCCGACCAGGTCCACCCAGGAGTTCGCGATGAGCCCGTCCGACCCGTCACGCCGTACCGTCCTGCGCGGGGTCGGCAGCACCGGCGCGGTGGCCGCGGTCGCGCTGACCGTCTCGGCCTGCGGCGGCGGCAAGCCCGCCTCCGCACCCGCTGCGACGGCCCCTGCTGCAGCGAGCGGCACCGCGCTGACCAAGGTCGCCGACGTCCCCGTGGGGGGTGGAGTGGTGCTCCCGGACGTCAAGCTGGTGGTGACCCAACCCACGGCGGGCCAGTTCACGGCGTACTCCTCGACCTGCACCCACTCGGGCTGCCAGGTGACGGCGGTCAAGGACGGCTTCATCGACTGTGCCTGCCACGGCAGCAGGTTCGCGGTGGCCACCGGCGCCCCGACGTCCGACAGCCCGGCGAAGACGCCGCTCGCGGCCACCGCAGTCACCGTCAAGGGCGCGGACGTCGTCCTCGGCTGACGTCGGGGCGCGCCCCGGTACTGGCCATCACATCGCGTCGGGGCCTGAGGGGCGTCGGTGTTGTCAGACCCGGCTCGTAGGCTGGGGGAGTGGCAGATCCGGCGACCTACCGACCCGCACCGGGCGAGATCCCGGTCGCGCCGGGGGTCTACCGCTTTCGCGACGCGGGGCGCCGGGTCATCTACGTCGGCAAGGCCAAGAGTCTGCGGCCACGGCTGTCCTCCTACTTCCAGGACCTGACCGCGCTGCACCCGCGCACCCAGACCATGGTGACGACCGCCGCCAGCGTCGAGTGGACCGTCGTCGGGACGGAGGTGGAGGCGCTGCAGCTGGAGTATGCGTGGATCAAGGAGTTCGACCCGCGCTTCAACGTCAAGTACCGCGACGACAAGTCCTACCCCTACCTGGCCGTCACCATGGGCGACGCGTTCCCGCGGGTGCAGGTGATGCGCGGCGACAAGCGCAAGGGCACCCGCTACTTCGGCCCGTACAGCCATGCCTGGGCCATCCGCGAGACGGTCGATCTGCTGCTGCGGGTCTTCCCGGTGCGCACCTGCAGCAACGGCGTGTTCCGACGTGCCGAGCAGGTGGGTCGGCCCTGCCTGCTGGGGTACATCGACAAGTGCTCGGCCCCGTGCGTCGGTCGGGTCACCCCGGACGAGCACCGTCAGCTCGCCGCCGAGTTCTGCGACTTCATGGCCGGTGACACCGGACGGTTCACCCGGCGCCTCGAGCGCGAGATGCGTGAGGCGTCCTCCGAGCTCGACTTCGAGCGCGCGGCCCGCCTGCGCGACGACATCGGCGCGCTGCAGCGGGCGCTGGAGAAGAGCGCCGTGGTCCTGCCCGACGCCACCGACGCCGACGTGTTCGCGCTGTCCGAGGACGAGCTCGAGGCCGCCGTCCAGGTGTTCCACGTCCGTGGCGGCCGGGTCCGTGGCCAGCGCGGCTGGGTGGTCGAGAAGGTCGAGGACGTCGGCGCGCCCGACCTGGTCGAGCGGCTGCTGCTGCAGGTCTATGGGCCTGCTCCCGAGTCGGTGCCCCGCGAGGTGCTGGTGCCGTCGCTGCCGGCCGACGCCGAGGAGGTCGCGCAGTGGCTCAGCGTGCTGCGCGGGTCGCGGGTCGACCTGCGGGTGCCGCAGCGCGGTGACAAGCGAGCCCTGCTCGAAACCGTCGAGCGCAACGCAGCCCACGCGCTGACCCTGCACAAGACCCGTCGCGGCGGTGACCTGACCACCAGGTCCGTTGCGTTGCAAGAGATCCAGGACGTCCTCGACCTGGCCGATGCCCCACTGCGGATCGAGTGCTACGACGTGTCCAACCTGCAGGGCACCGAGGTCGTCGCCTCCATGGTGGTCTTCGAGGACGGGCTGCCCCGCAAGAGCGAGTACCGCCGGTTCGCCGTCCGCGGTACCGATGGGCAGGACGACACCGCCTGGATGCACGAGGTGCTCACCCGCCGGTTCCGGCGGCACGTCGACGAGCAGGCGGCGATCGCCGACGCCGAGGACGCGGGCTCTGGACCGGTGGGCATCGACCCCGACACCGGTCGGCCACGCCGCTTCGCCTACGCGCCGAACCTGGTGGTGGTCGACGGCGGGCCACCCCAGGTGGCCGCCGCCCAGCGAGCCCTGGACGAGCTCGGGGTCACCGATGTCGCGCTGGTGGGGCTGGCCAAGCGGCTCGAGGAGGTCTGGCGCCCTGGTGAGGAGCATCCGGTGGTGCTGCCGCGCTCCAGCCAGGGCCTCTACCTGCTCCAGCGGGTGCGCGACGAGGCCCACCGGTTCGCGATCACCTACCACCGACAGCGCAGGTCCAAGGCGATGACGACCAGCGCTCTTGATTCGGTCCCCGGGCTCGGTTCGACCCGACGTACGGCACTGCTGAAGCACTTCGGGTCGTTGAAGAAGGTGCGCTCGGCCAGCGTCGAGCAGATCGCCGAGGTCCCAGGCATCGGCGCTGCCACGGCTCAGGCGGTGCTCGTGGCCCTGGCGGGCCAGGTGCGTCCCGAGCCCGCCGTCAACGTCAGCACAGGCGAGGTGCTGAACGACTGAGGTCACCACCGGGCCAACCCCCACGGGACGCACTGGGTGCGCGAGCAGCAAGCGCCGTCACCGTGCTGGGGAGGATGATGCGATGCGTGCACCTGAACGCGGCGTCACGTGAGCTGCGCCGTCGAGACCACATCCGAGCCATCCAGATACGGGGTAGGACATGACATCGCCCGACGACGACCTGCACGCGCTCATCGACAGCCTCGAGAAGTCGCTGCACGAGATGCGCTCGGCGCCACCACCGCACGACATCGCCCAGATGGCCGAGCTCGAGCGTGAGGTCGACCAGCAATGGGACCTGCTGCGCCGACGCGAGGCCAGCCGTCACGCCGGCAACGACCCGCTCCAGGAGCGTGTCCGCCCGCAGTCCGAGGTCGAGGGCTACCAGCAGTAGCTGAGATGACTGGTTTCGGGTGCCCTGGTGCTGGTGAACCTCCCTCCCAGAAGGGTCTGGGGCGCTCACGGGCCAACTAGGCTGGAGGGTATCCGCAGAGAGGACCCCCGGTGAGCCTGGTCGACGAGCCCGCTGACGCTGACCGACCCGAGCTGGTGCTCATCACCGGCATGTCCAGCGCCGGACGGTCGACCGCCGCCAACGTGCTGGAGGATCTCGGCTGGTACGTCGTCGACAACCTTCCGCCCCAGCTCCTGACGGCCATGAGCGACCTGGCCGCGCGGGCCCCCGACGGCACCCAGCGGCTCGCCGCGGTGATCGACGCCCGCACCGGTTCGTTCTTCGAAGCGCTCAGCGGAGCGCTGGCCGAGCTGGCTGCCCGGGGGGTCGCGCCCCGCGTGGTCTACCTCGACGCGGCCGACGACGTCCTCGTACGCCGGCAGGAGTCCGTGCGTCGCCCGCACCCGTTGCAGGGCGCCGGGCGCATTCTCGACGGCATCGCGCGCGAACGCCTGCTGCTGGCGCTGGTGCGCGAGAACGCAGACGTCGTCATCGACACCTCCGGCCTCAACGTCACCCAGCTGAAGACCAAGGTCACCCAGATCTTCGACCGTGACGAGCTGCCGGCCATGCGGGCCACGGTGATGTCGTTCGGCTTCAAGTACGGCATCCCCCTGGATGCGGACTTCGTCGTCGACATGCGCTTCTTACCCAACCCCTTCTGGGTGCCCGACCTGCGTCCCTGCTCCGGACTCGACCAGGGGGTCAGCGACTACGTGCTGGGCCAGGACGCGGCCGTGGTCTTCCTCGACCGGTTCATGTCCAGCCTCGAGCCGGTGCTGGCGGGTTACCTCGACGAGGGCAAGCGGTACATGACGATCGCCATGGGCTGCACCGGCGGCAAGCACCGGTCGGTGGCGATGGCGGGGGCTCTCGGGCAACGCCTCGAGCGCGCCGGCGTGCAGGTCGGCACCCTGCACCGTGACCTCGGCCGGGAGTGAGGGCGGGTGCAGACGGGATGGCGGACGGCGCGGGCGGCGGCAGCGCCGTCCACGGAGGGCAGCGGCGCTCCAGCGGTGGTGGCCCTCGGCGGCGGGCACGGACTGGCTGCCTCGTTGTCGGCCCTGCGGCACCTCACCGACAACCTGACCGCTGTCGTGACCGTCGCGGACGACGGGGGGTCGAGCGGGCGGCTGCGCCGCGAGCTGGGTGTGCTGCCCCCCGGTGACCTGCGGATGGCGCTGGCCGCCCTGTGCGACGACGGTCCCTGGGGGCGGACCTGGCGCGACGTGCTGCAGCACCGGTTCGCCAGTCAGGGCGAGCTGCACCACCACTCGGTCGGCAACCTGCTGATCGTGGCGCTGTGGGAGCTGCTGGGCGACACCGTGCAGGGCCTGGACCTGGTCGGGCAGCTGCTCGGTGCGCGCGGCCGGGTGCTGCCGATGAGCGCGGTGCCGCTCGACATCGAGGCGCTCGTGCTCGGCGTGGACGACGACGACAAGACCGCGACCACGATCGTCCGCGGACAGGTGGCCGTGGCCACCACTAGCGGGCACGTCGCCTCGGTGCGGCTGGTGCCCGACGACCCGCCCGCCTGCCCCGAGGCGGTCACCGCCGTGCTGGACGCCGACTGGGTGGTTCTCGGTCCCGGGTCGTGGTTCACCAGCGTGATGCCGCACCTCTTGGTGCCCGACCTGCGGCGCGCACTGTGCGAGACCACCGCCCGCCGGATGATCACCCTGAACCTGACCAACCAGGTCGGCGAGACCGACGGTTTCAGCGCCGAGAACCACCTGGAGGCGCTGTTCATGCACGCACCCGACCTGATGGCCGACGTGGTGCTGGCCGACCCGGCCGTGGTCAGCGACCGCCGATCGCTGGAGCAGGTGTGCCAGAACGTGGGAGCCCGGCTGGTGGTGTCGAGCGTGGCCTCCGTCGGGCGCCCCGAGGCCCACGACGAGCTGCGCCTGGCTGCCGCCTACCGCGATGTGCTGGGCTGAGCACGCGGGCACTATGACCGGACGGGCAGTGGCAGGATGGCGGCCATGGCGATGACGGCGATGGTGAAGGACGAGCTGAGCCGGCTGCCAGTGACCAAACCCTGCTGCCGCAAGGCAGAGGTGTCGGCGACCCTGCGGTTCGCCGGTGGGCTGCACATCGTCGGCGGCCGGATCGTCGTCGAAGCCGAGCTCGACACGGGTCAGTCGGCGCGACGGCTGCGCAAGGACATCGCCGAGGTCTTCGGGCACGCCAGCGAGGTTCTCGTGGTGGCCCCCGGTGGCCTGCGCCGCGGCACCCGGTACGTCGTCCGGGTCACCAAGGACGGCGAGGCGTTGGCCCGTCAGACCGGGCTGATCGACGGCCGCGGCCGACCGGTGCGTGGGTTGCCGCCCCAGGTGGTCTCGGGGGCCGACCACGACGCGGAGGCCGCCTGGCGTGGCGCGTTCCTCGCCCACGGTTCGCTCACCGAGCCAGGCCGCTCGTCCGCGCTCGAGATCACCTGCCCGGGACCCGAGGCTGCCCTCGCCCTGGTCGGGGCAGCCCGGCGGCTCGACATCGCGGCCAAGGCACGCGAGGTGCGCGGGGTCGACCGGGTCGTGATCCGCGACGGCGACGCCATCGGGGCGATGCTCACCCGGCTCGGCGCCCACGACGCCCTGATGGCCTGGGAGGAGCGTCGGATGCGCCGCGAGGTGCGGGCCACGGCGAACCGGCTGGCGAACTTCGACGACGCCAACCTGCGCCGCTCGGCGCGGGCCGCCGTCGCGGCGGGGTCGCGGGTCGAGCGGGCCCTGGAGATCCTCGGGGACGACGTCCCCGAGCACCTGCGCGAGGCCGGCCACCTGCGGTTGGCTCACAAGCAGGCCAGCCTCGAAGAGCTCGGTCAGCTGGCTGACCCGCCGATGACCAAGGACGCCGTCGCCGGCCGGATCCGGCGGTTGCTCGCGATGGCCGACAAGCTCGCGTCCGACGAGGGTATGCCGGGGACGGACGCGAACCTCACCCCGGACATGCTGGACGCCTAGACCTCGACCATCGAGGCCGGGACCTTGTGGTTACGCCAGCTGACTCGCCGGTGCGTCGCTGGCTCGGTGGGTGCGCTGGGCGGCGACGGCAGCGTCGATGTTCTGCACCGCCCAGGAACGCACCTGCGCCAGGGGCACGGCGGCGCTGTGCCCGAGGTCGGTCAGCTGGTAGTCCACATGCAGAGGCACGGCCGGGATGATGGTGCGGTCGACGAAACCAGCTTCCTCCAGGCGCCGGAGCGTCTGCGTCAGCACCTTGGGGCTGATGCCCTCCAGCTTGCGCTGCAGCTCGCCGAATCTGCGTGGACCGTCCTCGAGAGCGCCGATGGCCAAGGTGGACCACTTGTTGGCTAGCAGGTCCAGCAGCGACCGGCAGGGGCACATCGCCAGGTAGACATCGTGCTCGCCGTCTGCCGTGTGATGCTGCATGGTCATCTGCGCTCTCCGCTCGTATGTTCCCCTACTAACCAAAGGGTAGCAGGAAGCGTCGCAGTACCACTCGGGTCGATGCAAGCGGGAGCGGCCGGTTGCGCGGCTCGGCCGCGTCCCCGGTTCGGCGGGTGCTTCCCTTTGGTAACCACTATCCCTTGCGGGTAACTACCTCCCCGCACGTACGTTGTGGTCGGCGGCGGACGGCCTGTCCGCCCGAGCAGAACGGACTTCGAGATGGCGATCAACGACATGCGCGCGGTGGTGCAGCACACCCTGGGCGGCCCCGACGTCCTGGAGGTGACCCGGGTTCCACGCCCGGTGCCGCTCCCGACCGAGGTGCTGGTACGCGTGTACGCGGCGGGCATCAACCCGGTGGACTGGAAGACCCGGGCGGGCAGCGGCATGGCAGGCGTGCTGGGCGCGCCACCGTTCATCCTTGGCTGGGATGTGTCCGGAGTGGTGGAGGCCTTGGGTGCGGGGGTCACGACCTTGGCTGTCGGCGACGAGGTCTACGGAATGCCGTGGTTCCCCCGAGCCGCAGGCGGCTATGCGGAGTTCGTCACCGCTCCTTCACGGCAGTTCGCCCGCAAGCCCGGCAGCGTGACACACGCGCAAGCGGCCGCGACCCCGCTGGCGGCTCTGACCGCGTGGCAGGCGCTGGTCGACACCGCTGACCTGCGGGGGGGCCAGCGAGTGCTCGTCCACGCTGCGGCCGGCGGAGTCGGGCACTTCGCGGTGCAGTTCGCCAGGCACCTGGGCGCCCACGTGATCGCCACCGGCAGCGCCCGGAATCACGGCTGGCTGCTCGACCTTGGGGCCGACGAGGTCGTCGACTACACCACCGCCCGATTCGAGGACGTCGTCGCCCCCGTGGACGTCGTGCTGGACCTGGTCGGGGACGACCATGACTCCACCAGCACCCGGTCGCTGTCGGTGCTGCGCCCCGGCGGCGTGCTGCTCGCCATCCCCTCCGGTGCCGCGCCGGAGCTGGTGGCCGCCGGCCAGGAGCGCGACGTGCGGGTCACGGGCTTCCTCGTTGAGCCCGACGGCGCGGGACTGACCGAGATCGCCCGGCTCATCGACGCCGGCACGGTGCGTGTCGAGGCCAAGACCTACCCGTTGGCCCAGGTCGCCCGGGCCCACCGTGACGGTGAGGCGGGCCACACCCGCGGCAAGCTCGTGCTGGACCTGGCACCCACCCAGGCCG
>JAABUN010005095.1_pt1 | contig 16808 bp, 14 predicted proteins | sample 5559311 | NCBI WGS metagenome assembly JAABUN01 (sample SAMN10711877, study PRJNA513370) | rock metagenome | isolation source: Antarctica rocks | place: Antarctica: Victoria Land, Siegfried Peak sud
GTCCGCGGCCTCGACCCGCGGGGGTTGGGCCGGACCTTGGCGTCGGACTCGTCGTAGCGGCGCCGGCTCACCCCGAGGGCTCCAGCATCTGCGCCCACAGCTCGGCGAACCCGGGCAGGGTCTTGGCCGTGGTGGCGATGTCCTCGACCTCGATGCCGGGGACCCGCAGCCCGAGGACCGCACCTGCCATGGCCAGCCGGTGGTCCCGGTAGGTATGGAACACTCCAGGTCGCAACGGCTGCGGCCGGATCGTCAGGCCGTCCTCGGTCTCGGTGACGTTCGCGCCCAGCGCATTCAGCTCGGTCGCCAGCGCGGCCAGCCGGTCGGTCTCGTGCCCGCGCAGGTGCCCGATGCCGCGCAGGTGCGAGGGCGAGTCGGCCAGGGCGCACAGCGCCGCGACCACCGGGGCCAGCTCGCCGGCGTCGCGCAGGTCCGCGTCGATGCCGAAGAGGTCCCCAGTACCCACCACCGTCAGCCCGTCCTGCTCGAGCGAGACCTCGGCCCCCATCTGGTCCAGCAGGTCGCGCAGGTGGTCCCCTGCCTGGGTGGTGCGCTCCGGCCAGTCGGGGACGCGCACCCGCCCTGCCGTGACCAGGGCCGCGGCGAGGAAGGGCGCAGCGTTCGACAGATCAGGCTCGACCTGGACGTCCAGGGCACCGATCGGGCCGGGCTCGACCCGCCACGTGCCCGGCGTCGAGTCGTCGACGACCACGCCGCAGTCGCGCAACGTCTCCACCGTCATGGCCAGGTGCGGCTCGCTGGGGACGGGCTTGCCGTCGTTGACCACCGTCACGCCCAGGTCGTACCGCGCTCCCGAGAGCAGCAGGCCGGAGACGAACTGGCTGGAGGCTGAGGCGTCTAGGACGGCGGTCCCGCCGCGGACCCGGCGCTGACCCTGCACCGTGAACGGCAGCGTGCCGCGCCCCTCGTCCTGGACCGCCACTCCGAGCGCCCCGAGCGCGGACAGCACCGGACCCATGGGTCGGACCCGCGCCTGGACGTCACCGTCGAAGTGCACCGGCCCGTCAGCGAGGGCAGCCAGCGGCGGGAGGAACCGCATGACCGTCCCGGCGAGCCCGCAGTCGACGCGGGTGCCACCGCGCAGCGCGCCGGGCAGCACGTGCCAGTCGTCCGAGCCGTAGTCGTCCTCCACGCCAGTGCCCAGCACCTGCAGGGCAGCAGCCATCAGCAGCGTGTCTCGGGAGCGCAACGGGCTGCGCAACCGAGAGGGGGACTCGGCCAGGGCGGCAAGGACGAGATACCGGTTGGTGAGCGACTTGGAGCCCGGCAGGCGCACGCTCGCCAAGACCGGCGCGGTCGGTGTCGGAGCGCGCCAGTGCGGTTGCGAGGACCCGGTCATGACGGCACAGCCTAGTGAGCCCCGAACGGCGCAGCCCCTCCGACGGGTCGGCGGGGCTGCACGGGTCGGCGGGAATCAGGCTGGCGGGGTCAGCTGACCTTGGACCACCTCAGCCGCGAGCGTCGCGTGGCGCGGCGGGCATCCTTCTTCGCTTGCGCGGCTGCGCCCTTGGCCTTTTTCGCCGCACGCTGCGAGCGCCAGGCCAGGCCCGGCCGGCCCTCGGTGTCCACACTGGCGATGAGCAGACCGCCGAGCAGCCCGAGGTTCTTCAAGAACGCGGTGCGTTGCGTCGCCTTGACCTCGGCATCTCGTTCCGTCCAGAACGGATGCTCGAGGTAGGTGACCGGCACCAGGCTGGCGGCCAGCACGGCCGCGGAGATCCGCGGCAGCCTGCCCATCGCCAGCAGAGCACCCGCTGCGGACATGGCGGCGCCGTTGGCGCGGACGAGCAGCTCGGGGTCGTTGGGCAGGTGCAGGGGGGCGGCCAAGGTGTTCACCAGCGGGCGGGCGGTCTCGACCCGGGCGCCGGGATGGCGTACATGGTCCATGCCCTCCAGCACGAAATTGGCGGCCAGCAGGGGACGGGCGAGACGACGGACGATGCTCATGGGTCTTTCGTAGCGCATCGCAGCCCCGGTGGCGACCCCTGGGGTGGCATGGTGGACGACATGTGCGGACGATATGCGGCCAGCGCCGACCCCGACGAGCTCGTGGAGGAGTTCGAGGTCGACGCTGACGAGACGGGGGGTGGCGTCGAGGCCGACTACAACGTCGCTCCGACCAAGCTGGCTCCGGTGGTCCTGCAGAGAGTGCCCAGAGGGGCCGAGGCCGGGTCGGGCGCGGGTCCCGGTGCCGAGCCGGTGAGGCAGCTGCGGCAGCTGGTCTGGGGCTTGGTGCCGTCCTGGGCCAAGGACCGCTCCGTCGGAGCGCGGATGATCAACGCGCGGTCCGAGACCCTCTTCGACAAGCCGGGCTTCAAGAGGGCAGCCGCGTCCAGGCGCGCCCTGGTCCCGGCGGATGGCTGGTTCGAGTGGCAGGCCAGCCCCACCGCGGTCGATGCCAAGGGCAAGCCACGCAAGCAGCCGTTCTTCATGTTCCGCCGCGACGGCGAGTCGCTGGCGTTCGCCGGTGTCTACGAGTTCTGGAAGGACGGCTCGCTGGCCCCGGACGACCCGCAGGCCTGGTTGACGACCTTCGCCGTCCTGACGACCGCGGCCGAGCGCGGGATGGACCGCATCCACGACCGGATGCCGGTGGTGCTCGAGCGCGACTGCTGGGACGGGTGGCTCGATCCCTCGGTGCGCGACCCGCAGCAGGTCCGCGGGCTGCTGGCAGCGCGTCCTGCCGGCCGGTTCGTCGCCGTACCGGTCTCCACCGCGGTGAACAGCGTCCGCAACAACGGTCCGGATCTGGTGCAGCCGCTCGAGGTGGACGAGCTCGTCGGGGTGGTCGACCCCGTGACCGGTGAGCTGGTGGGGACCGCTCGTCCCTGAGGTAGGGCCGGTCTGAGGTACGGCCAGCCGGAATGACCACCCGCCGCCCGACGTTCACCCCAACGACGCCGGTGCTGCCAAGACGCACCGGGCCGCTAGCTGGAGGTTGGCATCTCGTGACGACGCAGGTGTGCCGGGGATCCGGTCGATCAGGGTGGTCCGGCCCCTGCGGCCCGCCTCCTGGCAAGGTTCCGGCCACCAAGGCGAGCAGTGTGGGTAGCGCGAGCCGTCCTCCGGCCTGGGCACTACGCTCGGACGTGATGACTGACGCCGACACCAGCGGTCCCGCGGGCCCGCAGACGACTGAAGTGGGCACCGGTCCGGGCAGGGGCCGGATCGACCCCGAGGACCTGGGCGAGCCGGGTGACACCCGGGCTCCCGAGAGCGAGACCCCCGAGGAACGCCTTGCTCGGTTCGAGGGCGACGCGCTGCAGTACCTGGACCAGCTCTACTCCGCCGCGATGCGCATGACGCGCAACCCGGCAGACGCCGAGGACCTGGTGCAGGAGGCCTTCACCAAGGCGTTCGCCTCCTTCCACCAGTACCGCCCGGGAACGAACCTCAAGGCGTGGCTCTACCGGATCCTGACGAACACCTACATCAACTCCTACCGCAAGAAGCAGCGACAGCCGCTGCAGGCCGCGACCGAGGAGATCGAGGACTGGCAGCTGGCCAGGGCCGAGTCCCACACCTCGACCGGGCTGCGGTCCGCCGAGCACGAGGCGCTGGACCGGTTGCCCGACTCCGACGTCAAGGACGCACTGCAGGCGTTGCCGGAGGAGTTCCGGATGGCGGTCTACTACGCGGACGTCGAGGGCTTCGCCTACAAGGAGATCGCCGAGATCATGGGTACCCCGATCGGGACCGTGATGTCCCGGTTGCACCGTGGACGCCGCCAGCTCCGCGTGATGCTCGAGGACTACGCGCGAGGTCGCGGCCTGGTGGCTGCGACGGGCGCGGAGGTACCGGAATGAGCAGCGATGACGCGCGGGAGGTCGACTGCCGGGACATCCTGGACCGGGTCTACTCGTATCTCGACCACGAGGTCACGACGCAGGACGTGGTCATGATCCGTGAGCACCTCGAGGCGTGCGGACCGTGCCTGAAGCACTACGACCTCGAAGGCGCATTGAAGGCCCTGGTCAAGCGCTCCTGCCCCTGCGAGCCGGCTCCCGTGGACCTGCGGGTACGGATCCTCGCCCAGATCACCGAGATCCGGATCCAGCACGACGCCTGACGCACTGGCAGACGACCCTGTCGTACGACGCCGGTCGTACGACCGCCGGTGGTAGGACCGCCGGTGGTAGGACGCCGAGATGCGACGAAGGCCCCGACCATGGTCGGGGCCTTTGTCATGTCGAAAGTCTGAGCGGAGAGCGGTGCTCAGGCGTTGGGACGCTTGCCGTGGTTGGCTCCACTGCCCTTGCGGGCGCGGCGCTTGCGGGCTCGCTTGCTCATCGGATCACTCCTCGTGGTACGTCGGTCTGCTGTCATCGTCCCACACTCCGGGGCGTCCACCGGCCGGTGACCCCGCTGCACGTGGTGGAATCGTGGCCGACGCGGGACACGCGGCACGACGTCATGGACAGGAGCGGGGATGGCCGAGCAGGTATTGGCGGAGATGGTGGCCAATGTGATGGCGGTGCTGGTGGCCGAGGGTGATGTGGTGGAGCTCGGGCAGCCTGTCGTGCTGCTGGAGTCCATGAAGATGGAGATCCCGGTGGTGCCTGAGACCAGCGGGAGGGTGACGCGGGTGGCGGTCACGGCCGGCGACGTCGTCCAGGAGGGTGACATCCTGGTCGTGCTGGGGTGACGGCGATGTCGTCTCGCCGCACCTCCGCGGCGGGCTCAAGATCGGAGCGGGTGATGCCGACAGAATGATCGTGACTACTCCGGTGACCGAGACCGAGCAATCCCTTGAGCCACTGTCGGTGCAGCCCTTCCTGCGTGCCCTGTCAGAGCTCACGGGCTCGGACCTGCACTGCAAGGTCGGCTCGGCCCCCCGCATCCGCATCGACGGCAGGCTGCGTAAGCTGCGTTCGCGCGCGTTGGGGCCCGCGGACACCGACGCGATGCTGGACGAGATCATCCGCCCGGACCTCAAGGAGTCGTTCCAGAAGACCAACGAGGCCGACTTCGGCTACTCCATGCCGGGCGTGGGCCGCTTCCGCGTCAACGCCTTCCGGGCCCGCGGCTCGGTCGGCCTGGTGTTCCGCCGGGTCGCCATCGGCGCGATGTCCCTCGAGGAGCTCGGCATGCCACCCTCGTTGGCGGCGCTCGCGCTGGAGCCACGTGGGCTGGTCCTGGTCACCGGCCCCACCGGCTCGGGAAAGACCACGACGCTGGCGGCGATGGTGGACCACATCAATACGAACCGCGAGGTCCACGTCGTCACGATCGAGGACCCGATCGAGGTCCTGCACCAGGACAAGACGGCCATGATCAACCAGCGTGAGGTGCGGATCGACACCGACAACTTCACCGTCGCGCTGCGGGCGGCCATGCGCCAGGACCCCGATGTCGTCCTGGTGGGGGAGATGCGCGATGCCGAGACGGTGGGCGCGGCACTGTCCGCCTCGGAGACCGGCCACTTCGTCATGTCGACGCTGCACACGACCGACGCCGCCGAGACGATCGGGCGCGTCATCGACTTCTTCCCACCGCACGAGCAGAAGCAGGTCAGGCTCTCCCTGGCTGCCTCGCTGCGAGGCATCATCTGCCAGCGGCTCGTGCCTCGCGCCGACGGCCAGGGGCGCACGTGCGTGATGGAGGTCTGCATCAACACCGGCCGCATCGCCGACGCCATCGCCGACCCTGACAAGACCTCGACGATCACAGAGCTCATCTCTGAGGGCGGCTTCTACGGGATGCAGACGTTCGACCAGCATCTGGTGGCCCTGTACCGGGACGGCATCGTCTCCCTCGAGGACGCCATGGGCTGCTCCAGCAGCCCGCACGACCTCACGGTGGAGCTCCGTCGGCTGGGACTGCTCAGCTGAGCCCCGACACGCCCGCCACCGCGGAGCTGGTCTTCACGGTCGGTACCGACGACACCGCTGCTGCCTTGGGCAGTGGAGACCTTCCCGTGCTTGCCACCCCGCGTCTGCTGGCGTGGTGCGAGGCAGCGACCATCGCCGTCGCGGCGGACGCCCTTGGCCCCGACGGTGAGAACCGCAGCAGTGTCGGCACCCGGGTCCAGCTCGAGCACCTCGTTGCCACCGGCGTGGGCGGCACGGTGCGGGTCATGGCGACGCTCGAAGCGTCGGACGGGAGGCTGCTGCGGTTCTCCGTGGTGGCCCTGGACGCTCAGGAACGCTGCGTGGCCACTGCCGAGATCACCCGGGTCCTGGTCGATGCCGACCGCTTTCTGGCTCGGGTCAAGCCGGCACGGCCCTAGCTCTCTTGTTCCACCTGCTTGTCAGGCGGCGGGCGTGCCGGGATGCCCCTCGTCCGTGCGCGTGGCGTGGTGGCCCTCGGCGTGGCCGTACCCGGGCAGCGGTTCTGGCTTGACTGACACCGTGGTGGTGAGGGTGGTCCAGGTGATGGTCCCGTCGGGGTGCATGCGGGATCGCCACAGTCCTAGGGTCTTCCAGCGGTGGCATCGTCTGCTCTTGGGGTTCAGGTTCGTGGTGGCGGTGGGTCCGCGGGGCCAGGGCTCGTCGTGGTCCAGGTCGCAGCTGCGGGCTGAGCGGTTGCAGGTGGGGGCGGTGCAGGTGGGGTAGTACGCGCGGACGTGGTCAGCGATCGCCGTGGTGGGGGTGTACCGGTCCGTGGCCAAGGCCGCGCCGCCGCTCAGGCCCCCGTTCGCGCTGCTGCTGGCCGCGCCGTTGCTGGCCGCTGCGGGCGTCCCGGCGCCCTTGGCTAGGGCGCGGTGTACGGCGTCGTTCAGGGTGTTGGGGGTCCAGCCCGTGGCTGGTGGCGTCCCGACGCGGACGAGGCGGTGCAGGGTGCCGTCGGTCCCGGCCAGCAACACACACGTCGGTGTCCCTGACTCGACGGCGCGCTGGGCTTGGGCCCGGGCGGGGCCGGCGCTGACCGGGATCGGTACCCCGAACCCGCGGATCTCACCGGGGTCACCCGCGGCTGGTCCGTGCCCGAAGAAGGTGTCCGCGTGCAGCACCAACCCCAGCTCACGAGAACGCCCCGGCTCCCGCCGGGAGGGCCGCGTCGGCGCGACAGCTGCCGCGTTCGCCGCAGTGCCTTCTGCGGCGCTGCCACCCTCGCCCTCACCCTCGCTGTCTCCACCGGCGCTGTCTCCACCGGCGCTGTCGTCGCCTGCGCTGCCTTCGACGGCCCTGTGCTCACCTGCGCTGTGTTCGCCTGCGCGGTGTTCACCCAGGACGGCGCGTTCGACCAGGTCGAACAGGGCGCCGACCTGGCGGCGGCCGGTGCTGACACGGTTCCCGTCCGGGTCCACGCTGGGCCGGGCCTCGCCCAGGTCATACAGGGTCCGGCTCAACCACATGATGTCCTGGGTCGGGCCGCAGACCTTCAGGAGCGCCAGGCCCGCGTGGTCCTGGTCCAGCTCGACCATGATCGCGGTCCGCTGCGCCACCTGCGCGGCCTCGGCCTGCGCGGTGGCGCTCTGGACCCGCAGCACCGCCCGACGCACCCGGGCCTTGAACACCTGGATCGTCGGCCCCTCCCACGGACCCGCACCTGCCCCGGCCAGGGCGGCGTCCTCCACCACCCGCGCCGCCTCGACGCTCAGGTCCGTGGTCGAGGTGGCCGCCACCAGGTGCCGGACCCGGTTCAAGTCCAGGGTCCCCGCCGCCAAAGCAGCCAACGTGCGGGGCAGGACCTCCACCAGGTGCACCGCCTGGTCCACCATCGCCGCGCCCGAGAGCGGGCTCACCCCGAACACCATGCTCACCTCGTGCGCCGCGACGGCCTCCACCTCATGCTTGTCCAGCCGCGCCCACGACGCAGGATCAGCAATGAACGTCGGCGTGAACGCGGCGATGTCGGCCCGGACCAAACCCACCATCGCGTACACCCGACGGACCCGCCGCGCCAGAACGAGGCCGATTTCCGCCTCCTCACCGCGCGCCACGTCCACCATCACCGTGATCGCCTCACCCGTGTCCATGTCTCAAACGGTAGACCCCACCACCGACAACCCGACCGGGTCGGAGCGCTGAGAGCTGCTGTCCCAGAACGATCGCGATAGTTCTATACCCTCGGGTCTCACGCCGGGTCCTAGACCGTGCGCCGTTCGACAATGACATGGCCGATCGGTCGCCATGCCGCTGCCGTGACCACGATCATCAGCACGAAGGCGGCCCAGAACGGTGCGGTGAGGCCGAAGCCCTCGGCCACCAGCGACCCGAGCAGGGCGCCGATCGCGGCACCGCCGACCGAAGCGAGCAGGTACACGCTGTTGACCCGGCCCAGCAAGGGCGCCGGTGTCGCCTGCTGACGGACGGTGGTCGACACGATGCCCCACACGATCCCGTGCACGCCGAACAGCAGCATCACCGCGGCAGCCACCCATGGGCTGCGCGTCAGCGCCAGCGCCAGGTGGGTGCCCGTCTCGATGACGAGGCCGATCCGCAGCAGCCAGGCGGCCCCCACCCGGTGGTGCAAGACGCTGTAGACGACCGGCCCGACGAAGCCCCCAAGCGCTGACACGGCGAGGATCAGCCCGAACTGGGTCTCGTTCAGCCCAAGGCGATCCCGGGTGTAGAGCACCCAGGTTGCAAAGGCACCGAAGAAGGTGATGTTCATGAGCAGGATGGTCAGCGCCAAGGTTCGCACGCCGTCGTGGCGCCACAGCCACACCAGGCCCTCGTGCACGTCGTGCACCACCCCCTGACGCCGGGTCGCACGTGAGGAGGGGGTGTGTCCGGCGCTGGGCGGTGGGCCATCCGGGAGGCGAGCACGGTCGCCAGCAGCACCACGACCGCAGCCAGCCCGAACGGGGGCCCACACCGATGCCACGAACAGGAAGGCGCCGATGGGGGGACCCACCAGCTGGTTGGCCAGGGCGAAGGTGGGAAACAGCCGCGAGTTAGCCTCGCCCAGTGCGTGCCTCGGCACCGTCGTCGCGATCAGGGCACCAAAGGCATTGTCGGCCAACGTCTCACCCGTGCCCAGCAGGAACAGCACGGTGTAGAAGAACCAGAGCGGGTCGTAGCCAACCAGGACAGCCACGGCCAGTACCGCGATGACCGCCGTTCGCGTGGCGTCCACGACGACGAGTAGCCGGCGCCGGTCGATGCGGTCGACGACCGCCCCGCTCAGTACGGAGAACAGCAGCCAGGGCAGCTGCTGAGCGAAGACGGCCAGCCCAACGGCCAGCGGTGAGTCGGTGATCGAGGCGATGAGCAGCGGGCCGGCCGCGAGCAGCACCCCGTCGCCGATGTTCGAGCTGGCAGCGGAGGCCCACAGGAAGCGAAAGTCTCCACGAAGAGCCGGAGGTAGTAACCGCTGGCCCAGAGCAGCGCGGTGGCGGCGAAGGGTCACGACGACCGATCCTGGCACGACCGAGGGCCGGGACGCGGAGCCGATACCCCCCGCCCGAGGGGTGGACCAGCCGCAGAGCGCCGCCGGGCGGCTGGGATGATCCAGGGCATGAGCGCACCGGCGACGCCGCAGGCCAGCGATGCCCTGCCCCGCGCAGAGCTGGCCGAGAAGCTGCGTGCCGCCGGGGTCCAGGCTGATGACTCCACCCGCCGCCGGGCCGAGTACTCCACCGACGCCTCGAACTACCGCGTCGTCCCTGCCGTGGTGGCCTTTCCCCGGCACGTCGAGGAGGTGCTCGCGGCCGTGGACGTGGCTCGCCGCACCGGTACGGCCCTGACCGCGCGCGGCGCCGGTACCTCCATCGCGGGCAACGCCATTGGAGCTGGCATCGTCCTGGACCTCTCCAGGCACCTGAACCGGGTGCTCTCGCTCGACGCGGCCACCCGGACCGCCCGGGTGCAGCCGGGGACCGTGATGGCCACCCTGCAGCGCGCCGCGGCCCCGCACGGCCTGCGGTTCGGGCCGGACCCTTCCACCTGGACCCGGGCCACCCTCGGCGGGATGATCGGCAACAACGCCTGCGGACCGCACGCGGTCGCCTACGGCAAGACCGCGCAGAACGTGCGCTCCCTCGACTGGGTGGACGGTCTCGGCCGCCGCTTCCTCGCGGGCTCGGGAAAGCGAGGTCTGGACGCGGTCCCGGGCCTGGACGCACTGGTGGCAACGAACCTGGCGCTGCTTCGCACCGAGCTGGGCCGATTCGGGCGGCAGGTCTCGGGCTATTCCCTGGAGCACCTGCTGCCCGAGAACGGCTATCACCTGGCTAAGGCGCTGGTCGGTACGGAGGGCACCTGCGGGCTGCTGCTCGAGGCCGAGCTGGACCTGGTGCCGGTTCCCAGCGCGCCGACCCTGGTGGTGCTGGGCTACCCGGACATGCCCTCGGCCGCCGACGCGGTCCCCGCCCTGCTCGCGCACTCGCCGCTGGCGATCGAGGGCATGGACGCCCGGCTGGTCGAGCTGGTGCGCCGCCATCGGGGACCGGCGCTGGTGCCCGAGCTGCCGACGGGCGCCGGCTGGCTCATGGTCGAGGTGGGTGCCGTCGACCGGGCGGCGGCACTTTCGGCGGCTGCCGCGCTGGTGGCCGACGCAGGGACCTCGGCCGTCCGGGTGGTGCCGGCCGGGCCCGAGGCGGCAGCCCTGTGGCGGATCCGTGAGGACGGCGCCGGCCTGGGCGGGCGGACACCGTCGGGCGCGCAGGGATGGCCGGGGTGGGAGGACGCTGCCGTGCCGCCTGAGCGGCTGGGCGCCTACCTGCGCGACTTCGACATGCTCATGGCCTCGCACGGCCTGCACGGCCTGGTCTACGGGCACTTCGGTGACGGCTGCGTGCACGTACGCATCGACCTGCCGCTGGCCGATGCCCCGCAGCGCATGCGCCCCTTCATCGAGGATGCCGCCAGACTCGTTGCCTCGCACGGTGGCTCATTCTCGGGCGAGCACGGAGACGGTCGCGCGCGCAGCGAGTTGCTGCCGCTGATGTACTCGACCGACGCGCTCGCCGCCTTTGCAGCCTTCAAGCACCTGCTCGACCCGGCCCGGCTGATGAATCCGGGCGTGCTGGTCGATCCCCGCCCCCTGGACGTGGACCTGCGCCGACCGGCGGCGCTCCCGCTGCTGGCCTCCGGCGGGTTCTCCTTCGGCCATGACCGCGGGGACGTCAGCACGACCGTCCACCGCTGCACCGGTGTGGGCAAGTGCCGGGCCGACCTGTCGGCGACGGGCGGCTTCATGTGCCCCTCGTACCTGGCCACCAGGGACGAGAAGGACTCGACCCGGGGGCGCGCCCGGGTGCTGCAGGAGATGGCGAACGGGACTGTCGTGCAAGGGGGCTGGGCCGCGCCGGAGGTGCACGAGGCACTCGACCTGTGCCTGTCGTGCAAGGCGTGCGCCAGCGACTGCCCGACCGGTATCGACATGGCGACCTACAAGTCCGAGGCGCTTTACCAGACCTACCGAGGCAGGCGCCGACCGTTGCGTCACTACCTGCTGGGCCAGCTTCCGCGCTGGGCCCGGCTGGCTGGGGTGGCGCCTGCGCTGGCGAACATCCCGATGTCGATCGGGCCGGTACGCCGGGCCCTGCTGCGCGCCGGGGGGATGGACGCCCGTCGCTCGGTCCCTGCCTTCGCCCCAGAGCCCTTCCGTCGCTGGCGTCGGCACAGCTCTCCACCGCCCGGCTCCGGAGAGCGGGGACAGGTCCTGCTGTGGGTCGACTCGTTCTCCGACTCCTTCGACCCGGCGGTCGCCCGGGCGGCCATCGACGTGCTGACCCATGCGGGCTACGAGGTGAAACTTCCTGCGTCACAGGTGTGCTGCGGGCTCACTTGGATCTCGACAGGCCAGCTCGACGGTGCGCGTGCCCGGCTGCGCGGGCTGCTGGACGCGTTCGCCGGTCCGGCACGGGACGGCATCCCCATCGTGGGGCTGGAACCCTCGTGCACGGCCGTGCTGCGCACCGATCTGCTCGAGCTGCTGGGCGAGGACCCCCGCTCTGCTGTGGTCGCCGCCGCCACCCGCACCCTCGCCGAGGTGCTGCTTGCAGCGCGTCAGCAGGGGTGGCAGCCGCCCTCGCTCGAAGGGGTGTCGGTGCTGGCACAGCCGCACTGCCACCAGCACGCGACCGTGGGCTACGCGACCGACACCGAGCTGCTGCGCGGAGCCGGGGCCCAGGTGGCCACGATCGCCGGGTGCTGCGGCCTGGCTGGCAACTTCGGCATGGAGGCGGGCCACTACGAGGTCTCCGTCTCGGTGGCCGAGAACGGTTTGCTGCCTGCGCTGCGCGAGGCCGCGCCGGGCACCGTCTTCCTCGCAGACGGGTTCTCGTGCCGTACCCAGGCGAAAGACCTTGCTGGCGCCGCTTCCACGACGCTGGCTCAGCTCCTCGCGGATCATCTGCGTTGTCGCAGCATCTGAGACGCGAACCATCGGACCTCGGCCGGACGAGACGACGGCCGCCGCGGTCATCGCGGCGGTTGATCCCGAGCAAGCCGGGGAAAGAATCGTGCGACGACTCTTCACAGGTGATTAGTAAGGGTTCTTTACTAACTCGCGTGACGACAACCGAGAAGCCACTGACCGGCACTCGGCGCCCGCTCCGGGGGGTGGCCAAGGTGCTGCCCGAGGATGCGCGTCGTCACAACCGGTCCCTGGTGCTGCAGTGGCTGTTCGACGCCGGCCCCACTTCGCGGGCCGACCTGGCACGCAGCACCGGCCTGACCCGCGTCACGGTGAGCGACCTCGTTGCCGAGCTCCTCACCGACGACCTGGTGGCCGAGCTCGGCGCCAGGCCGGGCTCGCGCGTGGGCAAGCCGGCCACCCTGGTCGGACTGCGCCACGACGCCAGCCAGGTGGTGACGATGGACCTCTCCGAGCCGGCGCGCTTCTACGGGGCGATCACCGACCTGTCCGGCAAGGTCGGCGAGCGGCGCGAGCTGTCCTTGGACGGGCGGACCGGCCACGCGGCGGTGGCCCGGGTGATCGAGCTCTGCCAGGACCTGGTTGCCCAGGCGACTCGGCCGGTGCTCGGGGTCGGTATCGCGAGCCCCGGCCTGGTAGACGCCGACGGCGTGGTGCTGCAGGCCCCGAACCTCGGTTGGTCGGCGCTGCCCCTGGCCGAGATCGTCGCGCAGGCAGCGGGTTTCCCCGTGCACGTGGCCAACGACGCGAACACCGCGGCGATGGGCGAGTACACCTTCGGGGAAAGCGCCAGCCACGGTCTGCTCCTGGTCCGCATCGGGCGAGGCGTTGGCGCCGGGCTGCTGCTGGACGGTGCTCTGCTCGGCGGCCAGCACCTGGCCGCAGGCGAGATCGGGCACCTGGTCGTCGACGAGAAGGGCGCCACCTGCGGCTGCGGGCGGCGGGGCTGCCTGGAGACCGTGCTGTCCGTCCCGGTGCTGCGCAAGCAGGTTGACGGGCTCACCGGCAGCCGCTCGACCAAGGTGCTGCAGCGCGCCGGACGACACCTCGGCGTCGCCCTGGCACCGATTCTCAGCGCGCTGGACCTGCGCGAGGTGGTTCTCAGCGGTCCGGCAGAGCTGCTCGGCGGAGAGCTGATCGCGTCCGCGCTGACGGTGCTGCGGAACCGGTGCATGCCGGTGGTGGGCGAGGACGTGCAGATGCGCCTGCCCGCACACGGTGACGATGTGGTCCTGACCGGGGCCGCCGGACTGGTGCTGTGCGGCCAGCTCGGTGTCTCCTGACCCCAGACGTACGCGTGTACAACGGTTGTCGACCGGCAGCCGTCAGATCCTTGTAGGAGGAATCTCGTGAAGACCCTTCGGTTAGCCACGCTTGGCGTGGCAGCAACCCTGGCGCTGTCCGCCTGCAGCGGATCCAGCGCCGGCACCGACGCCGGCGACGAGCCCGGCAGCGACCCCAGCGCCGGCGGGCAGGCCCCGGCCGAGATGCGGCTGTGGCTCGTCGGCACCGACACCCCGCAGGAGGCCCGCGACCATCTCGAGAAGGAGTTCGAAACGGCGCACCCCGAGACCGATCTCGTCATCGAGGAACACGTCTGGGAGGGGTTGGTCGACAAGCTCACCACGTCGCTGTCCGGCAGCGACAGCCCGGACGTCGTCGAGGTGGGCAACACCCAAGCCGTGGCGTTCACGTCCGCAGGCGCCTTTCTGGACATCACGGACAAGAAGGAGGAGCTGGGCGGGGACGACCTGCTCGAGGGCTTCGTCGAGTCGGGCACCTATGACGACAAGTTCTACGCCGCTCCCTACTACGCCGGCTCCCGGCTGGTGTTCTACCGCAAGGACCTGCTGGCCAAATCGGCCCTGGAGGTCCCCCAGACCCTGGAGGACTACGTGGCTGCGGGGGAGAAGCTGCGGGCTGACAACGGTCAGGGCCAGTTCTCGGGCATCTACTTCCCGGGCCAGGACTGGCGCAACGCCCTGCCCTACATCTGGGCGGCCGGTGGCGACCTCGCCGTGGAGGATGACGGCAAGTGGAAGGGCGCGCTCTCCTCGCCGGAGTCGGTCGAGGGGCTGACGATGGTGCAGGACGTCATCCAGAACGCCTCAGGAGCGGCCAAGGACGGCAACGAGACCGATCCGCAGGTCCTTTACTGCGCAGACCAGATCGGCATGCTCTCCGCCCCGGGGTGGGTGAAGGGCTCGATCGTGGCGCCCCAGGACGCGGGCGGGTGCCCCGAGGCGGAGGAGAACCTCGGCGTCTTCGCCCTGCCTGGGCAGAGCGCGGGCGAGACCGCCCCGGTCTTCCTGGGCGGGTCGAACATCGCGGTGTCGGCGAATTCCGAGAACCCTGAGCTGGCCTACGAGCTCCTGCAGATGATGCTGAGCGATGACTACCAGACGATCCTGGCCGCGAACGGGCTCATCCCAGCCAGGACCAGCCTCATCTCCGCCATGGGCACCGGGGAGGTCGTGGACGCCACGGCCGCCGCTGCCAGCAACACCAAGCTGACTCCGGCGGCGCCGGGCTGGGCGAACGTCGAGTCGGACAAGATCCTGGAGGACCTCTTCGTACAGATCGCCCAGGGCGGGGACGTGCAGCAGCTGGCCGAGGACGCCGTCGAGAAGATCACTGCAGCCCTCAACCGCTGAGCCGCACGGGCCTGTCCGTCCGGTTGGCCTGTCCGACCGGTTCACGCCCCACCCTGGAAACGACCGAAGCAGCAGGAGGCAGGGATGAGCACCCTCGCGCCGGCGCGACCGCAGGTGCATGACAGCATCCCGGCCCCGCCACGCCGCAGACGGCGCAGCCCCCTGCCCCTGCTGCTGCTCGCTCCCTCGCTGGTGGTGCTGGGCGTCCTGACCGGCTGGCCGCTGGTGCGGCTGCTGATCATGTCGACCCAGGAGTACGGCAGGGCGCAGGTCTTCGGCGCTGCACCGCAGTTCGTCGGGCTGCAGAACTATGTCGAGGTGCTGACAGACCCGCAGTTCTGGGCGGTGCTGGCGCGCAGCGTTGCCTTTTGCGCCGTCAACGTGGCACTGACCATGGTGCTCGGCATGCTGGTAGCACTGCTCCTGACCAAGCTCGGCACGGTCCGGCGGCTCGTGGTCACCGTCGGGCTGCTACTGGCCTGGGCGATGCCCGCTCTGACGGCGATCGTGATCTGGGGCTGGATGTTCGACACCGACTACGGCGTCGTGAACTACCTCCTGACTCTGGCCGGGGCCGACATGATCGGGCACTCCTGGCTGATCGAGCCGTTGTCCTTCTTCGGTGTGGCCACGATCGTCGTCACCTGGCAGTCAGTGCCTTTCGTGGCCTTTACGCTCTACGCGGCGCTGTGCCAGGTCCCGGGCGAGCTCATCGAGGCAGCGCAGCTCGACGGCGCATCGTCGGCGCAGCGCTTCCGCCACGTGGTAGCCCCGATCCTGCGTCCGGTCCTGCTGATCCTGACTGTGCTGCAGGTGATCTGGGACCTGCGGGTGTTCACGCAGATATTCGCGCTCCAGGACGCCGGCGGCATCAGCTCCGAGACGAGCACGATCGGCGTGTACATCTACCAGGTCGGTGTCGCTCAGGGCCGGTTCGACACCGGTAGTGCCATCGCCGTCATCCTGGTCGTGCTCATGCTCGCCGCGGCCTACCCCTACGTCAGACGCGTCTCCCGCGAGGAGGAGCTGTGACCTCACGTCCAGCAGGGACGACTCGACGCCGTGCCGCCCCCCGTCGAGCCGTCGAGCAGGTGCTGCTGACTGCGGCCGCGGCTGTGGTGCTGGTCTGCTCGGTGTTCCCGGTGTACTGGATGGTCAGCACGTCGCTCTTGCCGAACAACCTCATCCGCAGCAGCGAGCCGACCTTCATGCCGATCCGTCCCATCGTCGGGAACTACCGGACGGTGCTTGCCGGCGACAGCCAGTTCCCGTTCCTGGAGTCCCTGCGCACGTCGGTCACCGTGACGGTTCTGACGGTCGTGCTCGCTCTGCTGGTCGCCGTGCTCGCGGCGTTCGCCGTGACCCGGTTCCGCTTCCGCGGCCGGCGTTCCTTCGTGCTGATGATCCTGGTGATCCAGATGCTTCCGGGCGAGGCGCTCATCATCTCGCTGTTCATGCTGCTGGACGGTTGGGATCTGACGAACGCCGTGCTCGGGCTGCCCGCGGTCTACGTCGCCACCGTGCTGCCCTTCACCATCTGGACGCTGCGCGGCTTCGTCGCCGGCATCCCGGTCGAGCTCGAGGAGGCAGCGCTGATCGACGGCTGCAGCAGGCTGCGCTCGTTCCGGCTGGTGACCCTGCCCCTCATCGGCCCGGGCCTCGTGGCCACAGGCGTGTTCGCCTTCATCCAGGCTTGGAACGAGTTCGTTCTCGCACTGGTGCTGATGAACCGCCCTGACAACCTCACCCTGCCGGTCTGGCTGCGCTCGTTCCAGACGGTGAACAGCGGAACCGACTGGGGCGCCATCATGGCGGGCTCGACCCTGATGACGATCCCGGTGATCGTGTTCTTCCTGTTCGTGC
>JAABUN010005096.1_pt1 | contig 16804 bp, 13 predicted proteins | sample 5559311 | NCBI WGS metagenome assembly JAABUN01 (sample SAMN10711877, study PRJNA513370) | rock metagenome | isolation source: Antarctica rocks | place: Antarctica: Victoria Land, Siegfried Peak sud
AGTTCTCGGAAGAGCGGCAATGACCCAACCTGCGAAGGAAGGTTTTGCTCTGCTTTGCGGCGAATTTATTCGCTGAAGAAAGCCTATTGGGATAAGCCCTAAGTCCGGGCATTTTTATTTGAAACAGGCGCCTCTTGGAAGAGTTGCCAAATTAAATTTAGCGATCGATGCGTGAACCGACCGACATTCCAATCAGCAAACCGAGAAGCACGCCGAGCAACAGTCCGCCAGCCATCGCAGCCTGAGCGGCGGCGGCGGCGGCAGTTGCAGCGGCGGCGCCAGCAGCGGTTCCGGTTGCGGTTCCGGCCATCGTTCCGGCGGCGGCAGCAGCGACTTCGCGGGCGGCAGCGGCTTCGGCGGCAGCGATGCCGGCGTGGGCGCCAGCCGAAGCGGCAGCGGCTTCACGAGCCGCAGAAGCTACGGCAGCGGCCATACCGGCCTGCGTTCCAGCCGAAATTGCAGCGGCTTCACGAGCGGCGGCGGCAGCTGTTGCAGCCATGCCAGCCTGTGTGCCGGTTTGTAATGCGTTGGCTTGTAGTGCGGCGGAGGCCGTCGCGGTTGCAGTTCCAGTTTCGGTGCCAGCAGCGGTTGCGGCTTCGCGTTCTGTGTTGTCTCCAATAGCCATAATAGGATCCTCTTGTTCAACGGGAGTCTCTTGATTTTTATCAAGAGCTTCCGTGTCAGTTGCAACATCAGGGCCTATGGCGTCAGTTTTTGGTTTTCTCATGGTTAAATCCTCTTGAAGTGCGGGTTTAATGTTCGTTGTCTGTTGTCAGAGGCGATAATCGCACAAGCAATACGGGTGCCCCATTCAAAATTGAAATGAGCGATTTTCCAGCCAAAGGAAAATCGCTCATTTGAAATTCAACTAATGCAAGAGCAAAGACTAAACGCCGACAACTTCGCGCGCTGCGTGTTGTTCGGGTGTTTCGATGACGCCGTCTTCGCCCAAACTCATGTTGCCTTCGCTTTCCGGCCCCGGATCGCCGCTTTCAAAGACCAGTTTCGAGTTGCGAATATCGCGCGGAATATCAATCGGGTATTCGCCGTCGAAACAGGCGCGGCAAAAATCGTCTTTGGGATGTCCAACCGCTTCGACCAGGTTTTCCATCGAGATATAAGCGAGCGAATCGGCGCCGTTGTAAGCGCGAATATCCTCGACGCTGCGACCAAAGGCGATCAAATCTTTGCGCGCGGCGGTGTCGATGCCGTAGAAACAGGGCCACTGATAGGGCGGGCTGGAAATCCGCAGATGGATTTCCGTCGCGCCCGCGTCCCGAATCATTTGCACGATGCGCTTGGTGGTCGTGCCGCGCACGATGGAATCTTCGACGACAACCACGCGTTTGCCCTTCAAAACATCGCCGAGCGGAGACAATTTCATCCGCACGCCAAGTTCGCGCTGGGTTTGATCCGGCGCGATGAAAGTGCGCTGGATATAGCGATTTTTAATCAAGCCTTCCTGATATTGGATGCCCGAACCTGCGGCGTAACCGATAGCGGCGGGAAGGCCGGAATCGGGCACGCCGATGACGATATCGGCCTCGACAGGCGCTTGTTGAGCCAGTTTTTCGCCCATACGCCGCCGCGTGGCGTGGACATTTTGCCCCAATAGCTGAGAATCGGGGCGCGCGAGGTAGATGAACTCGAAAATGCACAGCGATTGGCGTTTGGAGTGGCCCGGCGCGTCGCCTTTGAAATGCGTCGATTCCAAACCGTCTTTGGTGATGAACAGAATCTCGCCGGGCGCGATTTCGCGCACGAAAGTCGCGCCCACCGGCCCTAAGGCGCAGGTTTCGCTCGCCAAAACGTAGGCGCCCGCGCCGTCGCTGTCGGGCAGTTTCCCTAAACAGAGCGGACGCAAACCGTTGGGGTCGCGCACGGCAACTAAAGTGTCGCGCGTCATCAAAACCAGCGAATAAGCGCCCGAAACGCGCGCCATCATCTCCAATAAAGCGGTTTCGAGCGTCTGATTGCGGCCCGCTTCGATGAGTTTGGAGATGATTTCCGTGTCCATCGTGGTCGCAAACGGTTCGCCGACTTGTTCCATCGCTTCGCGCAAAAGATGGGCATTCACCAAATTGCCGTTGTGCGCGACGGCCATCGGCCCTTCGCTGGATTCGCACAAAATCGGCTGCGCGTTGCACGCTTTGCTGCTTCCGGTCGTCGAATAGCGGTTGTGACCGACCGCGAGGTCGCCGGGCAAATTCGCCAGATTGTCTTCGTTGAAAATCTGCGTCACCAGGCCCATATCGGTGTGAACGCGGATTTGCTGGCCGTCGCTGACGGCGATTCCGGCGCTTTCCTGTCCGCGATGTTGCAACGCGAAAATGCCGAAAAACGTGCGCCGCGCCACATCGACGCCGGGTGCGAAAATGCCGAAAACGCCGCACTCTTCCTGGGGCCGGTCGCTGTCACGCAGTTCATCGAATGACTCGCCGATTTCGGAATCGCCCGCCAGGGTGTTGGCGGAAAGCGGTTTTTGGTGGCTTAGAGGCGCATGAAAAACGGCCTCCGCATTGAAGACGGAAGCCGTGGATTGAGATATTTTGGGATGAGTGTCGCGCATGGCGAAAGCAACTCCTGAGGGTTTTGAAGCAAAGCTATTCTAACCCTCAACCCATTTAATGCCAACTTAAAAAAGAAATTTTACCGGAAAATAGCACCGCGTCTCAACGCACCGCGAAGCAATCTGAGCGCCCAAAACAACTCGTTGCCTCGTCGGGTTTTAGCCACGCCACATGACCATCGACAAACAGGTAGTTGGCACCGCCCAGGTGTCGAAAAGCCGGGCTATTTGAATCGGTCAGCCAGGAAGTAGGCAAGCTGCTTTTGCTGTAAGTGGCGTCGGTTTTGTCGATGCCATCGCTGCCTTCGCCAAGCAGGAAAGTGGAAGCAGGAAAACGCACGGCACTCTTGGGTGCCCCTGATAAATTGGCGTTGAGCCAAAAAGAGGTATAGCCCGCTCTACTGGCATTACCATTGATTATAATTTTGTCTTTGGGGCAATGATAACAGGTTAGGCACTTAATCCAGGGTTGAAGCCCATCAGCCCAACCCACAACCTTTGGTTGTCTCGACGTCGCTGGCGGAAATTTCCCGTCGCTATCGGCAGTGTATTGCAGCAAAGCTATAAATACAGATCGTTGATTCGCTTGACAACTTCTTCGACGCGCCTTTTCGTTCTGTTGAAACAATTCCATCGCAGGACGCAGAGCATCAGATTGCTTTAGCGAACGCGCAAAGAAAGGTGTTACTAATAAAGTAAGAGGCGTAAACAACAAAGCGATTTCCCACCTCGACCACTTTTTTTTATCCATAATATTTATCTCATGGAAAATTGGCGCTATTCTGCGTCAATCTCATTTAGCTCTGGTAAAGATTTAGAAGTAGGTGGAGGAGCAGAATAAATATTGAGGGTCGCCGAATCGTCTAACTGGCGTTGTGTAGGGCCTGGAGAACCAATTATAGCGGGGTCAGTATAGGCACCATTGTTATTGTCTATCATCCCACCTCCCGCTACTATTGCGTAGTGGCCCCCGCCAGCATAAACTCTAATATCTCCGTCCTGCGTATTTGTGCTGGTTGCTGCATCACCCAGTGAACACACATTACCGCTTGGATCATAGCCAATGGAATTCAAACCGAGACGGTTGTAAATGTATCCTACGAAACTACTGCACTCCCCAAAAAGAACTGAATCGCCCGGTGCAGCACTAGGTGGGTAAAAGCGAGTAAGTAATCCTTGGCTTGCCCAATGCTGTGCCAGTTGCACAATTTGCTGTCTCTTGTCGATCTTGAAGGTGAGGGTGTTGCTCCTACCATTCTTGACCTTAATCTCCCATTTGCCTTTCATCGTCGTCAAGTCACCCCAAGTGCCCACATATTTGGTGGGGCTGGAATTAGGTTCTAAATCCAGCGTGAGTTCATAAACTTCGCCAGTTGCGGGACGCTTGAACTCCAACGCAAGACTATAGGGCGCATGGGGGATGGTTTCGTCTGCTGTTGCGGTTAGTTCCACGTCGAAGTGGGCGTTCTCGCGTTCGCCGTGAAGTGTGCCGGTGCCATCGGAGGGATCCGCTTCCAGGGTATAACCGATTGTTCCCACTTTTTGGGTATTTACAGCCTGACAGTCATTGTTGTCTTTGACAGTGAGATTGATCTGGCGCCGTGTGTCGTCTGGAACCGAGATTCTCACCTTGCGGCCATCAGGCTCAATCAAGGTTTCTGGGGAAGGCGACCATTCGTAAGTGAAGGGGCCGGTGCCGCCGTCCACATCGGCTTCACACTCGTAAACGTAGGGGCCGGTTTGTCCGGCGGGTGGCGCACTCCCCAACGTTGCGTTGAAAGAGCAGATCAAGGCGCAAACGTTGAATTCTGCGGATGCAGTGCAAGGTGGATTGCCGCTATCAGCGACACTAACGCCAATAGAACCGGAATTATTAATCGGAATTTCGACCTCAATCGTTGCCGTGCCTTGACCACTGAGCAAATCCCCTACATTGCCCGACCAATCATAGGTGTAAGGTGCGGTGCCTCCAGAAACTTCTGCGGTGCAAGAAAGCGTATAAGTCGCAGCATCACGATGAGTTTCCGTTGTGGTGATTTTGACCGTCATGCAGACGACTTGAAACTGATAATCGCTTTCGTTGCGCATTCCATCTGGATCGTAGCTGTTTCTGTAATATAAATACAGGGTGCCCAGTTGAGCATTCGCGGGAACCGATACTACGCCCCCGCTACTTGCACTCCAACCGTTTTCTGCAGTGTCGCCTCCTATATCCAAGGCGCGTTAGGGCTTGTATCAATGGCCCACGTTAAAGTGAGACCATATACATCAAATGTGGCAATAAGTTCTGCTGTGCCTGTTGCTCCTCTGGCGATTCGTGGAATTGGCATTGTCTGTTCTCCTTTGGAATTTACAGATCGAAATGTCCGCTTTTCAGGGGACCTACTTCCTTTTTTGCCACATTTATGGATGCGTTAAAGCGAAGAAATGAATTGGGGCGCGCAAACCATCTTTAGCGCGGTTTACGATGTAATTTCGCGTCGGAGTGGCGCTTGAGGTCGCTCAATCTCTCGCCGGAATCGCTCAAAAAATCGCGCAATTTCTCATCGAAAGCGGCGCGGCCTTCGCGGCTGGGAGCGGGGCGCCAATTTTCGGTATCGGGCGCATCGAAACTTCCGCCCGCGTCGATGGCATCGGGCGCCTCGAACTCCCCGCTCGAATCTTCGGGCAAAACCTCGCCTTTGGCGCGCTTGATGGAAAATTCGTATTTGCCTTCTTCTTTGCAGGCGAGAACTTTGATCACGACCCGCGCTTCGGGCGTGAGATAATCGGCGACGTTGTGAACGAAGCGGTCGTCGATTTCCGAGATGTGGACGAGACCGACGGTGCCGTCATCGAGCCGCACCAGCGCGCCGTAAGGCAACACCCGAATCACTGTGCCCCGCGAGATTTGTCCGATTTCTGCCATGCCCATTGTTGGTAACCGCGTCCTTTTTCCAGCTGAATTATCGAGAAGATGGATAATTCTACCCAAAAATTGACATTTTTAAACATCAAGCGGCTAAACGGGTGGTCTTCAGGCGCGCGGATGGGCTTTTTGAAAGGAAGCGCGCAAATGTTGGGTTTCGACGTGCGTATAAATCTGCGTGGTGGCGATGTCGGCGTGACCAAGCATCTCCTGAATCGCGCGCAAATCGGCGCCGTTTTGCAAAAGATGCGTCGCAAACGAATGGCGCAGCGTGTGCGGAGTCACCCAGAGCGGAAGTCCCGCTTCGCGCGCGTAGCGGCGCACAATCGAGCCGAGATTGAGCCGCGCCAAACTTTCGCCGCCGCGTTCGATAAAGAGCGTTTCGGTGCGTTTGGAGCGGCGAAGCGGCGCGATTTTGCGCGGACGACCGCGTTTGGGTTTCTCTACGTTTTCGAGTTGCACGCCCAAAAGTTGAGGCCGCGCGCCGCCCAGATACTCGCCCAGAGCGCGCCGCGCCGCCTTGGAGATCGGCACGATGCGCTCGCGGTCGCCTTTGCCGCGACAACGCACGAGTCCCGCGTCCAAATCGAGATCCGCAGGCCGCAACGCGCACACTTCCGAGGCGCGCAGTCCCGCCGCATAAAGCAATTCCAAAATCGCGCGGTCACGCACGACCAAAACATCCGCGCCGCGCGGCGCTTCGAGCAAATCGCGCACTTGCGAGGGCGACAAAACGCGCGGCAAAGCGCGCGGCGTTTTGAGACTTTCGAGGCGCGCGGTCGGGTCGGCGCTCTCTTTTTCGCGCATCAAAAACTTGTGAAACGAGCGCGCCGCCGCCAGTTTGCGCGCCACGCTCGCGGGCGCATACAACTTGCCGCCTTTGGATTTTTCCGGCACACACGCGCGCAAATCGGCCATCCAGCGCAAAACCAGCGACGCCTCGATTCTGCGCGGCGAGGCAACCTCTTTTTTGAGCATCCAACGCGCATACTGCTCCAAATCGCGCCGGTAAGCCGACGCGGTATGAACCGAAAAACCACGCTCGACCTGAACGTGCGCGATAAATTCGTCGATGTCGCGCGCAAAGGCGACTTGCGCGCGATTTGGCGCGGGATTTTTGGGCACGGTTGGAAGTGTGCCACTTAGCGCGCCATTTAACTGAGGCCAGGCAGCGCGAGGTCGAGAAACAACTGCGAAAGCGACGTTTGTCCTTCGACTGCGGCGCGCACGCCCGCTGCGAAAAGGTCAAGGCTTCCCGAAGCGCGCGCCAGAGTTTCCAACTCGGTTTTGGGCGCGCTGCGCGTGATGGCGCCCGCGATTCCAGGGGAATTGGAAACTACTTCATACACCGCGAACCGACATCGGGCGCCCGTGCCGCGACATTTGGAGCAGCCCACACCGCGTTTCCAATTCACCTTTTCGGGCATTTCATAGCCGCCTGATTTTGACAGTTGGCGCGCGCGCTCCACGAGCGCTGCATCGGGAACATCATCTTCTATACAGCTGGGACACACGCGCCGCACCAAACGCTGCGCGACCACGCCCAATAAAGCGCTCGACAGCAAAAATGGCTCGATTTCCAGCCCGTCGATCTGCGCTACGGCGTTGGAAAAGGTAGCTGCATCCATTGCCGCCAACACCAAATGTCCTTCGTGCGCGCCTTGCAACAGCAGTTCGATCTCCTCGCGCTCCTTCGCCGCACCCGCGACAATGACATCGGGATCGTGACGCAAAAAAGCCCGCAGCACAGTCGCTGTTGAAAGCCCCGTCGCCGCGCTGGTTTCGACTTGCAATGCACCCGGCACCTCCACATCGAGGTTTTCTTCCACCGCTAAAACTTTGCGATCCGGCGTGGTGACGCGGCTCATCAGCGCGGTCAAAGTCGTGTTTTTGCCGCTGCCCCGCGGCCCGACCACCAAAATCAGGCCCATCGGTTGATCGAGCCAGCCTTGGACGCTCGTCAAATCCCCTTTTGAGGCACCCAAATCGGCGAGTTCAACGCGCAGCGACGCCATCGACGGACGAGGCGTGAGCCGGATCGTGAGCGCTTCTTGCCCGCTAACCGGCAAAGTCGCCAGAAATAGCGCCCATTCGCCCTGCAAATCCCAATCGGCGCGTCCAGTTTGCGGCAAGCGCGTTTCGGCCCCGCTGAGGCCGCCAAGTTTCTTGAAATGAGCCACCAGGGGCGCTAAAAAAGCTATGGGAATAATGCGAATATCGTCCAGAACGCCGTCGTCGCGCAAACGAATCAGCGCGCCGTCGGGACGCGGCTCGATGTGAATATCCGACGCTTCCCGTTTGATTGCCAACACCAAAATCGCCTCGGCCAGAGCGCTGATTTTCGTTTCGGATGCTTCCAATTTGGCGCCGACTTCGGGCGTCCACCAGCGAATTTCGGCTTCCAATACGGGCAAAATTGCCGCGCTCACATCCTGCGGAGTCCGCTTCAAATACGCCTCTAAATCGGCGCGCCGAAAGCGCCACTGACCGCCCACTTTCACGCCGGGAAATCCCGCGCCGCTTTGCAAACGATGCATCGTGGTGCGGCTGATGCCCAAAAACTGCCGCGCCGCGTCCGCCGACAACATTTCCTGTTCGTTTTCGCTCATTGAAATCATCTCCACCCCAAACTTTAATTGAGATTTGGAAATGTTGCAAGATGTTTCAAGTTATTTTTGAAACAATTGGCGTTTTATCGCCCCAGCAGGCGGTCTTTGAGAGTTCTCGGTTCTTTGGATTTGGCGAAAACATCGTCGCGCGTCGGGTCGATGATGTCCGAAACGCCTTTGTTGCTCAGTTTTTCGATCAATGTCGGCGCTTTCTGATTGACCTTGAGCGCGAGTTCGTCTTTAGTAATCGGCACAATCGCCCAAAAGTTGAGGATTTCGCCGTCTTCCAAGCGCAAACGGGCGAATTTTTCCGGCATTTCCAGCGGCGGCAGCAAAAACGAGGCGCATTGCTGCGTCGAGGGCGCGAACGGCACCGGCGGCGTGCCGTTGGGAATCGAGTGACCGAAACCGAGCCAAGTTTGGGTTTCGCGCGAAAAGCGGGTGAGGCGTTGCAATTCGCGCATTGGCCAGCCGAAATTGATGTCGTTTTGCCAGATTTCGGGGTCGAGCGGCCAGTCGGGAGGCAGCAGCGCGCAAAGTTCGGCCCATTTCCATTCGGGTTTGGCTTTGGGCATCGGCGCGTCGCTCAAATCCGTTGTCACCACCAAATGACAGGCGCGATTTTCGGTTGCGCGCACGACGAGCAGATTTTCGAAACGAATCGCAATCGGCCCGGCGTATTTTTCGATGTGGCGTTCGAGTTCGAGTTGGTAACGACTCATTATTTAGAGGTTAGAAGTTAGAAGTTAGAGGTTAGAGGGGTTTTTCCAACCTCTAACCTCTACTTTCTAAACTCTAATTTTGGCCCAGCGGCGTTTGCCCATTTTGACCGTCATGCCGTTTTTCGGCGCGATTTTGAAGTTGGAATCTTCGATTTTGGCGCCGTCAACCGTCACAGCGCCTTGACCGACCATGCGTTTGGCTTCGCCGCCGGTGATTTCAAAACAGAGTTTGAGCAGTTCCGCCGCGCTGATTTCGTCGCTCGGAAGCGCAATTTCAGGCATTTCTTCGGGCGTCTCGCCGCGCGAAAACTGCTTTTCAAAGGCGTTTTGCGCTTCGAGTGCGGCATCAACGCCGTGATACTGCGCCACGATTTCGCGTCCGAGGCGCTTTTTGGCGTCCATCGGATGATGGGCGAGCAAAGTCTCGATTTCGGCTGCGGGAATCTGGGTGCAAAGCGTGAAATACGTCGCCATCGCCGCGTCGGGTAGGCTCATGATTTTGCCGAATATCTCGTTTGACGCCTCAGAAATTCCGACATAATTGCCCAAACTTTTCGACATTTTTTGGACGCCATCGAGACCGACCAGAATCGGCATCAGCATCACGACCTGCGATTCTTGCCCGCTGGCGCGCTGCAATTCGCGCCCGACCAAGTTGTTGAAGCGCTGATCCGACCCACCAAGTTCGACATCGGCCAAAATTTCGACCGAATCCTGGCCCTGGCAGAGCGGATACAGAATCTCGTGCAGTGCGACGGGCTTTTGCTCGGCGAGGCGTTTCGCAAAATCTTCGCGTTCGAGCATTTGCGCGACGGTGTATTTCGAGGTGAGGCGCACCACGTCGGCAAAATTCATCTTTCCGAGCCAGTCGCCGTTGAAATGCACCGTCGTTTTCGACTCGTCGAGGATTTTGAAAAGCTGTTCCTTATAGGTTTGCGCGTTGACTTCGACTTGTTCGCGCGTGAGTTGCGGGCGCGTTTTGGATTTGCCGGACGGATCGCCGATTTGCGCGGTGAAATCGCCGATGATGAGGTGCGCCTGGTGTCCCAAATCCTGAAATTGTCGCAGTTTTCGCAACACGACAGCGAAACCGAGGTGAATGTCGGGCGCGGTTGGGTCGAGGCCGAGTTTGATGCGAAGCGGCGCGCCGGTTTGCGCCGATTTGAGCAGTTTTTGGCGCAGTTCGGCGCGCGAAATGATTTCGGCGCCGCCGCGCTCCAAAATCATCAGTGCGTCGTTGAGGCATTTTTCGAGTTCTAAATCCACTTTTTCGCTTTCGTTGGGTTGCATGGAGAAAATTTTAGACGATTCGGCCCGCTTCAACGCCCTGAATCGCAGTTTTGCGGCGAATCGGGGCGGCGCAAAGCAGGCTATCGCCACGCGGTGTCGCGCTGCTTTGTCAGCGCGACACACAAAAGGCGCGCGTTTGAAACGTCGAATTAACGGTTGCGAAAATTCGGCGCAATAACACCCGCCTATAATGCGATGAGATTTTAGCTTGAACCCTGTTAGCGCCAGGCAGGTGAGCGCCAGGCAGGTGAAAACCTTATGGAAAGCAGTGCCATCGACATCTCCGCGTTTTTGGGCGCCTGGTTGCTGCTTCTGGTGGCGGCCAAAATCGGCGCCGAAGTCGCCGAGCGCCTCGGCCAACCCTCGGTTTTGGGCGAAATCATGGCGGGAATTTTGGTGGGCGCGACGGGTTTGGGGCTTTTGGTGCGCGGCGTCGGGCCGGGCGGCGCGGCGGTTTTTCAGGTTTTCGATTTGAAAGGTCTGGCGGCGCAGAACACTTACGGCGCGCTCGATGCCCTCGCCGAAATCGGCGCCATCGTTTTGCTGTTTGAAATCGGGCTTCACACCGACCTTTACGAACTGCGAAAAGTTGGCAAATCGGCGCTCTGGGTTGGCGCGGCGGGCGTGGTTTTGCCGTTTGTGGGCGGTTGGTGGGTCGCGCAGCACGTTTTGGGTTTGCCCTCCTTCACTTCGCTGGTGATCGGCGCGGCGCTCACCGCGACTTCGGTGGGCATCACGGCGCGGGTGTTCCAAGATTTGAAACTGCTCAACACTGCGGAATCGCAGGTCGTTTTGGGCGCCGCCGTTGCCGATGATGTCATCGGTTTGGTGATTCTGGCGGTGATTTCTGCGCTTGGCGTCAGTCAAGTCGGCGCGGGCAGCGAAAATCTGTGGTTTCTGGGCCTCAAAGTCACGCTGGGCGCGGTCGGTTTTTTGGTGGCGGCGGTTTTTCTGGGCGTGAAGTTGGTGCCGGGCATTGATGGGGTTGTCAAGCATCTGAAATCGCGCGGCAGCATCACGGTTTTGTCGCTGGCGTTTTGTTTGATGATGGCTTTGCTCGGCGAGCAGTTTCGCCTCGCTTTCATCATCGGCGCGTTCGCGGCGGGACTGGTTTTGTCGCACTGCGAGTGTCAAAACGCGATTCAGGAGGGCATCAAGCCGCTCGCCGATATCTTCATCCCGGTGTTTTTCGCCATGATGGGCACCGTCGTGAATCTGCGGGTTTTGGTTCAAAACGGGCAGATTCAGTGGTCGCTGGTGCTGATGACGCTGGCCTTGGTCGCGGTCGCGGTGGTTGGCAAAGTCGTGGGCTGCATCACCGTTCCCGACAAGAATCTCAACAAAATGATCGTGGGGCTGGCGATGATTCCGCGCGGCGAAGTCGGTTTGATTTACGCCCGTCTCGGCATCGGACACGGCTGGCTGCGCGAATCGGCCTACGATGCCGTCGTTTTGATGGTGATTTTCACCACGCTGATGACGCCGCCACTTTTGCGTCTCACGGTGCGCGGGCGTGGCAAAAGCGCCGATGCGCTGGAACCGACGTTAGACCGCGAAGACTGGGAGGTTTTCGACGCTGATGCGATGCTGCAAAAGCCGAAAAAAGAGTCGCCCGCCGCGTTCATCCAAGGAGTTGAGGCCGCCGATTAAGTCCCTTTTTTCTTTTTCACCGCCGTTTTTGCCTCGATTTTCAAGCCGTCTTTTGACTTTTTCCGCAAACCTCGTGTTTGCTCCCTAATTCTCCCTTTAAGGAACATTTTCTATGCGACAACAGTTGCAAAAACTCCGCGATCCGCAAACCCGCGGCAAAATCCGCGTTGGGCTTCGCTTCGTCCAACTCTTTATTTTCGCCCTGCTGGTGATCAACGGCGTCCAAATGCGCCAAAACCAGCATAACGTCGCGTTCGCGCAAAGCACTAACGCTGCGACCGACAACGCCGCAGAACCGCCTCCCGCGCAGGGCAGCGCCGCGACCGCTCCAGCGGAATCGGCGGCTCCGGCGGTCGATCCCAAAGCCGGCGATCCCGGCGGCGGCACGACCGGCAACGTCAACGACATGGCGACGGCGGGTTCGGTCATCGACGACGACACCAAAAAGTCCATCGCGGCGTCCGGCCCCGGCGTCAAGTTTATGGCCGATAACATCGGGCAAAACCGCATCGGCATCAACATGATGTGGCTTTTGGTGTGCGGCTTTCTCGTCATGTTCATGCAGGCCGGGTTTGCGCTGGTTGAAACCGGCTTTTGCCGCGCCAAAAACGCCGCGCACACCATGATGATGAACTTCGCCTGCTACTTCCTGGGCGTCACCGGTTTCTGGATTTGCGGTTTCGCGTTCATGTATGGCAACGCCGGGCCAATCGGCAACATGGGCGGCACGCCTCCCATCAACGGCGCGGGCGCTTTCGGCAACTTCATGGGCGGCAGTCTGTTCGCCACCCACGGCTTTTTCATCGCCGGCAACACCTACGATGTCGGCGTTTACGCGATGTTCCTGTTCCAGATGGTCTTCATGGACACCGCGGTGACGATTGTGACCGGTTCGATGGCCGAACGCTGGAAATTCACTTCGTTCATCGTTTATTGCTTTTTCATGTCGTGCATCCTCTACCCATGGTTTGGCCATTGGGCGTGGGGCGGCGGCTGGCTCTCGCAACTGGGGCAACCCGATCACCTGGGCCTTGGCTGCGGATACGTCGATTTCGCCGGTTCGGGCGTGGTTCACGCGGTGGGCGGCTTGTGCGCTCTGGCGGGTTCGATGGTGCTTGGCCCGCGTCTGGGCCGCTATAACAAAGACGGTTCGGCCAATCCCTTTCCCGGCCATCACATCCCGATGGCGATTCTGGGCGCGCTGATTCTCGGTTTCGGCTGGTTCGGCTTCAACCCTGGCTCCACTTTCGGGGCTTCGGGCTTTGGCAACCTCCGCATTGGCGTCGTGGCGACAACGACGATGCTCGCTTCGGCGGGCGGCGCGGTGTCTTCGATGATTTATATGTATATGAAAGTCAAAAAGCCCGATCCGACGATGGTCGTCAACGGCTTTTTGGCCGGACTTGTCGCCATCACCGCGCCTTCGGGCTTTGTTTCCGGCTCGGTCGGCTTTTTGATCGGCGCCATCGCAGGCGTTCTGGTCTGCTGGTCGGTCGCGTTTTGGGACAAGAAACAGATCGACGATCCGGTGGGCGCGATTTCGGTTCACGGCGTGTGCGGCTTGTTTGGCGTTTTGTGTGTCGGCCTTTTCGCCGACGGCACTTACGGCGCGGGCTGGAACTTGACGGGCATTGCCAAAAACGGCGGCTCGGACAAGCCGCTGCTGGGTCTGATTCCCGGCATTATCCAGGGCAACGTCAGCGCGGGCGTCGGCCAGTTGATGGCTCAACTCATCGGCATCGTCACGCTCATCATCTGGGCGTGGGGCTTTTCTTGGGTCTTTTTCACGATTCAGAAGAAGGTCATGGGCATTCGGGTGACGGAGCAGGAAGAGATCGACGGCCTCGACCTGCCCGAAACCGGCGTGCTGGCTTATCCGGCTTTCGCCCACAACACCGAACGTTAAAACTCGGATTAAGGCTTTCAAACGGCGCGATTTCTTCAAAAATCGCGCCGTTTTCTTGGGTTACTTTTGGTGCGATTATCCTGTTTTTTCGCCTTGATGCGACATCCAATCAGCCAAAAGTCGTGGGCGGAAACCCGTTTGGCGCTGCGACGAAACATCGAATTAACAACTGCGAAAATTGCGCGCAACTTAGCCCGCCTATAATTCGAGGGGCTTTTAGCCCGGCGCCGTCTGAAGCTTGAACCCAGGCGCGCCGGACTCTGGAAAAAGAAAATTATGACCCCAACCCCCTTTGTTTTCGCTCGTCCGCCGCAAACGCGCCTCTCGGCGCGCTCTCTATCGCAGGTTTTCGCGCCCCTCGCTTTGGCTCTGACGCTTTTGGCGGCGCTTTTCGCCCTCAGCGGCCCCGCCTTGGCGCAACCCGGCGCCGCGCCTGCCGCTGAAGCCGCCAAAGTCACTTTCGACCTCGGCGATTCGGCGTGGATGCTGGTTTCCAGCGCCCTCGTTCTGCTCATGACGCCCGGCCTAGCGTTTTTCTATGGCGGTCTGGTGCGCGGCAAGAACGTGCTCAACACCATCATGATGTCCTATGGTGCGATGGCGATTCTGGGGATTTTGTGGGTTTTGTTCGGCTATTCGCTCGCGTTTGGCGGCGGCGGCGATGGCATCCACAACTTCATCGGCGGAACCGAATACTTCTTCTTCAACGGTGTCGGTTATGCCAACAAATATGTCGAAGCGCACACCATTCCGCATATGCTTTTTGCGATCTTCCAGGGTATGTTCTTCATCATCACCCCGGCGCTGATTTCGGGTTCTTTGGTCGAGCGCATGAAATTCTCAACGTTTTTCATCTACATGGCGCTGTGGGGTCTTTTGGTTTATTGCCCGGTCGCGCACTGGGTTTGGGGCGGCGGCTGGATCGGCGACATGGGCGTCATGGACTTCGCGGGCGGCGCCGTCGTTCACGTCAACGCCGGTTTCGCGGCTCTGGCGGCGTGTTTGGTGCTCAAACCGCGCAAAGGCTATAACAAGCGCCCGATGCTGCCCCATTCGTTGCCGCTTTGTCTGCTGGGCGTCGGTTTGCTGTGGTTCGGTTGGTTCGGTTTTAACGGCGGTTCGGCGCTCTCAGCCAACGGTTTGGGCGTTTTGGCTTTCACCAACACGCAAATCGGCGCGGCGGCGGCGATGCTGATGTGGATGATTCTGGATCAAATCACCAGGAAAGAAATGACGGCGCTCGGCGCGGGAACCGGCGCGGTCGCCGGTTTGGTCGGCATCACGCCAGCGTGCGGTTTCGTGAGTCCGATGGGCGCGCTATTTGTCGGCGCCATCACGTCCGGCGTGTGCTATTTCATGGCGCAACTGCGCGCCAAAGGCCCGGTCGATGATTCGCTCGACGCGTTTGCAGTTCACGGCGTGGGCGGCTTCACCGGCGCGGTTTTGACGGGCGTGTTCTCGATTGGGATTCTGGCAACCGACAAAACCAACACCCTCGCTTTGCCCGGTTTGCTCGAAGGCGGCACCAAAGTCTTCATCAACCAGATCATCGGGACTGGCGCGGTCGCAATTTACTCTTTTGCGATGAGCGCGGTCATTTGCCTGGTTCTCAAAGCCGTGATGGGCCTGCGCGCTTCGGATGAAGCCGAAGAGCGCGGCCTCGACCTCGCTTTGCACGGCGAAGAAGCCTACGCCAGCGAAAGTTCGGGCTAAATTTCATTGCCTCCAAAACGGCCCCGTTGAAAAACGGCCCCGTTGAAAAACGGGGCCGTTTTCGGCATTGGGCAGTGGCGCCAAGCGGGAACAATCGCGTCTCGCGTGTTAAAATTGCGCTTTGCGAGGGCCAACTTGCTGGCATCGCGCGACGTTTTATGAAATTTTCAGTGAAAAAAAGCGCGCTTGTGGCAGGCTGTCTCGCGGCAACTCTGCTCGGCGGCCTTCAATTAGCGCGCGCCAACGTTTTGGACGACATCGGCGGCGCGATTTCCTCGTTGCGCGGCCAAAAAACGCGCAAAATCGACGCGGTTCACAGCGCGCGCTCCACAGCGCAGACCCAGGCCGATCAGGTCGAATTTCTGCACCAGAGACTGCTCAAAACCGGGCGTTTACTCGACCGCGCCAACCAAAATTACGCGCAGTCGTATCGCCAGATGCAACTCACCGAGGCCAAAATCGCCGCAACCAAAGCGCGCGCCGCCCTCGTCACCCAGCGTTTTAGCGAACACAAAAGCCAGTTCGGACTGCGCCTGGCTTCGATGCAGCGGCACGGGCAGACCAACTTTTTGCAGGTCGCGCTCGGCTCGATGTCGCTTTCGGATCTGTCGCGGCGCACCGCCTATTTCCAGGCGCTGACCCAGCGCGACGCGCTGTTGCAAGCGCGTCTCAAAAGCGACAAAGCCGAGCTGACCGCGGCGCAAAACGCGCTGATGGCGCAGTGGAAAGCGCGGCGCGCCGCGCAAAAAGAGGCCGCGCGCGAACGGACGCGCATCGCGCAGGGCGAAGCCGAGCAGATGCAAACCTGGAAACAGATGAGCAACGCGCGTTACGCGCTGCTTTCCTACGCCTTGCAGCAGGAAAGCACGCTGGGCGACATCGACGGCAAAATCGGGCATTTGCAGGGCCGCAAATCCGACATCGTGGCCGAAAATCAGGCGCGCCAAGAGCGCATCGCGGCGCGCGAGCGGGCCATCGCCGAGTATCAGGCGCAAATGCGGCGCGAACGCGATCAAATGCGCGCCCAAAGCGCGTTTCGCTCCCGTGTGCGCCGCCGCATCGTCCGCGACTACTCGCGGCGCAGTGCGTCGCGCTACGCCGCCGCTCCCTCCACATCGCGTTCGCGCTATGGAAGCCGCGGTCGTTCTCGCTATCGCACCCGCTCCGCGCGCCGCGCGCCGCGCTCTTCGATCCGCTACAACGGCGCCATGCCGCAGTTTCCGGCCCAACTCGCGCCACGCGTCGGCCTGATGCCGCGCTATGCGCCGCGCATCGAACTGGCGCCGATGCCGATAGAAGCGTTGCAAAACCCGGCCAAATTCACTTTGCCGATGCAATAAATCGAGGTTAGAAAGTAGAAGTTAGAGTGCTTCACAGCACGGTGGCTGCACCCGCATTTCGTGATTCAGAAGGGAGCGGTGCGACCTGAAGAATCTC
>JAABUN010005097.1_pt1 | contig 16802 bp, 19 predicted proteins | sample 5559311 | NCBI WGS metagenome assembly JAABUN01 (sample SAMN10711877, study PRJNA513370) | rock metagenome | isolation source: Antarctica rocks | place: Antarctica: Victoria Land, Siegfried Peak sud
CTACCGCGACGAGTGCGGCCATGACGACGAACCCGATCTCGCTCACCGCAATGTGGGCAGCATAAAACCAGAATGACCATCACTCCAGTTTAGAAGATCACACTCCTTGGGAAAAGATACCGTCTGCGAGACGCTGTGAGCGAAGTTTGCGCTCCGGCGCGGCTCAAAACGACTCCAGACGCTGCTGCAATGGTCAGCGTCTGGAGAAAGTCGCGTCGGTTCATCTTGGTTTTAATTCCAGAATGAATGGAGCGTTAGCTAATGGCAAAAGTCGCGTTTGAACCGGTGGGCGGCACTTTTTCATTGAAAACGTTGTCGTAGGTGAAGGTATTACTACCTTTGAACCACTTCGCATGGCCGTCTGCAAACGCGATTGTTGATCCCCCCAGGTGGCGCTGCAAACTGCCCAGCCCGGCACTATCCGTGCGACCGGTTGCAAATCCAGCCACGCCTGTCGACGAGAGACAACCTCCGCCGGGGCCACCACAAACGCTCACCCCGGAAGTTGAACCCGCAGAACCGGGAATTTCGACAATTGCGACGGTGTTGGAAGCGAATGTGAGTTGGGAAGCGTTGATTGTTTTCGGTGTCGCGGTCGCGGCATTACCTAAAAGGCGATTGTATGCATAATCGCTATACCCCGGATTTTGATGTCCCGTAGTGTCGGTAACACTTGCATAGTTGACGATGGGTGAGTCGTCACTGGGACATTGAAAAACCTGAACACTCTTGGTATAAGGCTGTAGGTTATAAGCCCAACCGCGATGTGACGGAGCAGACTGAAAACCGTTATTCGTGGGAGGTGTAGTGTTATTTTGAAAAGTGATGGGATATATCTCGTCATAATCCTGTAGATACTGCACAAGACCTAAGCCAATCTGTTTCATGTTGCTCAAACACGAAGTTTTACGCGCGTTTTCGCGCGCGCGGCCAAATACAGGAAACAAGATGGCGGCGAGGATAGCTATGATGGCTATGACGACGAGCAATTCAATCAGAGTAAAAGCGCGACGCGCGCCGAACTTCGGGTTGGAGAGGGGAGAAATTTTCATAATAAATTCTTGTTTTTGGTGCTGAATGCGCCGGTTGAGGTTTTAGGAAAAAGCGCGAGTGCTTTGACGCACCACGAGTTCGCCGCGCAGGGTTTGCTGTCGAAACGGAGCCTCGCAGTCGCCGTTCAGTCGTTCGAGCAGCAGATCGACCACGCTTTGCGCGATGGCATCCACCGGCTGCGAGACGCTGGTGAGAGGCACGTTGCAATATCGCGCGACAGGCCGGTCGTCGTGCCCAACTACAGAAACGTCTTCGGGAACACTTAAACCGGCGCGTTGCACTTCGGAAATAAAGGCGAGCGCAGCGTAATCGTTGACAATACACACCGCCGAGGGCTTTTGCGGCAAATCGAGAAAATAAGTCGCCATTTTCACCCCATCATCCTCGAATTCGCCGTAACACGCGCTGCCAAACAGCCATTCGGCCTTGGGTTGGAGGCCAAACTCCGCCAAAGCGCGGGTTAAGCCCTGCACCCGCGCCGAAGTCGGTTCGAGACGGCCTCCTTCAAAAAATCCGATACCGCGATGGCCTAACTCCAGCAAATGTTTCGCGGCCTGGTAGGTATTATCCTCGCGGTCGAATACAACTTGATCGCATTCGACATTGACGGGGCGGTCATAGCACACCAAAACTCCGCCATCGGCGCGATAACCTTGGAACGCGCTCAAAACTTCGACAGGCAAATCGGTGGTATTGCAAATAATGGCGCGCGGGCGTTGCTGGCAAAGCAAGCGCATCTCGCGCACCGTGTTGGACAAATGACCATCGTATTGATAACTGCACGAGTGAATCGGCACATCGAAACTCTGTTTTGTCAGCAAACGCCGGATCGCTTTGATTTTGCGCGTTCCAACACTTAAATCCAGATCAAGCGTGAAAAGGCCGACGCTATTGCTAAGGCCTTTACTCTGCAAACGGCGCGCGTTGGAGTTCGGCTCGAAACCCATCTCACCCGCGACCTGCAAAATCATTGTTTTGGTATCTTCCGAAAGCCGCCCGTTGCCGGTCAGCGCGATGGAGACCGCCGACTTGGAAACGCCCGCCACCCGCGCCACATCAAGAATCGTCACCGCACTTTTCAGCATAAAAATCGCTGCTGGAACGTTCCAGCAAATTGATTATACCCATTTGCGCCGATTTTCAAACATTCGAATACAAAAAACGGCCCGCCATTTTTGGCGGGCCGTTTCGAAAGATGTTTTTGGGGTCTAATAATCGGTTTCAACGGCCCGAAATCACCCGCGTTCGCGCCCGCGCCCGTTGCAAAGCGCCTTCGGCACGCTCGCGCTGCATCACTTCGCCTTCAAATTTGCCTGCCAGACGATTCAAAGCGCGCTCTTCGGCAGCTTTGGCGCGTTCGGCGTTGATGTCGGTCGCAAATTCGGCGCTGTCGGCCAAAAGCTGCGCGGTATTGCCCGAAACCTGGAAAAAACCGCCACCCACGAAAAGTCGCAGTTCACGCCCATCGGCGTCGGTAATTCGCACCAGGCCCGGCAAAAGCGCCGCGACCATCGGCGCGTGATTCGCCAGAACGCCAAACGAGCCTTCCATGCCCGGCGCCTGCAATGAATCGACAGCCGCGCTGAAAATCTCGCGTTCGGGCGTCACAACAGAAAGATTAAAAGTAGCCATTTCTTAGAAGTTAGAAGTTAGAAGTTAGAAGTTAGAAGTTAGTGATTAGAAGTTAGAGAATGGTTTCTAATCTCTAACTTCTAACCACTAACTTCTATTTGTTCATCGTCTTTGCTTTTTCGAGCGCCTGGTCGATGCCGCCGACGAGGTAAAACGCCTGTTCTGGCACATCGTCATGCTTGCCTTCTAAAATCTCTTTGAAGCCGCGCACCGTTTCGGCGACGGGCACATATTCGCCGGGAATTGAGGTGAAAACTTCGGCCACGAAGAACGGCTGCGACAAAAACGTTTGCACTTTGCGCGCGCGGGCGACGGTCAGTTTGTCTTCGTCGCTCAGTTCGTCGATGCCCAAAATGGCGATGATGTCCTGCAAATCTTTATAGCGCTGCAAAACCTGCTGCACGCCGCGCGCGACTTGATAATGCTCTTCGCCGATAACCGACGGCGACAAAATCGTCGAAGTCGAGGCGAGTGGGTCAACGGCGGGATAAATTCCCAGCGCGAAAACGTCGCGGGACAAAGCAGTTGTTGCGTCCAGATGGGTGAAAGTCGTGGCGGGCGCGGGATCGGTGTAATCGTCGGCAGGAACGTAAACGGCCTGAATCGAGGTGATCGAACCCTTTTTCGTGGTCGTAATGCGCTCTTGCAACTGCGCCATTTCGTTGGCCAAAGTCGGCTGATAACCCACCGCGCTCGGCATACGGCCAAGCAAAGCCGACACTTCCGAACCGGCCTGAGTGAAGCGGAAAATGTTATCTAAGAAGAGCAATACATCCTGGCCTTTTTCATCGCGGAAGTATTCGGCCATCGTCAAAGCCGTCAGAGCGACGCGAAGGCGCGCGCCGGGCGGCTCGTTCATTTGACCAAATACCAAAACGGTCTGATCCAACACAGTTTTCGTCGTTCCGTCGGCTTTGAGCTGGCCGGGAAGCTCGGTCTCGCCCATTTCGTTGCGAAGATCGGTGCCTTCGCGGGTGCGCTCGCCGACGCCGCCGAAAACCGACACGCCGCTATGTTTTTGCGCGACGTTGTTGATGAGTTCGGTGATGAGAACGGTTTTTCCCACGCCCGCGCCGCCAAACAAGCCGATTTTTCCGCCGCGCGGGTAGGGTTCGAGCAAATCAATGACTTTGATGCCGGTCTCGAACATTTCAATCGTCGGCGACAAATCCACGAATTTGGGCGACGGACGATGAATGGAGAGGCGCATATCGGCGTTGACCGGGCCAAGCCCGTCCAAATCTTTGCCCAAAACGTCGAACAAACGGCCCAAAGTCGCATCGCCGACCGGAACCGTGATCGGCGCGCCGGTATCGATGCCGACCATGCCGCGCACCAGGCCGTCGGTGGTTTCCATCGCAACGCAGCGCACTGTGTTGTCGCCCAGATGCTGTGCGACTTCGGCGACCAGAATCGCGTCGCTCGCGGGTTGGTCAGCGCCGCCAGTGATGCCCGATTGAACGCGCGCGATTTCAATCGCGTTGGTGATGCCGGGCAGATGCCCAGCTTCAAATTCGATGTCAACGACGGGGCCGATGACCTGAGTGACTTTGCCTTGTTGTGCCATGATATTTTTGCGGGTTTTGGCCCGATTTTACTTAATTATTGATCGCTTCCGAGCCACCGATGATGTCCAAAAGCTCTTTGGTAATGCCCGCCTGACGGGTGCGATTCGCCACGAGCGTCAAGCTGTCGATCTGGTCGTTGGCGTTTTTGGTGGCATTCGACATAGCCGTCATGCGCGCGCCAAATTCCGATGCCGTAGCTTCCATTAAAAGCTGATAAACACGCGTTTCGACGTAACGCGGCAGCAAAACGCCGAGCAAATCCTCGATTTTTGGCTCGAAAATGAAGTCGGAACGCCCGCCGCTTTGCGCGTCGCCCGCTTCAGCCGAAGGCGGCTCAATCGGCAGAAATTTGACGGTTTCAGGCCGCTGCACGAGCGGCGAAACGAACTCGGTGTAGCAAATGTAAACCTCATCCACCTCGCCAACCGAAAATTGCCCGGTCAGCGTATTGGAAACCGCGCGAATTTGCTCGTAAGGCGTTTCTGGCCCGATGCCGGGGAAAGTCTGCACCGCGACATAGCCGCGCTTGGCAAAATACTCGTTCGATTTGCGCCCCAACGTCACGAGTTTCACGTGTTCGCGGCCCAGTTCGGCGATTTTCTGATCCAAAAAGCGGTGTGCGAGACGCAACAAGTTCGAGTTGTAAGCGCCGCACAAGCCTTTGTCGCCGGTAATCGCCAACACCATCACGTTTTGGACGGGCCGAACGGTAAGAAGCGGATGCGAAAAGTCCTTCACGCTCGGCGCCAAAGTGCCGACGAGTTCGGCCATCGTGTTGGCGTAAGGCTTGCCTTTTTGCACGCGCTCTTGGACGCGCCGCAGTTTCGCCGCCGCCACCATTTTCATCGCCTGAGTGATCTGAGCGATGTTTTTGACGACGCGAATTTTGCGTTTGATATCTCGAAGTGATGCCATGTTAAAAGTTTAGGCGAAGGCCAAACGTCGTCCTTTGGGTTCGGGAATGGGCACACCTTTTTCGCGCGCCACATCCAACCACAATTCCATCGCCTCTTGAATCTGATGAAGCGCTTCCGCCTGAGTTACCCCATGCGCCGCACAACCCGGAAGTTCGGGCACTTCGGCGACAAAAGCGTCGTCCTCAGCGCTCCAATACAAAATGATCTCGTAGCGTTCGTTCATTGTTCGTCCTCTTCGGGAATCAAATTGTTGCTCACCAAAACCGAGCGCACTTGGCGCACTTGATAAGGTTTCGCCTGACGACCGTCAGGCTGCAAGTTGATCAAAGCAGACCCCAGCACGAAAATGTGGTGACTACCACGCGAACGCTCCACAAAACCAAGATGCAAAAGTAGATTTCTTAGCTCGTCAAAAGGGACATTCGCGTCGCCACTTCCCGCCAGAATGCGACGGAGCAGGGCATCGCGCTTACCCATTACGCGGTTGGAACGAACTGCGCGTTGAACTCGCCCGCCGCGCTTTTCAGCGTTTCTTCCAATTCTTTAGAAATAGCGCCGTCGGTGCGAAGCGTGGCGACCGCTTCAGGGTAACGCTCTTTGACGAAGCCCAAGAACTCTTTTTCATAGCGCAACACGTCTTGAACCGGAAAACCGTCCATGAAGCCATTCGTCGCCGCGAAAATGGAGAGAACCTGATCTTCAATCGGGTAGGGCGCGTAGTTGGGCTGCTTCATTAGTTCGGTCAAACGCTGACCGCGCGCAAGCTGCGCCTGAGTCGATTTGTCCAAATCCGAAGCGAACTGAGCGAATGCCGCGAGCGAGCGATATTGCGCGAGTTCGAGTTTCAATTTGCCCGCAACCTGCTTGGTGGCCTTGATCTGCGCCGCCGATCCAACGCGCGAAACCGAAAGTCCGGCGTTGATGGCGGGGCGAATACCGGCGTTGAAAAGGTCAGTTTCCAAGAATATCTGGCCGTCGGTAATCGAAATCACATTCGTCGGGATATACGCGGAAATGTCGTTGGCTTGAGTTTCGATGATCGGCAGCGCCGTGAGCGATCCACCGCCGAGATTTTTGTGCATTTTGGCGCTGCGTTCGAGCAAACGGCTGTGGAGGTTGAAAACGTCGCCCGGATAGGCTTCGCGGCCCGGCGGACGGCGCAAAAGCAGCGACATCGAGCGATAGGCGACGGCGTGTTTGCTCAAATCGTCGTAAACGATGAGCGCGTGCTGGCCTTTGTCGCGGAAAAATTCGCCCATCGCGGTGCCCGAAAACGGCGCGATGTATTGCAGCGGAGCCGAATCGTTGGCCGAGGCGACGACGACAATGGTGTATTCCATCGCGCCCGCCGCTTCGAGCTGCGAAACGAGCGCGGCAATGGTGCCCTGTTTCTGGCCAATCGCAACATAAATACAGAAAACGCCGGTCGTTTTCTGGTTGATGATGGCGTCGATGGCGACGGTGGTTTTTCCGGTCTGGCGGTCACCGATAATCAGTTCGCGCTGGCCTTTGCCAATCGGAATCATCGCGTCGATGGCCTTGATACCAGTTTGCATCGGTTCTTTGACGCCTTCGCGCTGCATCACGCCGGGCGCTTTGACTTCGATCAGTTGGCGCGTGTCGGTGACAATCGGGCCTTTGCCATCAATTGGTTCGCCCAAAGCGTTGACGACGCGGCCCAAAAGCGCGTTTCCGACCGGAACGTCGGCGATGCGGCCCGTGGTTTTGACGACCGAACCTTCTTGAATATGGTTGTAATCGCCCGCAATCACCACGCCGACGTTGTCGTCTTCGAGGTTGAGCGCGATACCCATCGTCGGAAGTCCGGTGAACGGGTCAACGGGGAATTCGAGCAATTCGCCCGATTTGGCGCCCTGCAAACCATAGACGCGCGCGATGCCGTCGCCGACTTCGAGAACGGTGCCCACATCGACCATTTGCAGGTCGCTGTCGAGGCCGCCTTCCAACTCGCGTTGGAGAACTGAGGTGATTTCTTCCGGTCTAATTGCCATTATGAACTCTATTTTGAAGGGACACGTTTAATTGCGTCCCGATTTTCAACTTTTACGCGACTTTGACGCGCTTCAACTGCTCGCTGAGCGCGCGCAGTTTAGAAGCGACGCTGCCGTCGATTTGCTTGTCGCCGACGCGAACGATGAGTCCGCCCAAAATTTCCGGTTCAACGCGCGTTTTGAGCCGCACTTTGACGCCAAAACGCGCTTGAAGGCTGCGTTGCAGCGCTTCGATTTGCGCTGCAGTCAAAGCGACTGCCGAAACAACTTCGCCGTCCGCTTCGCCGCGAAACTCATCGACCAGACGATTGAACTCGTCCACGATTTGCGGCAAAAGAATCGCGCGGTCTTTTTCGACGACCAAAAACAGGAATTTCTCGACATCGGCGTGAACCGAACCGAAAATCCCGTGCAAAATCGCGCGTTTTTTCTCGCGCGCCAAGAGCGGATTGTGCAAAACGCCCGCGAGTTGGCGCGAGCCGTTCACCGTTTCCGCGACTTCCTTCAAATTGGACGCGACGATTTCGACTTCGCCGCGCTTGTTGGCTACTGCAAAAAGTGCGCTGGCATAGCGCCGCGCCACGCTTAAATCACCGGTCATGGTTGGTTATCCAAAGTGTTAGTTGAGCGCACCGATTTTGGCGATAGCATCGTCGATCAAGTTCGCTTGTCCGGCGACGCTGAGGTTCTCTTTGGCGCTCTGGCGCGCCATGAGCGTCGCCAAATCCACGATTTGGTTGCGCGAATCGACCAGAAGTTTGGCGCGTTCGGCGATGGCTTCTTCTTGTCCGCGCTGCACAATCGCTTGAGCGTCGTCGTGCGCTTTGTGCAGGATTTGATCGCGGGCGAGTTGCGCTTCTTTGACGGCAGACTGGATTTTGTCGCGCGCTTCGTCTTCGATGGCGGCGAGGCGGGTTTCGTAATCGCGCTGCAAAGCGACCATTTCGTCACGGCGCGCCTGCGCGTCGTCCAAATCGCCTTTGATTTTGTCCTGACGCGCTTGCAAAGTCGCAACCAGCGGCCCGAACGCGTATTTGCTCAAAACGAAGAGCAAAATCAGAAACCCGACGAGGGTGACGAGAATGAGTCTGGGTTCGATGCCCAGCGTTTCTAAAATGGAGGCCATTGCTGCTTTTCCGGTGGGAAAGTGAGGCGAGAGCGATTTTAGGTCGCTCTCGCCCATCAATTACTTGCCGATTGCGCTCAAAACGGCGGCGGTGTCGGGCAATTTGCCCTGCAAAATGAAGAACATCAAAAGCGCGTAGATAACCAGCGATTCGATCAGCGCGAGACCGATAATCATCGCGGTCTGGATGGTGCCGGACGCTTCGGGCTGGCGCGCCATGCCTTGAACGGCGCCATAGACGGCGATGCCCTGACCAATTCCGGCGCCGATAACGGCGATAGGAAGTCCCAAACCTGTCGCAAGTGCGAGTGAACCAAAGTAATTTTCCATGATATTGAAATCTCCCTTTTCCAACAGAAACGCCGGAATGTGAGGTAGAGAACGAACTCAAACCAACTCTTAACCGACCGTCAGCTCCGCCGGATGTCCGACGATTTGGTGACGGCCTTTGACTTCGTCATGCTCGACGTGGCCGTGATCGTTGTGAGCGTCATGGTCGTCGTGATGCGTGGCGAGAATCGAAACATAAATGGCCAGCAGCGTTGAAAACACCAGAGCCTGTAAAAATCCAAAGAATGTGCCCAAGAACAGCATCGGCAACTGGAACGGAATCGGCAACCAAATCGGCAGCATCGAAACCGCAAGGCCCGTCAAAACGACAACGACCTGCTCTTCGCCGAACACGTTGCACAGCAAACGCAGCGACAAAGAAAGCGGCTTGACCAGTTCTCCCACGATGTGAAGCGGGAAGTTGAGCGGTGCCAGCCATTTCGGTTCGCCAACGAAGTGCATAAACCACGATTTGAAGCCCGCTTCCTTGATGGCAATGATGTGAACCGACAAAAACGCGACCAGAGCAAGCGCAATCGGAATCGTGGGGTTTGCAGTCGGCGCCAAAAGTCCGGGCACAAGGCCGAGCCAGTTGGAAACCAGAATGGTGAAGAAAAACGAGGCGATGAGCGGCGTGTATTTGCGCGCCAAAGGCTCGCCCATCACGCCGATCAAATAATCCTGAAAGCCATCGACGGCGGCTTCGATGAGGTTGGCCGAAGAAGCCGGTTTGCCGGTCGGACGCAGTTTGGCTTTGCGCGCGGCGGAAACCATCACGAGGGCCAAACCGAGCCACAACAGCGCGGTCACGAACAAATAATCGTATTTGACGACCGGCCCGTGTTCGCCGCGCGCGTCGGGCGACATTCCAAAAAAGTGAGTGCCGAGCCAGCGCGTGATGCCGTTGAACCAGGTGCCATGCTCGGCATCGAAAACCGCGCGGGGCGCTTCTTCGGGCGCGGCCAGCGCGGGATGTGCCCAGTTGAAAGCCGCAAAGACCGCTAAAACGGAAAGCAGCGAGGCGCGACGAAGGATTTTGGCGAACATACTTTAAAGGAAGCGCAGAAGGCGCGTAATCTCAATTTTTTGCGGCGCGACTCATCATCCAGCCGACGACTTTTGCCACTATAACCAACTGTCCGGCGAAAAAACCTATCGCTAAGAACGCCGGACGAATCATACCAAAATAATTCAGCGCCGCCAGCGCAGCGACCATCAAAACGAACTTGAGCGGCAGCAGCAAAATCAAAAACAAACGCGCGTCCATGCCACCCATTTGCTGCGCGGGCCGCATGATGGCGCGCACCGCGATTTCCTGAACGCGCAGCAAAAACGCCGCTAAAACCACGCCGCCCGCGAAAGACGCCGCGAGGGGAACCGATTGCAAACCGAACGCGACTAAAACCACCAGAACCGCACCGAACCACGCCATCGAGCGATAAATGCGCGCCAGAAACGCGGCATCGAGCGGCGAAAGCGGCTTCGACGCCACAACGCGCGCACCAGCGGATTTCTCCACTTCGCGTGTTGCTATCGGAATCTGCGGCGCTTCCGGCACCAGAATTTTGCTCATTTCGACTTGTCCGGCTCACTTTCGTCTTTGTCTTCTTCGAGCAAACGCTCGATCAGATCTTCTACGCTTTCCGGCTCGCTCTTTTCCGTTTCCACCAATTTCTCGCCCGCTACCGGCGGAGGCGGGATTTTAAAAATACGTTCCCGCGCTTGCGGTTGGTCTATCGTCTCTTCAACAATCGTCGGATTCGGCGCCAAACGCACTTGCGCCTGTTTTTCGAGTTTTCTCTGCGCTTCAGCTTTGGAAATACGGCCCAAAACCACGAACATTTCTCGAAACCCCGCCACGACGCCCACCAAAAACAGGATCGGCAGCCAGTAATTGGTTTTGAAATGCCCGTCGAGCCAATAGCCCAGCGCCGAGGTCGCTCCGATACATCCGACGAGCGTGAAACCGATGGTCGTCGCTTCCCAGCCGCTCGAACCGCCCGAACTCATCGCCTTGGTGCGACCCAGAAAACCGGGCCGTCCAGAAGACGGTTTTTTCGGTTCAAAGTCGCGGCCTGACATAAGAAACAACGGTTGCTAACGGGAAACGAATCAATTGTAACCGTCAATTTGGCCCCGTTCAACCCAAAACGGCGCGCAAAATGAAGCGATTAGAAGATGTGGTGAAATGGCGCGTCGCGTGTCACCCTTTCATAATAAGGATTCGCAACCCGGCTTTCTTCCCCTTATGAGCGCGCCCAACCTCTCTTTCGACCGCCAAAACGCGCTGCGAGAAGCGCGTGCGATTCTGCGTCATCACGGCAAATCCTACTACTATTCGGCCTGCCTTTTTCCCCGCGAACTCCAAGACGCGACCTGCGCGGTTTACGCGTTCGTGCGGCTGCCCGATGAAATCGTCGATAATTCGCCGCAGGAAACGCCCGAAGATTTGCTTGAAGTCGAACGCCAATTAAAAGAATTCAGCGACGAATGGCGCCGCGCTTATCAAACCCGGCACTCCAGCAATCAAATCTTGCAACTGACCGCAGAAACCTGGCACCAATACCAAATTCCTTACCAGTATTCCGAAGATTTTCTGCGCGCGATGCTACAAGACACCCATCAAACCGATTACGCGACGTATGAAGACCTCGAAAACTATATGTATGGCTCGGCGGCGGTTATCGGCCTGATGATGAGCCATCTGGTCGGCTTTTCCGATCCGAAAACCCTCGAACACGCGCAAAAACTCGGCTATGCGATGCAACTCACCAACTTTCTGCGCGACATCGACGAAGATTTCCAATTACGCAACCGCGTTTATATGCCCGCCGACGAACTCGAAAAATTCAATTTAAGGCGCGCCGACATCGAAAACCGCGATTTCTCGCCCGATTTTCGCGCCTTCATGGAATTTCAAGCGGCGCGCGCTCATCAGCTTTATGAAGACGCCAATCTGGGCATTCCCATGCTCAACCGCGAAGGCCGCTTCGCCGTTGCAACCGCTTCGACCTTGTATCGCGCGATTCTGGGAAAACTCGAAAAAGAGGGCTGGAATCCGTTTCCCAAGCGCGTCAAAACCTCAATGCCAGAAAAAATCGTTTTAACGGGCCGCGCGTGGAAACTGAGTCGCGCTTAAGTCATGCGAAAAACTGGCTTCAAAAAGCGCGCTGTGCTGGCGATTTCGAGCGCCATTTTCATTATCGCCCTCACTTTTGGTTGGCAGGAGTATCATCAGCCACTTTCCGGCGGCGCCAACCCCGACAATTTCTTCGCGCGCCTCGCAAAAAAACGCGCTTATGCGATTATTCCGCCCGCCGAAGAGCGCACCGCGACGCGACTGACACCCGAAAACGCCAACGGCTGGTATTCGATTGCGTCCGAGCCGGTGCAGAGTCTGGCGCTCTACCAAAGCCAAAACCCGCTCCGACCAACGCCCGCGCGCCGCACTCTGGTTTTGCAGCCGATTGGCAACCTCAACGCCGAAGAAAAAGCGCTTTTAGAGGATTGCAAAACCTATTGCGAAGCCTTTTTCGCGCTTCCAACCCGCATCGCGCCGCCGATTTCTCTCGATAAAACCCGGTTTCGTCCGCGTCCGGCGGCAGTTGGAACTTCCAAAACCCAACTCAATTCCGGCGCCTTACTCCAAAACCTTCAGTCTCATTTGCCCGCCGATGCCGCCGCTTATCTGGGCATCACGAGCGACGATTTATGGACGGACGGCATGGCTTTCGTCTTCGGGCAAGCGACGTTTTACGAACGCGTCGGCGTTTATTCGCTGGCGCGCTACTTTCCCAAAAAGCGGGCGCAGAAACTGACGCCGGAGCAGCGCCGACTCGCTTTGCGCCGCACCGTGCAAGTTTTGACTCACGAGGCGGGGCATATGTTTGGCCTCACGCATTGCGTGCTTTAGCGCTGCACCATGAACGGCTCCAACAGTCTGGCCGATTCCGACGCCTCGCCTCTTAACTATTGCCCGGTTTGCGCGCGAAAATTGGCGTGGAACATCGGTTTCAACCGGACTAAACGAGACGCAGAACTCAAACAAGTCCTGCGGCGCTTCAAACTCGAAAGCTGAGAAACTTTCGAAATCAAGGCGCCATAACTCATAGACCCGAAAATCCGCGTCTCTCTTATCTATATTCCCCGGCGAATCCCGGCGCCTACGGTCGTCTCAACTTACAATCATCATGGAAAAAATCATCGTTATCGGCGGCGGCATCGGCGGCCTCGCCTTCGCCAACCTCGCCGCCAAACGCGGCTACTCGGTCACTGTTTTAGAAAAAAACGCGCGATTGGGCGGCGTCGCCAACCAGTTCAGCGCGCAGGGTTTCACTTTCGATATGGGGCCGTCGTGGTATTTGATGCCGGACGTTTTCCAATCCTATTTCGATTTGCTCGGCGAACGCGTCGAAGATCACCTCGATTTGACGCGCCTTGATCCGTCCTATCGGATTTTCTTCCAAAATCAGGGCCGTTCTTTCGATTTCTATTCCGATTTAGAGCGCGATTTGCCGACTTTCGAAGCTCTGGAACCGGGTTCGGGCACCAAACTGCGCGAATACCTCGACAAATCGAAGTATCAATATGAAATCGCGATTCGCGGTTTCATGTATAAGAACAACGACACTGTTTTCGACTTTTTGAACAAACAAGTCGCCATCGAAGGCCGCGAACTCGAAGTCTTTAGCAAAATGTCGGATTACGTCAACAAATACTTCCACTCCGACGAAGTGCAAAAGATCATGCAATACACCCTCGTCTTTCTGGGAAGTTCACCCTATGCCACGCCCGCACTTTACAATATCATGTCGCATATCGATTTCAATATGGGCGTGTTTTATCCGCAGGGCGGCATTCATGAAATCCCCAAAGCGCTTATTCGCATCGGTGAAAAATTAGGTGTTGAATATCGAACCAATGTTTCGATTCAACAAATCAATACCAAACGCGGCCCAGCAGTGAAAAGTGTGACGACCGATGAAGGCGAAGAAATCGAAGCCGACATTATTGTCTCTAACGCGTCTATTCATCATACTGAATCGCTCTTGCCCAAACCTTACCGCGACCATTCGCAGCGCTATTGGGACACGCGAAAATTAGCGCCTTCCGCTTTAATTATGTATTTGGGCGTCGAAGACAAGTTGCCGTCGCTCACGCATCATAACTTGTTGTTTTCGCCGGATTGGAAAAAGAATTTCGCCGAGATTTTCGATGCTCCGCAGTGGCCAACCGATCCTTCGCTCTACATTTGCGCGCCGTCGAAAACCGATCCCACAGTTGCGCCCGAAGGACACGAAAATTTGTTCGTTCTGGTGCCGATCGCGGCGCGAACCGAATATACCGAGGAAGAATTGGAAGAACAGGCCAACCGGATGCTTAAACTCATCGAGCGAGAAATGAATTGTCCCGGCTTGCGTGAGAAAATCGTTTATCGCAAGCTGTTTTGCGTCAAAGATTTCGCTTCGACTTACAACAAACTCGGCGGCACCGCTCTGGGACTCTCGCACACCATTTCGCAAACCGCGATTTTGCGGCCTAATAACAGGTCGAAAAAGGTCGAAAACTTGCTTTATGTCGGCGCTGACACCAATCCTGGCATCGGAATGCCGATTCAATTGATTTCGGCAGAACTGGCTTTGAAGCGGCTCATCGGCGATAAAACTTCGGCGCATTTGATGGCGATTTAAAGTTGGATTTTATGGTTCATTCTCCGGTTTCTCTGGCGCACCGCGAGCAGTTCGAGCGCGAAGGTTACTTCGTTCTCGAAAGCGTCGTTCCCGCCGCACATTTAGAGATTTTGCGCGCCAAGGTTTTGGAAAATATCGAGCGCATCGACCCCGAAATGGAAGAAAAAGGCGTCGAAAAAAGCGGCATCAATCACAAAGGCAGCCGCTATTTCGTCAGTCCGTATATTCGCGGCGACAAATCGCTCGGCGACTTTATCTTTTCGGATTTGATGGCCGAAATCACCCGCGCCACTTTAGGCGACGACGTGTTTTTGTTTTACGAGCAATATGTCGTCAAAGCGGCGGAGAAAGGCGGCCAATTTTCGTGGCATCAGGACAGTGGATACGTCGGGCATCCCAACCACAAACCCTATTTGACGTGCTGGGTCACGCTGGACGACGTGAACGAGGAGAACGGCACGGTGTATTTGCTGCCCTATGACCGCGCCGGAACGCGCGATTTCGTGTCGCACCGCCGCGACGAAGAATCGGGCGATAAAGTTGGTTACTTTGGCGACGATCCGGGACTTCCCATCATCGCGCCCGCCGGAAGCATCGCCTGTTTTTCCTCGACGGTTTTCCATCGCTCCGGCCCGAACACGACCGACAAAATGCGCCGCGTTTATCTGCCGCAATACTCCGCCGAGCCGCTTATGAACGCAGACGGCACCAAGTTGTGGAATCTGGCCGAGCCGTTCATTCAAAACGGTGAGCGCGTGCGGTTCGGGAAATAAATGAACCGCAAAAGTGCGAAGACGCAAAGAAATTCAAGAGAAAAATTTGCGCCTTCGCGGTGAATTTAGCGTGAGAAATTCGCAAAACGCCCAAAATTCTCGTCCCAACGCGCTTTTTCGCCCGCTTTGGGCGCGTAAGTTTTGAGTTCAAACGAAGCGCGCACAATCGCGCGAATTTCGTTCAAATTTCCCACCTCGCCGCGCGCCATCGCTTGCACCAAAATGTTGCCCGCCGCGGTTGCTTCGACGGGGCCGCAAACGACTTCGACGCCCAGACAATCCGCCGTGAGTTGGCACAATAATTCGTTCTGTGTGCCGCCGCCGACGATGTGCAATTTGTCCAATGTTTGGCCGCGCAGCATTGCCAATTTCTCGAAAGTCCAGCGATATTTGAGCGCGAGCGAATCGAGGCAGCAGCGCACCATCTCGCCCGGCGTTTCGGGCGAATTTTGGCCGGTTTCGCGGCAATAATTTCGGATCGCATCGGGCATCGAAAGCGGCGCGGCGAAGCGCGCATCGTCAGGTTCGACGCATGGGCCGTTGTCGCCAGCTTGCGCCGCCAGAATCGTCATTTCCGCATAAGAAAAGTCGAGTCCGTCGCGCGCAAAGGCGCGTTTGCACTCCTGCACCAGCCACAAACCGGCGATGTTTTTGAGAAAACGAATCGTGCCGTTCGCGCCGCCTTCGTTGGTGAAACCGAGCGCTTCCGATTGCGGCGAAATCAGCGGCGTGTCGAGTTCGAGGCCCATCAAACTCCAGGTTCCGCTCGACAAATAGGCGGAGTTTTGGCCGCTTTGCCACGGCACGGCGACAATGGCCGAAGCCGTATCGTGCGCGCCGGGCGCGATCACCGGCGTTTTCGATTTCAATCCTAAACGAGCGGCAACATCGGCGCGCACTTCGCCTAAAATCGTGCCGGGCGCCACGATTTCGCTCAAAATCCCGGTCGCAAGCCCGAAGCGATTCAATAACTCCAAATCCCAGCTTCGCGTGCGCGCATCGAGCATTTGCGAGGTCGAAGCGATGGAATATTCGCTCTTTTTGGCGCCGCAAAGCCAGAAATGGAGCAGATCGGGGATGAAAAGCAGGGTTTTGGCCGCTTCCAACTGCGCCGACTCCGCTTTTTTGAGCGCCAGAAGCTGGAAAAGCGTGTTAAAAGGCAGAAATTGCAATCCGGTTCGCTGATAAATCTCGCTTTGGGGGACGGTTGTGGCCGCGTAGTCGATCATGCCGTCGTTGCGCGCGTCGCGGTAGTGAACGGGATTGCCCAAAAGTTGGTCGTCTTTGTCGAGCAGACCGAAATCGACGCCCCAGGTATCGACGCCGATGCCGAAAAGCTCGCCCATTGGCGCGATTTTGCTCAGGCCGTCGGAAATATCGCTCCACAAGCGCAAAATATCCCAGTAAAAGGTGCCGCCTACGCGCGTTGGCGTGTTGGAAAAGCGGTGGGCGATTTCGAGGCTGAGTTTTTCGCCATTAAAGCGCCCGGCGATGGTGCGACCCGATTCGGCGCCGAGATCGACGGCGGCAAAGAGTTGTTCGGACATGACATCTCATTATAAAACGGATGCGCCATTAAAGCGGTTCCGGGAAGTGTCGTCGTAGACTGGGTTGTATGCGGGCTTATTCGATGGATTTACGCGAGCGGATCGTGGCAGCGTGTGCGTTGGGAGAGAAAGAGGGGGCCGTGGCGCAGCGGTT
>JAABUN010005098.1_pt1 | contig 16801 bp, 17 predicted proteins | sample 5559311 | NCBI WGS metagenome assembly JAABUN01 (sample SAMN10711877, study PRJNA513370) | rock metagenome | isolation source: Antarctica rocks | place: Antarctica: Victoria Land, Siegfried Peak sud
CCCGACGACTCGACGTGCTGGTGGAGGAAGGGTTAGCGGTGTTCGTGGCGTGTGGTTCGTCGGGGGAGGCCAAGCGCACGGTCTATGCTTTTGGTGAGATCAACCGCACCGCCCATGAAGCGCCGCTCGTGGACCGGAACCTGCCGCCCGGACTGTACGCCGTACCCGGTGAGATCTCCGAAGGCTTCACCTATCCGGAAGCTGGCGTGGCCGTCTTGCGCCGCGACACGTTGTTTGGGCGACGGCGGGAGCGCGGTGGCCGTCCGGGTAGGGCGTTTACGTCGTTCGCGGACCTCAAGACCGGAGATCTCGTAGTCCATTCGACGCAGGGTATCGGGCGGTTCGAGGGGCTGGTCTCCAAGGAAGTGCTCGGGGCGACGCGGGACTACATGCAGGTCGGATACAAGGGCGGCGACACGCTCTTTGTGCCTTACGAGCAGATGGAGCTTCTTCACAAATACGTCGGCGGCGAAGGTACGCGGCTGGACAAGCTCGGCGGTTCCACGTGGGCTTCAGTTACCGACAAAGTCCGAAAACGAGTCAAGGCACTAGCCGGGGAGTTGCTCCAGTTGTACGCGGCACGGGCTGCGGCTCCCGGCTTCGAGTTCCCCGAGGACGGAGAGTGGGAGCGAGAGCTGGAGGAAAGTTTCCCCTATCGGGAGACCCCGGACCAAGCCAGTGCCATAGCCGCCGTCAAAGCGGACATGCAACGCCCGAACGCCATGGATCGCCTGGTCTGCGGCGACGTTGGTTTCGGCAAGACCGAAGTAGCCATCCGGGCCGCCTTCAAGGCCGCGCTCGCTGGAAAACAGGCCATGCTCCTGGCACCAACGACCATCCTAGTGCAGCAGCACTACCGCACGTTCGCCGCACGACTCGCCCCGTTCGCCGTCCGCGTCGAGAGCCTCTCCCGATTCTCTACTCCCAACGAACGCCGCCGCGTTCTGAAGGATTTCGCGGCGGGCGAGATCGACGTTCTCATCGGGACTCATGCGTTGCTTGGCGCGGAGATCGCACCAAAAGACCTCGGTATTATCATCGTTGACGAGGAGCAGCGGTTCGGCGTCAAGCACAAGGAGCGTCTGAAGGAGTTCAAGACATCCGTGGATGTGCTGACGCTTACGGCGACGCCCATCCCGCGGACGATGCAGATGGGGCTTGCGGCGTTGCGGGATATTAGCGTGATCGAGACGGCCCCGACTGGCCGCCGCGCCATCTTGACCCGCGTTGGTCCTTACGAGGAAGACCTCGTGAAGAAGGCTATCGAGCGCGAAGTCGCCCGAGACGGACAGGTCTTCTTTGTCCACAACCGGATAGAGAGCATGGACGAAGTGGCCGACCGGCTGAGGGAGTTGGTGCCGGGCGTGAAATTCGTGACGGCGCATGGCCGGATGCCGGAGCGGGCACTCGAAGACACGATGCGGACTTTCCTGGACCGCGAGGCGGACGTGCTAGTCACTACTACCATAGTCGAGAGCGGGCTGGATGTAGCGACGGCCAACACCCTGATCGTGGACCGGGCCGACGCGATGGGCCTCGCGCAACTCTACCAACTCCGGGGCCGTATCGGACGCTCCACCGAGCAGGCTTTCGCCTACCTGTTCGCCCCACTCGGAGCCACGCCTGAGAGTCAGAAGCGGCTCGAAGCGTTGATGGATTTTACGGAGCTTGGGAGCGGATTCGCCATCGCTATGAGGGATCTGGAGATCCGGGGCGCCGGAAACTTGCTCGGCGCGGAGCAGTCCGGGCATATAGCCGCCGTCGGTTTCGAGATGTACTTGCGACTGCTCGAAGAGGCTGTGGAGGAAGCTCGGGGTCGTCCGCCGGAGAAGAAAGTCGAGCGTCCGGTGGTTGTAGAGTTGCCGTTGGATGCTTACTTGCCGCCCGAGTACGTGATGGATGAGATCGAACGTGTCGATCTGTACCGGCGGGCTTCTTCCACAACAACGCTGACGGACGTCGAGGATCTCGCCGAGGAGTTGACAGACCGCTTCGGCGGTTTGCCACAATCTGCCCTGAACCTGCTCGGCCTTTCGCGGGTGAAGATACTAGCGCGAGCGGCGGGAGCTACGTCGGTGAGCTATCGTTCCGGGTCGTTGTCGGTCTCCGGGGTGACGGTCGGGTCAGCGGGACCAGCGATGTTGCGGCGGGCGACGGGTGGTGTCGTCACGGTTCGGACGGGCCGGGTAAGCGTGCGTTCCGAGCGGGAACCGCTGGAGCTCGCGGAGATGGTGGTTCGGACGTTGGAGGAAGCTCGATAGGGACCAGTCTTTTTTGGACCCATGCTATAATCCCCTGCGGTTTTTCTTGATCCCTATAGCGAGGAATTTTTGCTCTTGACCTCTTTCCCCCTCAAAAAAGTGTTCCTGACGTGCGCTGCGGCGCTCTTCGTGCTGGTTGTGTCCGCTGGATGCGATCCCGCGCAGCCAAACGGCGAGAAGGAGGCTGAATCCAAGCAAGTCGCCACCTTCGAGGGAGGCGCGGTGAGCAAGAAGGAGTTGGACGAGCAGTTGAAGCTCCTCGCGCAGCAGTCCGGCGGAACCGAGATCCCGGAGGACTCACCGCAATTCCAGGCGGCTCTCACGCAGGTGATGCCGCAGCTACTAGCCACCGAGATCGGCAAGACGTACGCCAAAGAGAACGACATCACCGCCTCCGACTCAGACGTAGACAAGGTCGTGGATGAGGAGCTTGAACTCATCAAGCAGTCGGTTACGCAGCAGGCTCCAGACAAAGACCCTGAAGAGGCGTTCCAGGACGCGCTCAAGGAGAACGATCTTACCGAGAAGAAGCTAGTAAAGGATGTCGAGAAGCAGGTACGCGAGAACAACATCGCCCTGTTGAGGAAAGTTCAGACCGAAGTCGTCGGGGACGCCAAGCCGACTGAAGCCGAGATCGAGAAGTACTACAAGGAGAATGAGGCTCAGTTCGGCACGCCCGAACAGCGTTGCGCCCGACACATCCTCTTCAACCCGGACCAGAAGAAGAAGGCCGAAGAGGTCAAGCAGAAGCTCGAAGACGGGGGAGACTTCGCGAAGCTCGCAAAGGAGAACTCCCAGGATCCCGGCAGTGCGGAGAAGGGGGGAGATCTCGGCTGCATGGGCAAGGGCGAGACGGTGCCGCCGTTCGAGAAAGCCATGTTCGGAGCGGACAAGGGTGAGATCGTCGGTCCCGTCGAGACGGAGTTCGGTTTCCACCTGATCGAAGTTCTAGAAAAGAAGAAAGCTTCCGTAACGCCACTGAAAGATGTCTCCTCGGATATAGAGACGCAGCTCGCCCAGCAACAGCAGGCAGAGGAATTCCAGAAGTGGGTCGACGATGAGAAGAAGAAGCGCGACGTGAAGTACCTCAAGGGCTACGATCCGGACGCCCCGGTCCCGGAGCCAACCGGACCCGAAATGACGGCCCCTCAGACTATGGAGCAGACGCAGCCCGAGGCGACCGAGTAGATAACAGGAACATAAAAATTATCCAAACGCGCCTATTGAGTGGCGGTGCGCTGCTTCAGCGCGTAGAGTACGGGGGATAAACCTGTAAAAGTCCGCGAGCAGCGAGGGAGGAACCTGCTAGTGACGGAGATTGTAGCGGTACATGGACGAGAGATTTTGGATTCCCGTGGTAACCCGACGGTGGAGGTGGAGCTCGCTACGGCGAGCGGATTCCTAGGCCGGGCTTCCGTACCTTCGGGTGCGTCCACGGGAGCGAACGAAGCTGTAGAGCTTAGGGACGGAGACAAGGATCGCTACGGCGGCAAGGGTGTCTCGAACGCCGCAGCCAACGTGGACGGTGAGCTAGCGCAAGTCGTGCTCGGCATGGATGTCACCGACCAGAGAAGCCTGGACCTCGCGATGATCGAAGCCGACGGAACCTCCAACAAGGGGCGTCTCGGCGCGAACGCGATGCTCGGCGTCTCCCTGGCGGCGGCCAAGGCTGCGGCGGAATCTGCGGCTCTCCCGCTGTACCGGTATCTCGGTGGACCGGGTGCTCACACTTTGCCGGTCCCTTGCGCCAACATCATGAACGGCGGCGCTCATGCGGCGAACAACGTGGACTTTCAGGAGTTTATGGTTGTTCCGCACGGGTTCGACTCTTTTGCGGAGTCCATCCGGGCGGTTGCGGAGATCTACGCGGAGCTCAAGAAGCTGCTCGGCGAGCGGGGACTGTCTGGCGGTATAGGGGATGAAGGCGGCTTCGCGCCGGACCTCGACGATAATGGGGCTGCGCTTGCTTTGATCTCCGAGGCTGTAGAGCGGAGTGGGTATGATCTCGGGTCGCAGATCGGGTTTGCCCTGGATCCCGCCGCGTCGGAGTTCTATAAGGATGGCAAGTACGAACTCGAAGGCGAAGGCAAGTCTCTCAGCAGCGAAGAGATGGTGGACTACTACGTGCGGATGTGCGATCAGTACCCGATCATCTCCCTGGAAGATGGCCTTGACGAGGAGGACTGGGACGGCTGGGCAACCCTGACCGAGAAGCTCGGAACTCGCATCCAACTAGTCGGCGACGACCTTTTCGTGACCAATAAGGAGATACTGGCTCGCGGTATCCGGGATGGCGTCGGCAACTCCATCCTGGTGAAGGTCAATCAGATCGGCACCCTGACTGAGACTTTCGAGACGATGGAGCTAGCCCATAAATCCGGCTATACGACCATGATCAGCCACCGAAGCGGCGAGACCGAGGATTCGACCATAGCCGACCTCGCAGTGGCGGTGAACGCTGGGCAGATCAAGACTGGAGCCCCCGCCCGCACCGACCGCGTTGCGAAGTACAACCAACTTCTCCGCATTGAGGAAGCCCTCGGGGAATCCGGCGTGTATCCTGGCCAAGCGGCGTTCAATCCCAGGATGGAGGGCTAAGTTTGCGCCGCACGAAGATAGTCGCGACCCTCGGACCCGCGACCTCCTCAGAGGAATCGCTCGAAAAACTGGTGGATGCTGGCATAGATTGCGCCCGCCTGAACTTCAGCCACGGCAACCACGAGATGCACTTTGAGAACACCCGCGTTCTCAGGGAAGCGGCCCGCAAGAAAGGCCGGAATGTCGCGATCATGCAGGACTTGCAAGGTCCAAAGATTAGGACCGGCGAAGTAGCCAGCGACACGGAGCTTATAGAGGGCAACCGGGTGACCATCTCTCCAGGGGACTTCCTCGGGGACGCAAGCTGGCTGGCGACGACTTACGACAAACTCGCCGAAGACGTGGAGGTTGGACACCGGCTGCTTATCGACGATGGCCTGTTGGGTTTGAGAGTCGAGAAGATAGACGGAAAGAACGTGATCTGCGAGGTTATAGAAGGCGGGCCGGTCTCGTCGCACAAGGGTCTGAACTTCCCGGATTCGTCGCTCTCCATAAAGGGCCTTACACCCAAGGATATAGAGGATTTGCGGTATGGGATCGAGGAACTGCACCCTGACTGGGTGGCGACTTCGTTTGTGCGGACGGGAGACGAGGTACGGGAGCTCAAGGAGCGCATAAAGGAGTTTGGCGGGGATGTCCCGGTCATCTCCAAGATAGAGAAGCACGAGGGCATCGAGAACATCGAGGATATCATCGAAGCGTCCGATGGCATCATGGTGGCGCGGGGAGACTTGGCGGTCGAGTTGTCGGCGGAGAGAGTTCCGATCGAGCAGAAGCGTATGATCGCCCGCTGCCGCCGTCAGGGCAAGCCGGTGATCGTGGCGACTCAGATGCTTGATTCGATGATACGGAACCCACGCCCGACCCGTGCGGAGGTCTCGGATGTGGCGAACGCTATCTTCGACCGGACGGACGCGGTGATGACGAGCGGCGAGACCGCCGTCGGACGCTATCCGATGCAGACGATCAAGATGATGGATAGCATCTGCCAGGCTTCGGAGGCTGCCATCGACTACGGTCGGGACATCGCTTCATCCCAGTCCTGGGGCCGGGGTGACCGGTACAACGCGGTGACGCATGCGGCCTGTGAGTTAGCCGAGGATCTGGACGCCAAGTCAATCGTTACGTCGACTCAGTCCGGGCTATCGTGTATTCGAGTGGCGAGGTTCCGTCCGCCGACGGGAATTATAGCGGTGAGTCCTATCGAGGCGACTGCCCGGATGCTCGCGCTGGTGTGGGGCGTGCAGGCTGTGGTCGGAGAGCAGGCCGGAAACCTGGAGGATCGTTTCCGGGCTTCTCTAAACGCCGCTATAGATGCCGGGCATCTGGAGGATGGGGATCAGGTCATACTCACGGGCGGCACGACGGGGTCCAAGCCCGGCTCGACGAACGTGATCGAGATCTACACCGTAGGCCGGGAACGCCAGTAGCTGGATGATCCTCTCCGGGCGTGCGACGGGCACTCTCAAGGCCGCCTTATACGCCGCACTCCTTGGAATCATCGTGGCCTCCTACGCCTCGCCAACCCAAAGCATCCTCTCTGACCGGACAAATATCTCCAACCTCGAAACTAGAGTGAACGAGATCGAAGCCCAGAACACCGCCCAAAAGCGTACCGTCGAGGAGCTAAAGACCCCGAAAGGCGTCGAACGCGCCGCCCGCGAACGCTACGGCATGGTCAAGCCCGGCGAGAAGGTCTATGTCGTCCCCAAGTAGCGACGGAACCGATGAAGACCGGGCAATCGTAACCCGACAGCTCGGTCGAAAGCCTCGGCCATTTCGGGTAGCGGCCCGGTGTCCTTTCGGGGCTCCGAGCGTAATCGAGAACGAGAAGAGCCGGGATATGCCGACGCGGTTCTGGATCACCTGTCCCTCCCTGGACACCGCTATCGCCCGCATCGAAGCAACCGGCGGCGTTCGCCAAGCCCAGGAGGACGTAGGCGAGCCCGCCATCGAAGAGATCCACGAAGCACACCGTTCCCGCCACGGCAACCGCGTAGCTGGTATCCGCGACGGCGGCTACGTCAAATGTCTCCACGCCTTCACCGCCCTGCACCTCGCCCAAGATCTCGAAAACTCCGTAGCCCGGTGGACCCTGGACCGCTTGGAAAAGCCTTATCCAGATGCCGCTTGCTGCTCGCGAGAACGGGAGTAAGATTTTGTCCGTCATTGATATACTTCCGGCGGTGGAGAATAAAGAAACGCGGGGGCGTGGCGGAATGGCAGACGCAACGGACTTAAAATCCGGTTCCTGAAAAGGAGTGTGGGTTCGAGTCCCACCGCCCCTACTGACCATGACCCATACAGTGGTTGATGAAACCGCGGCAGCTCTTGTGTTGCGGTCCTAGCTCGTTTGTTGCGTGAGAAGCCGCACGTTACTATGATGGTTGTGGTGAAGATTAGGTTTCTAGGGGTGGACGCTGATGCACGAGCTCGCCATAGCTGATTCCGTCGTAGGCATTGCTTGTCGGCAGGCGGACGGGCGGCGGGTGACGAAGGTTCACGTGAAGGTCGGACACTTGCGTCAGGTGGTGCCGTCCGCGCTGTCTTTCAGCTTTGGTCTCGTGGCGGAGGGGACGCCGGTCGAGGGAGCCGAATTGGAGATGGAGGAAATTCCAGCGACCGGACGGTGTCGCGCATGCGCTGAGGAAAGTCGGTTCGGTGGTTTCCCTCTACAGTGCGGCTCGTGTGGAGGGTTTGATCTTGAAATCCTTAGCGGGGAAGAGTTGCTGGTGGAGTCACTTGAATTAGAGGAGGCTTAGAGATGCACCGCACGAAGGTCAAGAAAGTGGTCATGGAGAACGTTCTGGACGCCAACGACACGCTCGCCGGGGCCAACCGGGAGAAGTTCGACGCCGCCGGGACGTACGTCATCAACATGATGAGCTCTCCAGGGGCGGGGAAGACCGCTCTGCTGGAGCGGACACTCGACCTCATGCGCCGCAACAAGCTGCGCCTCGGTATCCTCGAAGGCGACGTACAGACCACCCTGGACGCCGACCGCCTCGCTCGCTTCCACGTCCCGATCGTGCAGGTGAACACCGATCCCGGCTTCGGCGGCGAGTGCCACCTGGATGCGAACATGGTTCGCTCGGGACTATCCGAGTTGCCACTGCACGATATAGACATTCTGGTCATAGAGAACGTCGGTAACCTGGTCTGCCCAGCGGAGTTCAAGGTCGGAGAGGACACCCGGGTAATGGTCTACGCGGTCACCGAAGGCGAAGAGAAGCCTCTCAAGTACCCGCTGATGTTCCGGTCGGCGGATCTTGTGTTGGTGAATAAGGTGGACCTGCTGGAGCATCTGGACTTCGACTTGGAGCAGTTTCTTGGCAACCTCGATGCGGTCAACCCCGGTGTCCAGCGCATCCTCACCAGTGCCCGCACGGGGCAGGGCGTCGAAGAGTGGTGCGAGTGGCTGGAGCAGCGCCTTCCCGCTCACGAACGGGTCTGAGAGGACGCCACGCGGGATTGCCGGGAGCACGGGACGAGGATAGCCTCGGTCTTGCTTTTCTAACAGGTCAGGCCCGGCACGCTAACTCGTGGAATCCGCGGCGACCCCCTGCGCCTCCCTGGTCCCGGTACCGCCGAGTGATACGGAGGCTCGGGCCGTCAAGGCATGGTAGAAGACTAGGAGCTGGGTCAGGGCCAGCGACTCCGAGCGCATGAGGTTGGTGCCGATCGTGAACTCTCCCAGGCGCCCGGAGCGCAGGTGCTGGGCGAAGTGCAGCTTCTCCCAGATGTACTCTTCGATCTTGGCCCCGCGAACGGGATCTAGCTCGCCGGGTACGTAGAGCACCTTGTGGTCATTATCCTCCCGTAGCTCGAGACCGTTGGAGTCTCCATTTATGATCTTCGAGAGGTCCGGGTGTTCGAGCCCCGGCTGTAAGGTTATCTCGGCGTCGAGCTTGTTCTGGTCCCTGCCCTCGGCTGGCTTGAAGCTGACCACTACGTCGGCGTGCTGCCTCTGGGGCCGGATGAAGGCCGCTGAGTCCGGCTCGCGGCGGTCGAGCTCTGAGAGCACCTTGTCGGTGGTGTAGCCGCGCTTGGCTTCAGCATCCGCTCGTAAGCCTCGCGGTCCCGCTCCACGTCGTACTCCACGAAGTCCCCCGCGCTATTCCAGCTCCTCGCGGGCGGCATCACTGTAGGCGCATCCCATCGTAGTGTAGATAATTTCTCGGGAACCTGGACGTGATCAACCCCGCCGTCCCGCACATCCTTTGCCGGCGCCCGAACGGGGCAGGGCGTAGAGGAGTGGTGCAACTGGCCGGGGCGGAGTCTCAGAAAATACATCTTTACAGTCAACTGGAAGGTTGGTATGCTACTGACACTACTAACTGCAAGGGGTTGCAGGGACTACAAGGAGGTATAGAAAGCCGGAAGCCTGGACACAGTTGAAACGTCCACCGCTCGCCGGTTGTTTGAACGGAAATACATCTCAAGTTCGTATGTAGCTCTAGGAACATCCAAAAAGGAACTCCAGGCGCATTAGGGAGCGCGGGAAAGGAGGAGTGGATCGTGACCGAGACTCAGAGTACGGCCAGTGGTGTCGAGGAGGTTCACATACTGTGGATCTCGGAGGGCATGAGTTGTGACGGTGACACCATCTCCATCACGGCGGCTACGCTGCCAAGCATCGAGGATGTGTTGTTGGGCAACCTGCCGGGGCTCCCGAAGGTTCATCTGCACAACAAGGTCCTGGATCCCTCGCTCGGCGGTGAGGACTACCTGAAGGTCTTCCGTGACGCGGCGAACGATGAGCTCGACGCCCCGTTCGTCCTCGTGATCGAGGGTTCCATCCCGAACGAGAACATCAACGGGGACGGGTACTGGACTTCCTTCGGCAACGACCTGACGACGGGCGAGCCCCTGACCCTCAACTGGTGGATCGACCGGCTCGCGCCGAGGGCGTGGGCGGTGGTTGGAGCCGGAACCTGCGCGACCTACGGCGGCATCCACGCAATGGCGGGCAACCCCACGGGTTGCATGGGTCTCGCGGACTACCTGGGGTGGGACTTCCGCTCGATAGCTGGCATCCCCATCGTGAACGTGCCGGGGTGTCCCGTGCAGCCGGACAACTTCATGGAGACCCTGGCGTGGTTGCTGTATCAGGCGGCGGGGCTCTCGCCGATGATCCCACTCGACGACCAGCTCAGGCCCACGTGGCTCTTCGGGAAGACCGTTCACGAGGGCTGCGACCGGGCCGGCTACTACGAGCAGGGCGACTTCGCGATGGACTACAACTCGCCCAAGTGCATCGTCAAGCTCGGGTGCTGGGGGCCGGTCGTCAACTGCAACGTTACCAAGCGGGGCTGGATGGACGGCATCGGGGGATGCCCGAACGTGGGCGGCATCTGCATCGGGTGTACGATGCCGGGCTTCCCGGACAAGTTCATGCCGTTCATGGACGAGCCGCCCGGCGGGACGGTCTCCTCGACCCTGACCAAGGCCTACGGGACCATGATCCGCAAGCTGCGGAGCATAACCAACACCACGCTCAACAAAGAACCCAAGTGGCGGCACAACAAGCGAGAGCTCACGACTGGTTACGACCCGCGGTGGCGGGCGTAGGGAGGGAGAGATAAGTGGTTTTAAGAGAGGAAATTCCGCCGCAATCCAGGAACCTCACGGAGATGTCGTGGGACCCGATCACGCGCATCGTCGGGAACCTCGGGATCTACACGAAGATAGACTTCGACAACCGCGAAGTGGTCGAGTGCAAGAGCACCTCCTCCATATTCCGCGGCTACAGCGTCTTCATGAAGGGCAAGGATCCGCGCGACGCGCACTTCATCACCAGCCGCATCTGCGGCATCTGCGGAGATAACCACGCGGTCTGCTCGGTCTACGCGCAGAACATGGCCTACGGAGTAAAGACACCGCACCTGGGTGAGTGGATCGTCAACCTCGGCGAGGCGGCCGAGTTCATGTTCGATCACACCATCTTCCAGGATAACCTGGTGTTCGTGGACTTCTGCGAACAGATGGTCCGGGGCACCAACCCGAGCCTGCTCGAGAAGGCGGAGCGGACACCGGCCCCCCACGCCGACATCCATGGCTTCGCCACCATCGCGGACATCATGCGGTCGTTCAACCCGTTCACCGGGGAGACGTACAAAGAGGCTCTTCAGATGAGTCGGCTCACGCGGGAGATGTTCTGCCTGATGGAGGGGCGGCACGTGCACCCCTCGACGGTGTATCCGGGTGGTGTGGGGACCCAGCCGACGCCGCAACTCTTTACGGACTACCTGGTCAGGCTCATGCGGTTCATGGACTTCGTGAAGAAGGCCGTACCCATGAACGACGATGTCTTCGATTTCTTCTACGAAGCGTTGCCCGGCTACGAAGAGGTCGGGCTGCGGCGCACCCTGCTCGCCTGCTGGGGATCGTTCAACAATCCCGACCACGTCGACTACGACTACCGCAATATGGAGGCCTGGGGCAACGAGATGTTCGTCACGCCCGGCATCGTCGTCGACGGTGAGCTCGTGACCACGAACCTCGTGGACATAAACGTGGGCCTCCGCATCCTGCTCGGTTCCTCCTACTACGAGGACTGGGACAACGAAGAGACCTTCGTAACCCACGACCCGCTGGGCAACCCCATAGACAAGCGGCACCCGTGGAACCAGACCACCGTCCCCAGGCCCCAGAAGCGGGACCTCGAAGGAGGGAACTATAGCTGGGTCATGAGCCCGCGCTGGTTCGATAAGCGCACCGGGGACCATTTGGCCCTCGATACTGGTGGCGGGCCGTTGGCCCGGCTCTGGGCCACGGCGCTCGCCGGGAAGGTGGACACCGGCTACGTCAAGTCCACCGGGAACAGCGTCCAGATCAACCTGCCCAAGACCGGTGCCATGCCCGAGACGCAGTTCGAGTGGAAGGTGCCGGAGCAAGGGTCCAACACCATCGAGCGGGATCGGGCGCGGGTCTACTTCGTGGCCTACGCTGCGGCGCAGGCGGTCTACTTCCTGGAGAAGGCCCTCAATCTCGTGCGTGAGGGGGAGACCAAAGTCTTCCAGGAGTTCGAGGTGCCTGACGAGGCCATCGGCTGCGGCTTCCACGAGGCGGTGCGCGGCGTCCTCTCGCACCACATGGTCATCAAGGAAGGCAAGATCGCCAACTACCACCCATACCCGCCGACGCCGTGGAACGCGAGCCCCAGGGACTACTACGGTACGCCGGGACCCTACGAGGACGCGGTGCAGGGACTCCCGATCTTCGAGGAGAACGGCCGGGAGGACTTCAAGGGAATCGACATCATGCGGACGGTTCGCAGCTTCGACCCGTGCCTGCCCTGCGGGGTGCACATGTACCTGGGCGAGGGCAAGACGCTCGAAAAGCGCCACTCCCCGACACTCGGGTTAGGCGTAGAGTAGATCCATAAGCTAGACGGCGTGCAATCATCAGGCGGGTCCGTAATACAGGGCCCGCCTTCCGGGAAAGGTTGAAATGCTTCTAGACGACCATGGACTACAAGAGCGAGTCGCCAGGATGGAGACGCTCCTGGAGCAGATAGAAAACCTCAAGGACCCGAACGCCCGGTCCAAAGCGGCGGAGATGGTGGGAGTCCTTCTGGACCTCTACGGTGATGGTCTGGCGCGCATGATGGACCTCGTCTACGAGACAGGGAACGACAAAGCGTTCGAGTCCTTCGCCCAGGATGAGTTGGTCTCGCACCTGCTGCTCCTGCACGGGCTCCACCCGCTCGACGTGGAGACGCGGGTAGTCCAGGCTCTCGAAGAGGTGCGTCCCTACCTGCAATCTCACGGGGGGAACGTGGAGTTCTTGGGGGTGGAAGAGGGCGTGGCGCGTCTGCGGATGCAGGGGAGTTGCGACGGGTGTCCCTCCTCCGCCATGACGCTCAAGCTGGCGATAGAGGAAGCCGTCATGAAGGCCGCCCCGGACCTCGATGGAATCGAAGCCGAAGGAGTGGCCGAGCCCAAACCGGCACCGAACATCGTGGCCGGTCCCACGCTGCGCAGGAAGGAGAAGAAGCAGCCGAAGGAGGATGGCGCCTCCTGGACGGTCGTCGGCGGATTGCCACAACTCTCCGGCGGCGGGATGCTGGCGAAGGAGGTCTCCGGCGAGCCGGTGCTCTTCGTGAAGCTGGTGAACGACCTCTACGCGTATCGCAACCTCTGTCCTGGCTGTGGAGAGTCGCTGGAAGGAGGCAGTCTCAAGGTGGCGGAGTTGAGTTGTCCGGGATGCGAGTATCGCTACGACGTGCGCCGGGCCGGGAGGTGCCTGGATGATCCGCAATTGCACCTGGAGCCCGTACCCTTGCTGGAAACCGAGATAGAGGTCGAGGAGCATCAGGGACTCGGGCGGCGAAGCATAGTAAAGATCGCCCTGCCGAGCGCGGTGAGTTGAGGCATATGGTCGAGCAGGGCAACAGGAAGACTCCCTCGGCTTTCTCCGCGCTGCGCCGGTTCGCACAGGAGTCGGAGAGAGCGGTGGAAGCCGCCCAGGAGGAGCAGACCGCTCGGGAACAGGACGCTCAGGAGCGCTGTGAATTGTGCAGCGAGCCGATACTGCCCGAGCACCGGCATCTGCTGGAGGTTTCCTCACGGGAGATCATGTGCTCCTGCCGCGCATGCTCCATCCTCTTCGATAGCAAAGCTGCAAGTGAGGGCCGTTACCGCATCATACCCGACCGGCGCCTGTTCCTCGAAGACTTCGAGATGAGCGACGTGCAGTGGGATAGCCTGCGGATACCCGTCGACATGGCGTTCTTCTTCCACAGCGCGCCCGCCGAGAGGGTCGTGGCGTTCTATCCCAGCCCGATGGGACCAACGGAATCGCTCCTGAAGCTGAGCGCCTGGGAGGAGCTGGAGCGGACCAACCCGGTGCTGAAGGGGATGGAAGAGGACGTGGAGGCGCTCCTGGTAAACCGGGCGAAGGGGGCGAGCGAGCACTTCCTGGTCCCCATGGACAAGTGCTACAGCCTGGTCGGCCTCATCCGGATGCACTGGAGAGGCTTCAGCGGCGGTAAGGAAGTCTGGGAGGAGCTAGAGCAGTTCTTCGAGGAGTTGCGGAAGCGATCCAAGACCGTGAGTAGAGAAGGCTAAGGTTTTGCCCGTCGAAGGGGAAAACAAGGCCACGAGAAAAGGAGACAGCAAATGGGGATAAGGGTAGGTAAGCCGGATACGAAGATGGATGCGCCCTCGCATGTGAGGGGGGTAGGACAGGGCAACCAGACCAGCGGTACCAAGAAAGATCCCGGCCTCGAAAAGACCGGTGAGCACACCGCCAAGTCTTACGCCCGGAAGTCCACGGGCATCAACGCCAAATCCAGGAACCCGATAGATCCAAATAGCCCGAACCTACCACCGGCTTAGCAGGTAGGCAGATGAAGTACAGTCCTGAAACTGTCGCCGAGGTACGCGGTATCCTAAAAGAACGGGCTGCCAACCGTGCCTTGATTACCTATACCGAACTTTCCGAACGGATAGAGACAGCGGATGTACCTCCTTTTCGCGGTTCCCTGCCAGATATTCTAGGCGAAGTGTCAGTGAGCGAAGTAAAAGCTGGGCGCGGGATGCTCTCCTGTCTAGTAGTTGCTAAGGCAGATCACAGCCCCGGTAGAGGTTTCTTCGGGCTAGCCGGAGAACTGTACAAGCCCGACAAAGTAGCAGACGAATTTAAGTTTTGGCGGGAAGAAACTGCGAAGGTCTGCAATTACTGGAAGGATCGACGTAAGTGATCCAGGTCAATGGAGTATCTGATGCCTGATCTGAGCTTCGAGATAGTGGGCGCAGAGGTCCTCGAATATGCGGCAGTTCCGAGCCTCCTGTTCAAGCTGCGCGTCGAGAACCTGGACGGAGAGCCTATCCGCGCCGTCTCCCTGAACACCCAGGTCCGGATCGCGGCGACGCAGCGGCACTACGAAGCGTCGGAGCAGGAACGGCTCCTGGAACTGTTCGGCGAGCCGCACAGGTGGAAAGATACGTTGCGGAGCTTGCTCTGGACCCACACCGTTATACAGGTTCCTCAGTTCTCCGGGAGCACGGTCGCGGACATGCCCGTTACGTGTACCTACGACCTCGAAGTGGCCGCGGCCAAGTACTTCCATGCCCTCGAAGACGGCGAAGTGCCGCTGGAGTTCCTGTTCAGCGGCTCGGTCTTCTATGCGGGGGAGGGCGGAGGGTTGCAGGTTGCCCGGATCTCCTGGGAGAAAGAGGCGGAGTTCCGGATGCCGATCCGGTTGTGGAGAGAGATGATGGACCACTACTTCCCGAACAGCGCCTGGATCCGCCTTCACAAAGACGCCTTCAACCAACTCTACGACTACAAGGTCCGCAGGGGGCTCCCGACCTGGGAAGCCGCCGTGGAGGCGCTGCTGCGCGCCAGCGAGCAGGAGGTGGAGCGGTAAGTGGATGCGGTAAAGAAGATCGCCGAGGCGGTGCTCTACGAGGGATACATACTGTGGCCCTACCGCCGGTCGGCCACGAAGAACCAACAACGCTGGACCTTCGGAGGGGTGTATCCACGAGCCTACAGCGAGGCCAGGGGCGAGGACGACCCCTGGATCATGCAGACCCAGTGCCCGTTGTTGGGAAACGAAGCGTCCACCGTCGAGGTGCAAGTTCGTTTCCTGCACGTAACCGAACGTAAGGTCGGCAGAACGACCGGCGACGCCCTGGAGTTCGTGGAGGAGTTGCGGGTCGGAGGAGAGCTCTACCTACCGTGGGACGAGGCGACCGAGCGAGAGATAGCGGTCGGACGGTTCGAGCTCTCCGAGCTACTGGAATCGTCCAAACGGGTGGGAATAGAGATCCCCGAAGGAAGTAGCGAGGAGCCGGTGGTCGATCCTACCGGAGAGGCCGTGGGGGCTGTGGTCCGTAGCTGGCGTGCGTTGTGCGGGACGGTGGAGGTAGAAGCCGAGCCCCTGCGAGATGGGCTGTTCAGGGTGACGGTCAGGATCTCCAACACCACGCCGTGGGGGGGCGAGGACCGGGAGAGCACGCTGAAGCAGACCTTCGCCTCGACCCACACGGTGCTGGAGGTGGAGGGAGGAGAGTTCGTCTCGCTGATGGACCCGCCGGAGGAGTTCAGGGAAGCCGTGGAGGGGTGCGAGAACCTGAAGACATGGCCGGTGCTGGTCGGGGAGGAAGGGGAGCGGAGCATGATGCTATCGTCCCCGATCATCCTCTACGATTATCCCCAGATCGCCCCCGAGAGTCCCGGCGATCTGTTCGACGGCGGAGAGATCGACCAACTGCTCATCTTGAACATCCTCACCCTCACGGACGAGGAAAAGGAAGAGATGCGCGCCTCGGACCCCAAGGCGAGAGAGATCCTGGAGCGGTGCGAGTCTCTCTCGCAGGAGCAGCTTATGAGCCTGCACGGGGTCGTGCGCGAGTCGCAGAGACTGAGAGGATAAGGTGGAGGACTTCTTTCGGGAGCACGAGGAGAGACCCGCGCTTCAGAGCGTGGCCGTGGGCGGCGTCGAACTTCAGAAGGGGAGCCGGGTCTTGCTCTGGCCTCGCGCCGGCGGAGACATCATGGACCTCGCGCTCAAGGGCAAGATCGCGTTCGTCGAGAGCATAGAGCAGGATTACGAGGACCGGATCCACCTGGCGGTCACGCTGGAGGACGATCCAGGCCGGGACCTGGGAGGGGAAGGCATCCTCGGACACCGGTTCTTCTTCTCGCCGGAGGAAGTCGAGCCGCTGGACTTCGAGGTCCCTCATGAGTAAGCGCGTCCTGATCGCCGGAGTCGGCAACATATTCTTGGGCGACGACGGTTTCGGAGTGGAGGTGGTGAAGCGGCTCGCCGGGCGCGAGTGGCCAGAGGGCGTCGAGGTCGTGGACTTCGGTATTCGGGGGATGGATCTCGCCTACGCGCTGGGGGACGATTACGAGCTTGTCGTCTTCGTGGACGCCACCCCGCGAGGCGAGAAGCCGGGCACCGTGTACCTTATCGAGCCGGAGATCGA